>Ga0209415_10001123_pt1 | contig 50879 bp, 48 predicted proteins | sample PeaSoiSIISIP2007_FD_187696 | JGI IMG/M metagenome (GOLD analysis project Ga0209415, IMG submission 187696) | Peat soil microbial communities from Weissenstadt, Germany - SII-SIP-2007 (SPAdes) (version 2) | ecosystem: Environmental > Terrestrial > Soil > Wetlands > Peat | place: Germany... | reverse complement strand
CGGTTTACCGCGACCTCGTTCCGATCCGGCCGCGGCGGGCGATCCCCCCCGATCGCGGTCGCCCCGTCGCGCTATAGATCCCCCCTCGCCCCCGATGCCCGACGACGTCCGCGACCGCTACGACCCCGCCGCCATCGAGCCCAAGTGGCAGCTCTACTGGGAAGAGCACGGCACGTTCCGGTCCGTGCGCCGCGCAGGCCACCCGAAGCTCTACGTCCTCGACATGTTCCCGTACCCCTCGGGCGCGGGCCTCCACGTCGGCCACCCCGAGGGATACACCGCCACCGACATCGTCGCGCGCTACTCCCGCATGCGTGGCGTCGACGTCCTCCACCCGATGGGCTGGGACGCCTTCGGCTTGCCCGCCGAACAGCACGCGATCGCGACGAACACCCACCCGCGCGACACGACGAAGAAGAACATCGCGGTCTTCCGTCGGCAGCTCAAGATGCTCGGCTTCAGCTACGACTGGTCACGCGAAGTCGACACGACCGACCCCGGATACGTCCGGTGGACGCAGTGGATCTTCCTGAAGCTCTTCGAACGCGGGCTCGCCTACCAGGCCGAGATCCCCGTCAACTGGTGCCCGGCGCTGGGCACCGTGCTCGCCAACGAAGAGGTCGTCGACGGCAAGAGCGAACGTGGAGGGCACCCGGTCGAGCGCGTCCCGCTCCGCCAGTGGATGCTCCGGATCACCGCCTACGCCGACCGCCTCGACGCAGACCTCGACGGGCTGGACTGGCCGGAGTCGACGAAGGCCAAGCAGCGCCACTGGATCGGTCGAAGCGAGGGCGCCGAGATCGATTTCGACGTCGTCGGCGCCCCCGGCCTCTCGATCCGCGTCTTCACGACCCGCGCCGACACTCTCCCCGGCGTGACGTACCTCGTCGTCGCGCCCGAGCACCCCCTCGTGGCGAAGCTCGTCACGAAGCACCAAGCGGCGGCCGTGAGCGCATACGTGGAGGCCGCGCGCCGCAAGAGCGACCTCGATCGCACCGAGTCGAAGACGAAGACGGGCGTGCCGCTCGGCGCCTCGGTCCGCAACCCCGTCACAGGGGACGAGGTCCCGCTCTGGGTGGCCGACTACGTCATCGCGACGTACGGCACCGGCGCCGTCATGGCCGTGCCTGCGCACGACGAGCGCGACCACGAGTTCGCGCGAGCGTACGGGCTCCCGATCATCCAGGTGATCGTCCCGGCCGACGGGACCACGGTCGACGTCCGGCGAGCCGCATCCACCGACGACGGCAAGACGCGATACCCCCGCCTCGAGGTCGACGTGCCCGACGGTATGCCGAGCGCCGAGGCCCGCGCGCGCATCACGGCCTGGCTCCAGACGAAAGGGAAGGGGAGCCCGAAGGTCACGTACCGGATGCGCGACTGGGTCTTCTCGCGCCAGCGATACTGGGGCGAGCCGATCCCGATGGTCTTCCCGGTGTCGTGCGAGGGGGACCCGCGCAAGCCCGGCGCGCGCCCCGTCATTCACTACGACCGACCGATCGCCATCCGCGAGGCCGCGCTTCCTCTCGAGCTGCCGGACCTCGAGGACTTCAGGCCCGGCAACGACCCCGCGGGGCCGCTCGCGCGCGCCGTCGACTGGCACTTCTTCCTGAAGGACGGCGCGTGGTACGCCCGCGAGACGAACACGATGCCCCAGTGGGCGGGATCGTGCTGGTACTACCTGCGCTTCCTCGATTCACGAGACGATCGTGAAGCCTGGCGCGCGCCCTCGTACGACGATTGGATGCCCGTCGACCTCTACGTCGGCGGCGGCGAGCACGCCGTCCTGCACCTGCTTTACGCGCGCTTCTGGCACAAGGCGCTCTACGACCTCGGCCTGGTCCGGGATCCGGAGCCCTTCCGGAAGCTCGTCCACCAGGGCGTGATCCTCGGCGAGGATGGGCAGAAGATGAGCAAGGCGCGCGGCAACGTCGTCAACCCCGACGACGTCGTGGCGGCGTTCGGAGCCGACGCGCTGCGCGTGTACGAGATGTTCATGGGCCCCCTCGAGCAGGTGAAACCCTGGCAGACGAGCGGCATCGAGGGGGTGAAGCGCTTCCTCGAGCGCGTCTGGAACGTCGTCACCGGCCCGCTCTCGACGGACCCCGCGGCGTACGACGACGCGACCCTTCGCCTGGTCCACAAGACCGTCCGCAAGGTGACCCTCGACATCGAGGCCCTGCATTTCAACACGGCGATCAGCGCGATGATGATCCTCGTCAGGCACCTGGGTGCGCTGCCGGCCGTCCCTCGCGACGCGGCCCGCGCTCTGGCGCTCATCGTCTCGCCATTCGCGCCGCACCTGGGCGAGGAAGTCTGGCAGCGGATGCATGCCGGGCGCCCGCCGCGGTCGCTGGCCTACGAGCCATGGCCCGATTTCGACCCGGCGCTCGTCCGGGATGACGTCGTCGAGATCGGCGTCCAGGTCAACGGCAAGCTGCGCGGCACCATCACGCTCGCGGTGGACGCGGACGAGTCGACCGCTCGAGAAACCGCCCTCGCCGAGCCCCGAGTCAAAGCTCACGTCGAGGGCAAAACCGTGAAGAAATTCATCTATGTAAAGGGTAAGATCGCAAACTTCATCGTGGGTTAGCTTTGCTGCCGAAGGAGAGGGAGAGCCGCCAAGCCGCGAAGCCGCCAAGGAGAGGCAGGGCAGTCCTCTCTTCGTGGCGGCTTGGCGGCTTGGCGGCCTCTGTTTCCTTCCTCGCAGCGGGGTGCGGCTATCGAGCCGTCTACGGTGGCGTCGTCCCCGAGCACCTGCACGTGAAGGTCGTACGGACGCTGGTGGCGGACGTCGTCGCGAGCGAGGAGGTTGCGAGCGGAGTGCGCGAGGAGCTGGCGCGGCAGGGGGCGCTCTCGGCAGGGGACGGGTACCCTCGCGTCGAGATCGAGGTGCTGCGCGCGGACGAGGCGAGCGAGGGCATCGCCGCGGGCGCGAACGGTCCGCTGGCGCGGGCGACCGACGTGGGCATCTCCGCGCGGGCATGGCTCGTGCGATTCGCAGGCGATCCCATCGAGAGCGACACGGGCGACCTTCGCGCACAGGAGGTGATCGCGGTCGACGTGACCGAGGGCGCGCTCGACCCTCGCGCCAGCGGCTTTCATCACGCGGATGCGCTCCGGGCGGCCGCGCGGCGTCTCGGCCACAAGCTCGCGCAGCGGGTCCTCGGATTGCCGGCAGCCGGCGAAGATGGCTCGGAAGGCCTGTGAAGCGCAGCGAACGTGATACGCTCGCGTGCCCCTTGCCATGATCACGATCGGCTGCGCCGGATTTCCTGTCCCAGCAACACGCTATTTTCGGGAGTTCCTCTTCGTCGAGGTTCAGGACACCCACGTGGCCCAGCCCGGCACAGGCACCATCCGGCGCTGGCGGCGCGAAGCTCCGCCGGGCTTCGTCTTCGCGCTCCTCGCACCGCGCGAGATCGGGCAGGAGAGCTTCCGCGAGGGCAAAGTGACCGAGACGGCGCTGCGGTCGCTCCTGAACGTCGCGAAGGAGCTCGACTCGCAGATGGCCGTCTTCGTCGCTCCGCCCGACTTCGCGTCGTCGCGGGGCAACAAGGCGGTCGTGAAGGACTTTCTCGCGAGCGTGAAGAAGAAGTACAAGCGCGTCATCTGGGAGCCTCCGCCCACCTGGAATGCCGACGAGGCCCAGAGTCTGGCCGCCGAGAGCGGCGCCGTGGCCGCGCGCGACCCTCTCGCCAGCGGCACGACCGACGCGCAGTTCGGCTACTACCGCCTCCCGGGCCCTGCGGGCCACAAGAGCCGCTACGAGGACCCGGCGATCGAGAAGCTCGGCGAGATCGCCCGCACGGCCAAGAACGAGCACGCGACCTACGTGTTCACGAACGTCGACATGTTCGCCGACGCGAAGCGGCTGAAGCGGGCGATCAAGCAGTAGCCAGATCCCTCTCGTCCGGCCGCCTCCGGAACGCGATCACGAGCACGCCGATGGAGACGATCGTCCACGGCCAGTCCCCGAGGCGCTCGTAGAGCGTGTGCGCCCGCATGAAGTGGATCGCCGAGGAGATCCCCTCGACCTGGAACGTCCCGCTGTGCGCGATGACGCGGCCGACGGGATCGATCACCGCGCTCACGCCGCTGTTGGTGCCGCGGACGAGGTAACGACGGTGCTCGATGGCGCGCAGCTGCGCGAGCGCGAGGTGCTCCCATGGCTCCGTGGTATCGCCGAACCAGGCATCGTTCGTCATGTTGACGAGCAGCTCGGGATCGCCGTGGCGGACGGCGTCGTTGGTGAAGCCCGGAATGATGTCCTCGTAGCAGATGAGCGCCGTGACCAGGTGCTTCTGGCCTTTCACGTCGAGGACGAGGGGCTCGAGCGACCGCCCGGGGCTGAAGCGCCCGCTGTTGGGCGACCACCGGTAGAGGATCGGGAAGGTCTCACCGAACGGGAGGTACTCCCCGAACATGAGCAGGTACTGCTTGTCGTAGCGCCCGTCGATGGTGCCAGCCGCGTCGCTCGACACCGCGGTGTTGTAGAGGACGTACCGGCGCTCGTCGGAGACGTGCTTCACGATGACGGCGCCGAAGACGGCCGGCGCGCCGATTCGCCGGGCCATGTCGGAAAGCTCCTGGCGGTAGTCTTCGTCGTACGCGGGCCTCATCGCGGACGTCTCGCTCCACACGAGGAAGTCGGCCCCGTGGCCCTCGAGGTCGTGGCTCAGGTCGAGGTGGCGCCGAAGCCCCTCGTCGTACGCGACGCGCTTCTGCATGAGCCCCATGTTCGCCTGCACCACCCCGACCGTGGCTTCGGGCGCGGCCTGCGCCGCCGCGTCCACCGCCGCCACGCGAAGGGCGCCGTAGCAGCAAGCGAACGCCACGGCGACGGCGCCCACCGCCAGCGTGCCCACGGCGACGGGGCGGCGCTCTGCGCGTGCGAGGACGAGCTCCGCCACCGCCAGGTTGCCTGCCACGAGGACCAGTCCGACCAGGATGGGGCCCCCCACCTCACCGAGCTGCGAGAGCGCCGGAACCTGGTGGACGGTCGCGGCGAAGTACCACGGAAACAGGACCGGGAAGAGAAGCTCGCTCGCCACGAACGCCGCCGCGAACACGGGAGCCGCGGGCCACCCCCGCGTGGTCGCGCGCCCGTACAGCCATCCGAGCAGCGCGATCCGACCCCCCTGGTAGCCGCACACGACCAGTACGAACAGGAAGCACACGGGCGCCGGAAAGCCGCTGAACGTCCGGAGCATCGGCTGGAGCCACAGGAACCCCGCGACGTTCATCGTGAGGCCCGACGTCCAGCCGAGCAGCGCCGCCCGCCGCGCGGACTGACCGTGCATCGCCACGATGAGCGGGACCCAGGCCACGAGCGCGAGCGGCCACATCTCCATCCCCGGGAATGCCAGCCAGTAGAGGAGCCCCGAGAGGACCGCGCCCGCGGCTGCGAGGGCCGGTCTGGCGGCCAGGATGCCGGGCGTGGCAGATTTCGACGTGCTCAACTGGCCGCTTTGTCCGCCAGCAGCTTCTCGACCTTGTCCAGGAGGTCTTTGACGCTGAACGGCTTCTGTATGTAATGCCGCGCGCCCAGATTGATTCCGGCGGCGACGTCGCCCGGGGCGGTCTTCGCGGTCAGGAAGATGATCGGGATGTGCTTGAGCTCGCGGCGGGCGCGTACGAGCTTGGCGAGCGAGAAGCCGTCGATCGTTGGCATCATGACGTCGCAGATGAGCAGGTCCGGGGGCGCGGCGAGCTGGCCGAGGAGCTCCGATGCCTTCAGGCCGTCGGCCGCCTCCACGATCTCGTAGCCCTTCGCCCGGAGGGCCTTGACCACCAGCCCGCGCACGCTCGGGTCGTCCTCCGCGACGAGCACGGTCTTCGGCATTGTTCCTTCAGCCTAGCGCGCCCTCGTGCCGTTGACCGGGGCGTTTGCGCCTGGCGCCGCGCCCCCTTGTGCCTTGATGGCGAGGAGCTCGACCTCGAAGACCAGCGTCGAGTTCGGGGGGATCCCTGGGCGCCCTCCCGGTCCGTAGGCCAGCGAAGGAGGAATCACGAGCTTTCGCTTCTCGCCCACCTTCATTCCCGAGACGCCCTGGTCCCATCCCTTGATCACCTGACCGTGCCCGAGCACGAAGTCGAACGGCTTGTCGCGGTCGCGCGAGCTGTCGAACTTCTTGCCGTCCGGGAACGTCCCGACGTAGTGCACGGTGACCGTGTCGCCCTCCTTCGCGACGGCCGTCCCCTTGCCCTTGGCAAGCGTCGTCGACGTGATCTGTTCCGGCGGTCCCGGAGGCTGAGCCGGTGCGGTGGCGGACGGTTGGGCCGAGGCGACCGGCTGGGCGGACGCGCTCGCGGAAGGGGCGGCGGCGGCAGGGGTCTCCGAGGCGATCGGCTCGACAGAGGGGGGCTGGGTGAGCGACGAGCAGCCCGCGATGGCGAGGACTGCCGCGGTGCGTACGAGCCGTCCGGGCCAGGGGAGGGCATGATAGAACCGGGTGCGCATTGCCCGAGGAGAGTTACAGCGGGCGTATGCTGAAAGTCAAAGGGCCTGGGCCCACATGCCGCGTGTTCTGCACATCGAGGACGATCCGAGGAACCGCCTCCTCGTCCGCAAACTGCTGGCGGCCGAGGGGTTCGAGGTCATCGACGCCATCGACGGGCTGGAGGGGGTCCGGAGCGCGCTGAACGCCCACCCCGACCTCGTCCTCGTCGACCTCAACATCCCGGGCCTCGACGGCTACGAGGTCACGCTGCGCCTGCGCAGCGAACCGTCGCTGAGCGGCGTCCCGATCATCGCGATCACCGCGGAAGGCGAGCGAGACACGAGCTTCGCGGTGGGGTGCGACGGCTTCATCCAGAAACCCATCGATGCGCGCAGCTTTGCGTCGCTCGTGGGCCGGTACCTGTCGGGGCACCGCGAGCCGATGACATCGAGCCCGGACGCGATGGGCGAGCGCCTTCGCCAGCAGAGCCATCGCATCGTCGCCCACCTCGAGCTCAAGGTGGCGGAGCTCTCGGCGGCGAACGAGCGTCTGCGCGAGATCGAGCGGCTCCGCACGGAGTTCTACCGGAACATGAGCCACGAGCTGGCGACGCCGATGACGCCCATCGTGGGCTACATCCGGATGCTGCTCGACGAGGAGCTAGGGTCGTTGAACAAGCCGCAGACGAAGGCGGTGCGGGCGATGGACGACTGTGTCCGGCGCCTCCGCGCGACGCTCGATAACCTCATCGACGTAACCGGTCTCGAGACCGGCCGGATGCGCTTCTTCAACCGCGACTACGACTTCCTCGACACGGTCCGGCGCGCCGTCGCGTCGTACGCCGACGCGTTCGCCGAGCGGGAGCTCACGGTGCTCGAGGAGACCCCGCGCGGGCCGCTCGCCGCGTACGGCGATCCGGACCGCCTCGGCCGCGCCATGAACCAGCTGCTCGACAACGCCTGCAAGTTCACCGCGCCCGGTGGCACCGTGGGCGTCACGGTCCGCGTCCTCGAGGGGCACTACGAGGTCATCGTCGCGGACAACGGCCCGGGCGTGCCCCCCGAGCGCGCCGAGCGCGTGTTCGATCCGTTCTACCAGGTCGATGGATCGCCGACGCGGGAGCACGGGGGTGTCGGCGTTGGACTGGCCATCGCGCGGAGCGTCGCGCGGGGGCTCGGGGGCGACGTGAAGCTCGCGAGTGGCGCGGCCGTCGAGGGCGCCTACCTGACGGGCGCGGCGTTCTCCCTCACGGTCGCCAAACGTGCGCCGACGGTGGTCGTCGAGGCGAGTCATTGAGTTGGTACGAGGGTCAGCCTGAAGCCTCGCTCCGCCTCGACTCGCTGCGCTCGCTCGGCTCCGCTGCGGCAGGTGCGTGACGATCGATCCGGCCGGGGGAGCGGCGGCCGCTCCCCCCTTCCCCCAGCCGGGATGAGCGGGGCGCTCGGACGACTTTGCCAAGCGCGGAATATGAGCCAAGGGGGATCTCGGGCGTGAAGCGCGTCTATCTGGATTGGAACGCCACGACGCCGCCGCTCGATGCGGTGGTCGATGCGATGGCGCAGGCTGCGCGCGAGGCGTGGGGCAATCCGTCGAGCGTGCACGCGTTCGGGCGAGAGGGCCGCAAGCGGGTGGAGGAAGCGCGTGAAGCGGTCGCGGTCCTGGCACGATGCGACCCGCGCGACGTGACGCTCACGTCGGGCGGCACCGAGGCAAACAACCTGGCGCTGAGAGCCGCATTCGCGAGTGGACCCGGCGTGCTGGTCACGAGCCGCCTCGAGCACCCGTCGGTCACGCGCGTGGCCGAGGCGCTCGAGCGGGAAGGGCGGGCGCGCGTTCGCTGGGTGCGCGTGCGCGAGGAGGGCAGGGTCGACGTCGAGGACGTCGCGCGGGCGCTGGGAGAAGGGGGCGTCAAGCTCGTGGCCGTGCAGGCCGTCAATCCGGAGACGGGCGTCGTGCAGCCCGTTCACGACATCCTCGCCCTGGCGCGACCCGCCGGGGCGCGTGTTCATGTCGACGCAGTCCAGGCCTTCGGACGCACGGTCGACGTCGCCGAGGACGCGGACACGAGGAGCCTCGCCGGTCACAAGATGCGGGGCCCGAAGTCGATCGGCGTCCTGGTGTCGCGACCTGGCGTTGTCATCGCGCCCCTGCTCCTCGGCGGAAGCCAGGAGGGCGGCGCTCGCCCGGGGACCGTCGATCCTGTCGCGGCGGCCGGTCTATCCGTGGCGGCTCGCCATGCGCTTTCGTCCCACGAACGATGGGGCGCGCTGGGGCCGCTGAGGGACGCGCTGGAGCGTGGTCTGCTCGCCATCGCCCGTGGCGCTCGCGTGAACGGCGCCGCGGCACGTCGACTCCCGCACGTCTCGAGCATCGCGTTTCCGGGCTGGTCCTCCGCGGAGCTCGTCGCCGCGCTCGACCTCGAGGGCGTCGCGGCGTCGGGCGGGAGCGCGTGCAGCGCCGGAACATGGGAGCCGTCCGGCGTGCTCGAGGCGATGGGTGACGCGCAGGCGGCATCGAGCAGCGTGCGTTTCTCCCTCGGGGAAGACACGACCCCCGACGACCTCGAAACGGCCCTCGAGGCTGCCGCGCATGTGCTCGCGCGGTAGGAGGGTGCTTCACTCACCACCCTTCTACCGTGCCATCGCCGCCTGTTGCGCCGGCGCCGAGCCGCCCACGTTGAACGGGATCCACAGCGCGCGAAGCTGCGCCGCCGCGCCGTCGCGCGAGTATCCCGCGAGCCCGAAGAGGACATTCCAGAAGTACCCCCCGGGACTTTGCCCGTACGAGAAGAGCGGGAGCAGATGGAACTGCCAGTCGGTCCCGCCGGCGACCCGCTTCTCCATGTACAGCGTGTTCGCCGCGACCTGCGTGACCGAATCCCCCGGGCCGCTCGCGAACCGCCAATAAAGAGGGAACCCGATGGTCGTTCTGCCCTTGGTGTCCGCAAAGTCCCAGAAAACTGGCGCGACTACGGTGTGAGACGACTCGTCGCTGCGGCCGACGTACACGATCGGGTGCAGATCGTTCTCCCACCCGTGGCGGTCGCTCGCGAACGTGAACGTCGGGAAGAGCCACCACGTGCGCTTCTCGCCGTACGTCTCGAACCGGCCGACGAGCGGCGTGAGCCAGTCGTGCCCGGCGGGGCTGTCGGAAGTGAAGAACAGCGGCGCAATGGCCCACGCGTGCACGCCGAGGTCGCGGTCGCGGTAGTTCCACCATAGCGGAACCACCGGACCCGCGGCAGTGAGCGACGCGGCCCCGCCGCGCGTCTCCGCAGTCGAGACGAACGGCGAGATCATCGTGTCCGCCGTCCGCGTGACGCGGCGGTAGTACCCCGGCAGGATGAAGAGCGACTGGTCCTCGTCGTGCCCGTAGTGGAAGAACGGCAGGAGCGTCGTGTGCTCCTCGGCGACGCCGCCGCTCTCGGGTTTGCCCCGGATGTGGAAGTAGAGCGGCGCCACGTCGAAGACGTCGCGCTTCGGGTTGGATTTCACGATGACGGGGCCGACGACCGTCGTCGCCGCGGCGTCGAGCTCGTGGACGCTGTGATAGTAGAGGAGCGGCGGCACGAGCGTGTACGTCCGCCGGTTGCCCTCGAGGTTGCCGTTGTCCCCGTGGAAAAAGAACGGCACGACGCCGAGGTCGACGTCGCTCCCCGTGCGGTCCCGGTAGTAGGGCCCCACGATCGTGAGCGCCCCGGCGTTTCCCCAGTGAGAGGTGGTCAGGAGGAGCGGCGAGTGGAAGTAGCCCCCGTCGGGGCGGCTCCCCTCGAAGACGAGCGGCGCGAGCCAGTTGTCGTGCTCCCCCGGCGCCTCTCGGTGGACCAGCGGCCCGGCGACCACCACGTGATTGTCCCGGTCCCGCACCCGCCAGAAGCCGGGGAAGAGCACATCCATGTCGAGCTGGGGAGAGCGACGGCGGTAGTAGAGCAGGCCATAGAGGCCCTGCGTGTCTTCCCCCTTCGGAACGCCGTAGAGCTGCTGCGTCGGGTCGCGCAGGCCGCGCGTTTGCTCGAACATGAATGGCGGCAAGAGGCGCAGCCGGTAGTCCCCCTGGCGCTCCTCGTAGTACGGGAAATATCGGGTATGGGCGAGCGGGCCCTCCGCGGACGGCGGGCCGCCCTGCCAGTCGGTGCCGATCCCCTGCCGCACGTCGGGAGACATGAGCAGCGGGTTCGCGGGCGGCTCGACCGTCGGCTCCGTTCGGAGCAGCGAGCCGTGGTCCTCCTCCTCGTCGTCGTGCGGCTTGGTGTCTTGTTGCTTCTGCTGCGGGGGCGGCTGACGCCGTCTTTGCTGGGCGCTCGCGCCCGTAACGGCGAACACCAGGGCCACCGCCGCCATCGCGCCCGCGAGCCACTTCACGAAGACACCTGCGAATCCACGCATCGGGACGCGGCGACGAGACGATCGAGGACCACGCGGACGGCGTCGGCTCGAGCTAGGCGCTCCTCGAGGTGCGCGTCGAGGTCCTTTACCTGGACGACGCCCTCGGCGAGCTCGGACTCGCCTAGGATCAGCACCATGCGGGCGCCGAGCGCGTTCGCTCGCCTCAGCTGGCCCTTGAGGGAGCTGCCACGGGTGTCGACCTCGCAGCGGATCCCGAAGCGCCTCAGGTCTCTCGCGAGCCCGAGCGCCGCGCCCACCGCGGTCGGGCCGACGGGAGCGACGACGGCGTCGATCACCTTCTCGGAGACCTCGAGGTCGCTGGCGATGAGCAGGCGCTCCAGGCCCGCGGCGAAGCCGATGGCGGGCACGTCGGGTCCGCCGAGGCCGGCGATCATCGAGTCGTAGCGGCCCCCGCCCACGAGCGTGCTCCCGGCGCCGAGCTTCTCGTGCGCGCCTTTGATCTCGAAGAGCGTCCGCGTGTAGTAGTCGAGGCCGCGGACGAGCCGAGCGTCGACCGTGTAGGGGGTGTGGAGCGCGTCGAGGTGCTCGCGCAGCTTGGCGAAGTGCTCGCGGTCTCCGGCGTCGAGAAAATCGTGGATCGACGGCGCGCCCTTCACGACGTCCTGATCGCGAGGGTCCTTCGAGTCCAGGATCCGGAGGGGATTGGTCTGCAGGCGGCTCTGGGAGGTGGGCGACAGCGACGCGGCGCGCGGCGAGAGGTAGCTCACGAGCGCCTCGCGGTGCAGGGAGCGCGTCGCCCCTCCGCCGAGCGAGTTCACGAAGACCTCGACCCCGGGCACGCGCAGCTCGCCCAGGAGCGAGACGAGCATGTCGATCATCTCGGCGTCGCAGCCTGGACCGGCGTCGCCGAAGATCTCGGCCCCGAGCTGGTAAAACTGCCGGTACCGCCCGCGCTGGGGGCGCTCGGCGCGGAACATCGGCCCCGCGTACCACCAGCGCGTCACCGGCTCGCGGGACTGGACGCCGTGCTCGAGGTACGCGCGCGCCGCGCCCGCGGTCCCCTCCGGGCGGAGCGTCAGCGCGTCGCCGTGGTGCTCGAACGAGTACATCTCTTTCTCGACCACGTCGGTCGTCTCGCCGATCGCCCGGACGAACAGCGGAGTCGACTCCACGTGCGGCGTCCGCACCTCGCGGAACCCGCTCAGGTGGAGCGTACGCGCGTAGATCTGCTCCACGCGTTGCCAGCGCCCGATGTCGCCGGGAAGCACGTCGTTCATCCCTTTGACGGCGCGGAGGGTGGTCATGGCAAGCTGCAGCGGGGACTTATCGCCTCCGGGGCGCGGCCGGGTCAAGTGGCCGAGCGGGATACGCTGGCGGCCGCCCCGGTGGCGCGCTAAGCGCCCGCCCGTGACCGCTCGGCAGGGCCGCACCGGACGGACGTGCGCGCTCGATCCAGGAAAGGCCCGGGTCGGCGTCGCGATCGATGATGGCCTCGGCCTCCTGGCTCATCCGAGGGGCGTGCTCGACGCGCGCGATCCCGCGGGTCTCCTCGAGGCCCTCCGGACGCTGGCCGACGACGAGAACGTGGTGAGGTTCGTCGTGGGGCTCCCGCTCGACATGCGCGGCGGGGAGGGGGACGCGGCCCGTCACGCCCGTTCGTTCGCTCAGCAGGTGGCCGACGCGACGGGTCGGGAGGTGGAGCTCTGGGACGAGCGCCTGTCGACGGTCCAGGCGCAGCGCGCCCTGAGTGCGAGCGAGGTCCACGGCAAGAGGGCGCGGGCGCACGTCGACGAGGCCGCGGCGTGCGTGATCCTCCAGGCCTGGATCGACGCCCGCCAGGCGCGACACTGAGGCGCCGTGAAGAAGACCGGAAAGAAGCGCCGGGCGAAGCGCGCCACACCGCGGCAATCCACTCCTACCCCCGAGCCGCGCCGCCCGAAGAGTCGTCGCGCTTTGTCCGTCACGGCGCGCGCAGCCACGGCAGGGCTCGCGCTGGCTCTCCTCGCGGCGGCCGGATGGCTGTGGGTCCTCTATCCCTCGGAGCGCGGCCCGGGCGAGGGACGGTCGGTCGAGGTCGTGATCTCCCGGGATCCTACCCCCGTAGACCTCGCGAGGGCGCTGGCCGCAGCGGGGGTCGTCTCGAACCCGCGCGTCTTTGCGCTGTGGGTGCGCGTCAGCGGCGGGACCGCGGCCATCGCCGAGGGGACGCACCTCCTCACGGACGACGCGAGCCCCCGCGAGATCCTCGCGAGGCTCGAGCGCCGCACCGGCGCCGGGAGCGCCCGCGTTACCTTCCCCGAAGGGTGGACCCGCTTCGACATGGCCCGGCGGCTCCAGGAGAAGCACGTGGTGTCTCTCCGCGCATTCCTCGACGCCACGACCGATGGGCCCCTCCTCCGCGAGCTCGGCATCGACGGCGAGAGCGCCGAGGGGTTCCTGTTTCCTGCGACCTACGATCTGTCTCTCGACAGCGACCCGCGCGATGTCGTTCGGCGCATGAAGCGCGAGTTCGACCGGCGATGGGACATCCTCGCCCGCTCCCGGGGTGCGAGCCTCACGGACGTGATGACCTCCGCGAAGATGAGCGTCCGTGACGTCGTAACGCTCGGGTCGATGGTCGAGAAGGAGGCGGTGACCGACGACGAGAGACCCGTCATCGCCGGCGTCTTCCTCAATCGCCTGCGCGACCCCGCATTCAAGCCGAAGCGCCTCGAATGCGATCCCACGGCGAGCTACGGCTGCCTTGCGATGCCCGAGAAGGCGGCCTCGTGCACCGGGTTCACCGGGAAGGCGACCGCGTCGATCGAGCACGACCCCGACAACCCGTACTCGACGTACACGCACGAGGGGCTGCCGCCCGGCCCCATCGCGAATCCGGGCGCGAAGTCCCTCGAAGCCGCGATGGCGCCCGCGCAGACGCCGTACTTCTTCTTCGTGGCCCGGGGCGATGGCCACCACGTGTTCTCGCCGACGTTCGAGGCTCACGCAGCGGCCGTGCACGACGCGAGCACCGCACACGCGATCGGGGCGAGGTGATATGCCGGGCTCATGCCCCCCTGGTCTCTGCCGGCCCTTGGCGCGGCGCTCTTCGTCTGCGTGCACTACCTGCTCCTGCGGGCCGCTTCGGGTCGGATCGACGATCGGCTGGGAGCGCTCGTCCTCGAAGTCAGCGCGGCGCTCGGCATCGCGGGCAGCCTCGTCCTCGCGGGCCGCGCATCGGGCGTCGCCACGACGCGCGCGGGAGTCGTGTGCGCGGCAGCGAGCGGCCTCGCCGTGTCCGGCGCGAGCATCCTTCTCTTCACGACCCTGCGGCGAGGAGGCCCCGTGGCGTCGACGGGCACCATCGTCCTCGGAGGGGGCGTCGCCCTGAGCGCGCTCGTGGCGCCGGTGCTGTTCGGCGAGTCGTTCACCGGCCGCCGGGCCCTCGGAGTGGCTCTGGGCCTCGCCGCGATGTGGGTTCTCGGCGGCGAGACGTGATAGACGATGGCTGCCCCCCACGTGACAGAGCCCAGATTCCTTGCCGGCGACGTCGGCGGGACGCACGCGCGTCTTTCCCTGCGCGGCCCTGGCGGCCGCCACGTCCGCACGGAGGTCTTCCAGAGCCGCCTTTTCCCGTCTCTGGAGGCGGTCGTTCAGGCGTTCCTCGGCGGCGTGCGTCCCAGGCCGAAGGTGCTCGCCGCCGCGTTCGGCGTCGCCGGTCCTGTCGTCCATGGGCGCTGCGTGGCCACGAACCTACCCTGGGTGATCGACGAGCGGGTGCTGGCGCGGCGGCTCTCGATCAAGCGCGTCGTCCTGCTCAACGATCTCGTCGCCCTCGCGCTCGGCACCCTCGGGGTGCGGAAGGCGAAGCTTCACGCGCTAAGCGATAGCGGCTTCCCGAAGAAAAGCGGGGCGAACATCGCCGTCATCGCGGCCGGCACGGGGCTGGGCGAAGCCATGCTGGTGTGGGACGGCGCTCGCTTCGTGCCGAGCGCCACGGAGGGCGGTCACGCGGACTTCGCCCCGCGCGACGACCTCGAGATCGAGCTCTTGCGCTTCCTGCGCGAGCGCTTCGGTCACGTGAGCTGGGAGCGTCTCCTGTCAGGGGACGGCCTCGGCAACATCTACGACTTCTTCGTCCGGGAGAAAGGCCTCGCCGAGCACCCCGACAACGCGCGATCGGTCGCCGACGCCGCGGATCGCAATGCCGCCATCGCGGAGCTGGGCACCAGCCACAAGAGCGAGGCGGCGGCCCGCGCTGTGAGGCTGTTTGCCTCGGTGTACGGCGCCGAGGCAGGAAACCTGGCGCTCAAAGGCCTCGCTGTGGGTGGCGTGTTCATCTGCGGCAACATCGCCGCGCGGATGGTCGGCGTGCTCGACGAGGGCGGGTTCAGGCGGGCCTTCGTCGACAAGGGACGGTTCGGGCCGTTCATGGAGGCGGTCCCCGTGGCCGTCGTGCTCGACCGCGACGTCGGGCTCGCCGGAGCGGCGAGGGTGGCCTTGATGGGGTGATGGGCGGTAGAAAGGGGGCAGCCCATGCCGCCCGAACCCGATCCCAAGCTCCTGCAGCTCGCCGTCGACACCGTCCGATGCCTCTCGATGGATGCCGTCGAGAAGGCCCAGAGCGGCCATCCCGGCACCCCGATGGCTCTCGCGAACATCGCGGTCGAGCTCTACACGCGGTACCTGCGCCACGACCCGCACGACCCGCAATGGATGGGCCGGGACCGGTTCGTCCTGTCGTGCGGGCACGCGTCGATGTTGCTCTATTCGATGCTGCACCTCTCGGGGTACGACCTCTCGCTCGGGGAGATCGAGAACTTTCGGCAATGGGGAAGCAAGACGCCCGGTCACCCGGAGCACGGCCTCACGCCCGGCGTGGAGACGACGACCGGACCGCTGGGCCAGGGCGTCGGCAACGCCGTGGGAATGGCCATCGGCCTCAAGATGAAGCAGGCCCGCTTCGGCGATCCCTACGCCGGCTGCCGCGTCTACTGCCTTGCGAGCGACGGTGATCTGATGGAGGGCGTGAGCCACGAGGCCGCGAGCATCGCGGGGCACCTCCGGCTGGACAACCTGATCCTCATCTACGACGACAACCACATCACCATCGAAGGAGACACCGCGCTCGCCTACTCGGAGGACGCCTGCAAGCGCTTCGAGGCCTACGGATGGTTCTCCCAGTTTCTCGATGACGGACACGATCACGTGAAGATCCGCGCGGCCATCGACCGGGCGATCGCCCATCAGTCGACCCACGCGCAGCCGTGCTTCATCCGCGCCCGTACCCACATCGGCAACGGCGCGCCGAACAAGCACGACACGAAGGAGGCGCACGGCGAGGCGCTCGGGAAGGACGAGGTCGCGGCGGCCAAGAAGGGGATGGGCTGGGATCCCAGCCGCAGCTTCTATGTGCCGGAGGCGGTCTACGCGTTCTTCAAGGAGCGGGCGGGCGAGCTCTCGAAAGACCATGCGGCGTGGAAGAGCCGCTACGACGCGTGGCGCAAGGCCCACGCGGACCTCGCCACGAAGCTCGACGCGTTCGAGAAGAAGGCCGTTCCGCCCAGCTTGATGGACGATCTGATCAAGGCCGTCCCGGAAAAGGACGACTCGACGCGCAACCACTCCGGCGCTCTCGAGCAAGTGGTGGCGAAGCTCGTCCCGTCGTTCGTCGGGGGATCGGCGGATCTCGCGGGGTCGACGAAGACGCTGATGAAGGACGCCGCAAGCGTCGGTCCCGGGAAGTTCGAGGGGCGCAACTTTCACTTCGGCATCCGCGAGCACGGCATGGGCGCCGTGTGCAACGGCATGGCGCTGTGCGGCGGGATCATCCCGTTCGGGGCCACCTTCCTCATCTTCAGCGACTACATGCGCCCGAGCGTTCGCCTCAGCGCGCTCATGGAACAGACGTGCATCTGGGTGTACACGCACGACTCCATCTTCCTGGGCGAGGACGGGCCGACGCACCAGTCCATCGAGCAGCTCTGGGCGCTGCGCCTGATCCCGAATCTCTACGTCGCGCGCCCGGCGGACGGGTTCGAGTGCGCGATCGCGTGGGCGATCGCCCTCGGTCGAACGCACGGCCCGACGGCGTTCGCCCTGTCGCGACAGAAGCTGCCGAACATCAAGCGCGACGGCGGGCTCGATCCGCGTGACGCGCTGCGCGGCACGTATGTGGTGCAGGAGGCGACGGGAGGCCAGCCGGACCTCATCCTCGTGGCGACCGGGAGCGAGCTGCACCTCGCCGTCGGCGCGAGGGTGCGTCTCGAGGCGGAGGGCAAGAAGGTGCGCGTCGTGAGCGCCCTGTGCCTCGAAGCGCTCGAGAAGCAGGACGCGGGCTACCGGGAGCGGGTCTTTCCGAAGGGAATCCGGAAGGTCTCGATCGAAGCCGGGCGGACGCCGCCGTGGAAGAGCATCGTGGGCGACGACGGGCTCGCGATCGGCATCGACCACTTCGGCGCCAGCGCTCCCGACAAGGTGCTCGGGCAGAAGTTCGGGTTCACGGTCGACGCCGTCGTCGACAAGATCCGGGCCTGGCTCTCGTAGAGGTCAACCGCCGACGGTCTTGGCGAGGACGTCGTCGACCAGCCATTCGACTGTGCCAAGACATTGCCGCGTGATGCGCGCGGGCGTCTCGCGGATGTCTCCCTCGTCCGCCAGCACGCGCTTGAGCGCGGGCACTTTCGCCGCGCCGGCGACGAGGAAGAGCAGCTTGCGAGCGTGCTCGATCATCGGTCGCGTGATCGTCAGCCGCGCCTCGTGTGCCCCGCCCGGAGGCACCGCCGCGACGAGGCGGTCGTCCACCGAGACCGTCGGCTCGCCCGGGAAGAGCGACGCGGTGTGCCCGTCGTCGCCGAGGCCCATGACGGCCGCGTCGAACGACGGCACTCCGGAGGCGTCGGGCAGGACGTGCTCGCGGATGAGAGCCTCGTACTCCCGCGCCGCTTGTTCCAGGTCGGGGGCCTCGGCGCGCATGCGGTGCACGTGCCCCGCCGGGACCGGTGCGGCATCGAGCAGCGTCGCCCTGGCCCAGCGGTAGTTGCTCCGCTCGTGGGTCGGCGGAACGGCGCGCTCGTCGACCAGGAACACGTGCGTCCGGCTCCAGTCGATCGCGTGGTCGCGAGCGAGGCTGGTGTAAGTCTCCCTCGGCGTCTCTCCTCCCGACAGCGCGATCGTCGCGCTGCCCGCCCGCGTGATGGCGTCGCGGAGCGCGCTCGCGATCCGCTCCGAGGCGATGCGCGCGATCCCGGAGGCATCCCCGCAATCGACGATCTCGCTGGTTCCGGCTTTCGTCGGCATCGCGCGGACCTTACCACGACGATACCGGACGCTTCCGTTGCCGCGCCGGCAACCCGTGGCCCGGACCTTGCGCGACCTGAGACGATGTTTAGCTTGAGTCCGTAGAGGAAACATCGATGACACGAGTTGCGGGACATCCCTCAGGCCGGTTTCTTGGCTACGTGCAGGTCCAGGTTGCGTCTCGCACCTACGCCCTGCGCGTGGAGGCGCTGCCGCCCGATCGCGGCGATGGAACGGCGGCCGAGCCGGGGTTCTTCGCAGATGGAACGGATCGGTTCGGCATCCTGGTGGACGGAGACGCATCGTCGGCCGTCGTGGAGAGGACCATCGAGCGCGCATCCGCGGAGGCGGCGCGCCACATTTCGCGGACGCTACTCAACTAGGCTTGAACGGGGCTTGAACTAGGGTCGAACGATAGGAGGAATCAAACGAGCCCGTCGAGCATGCATCCATACGAAGGAACTTCGAGAGGAAGTTGTAATCATGAGCATTCCCGAGACACCGACAACACAAAGAGAGGGCACGATGGACGATCTGACCCACGATCCCCCGCCGCGGGCGGTGGCAAGCGGTGAGGGCGGCGAAGGAAAGCCTCGGCGTCCGCGCGGCTTCGCGGCCATGGACCGCAGGCTGGTGACGGAGATCGCCCGCAAAGGCGGCAAGGCAGCCCATACCGCCGGCACCGCGCACGAGTTCACGACGGATGAGGCCCGCGAGGCCGGTCGCAAAGGCGGCCGCGCAACGCACGCGAAGCGGCGCAAGGTGGCCGAGAGCCCCGCGAGCGCGGGGGGCGCCAGCTCCGAAGGAAAGCAGGAAGGCTGAGGTCAGGCCTCCGCGTCGAGCACCCGGGCGAGCACCTCGAGGGCGTCGGCCACGCGCTGGCGCTCTCCGCGGGGGATGCGCTCGAGGAGAGACGCGTAGGTGCTGGTCCAGTCGCTCGAGACCGCCTCGGCGACTCTCCTCCCGCGCGGAGTGACCTTCACTTCGTTCTGTCGCCCGTCGTCGGGGCCCCGGCGCCGCACGAGGTAGCCGCCGCGCTCCAGGCCCCCGAGGTTGCGGCTCGCCGTGGAGGGATCGATTCCGAGTAGCAGAGCGAGCGACGACGTCGAGATGGACCCCCGCTCGATGATGAGCTGGAGGGCGTCGGCCTGCTGAGGTGTCACGTCACCGGCCCGAGCGCGCTCGCGTCCCAGGCGACCAAGCGCGCGGGCAACCAGCTGCAGTGCGCGTGCGCTCTTGGTATCGCCCATGTACGAGTCCGCGGAGCCACATCGCATCGCCAAGGTCGGGCTCGGCGTCAAGAGTCACGGGTGGCAACCGCGGGTCCGGCGCTGCGCCGCCGCGTAACTGGCTTCGCGCCCTAGGCACGAACCATGCTTCCGAGGCAATACTCGGAACGTTGCACGTACGCGCAGCAAGCTCTAGGTTGGGTGCGCGCTTCCCAGGTCGACCGATGGCCAACCCCGTCTACGAGACTCAGCTCTCCCGCAAGCCCTCGCCCTCCCGGGGCGAGACGTGTCGGATGTTCGAGAGCGACTTTCTCGAGCGCTTCTCGCGAATCCATCCCGCGACGCCCTTCGTCGCCTGGATACCCGTCGCGGCCCTGTTCCTCGTTCGCAGCGCGCTCAGGCACGATCTCGCGCCGGTGGCCATCGCCGCGACGTTCCTCGGCGGGATGTTCGCGTGGACCATGGCGGAGTACGTCCTTCACCGCTACGTCTTCCACTGGACGAACGACACGTCGTGGGGCAAGCGTATTCATTTCCTGCTGCACGGTGTTCACCACGAGTACCCGAGCGACAAGGACCGGCTGGTGATGCCGCTCTTGACGAGCGTGCCGCTGGCCGTCCTCTTCTACGTGCTCTTCACGCTCACGATCGGCAGGACCATCGGCGAGCCCGCGTTCGCCGGCTTCGTCGTGGGCTACCTCTTCTATGACGGCACGCACTACTACGTGCACCATTTCGTGCCCGTGTGGCGATGGGGCAAGCTTCTGCGCCGTCACCACCTGACGCACCATCACGCCGACCACGACGGTGGGTTCGGCGTCTCGAGCCCGCTCTGGGACCTCGTCTTTCGGACGATGCCGGCGAAGAGCTCGTCGAAGAAGTAAGTTTCCCCCGGCTGGCCCGCTCGCGCTGGGGAAGAGACCGTCACGGCCGGGTCACGGCGGGGTGGATGGGGCTTGGCGCCGGGGTGTAAGCTCGCTATCGGGACACCGATGAGGCGTTCGCAGGGAGGGGGAGCTTAGGGGGCGGGGGCGGCCGCGAGCCAGCTCACCCTAGTTCCATTTCCCGGCGATGACGACGGCAGGGCAAAAGGATCCCGCGAGCGGGGTGCCGAACGAGATCGGCACGGTGCTCGCCCAGCGCTACGAGGTCCTGCGCGAGCTCGGGCGTGGCGGGATGGGCGTCGTGTACCTTTGCAAGGACGTCGTCACCGGCGATCGCGTGGCGCTCAAGCGGCTGCGAACGCACGAGAAGGGCGGCACGCGCGCCGAGGAGAGCTGGTGGTTCCGCCAGGAGGCGCGGGCCGTGGCGCTGCTCGACCACCCCGCCATCGTGCGCGGACGCGACTACGGCCAGCTCGCGGAGGGGAGCCCGTTCTTCGTCATGGACGTGCTCCCTGGGCGAAGCGTCCACGAGTGGATGCACACGACCAAGCTCGCGTGGACCGTCCTCTGGTCGATGGTCGACCAGGTGCTCGCGGGGCTCGCGCACGCCCACGCGCGCGGCGTCATCCACGGCGATCTCAAGCCGTCGAACATCATGCTCGACCTTTCGACCGGCGGCCGCGGGCCGCGCGCGTGCGTGCTCGACCTGGGCCTCGCGTGGCTGCGCGAGTACCGGCACGACTCCAGGCTGGACGGAGCGACCGCCCCGGAGGTCGCCGTGCACTCGGGGGCGGGGACGGTCGGGTGGGTGGCTCCTGAACAGATCCGGCGGCAGGCCACGCTCGTCGGCCCGGCGACGGACCTCTACGCCCTCGGTTGCGTGATGTACCGCGTTCTCAGCGGGCACGAGGTCTTCGAGGGGAACGCGCAGGACGTCCTGCGCGCGCACAAGAGGACCGCTCCGCCGACGCCGAGCCTCCCCGAGGAGGTCCCCTGGCAGGCAGGCAAGTTCGTGCTCCGCCTGCTCGAGAAGAAGCCGTGGAACCGGTACGAGTTCGCGGCGGACGCGCGACGCGACTGGGCCGAGATCAAGCCCGCGAACGCGTTGACGCTCGAGGAGATCGTGCGAGGCGAGCCTTCGTCGCGGGCGGCACCCGTGGGGTACGCGCGCTCGCTCGCCCCGGGCATCCTCAGCTTGCGCGCGCCGATGCTCGTCGCCAGGCACGAGGAGCAGCAGGAGCTGTGGAACACGATCGAGCTTGTCGCCAGCGGCGCGCACCGGCAGGACCTCGTTGCCCTCATCGGCGAAGCGGGGGTTGGCAAGAGCCGCATCGCCGAGTGGCTCTGCGCCGAGGTACACGAGCGTGGGGTGATGTTGCCCCTCCGGGCGCGGTACGGGCGCACCCCGTCGCCGCTCGACGGGATCACGGGCGCCGTCAACGCGCATTTCGGCCTCATCGGCGCCGATCGGGCGACCGTCGAGCAGACGCTCATGACTCGGTGGGAAGTGGCCAAGGACGACGATAGCGGACTGACGTGGGTCGCCGCGACGGCGGAGTGGCTTCGTCCGGCACCGCCCGGAGCCGCCGCGCCGCTGGGCCCTAGCGGAAAGCGCTTCGTCCTCGACCGCCCGGAGCTTCGCTTCGTCGTCATCAAGAGGGTGCTCCAGAAGCTGGCGCGGGATCGACCCATCCTCATGTGGCTCGACGACCTTCACTACGCGTCGCCGAACACGTTCGAGGTGCTCTCACGACTGCGGCGGGACGCGGCGGAGGTGCCGATCTTCGTCCTGGCCACGGCGCGGAGCGAGACGCTCTCGACGGACCTCGACGCGGCCCTGCGGATGGAAGCGCTGCGCGCCGAGTGGAGCGGCAAGGTGATCGACCTGAAGCCCCTCGGCACCGAGGCCACCGAGGCACTACTCCGGTCCGCGCTCCCGCTCGACGCGGAGGCGGTGAGCAGGGCCGTGGAGCAGAGCCGCGGGAACCCGCTCTTCGCCCTCCAGCTCCTTTACGCATGGGCCGGCGGCGGCTACCTGACGCTCCAGGGGGGGCAGTACCGCGTCCCCGAGCGCGCCCTGCACGGACACCCGATCACGACGGCAGAGCTCTGGGACGAGCGGGTGCGCGCGATCTCGACAGAGCTTCGCCTGAGCGCATACGCCGCGGCCGCGCTCGGCGACGACGTGCGCGGAGGGGTCCTGCGGACGCTCTGCGCGTCTCTCGGAATGGATTCGCGCGACGCGTTCGTCGCGCTGACCCGGGCGCAGATCCTCCTCGCGGCAGGGAACGATCAGTTCCGCTGGGCGCACGCTCTCCTCCAGGAGCACCTGCTCGACCGCCTCCAGGAGCGCAGCGACGCGCCGGCCATCTATCGCCTCGCGGCGAACGCCCTCGCCAAGCACCCTGCAGTCGGGTCGCGCCGGATCATGAAGCACCGGGTGGCCAACCTCCTCAAGGCAAGCGACGACGACACCGCCGCGCGGCTGATGTTCGACTTCATCCGTGGCTCGTGGAGGCGCGGTCGCGACACGGCGGCCACGCTGCGCGATCTGACGATGCTCCAGGGACGCGTGCAGGGCGCCAACGCCGCCGAGGCGGCCCGCTGGCGAGCCGAGTCGCTGCGGTACATGGGACGGCTGGACGAAGCTCGAAGCGAAGCGGAGGCCGCGCGACAGGCCTTCGAGCTGGCGGGGGACAACGCGCACGAGGCCAGCGCGCTTCGCCTGCTGGGCCACATCGCGAGCGACCTCGGGCAACCCGCTCAGGGACGCGCGCTCGTCGCGCAGGCGCTCGAGCGATACGCCCGGCTGGGAGACGTGGCCGGACGCGCACAGGCCGAGGTCGTCCTCGGCGAGATCGATTACCTTCTCGGAGACCATGCGCGGGCGCGTTCGACGCTCAAGGACGCCGTCGAGCGCTGCGCCGAGGTGGGAGACGTCCTCGGGCGCGCGCAGTGTCTCATCTTGCTGGCCCTCATCGAGGAATCCGCGGGCGCCTTTCAGAGCGGGCGCGAGCTCCTGTGGCGCGCCAGGGCGGAGTTCGACAGCATCGGGTACCGGCTCGGGATCGCGCAGAGCGACGTCGCGCTCGGCCACGCCGATCACCGCGCCTTCGACTTCGCCGGCGCGAGGGCGCGCGCGCTGGCTGCAAGGGCCAGCTTCCGCGAACTGCAGAACCCGCGCGGCGAGGCGGCGTGCGAGCGCCTGCTGGCGATGGTCGCCATCGACTGGGACGACTACGACGCGGCGGAGGCCCACGCGCGCGTGGCGTTCAAGATCTACGAGCGCCTGCAGGACCCGTGGGGCAATCTCGAGGCGAGCCTCCTCGTCGCCCAGGTGGCGCTCGCCAGGGGCGATGATCGCGCGGAGTCTCTCGTGGCCGCGTGCAACCGTGCCACGCTCGACGAGGCCGAGCCGCGCCAGCACAGGCACTTGACGCGTGCATGGCTGGCGCAGAAGCGCGGCCTCTGGGGCGACGCCGCCGTGGAGATCGACGCTGCGCGGGCCGCATTCGTGCCCGCGACGGAGGGCGGGGGCGAGCCGATCGCCGAGGCGAGGGCCCGCACCGGGGATCACACGCCCCATCTGCTGGCGCGCCTCGCGCGCCTGGAGTGGGTCGGCCCGGCCCTGGGCAAGATCGAGTCGTGGCTCGCCGAGCTCGAGCCGAGCGCGTCGATTGATTCGCGCTCCCAAGCCCGACCGGCTCGCGCTAAGGTGCCGGCCCCATGACGACACCGCAGAATCCAGGAAGGCGGCGCAGGCAGAAGATCCGCCGGACCAAACAGTTGAACGAGTGGCGCGCGAAGCAGCCCAAAGAGAAGAAGGGGGCGCTGGCGCCCGCCTCGAGCGCGAAGAAGACCGCCTCGAAGTAGCTGTGTTCTAAGAGCTGCCGGCGTCGTCCTTGCGCGACAGCTCGAGCTTGCTCCGCGCCATCCTGGCGATCTTTGCGCGCCCGCCTCTCTCCGCCACCGTGCGTAGGAGCTCCTCGCCGAGCGGGCTGCCTTGCTCGCTGAAGTGGAAGCCGACGTAGTAGAGGTGCTCGAGGTCGACGGACCTGTCCTTGCGGAGCCGGGCGGCGATGTCCGTTCCTCGATCGACGAGCGCGCCGAACAGGCGCAGGGACTCGTCTGCCGCCCGGGCGCTCGCTCGGGTGTCCCGCGGGCCGAGGGCGAGCTCCGCCGCGGCGAGAGCGTAGCGGTCGTCGTCGGAGCAGGCTTCGCTCCGGCACAGGGCGCGGAGCGCGGCAATCGATCGGCTCGGGTTCTTCTTGGCCATTCGCTGCGCCAGGGCTCGCAGCCCCTCGACCGCGGCACCGGCGTCGGCGTCGCGCACCGTGGCGACCAGCGGCTCCCAGCTGTCGATCCCGCCGGCGAGGCGCTGCAGACCGGCCTCGAGGATATTCTTCCGCGTCGCCCGAGGGATCTGCTTCGCGCTGGGCCGAAGGACGCTCCGCAGGAGCCACGCCCGGTCGGCGTCGGTCGAGTCGACGAGGGCCCTCGCCAGTGGCGCGATGGCCTCCGGGCGGACGGGCGCCGAACCGACCGTGCCAGCGTGCGCATTGCCTTCACGCGTCAGGAGACACGCCGCCGCGATCTCGGCGCGTCGTCTGTCCTTCGTCGACGCGAGGACGCCGACGAGGACGCGCGCCGGCTCCTCGCCATCTTGCTGCGCGAGCATCTCGAGCGCGAGCCGCGCGCGCTCGATGTCCGGATGATGGACGAGCCTCTCGAGCCGCCGTGCCGCATCCCCGGGGATCCTCACGCTCGCCAGCGTGTGCAGGGCCGTCTTCGCGAGCGCGGGGTCGGGGTCTTCCGCGGCGTCGATCAGCGCCGCGACGACGGCGCCCAGCGTGCGCCCCTTCCCGGGCGGCGCCCGGCCGCGCTTCTTGCCGCCGTCACGGGTCTCGCCGAGCAAGAAGCGCAAGGCGATGATGGCCTCCTGGCGGATGACGGGCTCGTTCCTCCCGGACTTCGCGAACGCGAGCAGGGTAGGGATGGCCTCGTCGTCTTCCAGGAAGCCGAGGATCTTCACACCCGCTGCGAGGACCGCGGAGCTCCCGCCGTGTTTCGTGGTCTCTTCCAGGAACCTCTTCGTCTCGACGAAGTAGCTCCGGCGCTGGCGCGGGTCGGCGTCCCGGACGCACTGCCGCACGGCAATGGCGGCGGCCTTGGCGGCCTCCCCGTCGCCCGCCCCCAGGCCGTTCAGCAAGACGTGAAAGGCGTCCTTGCCTCCGAGCGCGGCGAGGATCGCGTCGATCGATCGTTTCTCGTCCGGCGTGGCGTGCGTCATCCGCTCGCGGATGACCGGCAAGGCCGCATCTCCCACGCTGATCATCGCGGCAATGGCGGCTTGCCGCACGTCGTCTTCCCGGGCGCCCAGCAGCGGGAGGATCTTCGGAACAGCCCGGCGCGCCCCCGTGCGGGCGAGGGCGATCAGCGCGCGACCCTGCAGGGGGGCCGACCCGCCGTCGAGCGCCCCCGCCAGCGCGTCGGCGACGTGCGGTCCCTTCGCGCGCAGCTCACCCAGGACGATGGCCGCGGCCATCCGGACCTCGAGGGCATCGCTCGACATGAGGCGGAGGATCTTGTCGATATCGCTCATCGCAGATGCATGGGGAGAGAAGTTGCCCCGGGTGCTGGCCGCCAGCTTACGATTTGCGGCACCTAGAAGGGGAGATCGATCATGCTCGGGACACTCGTTCACGCTCAGCAGCGCCGCGCGCTCCGTCGCGCCATCGGGGTCGAATGCCAGGTGGTCCGCGAGCGCGATTTCTGCCTCGTCGGCAGCCGCGGCGTCGATCTCTCGCCGAAGGGCATGCTCGTCATGTCGCAGGAGCCGGTGCTCACGGGAGAGCCCGTGATCGTGTCGTTTCGCCTGCCGCGAGGCCTCTACTGGTTCGACTCCCAGGCGACGGTCGCGCGCGTGGTGCATGGCCGCCGCCCCGGAGACGGCGCGCGCTGCTTCGGCATCGAGTTCGAGACGCTCGATCCGGACCACCAGTGGTTCCTCGGTCTCGCGCTGCGGGGGACGCCCCCGCCGCTTCCCAGGCGCGAGCCGCGCGTGGACTACGCCGGCAGCGTCCACCTCGCTGCGCTGTCGTGACAGCTACCGCGCCACATCGGCGCAGCAGCGGAACCCCGTCGAGTAGTCGTGGTACGTCGCGTCGTGGGCGCTCGTCACGTAGAGGCAACCGCGGCCGTTGAGCTCGGCGTCGCCGTAGAAGCCTCCGCGGAACCGACCGTGTCCGTTGCCATCCGCGGCGTCGGCCCCCCACTCGTGCAGGTTGCCCACGCAGTCCCAGACTCCCGCGGGTGACTGGCAGTGGGGGAAGCTGCCGGTCGGAGCGACGCTGCCAGGGAGCTGGTTGAGGCGCGGGTCGTTGAAGTTGGCGTACGTCCACCGGGACGGGTCGCTTCCGAAGAGGACAGCGACCATGCTGCCCTTGCCGTCGTTGCAGTATCCGGGGACCCGCTTCTGACCGCCGTACGGGTACATCGCGTCGGCCCCCGGTCCCCGGCACGCCGCGTGGAACTCCGCCTCCGTGCAGAGTCGCTTGCCCGCCTGCTCGCAGGCACGGAGCGCCTGGACCTGCGAGATGTACCCCTGAGGCACTGTCGCGGGCGCCGTCTTGGCGCGGACGACGACGCCGTCCACGGGCGCGTACGGCGAATGCGGGTGCTCGCCTCCCCGGGCGTCGATCTCGACCACGTAGTCCTCCCAGCGGTCGATGCAGAAGTCTCCCGGCGAGGCCATTTGCTCCGGACAGCGCGGACGACGGACCGTCGCCGCGGTCTCGATCCGGGAGCAATGCGCGAGCACAAGGGCCGCCGCCAGGACCGCCCAGGGAACCGTTCGCTTCGGGGCCGGCACGATTCAGGGAGTGTAGGCGCCTGTCGGCAAGTTGGCCCGGGGGATCGTGTCCCCGTTACGATCGTCTCCAAGAAGAGGAGAGTCCTCGATGCAAGCCCCGTTGACGTCAGCCCGGCCACCCCTAGCGCACGCACTTCGCGTGCTCACCCCATCGCTCGCTCGCGCCGCGTGCGGGCACCTTCCGTCCAATCGCCGGCACGAGATGCGCCGCCGCGCTCGCCTCGGCTGCCGCGTCCGCAACCCCGACACGTGGAGTCTCGTCGGCGATCGCACGGTGGATCTCTCGCCCCAGGGGATGCTCCTTCTCTCGGACGAACGCATCGAGGAGGGGTCCGAGCTCGTCGTCAGCTTCCAGGCCACGGAGCTGCCCATATGGTTCGACACGCTCGCCTGCGTGACGCGCATCGTCGAGGGCCGGCGACCCGGGGACCCGGGACGTGCCCTGGGGCTCCGCTTCCAGACGCTCCCGGCCGTATCGCGACTCATCCTGCGGGGACACTTGCGAAAGCTGCCCCCGGCGCCCGCCCAGCGTGAGCCCCCGCTGGCGCTCCGCCCTCGCGACCCGGACTACGCACACGTCGTGAAGGAGATCTGGGAAGGTCGTTGCTGACGCCTCACGAACAAATCTCGAGCACGAGCTCCGGCGCGCCCGGCGGGCCATAGGGCCCCTCGAAACGCACGAGCCTGTACGGCGCCTTGCGCTCGTACCACATGTGGTACTTCGGCAAGAAGGGCTTCGCGAGGCGAGTGAGCACGGCTCCGAGGTGCACCCAGTCGTTGAGGTCTGGGTACATCACGACCTCGACGACCTCGCGCGCCGCCCCGCCGAGGCGCAATGTCGTTCGCCCCTCGACCTCGACGTAGACCTTGGCGATGAAGCGGTCGTTGATCCACGCGTAGACGCTCCTGCGCTCGCTGTCGTGCGGCATCCAACCGAGGAGGAAGGGCAGCGCCACCTCCGGATACGTGGCCGCCGGCAGACCGAGCTTGTCGTGGCGGAAGTCCGGAACGAGCTCCTGGCGGACCATTCGACCGTCCCCGTCGAGGACCTCCCGGGACAGGGAAGCGGCGACAAGACCGCCGTGCGCGTGCCGCGCGAGACGCACCTCTTCTCGCATTCGTCCGTCCGCGATCGGGTGGTCCATCGACAGGACGACGTGGCCCCCCTCCTCGGAGTAGCGCACCTTGCTCACCGGATTTGCCGACCCCGCGAGGATCGTGTGAGCGTCGAGCACGGTGTGAAACGCCCGCTTCTCGCGGGGACGAAGGGAATACTCGAACGCACCCCCGAAGTCGGCTGGAGGCGATGGCACGTTGGTCGTGCGGCTCATTTCATCGAAGCTCCGCGCTCGTCTTGCCGAGCACGCGCCGGGCCACGACGAGCATCTGGATCTGCTGGGTACCCTCGAAGATGTCGAGGATCTTCGCGTCCCTGGCCCACTTCTCGAGCAGGTCGGCCTCGGCGTATCCGGTCGCGCCGCACAGCTCGACGCACCGGAGGGTGATCTCGGTGACCGCTCGACCTGCCTTCGCCTTCGCCATCGATGCCTGCAGCGAGTTCGGGATGCGGTTGTCGGCCATCCACGCGGCGTTGAGGGTGAGGAGGCGCGCGACCTCGAGCTCCGCTTCGAGGCGGGCGAGCTCCGCGTCCGCGTTCGATCCGAGCCAGGGCGAGCGAAGGTTGGCGTCGCGGGGCTGTGCGTCCTTCAGGATCTCGCGGGTCCGATCGATCGCGGCCCTGGCGACGCCGCAAGCCATCGCGGCGATGACCGGGCGCGTGTTGTCGAACGTCTTCATCGCCCCGGCGAAGGACTTGTCGGTCTCGATCTCCGCGCTCCCGAGGATGTTCTCCTTCGGGACCCGGCACTCGTCGAACACGATCGTCGCCGTGTCCGAGGCGCGGATGCCGAGCTTGTGATCGAGGCGGACGACCTTCATGCCGGGCGAGCCCTTGGGAACGAAGAAGGACTTGATCGCGGCCCGGCCGAGCGCAGCATCTAGCGTCGCCCACACGATGACCGCTTCGGCCCTGTCGCCCGCCGTCACGAAGATCTTCTCGCCGCTGATGACCCACGAGTCGCCGTCGAGGCGCGCGTGCGTCCGGATCGCGGCGGAGTCGGAGCCGGCGTTGGGCTCGGTGATGGCCATCGCGATCCAGCGCTTGCCGAAGCGGGCTTTCTGCTCGTCGGTGCCGACCGCGCTGAGCGCGGCGTTCCCGAGGCCCTGGCGCGGAATGGTCAGCGCGAGGCCCACGTCTCCCCAGCAGAGCTCCATCATCCCGAGGACGGTGGCGAGGTTGCCTCCGTTGCGGTTCTTGGGTGCCCCGTCGCTTCCCGGCTCCTCCGGCGTCGTGTCCCGCTTCAGCTGGCTCGCCGAGGCTCCCGCGCCCCCGTCGTTGACGCCGTCGAGGATGGCCGCGAGGAGATCGAGCTCCTTCGGATACGAGTGCTCGGCGAGGTCGTACTTCCTGGAGATGGGACGAAAGACGCTCGTCGCGATGGCGTGGGCCTGGTCGACGAGGGGGCGCAGCCTCTTCGGAATCTCGAGATCGATCACGTCGTTCTCCTCGTCGTGCTCATGCCAGAAGCGCCCCCTCGAGCACCCCCGTCGCGCGCAGATCGCGGTACCACCGCTCGACCGGGTGCTCCTTGATGAAGCCGTGTCCGCCCAAGAGCTGCACGCCGTCCGAGCCTATTTTCATGCCCTTTGACGCGCACTGGAGGCGTGCGAGCGTCGCGGGCTTGGCGAAGGCGCCTCCGCGGTCCGCGAGGGACGCGGCGCGGTGCACGAGGAGGCGCATCCCCTCGACCTCGATCGCGATGTCCGCGATCATGAATGCGACGGCCTGGCGGTTCGAGATGGGGTCGCCGAACGCAATGCGCGCGTTGCAGTAGGGGACGACGTAGTCGAGCACCGCCTGGGCCGCCCCGACGGCCACCGCGCTCCAGGCGATCCGTGCGCGGTCCACGAGCGCGCCAAGGTCGAACGCGCCCGACGGCGTTGCACCGCCGAGCATGGCGTCGTCCGCGACCCGGGCACCTTCGAGGTGCAACCGCCCGAGCCCCGCCCCCCGAATACCCATCGCCGGGTCCGCGGTCACAGCGAGCCCCGGCGTGTCGCGATCCACCACGAAGAGGCGCGGTCCCAGCCCGCGCACATCGGCGGCGATCAAGAAGAATCGCGCCCTCGTACCGAGAGGGACGAGGCACTTCGTGCCCCAGAGGGCCCAGCCCCCGTCCGTCGTCCTCACCGCTCCGGTACGGAGGCTCATCGCGTCGAAGAGGGGTCGCGGCTCGAGCAGCGCGAGCGCCGCCGGGACGTGGGCGTCTCCCAGGAAGGGTGGCAGGTGGCGCGCCTGCTGCTCGGCGGTGCCCCACTCGACGATCGCGTGCACGACCGCGAGGGGCGCGAGGAGCGCGACCGCCAGCCCCGCGTCGCCTCGTGCGAGCTCCTCTGCGATGAGGACGTTGGTCACCGTCGATCGCTCGGTCGCGGCTCCGCCGAATGACTCGGGGATGGCAAGCCCCGCGAGGCCCAGCGCGTGTCCCTGCTCGAGCACGGCATCCTGCGGCGCCGCGGCGTCGTCCGCGGCGCGTGCGGCGGGGCGCAGGACCTCCTCCGCGAACCTCCGCATGGAGTCGCGCATGAGGACCTGCTCTTCGGTGGGCCTCGGATCGAAGAGGCCCGTGCCCTTGCCTGCCGCCAGCCGCTTCGGCTCGCCCGCCGCGGCCCGCGCGGCCGTCTTGACGAGCTTCGTCCCGGCGCGGACCGCCTCGTACACCGCCCGCTCGCCGGCGGCGCGAAAATGGAACCGGTCCGGGAGATCCGACCCTCCGAGCCGAGTCAGAATCCTCAGCGGTGCACCGCTGATTCGCTTGAGGATCTCGGTCCGGTTGGCCATCGTCATTTCCTCTTCGCGGGCTCGGGTCGGAGCATCCTCGCCGTGACGTCGGCGAGCGCGTCGACCGCGGCGTCACGATCCTTCAGCCGCCCGTCGACGAGCGCCTCGAGCATACCCAGGACGGCCGCCACGATGACCTCGACGTGCGCCGCCGCTCTGGAGGGCGCGACCGTCACGCCGTAGAGGGGCAGGCTCTTCATGATCGCGTCGCGCGCCTGCTGCACTTGCCGCCCGAACATCCGGCCAAGGACGGTCCCGTCGTCCGTTCGGTGCCGGAGGAAGATGCGCGTGAGCGCGGGCTCGGCGAGAAAGGAATTGACGATCGCGCCGTACGTCGCGCGGAGGGACTCCCTCACGTTTCCTGTGTCGAACTTCGTGTGCTGGCGCTCCAGCTTGGCGAGCATCCGTCGCCCGATCTCGGCGGCGGCGGCCTCGAATACCTCGTCCCGGTCGGTGAAGTGGACGTAGAAGGTGGGCTGCTTGAGGCCGGCCACGCCGGCGATGCGGCCGGTGGTCGCGGCCGCGACGCCTTCCCGCCGCAGGATGTCGACGGCGCCGTCGATCAGCCGGCGCCGCGTGAGGTCGGCGCTACGGCGCCCCGATCTCTGGGATTGCACAAGTTCACCGATAACATATTGGCGCATGGGCGCAACGAGCTGTCGCAGCGAGGGGCATAGCGGGGCATAGCGGCGGCCGGCTAGCAAATGCCGTCGACGTCGTAAATTCCTCTCACCAAAGAGGGGGCGGGCCCATCGTTTTGGGGACCCTTGGACGAGCGCCGGTGCTACGGTTCGAGCGTCTCGGCGCGTACCCTGCGCGCGACTTGCTCAAGGAGATTCTCGATGAGGACAACCTACGCTTTGCTCTCCTGCCTCGCTCCGCTGATGGCGGTCACGCCGCTCGTGTTGAACGGCTGCGGTGGGGGCAGCAACTCGAACGCGAAGCTGGGGCAAGACGGGTCGGCCAGCGGGGGCGGTGAGCTCAGTAGCGGTGGGGGCAGCGGAGGAGGGTCGGGCGGAACCTCGGGTGGCGAGGACGGAGGAGGGGGCGGCAGCGGAAGCGGGGGCGGCTCGACCAGCAGCGGCGCCAGCAGCTCGGGGGTCGTCGGCGATGACGCGAGCCCGCCGGGCGAGGGCGGGGGAGGGAGCAGCAGCGGCAGCAGCATCCCGGTTCCCGATGGGGGCGCCGCCAGCACTCCGGGCGTGGTGGCCTGCGGCAGCTCCACATGCAGCACGTCCAGCCAGCTTTGCTGCGAGTCGACCGGCGGTGACGGCGGTGCTGCGGCGAGCTGCGTCGCGCCCAACGGGACCTGCGCGTCCGGGATCGAGAGCTCGTGCGACGAGGCGTCGGACTGCGCCAGCGGCAGCGTGTGCTGTGAGCTGGACGCGTACGGTCCTCATGCGGCGACGTGTCACGCCGGCTCCTGCCCTGCCGGGAACTTCCAGGTCTGCCGAACCGACGCCGAATGCGGGACCGGGGACGGAGGCGCGCCGCAAAAGTGCATCGTGCAGTCGTGTCCCACGGGCCCGGGCGCGATGACGACGGTCACGCTCGAAGCCTGCGCCTATCCGACCACGACCGGCGGCTACCCCGGAGGAGGAGTGCCGGGCGGAGGGATGACGATGTACGGGGCGCTCCCCGCGTGCACAGCGAAGTAAAGCTCAGGGCCCGAGGACTTGCAGATCGCCGGCCAGCAAGCTGGCCGTCCACTGCGCCAGCGTGACCGAGCCGGTGTCCGTGTCCACCGTGTAGAACTCGCTCCGGAAGATGTGCTGATGGTACGTGGGGTTCGGGAAGTTCGAGTTCGTCCCGCCGATGTAGTACGTCGCCAGCGCGCCGGTGCACTGGTACGTCGTGACGAGATCCTGCAGGCCCATCGTGTACTGCGGGGCCGGGTAGGGGCTCACCGAGAGCGCGGTGGCGTTGTTGCTCGCGCAGTTGTTGTCCCCCGACGCGAAGAACAGACGCATGACCTCGTCCTGTACCGTCGAGACCAGGCCGACGCGCGCGTTCTTGTACTTGTGGTGCCAGTAAAGAACGATGTCGGTCAGCCCGCTGCCGTCCGAGTTGAAGCACTCCTTGCAGTCCGACGGGATCGCTTTGTCGAAGCCCCAGAGCTGCCGCCACTGCTGCTGGATGCACGCCGGCAGGTACTCGGAGCGGAAGGGCGGGCCGGAGTCGTCGAGGACCGTGACGGGGATACTGCCGAAGCTGTCCTGCACCATGCCGAAGTTCAGTCCCGCGCCGAACCCGCCCGCGCTGGCGCCCGTGAGGAGCACCTGCGTCACGTTCGGGAACGTCGGCACGATGCGGGCGATGAACTTCTGAAGGTTCAAGTACCCGACGAAGTGCTGGTTGGTCAGGGCCGGCAAGACGCCGTCACCCGGGATCATGACGTTGTCCGCGGTGCCGAAGTGCACATCGCCCGTGCAGTACGGAACGTACACGCCGCTCCAGTCCTTGACCGGGTTCGCGCTGTTCGTGAAGTCGAAGATCCCGGGGCTGTAGGCCGCCGTGAGCCCCGACGCCGCCGTGGGCACGTAGGGCGCCTGGAAGTTCCCGTTCACGGCGCCGAGCGAGTCCCCGATCGTCTGCCCCTGCGACTGGGCGCCTCCGGAGAAAGCGTTGTCCATGGCCGCCGGGTTGTGGCTGCAGAAGGTGGGGCTGCTGCACGCTCCGCCGCCCTCGAGGTAGATGAAGAGCTTCTGCGCGGTGCCGTAGTGGACGAAGAATCCCGCGGGGGAGCCGTCCCGGCACATGGCGCCATTGATCACGTAGAGCTGCCAGCCGGCGGGGGTCTGCGGGTTCGGCGCGCCCGCGTCGCCGGCGGCCTGGGGGTATGGATCGTTCTCGCTCCGATTGAGCGGAGCGCCCGGGGTCACCGCGAGGCTCACGAACGACGACTGGGGATCGTTGTTGCCGGCGCACCCGTCCGGGTCGGTGGGACCGCCGCTGCTGGATGATGGCCCGCTCGACGAGGACGCTCCACTCGACGACCCTCCGCTGCTCGAGGGGCTGCCCGAGGACGAGCTCGTGCCCTGCTGCCCCGAGGACCCGCCGCCCTGGTAGCCGCTGCTACCCCCCGATGACGACCCTCCCGGGCTGCCGTCGTCGGACGTCCCGCCGTTGACCCCTGGTGTTCCGTTGGCTGCGCAGTGGGCCAGCGCACCACCGACCACAAGGACACCGAAACCGATTCGGAGCTTCGAGCTCATTCTCCAACCACCCAAGCAATACTCATCCCACCACCGGGATGCCGTTACGCTGAGCCTAGCCGCGGCAAGCCCACTTCGCGAAGCCATGCGACATTATTTGCGCATTCCGTCGGGTGTTCGGCCGTGCATGGCTCGCAGCCTGAGCGATCCCCTGCGCAGGGCGCGCATCACGCGACGCGACGCACCGCATCGACCACGCGCAGCCTCGAGGCGCTCCACGCTGGGAACGCGGCCGCCAACCCGCCGAGGAGCGCCGCGATCGAGATCCCGAGGGCCATCGTCCCGAGCCCGAGGCCGAAGTACGGGAAGAAGGAGGCCATGTACTCCTCGATAAGGCGCTGTACGAACACGTTGATGAAAGGCCAGGCGACCAGGGCACCCACGACGCCGCCGAGCATCCCCATCACGAGCGACTCGGCGACGATCCAGAGGGCGATATGGCCCGGCAGGAAACCGATGGCCAGGAGGACGCCATACTCGCCGGTTCGCTCGCGGACGCCCATCGCGATCGTGTTGCCGAGGATCAGCATCATGATGACGAGGATCACGCCGGAGATCACGTTCATCGCCTTCAGGATCGCCGAGAACATCGCGAGAAATGACGCGTTGAAGCTCCGCTCGTCCTGCGACAGGGTCTGCGTCTCGCGCTCGTCGAACATCCGGTCGAGCTCCAGCCCGACCTGCGCCACGCGCGTGGGATCGTCCACCCGACTGACGATGTAGCCGACCATGTCGCGATGCGACGCCGGGATCGTGTCGTTCACGTAGTCGTACTGGAAGAGGAACGAGGACCGGTCGACGGTCTGCGCCGTGGCCGTGTAGATGCCGTCGATGTTGAACTGCCAGTCTCCGGGAATGATGCCGCTCTTCAGGATGACCCGGTCTCCCACCTTCCAGCCGAGGCGCCGCGCGAGCAGGTCGCCGACGACGGCTCCCTGCTTGTCGTGCTGGAACGCCTGCAGCTGCCCGGGCGGGAGCTGCATCTCGTCATAGACCGCGAAGTATGTCGGCGGGTCGATCGCCAGGGTCGCGAAGACCTCGGTGTCGTGGCGCGGGTCTTTCCCGCCGAACCAGTTGGCCCATGTGGCCGCCCGGATGTGGGGGGCGCTGCGGACGTCGGCGACGTAACGCTTCGGCAACGCCATCGCGAGGGTGATCTTGTGCCGCGTGACGACGCGGTCTTTCGGGGCCGACTCGGGGCCGGCGACCCACGCCCACGTCACCGCGCGCAGCAGCAGGAACGCGACGATCGCGATCGCGACGGCGATTATGGTGAGGCCCACGCGAAACTTGTTGCGGGCGAGGTTGCGCACCGCCAGGCCGGTGAGCGTCATCCGGCGGCGTCCTCTTTGCCCAGACGGCGGAAGATCGCGCCGCAGTCGGTGGCTCCTCGCGTGAGCGATTCCCACTGCGCGGCGTCGCGCCACTCGATCCGCTTCCGCCCGAGCAGCGGCAGGAAGATGTACCTCAACGCCCACGCCGTGAAGCGCGGGAAGTACCGCATGACGGCGACGTAGAGGCTCGCCAGCGGCTCGTGGATCGACTGCTCGTGGATCTCGAAACGCTCGAGCACGTACCCCGCCCGCTCGACCTTCGTCCGCAGCTCGTCGGGCTCGAACCTGCGCACGTGGCCCATGTAGCGGTCGAACGAGCAATAGTGCTTCATCCCGAGGGGGACGGTGAGCGCGAGGTGGCCGCCGGGGCGGGTGATGCGCGCGAGCTCCCGCAGGAGGCCCTCGTCGTCGGGGACGTGCTCGAGCACTTCGAACATCCCGATCAGATCGTAGGAGGCGTCGGCGAACTTCAGGTCCTGGAGCATCCCGTGATGAGCAATGGCGCCGTGCTTCGCGAGCACCTCGAGCGCGCCGGCGGACAGATCGACCACGTGGGTGCCCACCACGGGCAGGCGCGGAAAAACTCCCGGTCCCAGCTCGAGCCGCTCCGGCGAGGCGTCGGCGAGCTCCTTCAGAGCCGGCCACCACGGGAGGCGGTCGGGAGGATGGAACGCCATCCGGCGCCACATGTCCTCGTACAGCGACTCGTTGTAGCTCGTGGCTTTCTCGACTGCGGTGTCGCTCATGGCGCGTACCTGATGGCGAGCGGGTCCGGACGCACGAGCGGACGGAGGTCGTGTCCGGTGTTGTAGAGCACGAGGGTGCTCTCTGGATGATGCAGGCTGACGGCGAAGGTGCGCAACGTTCCCGCGGGGGCATCGAGCACGGTGACCGTGTAGGCGGACCTCTCCACGGTCTGGCCCGGGCGGAAGGGGACATGGGGCCCCTCGAGCGCGCGCTCGATGTAGGAGCGCAAAAATCCCGTGTCTCTCGTCAGCCGGATGCGATCCGGACCGGACTGGTCCACCGACGAGTCCGACGCGGAGCCGGACAGCAGGTACGGCGCGATGCTGAGGGTCTCGACGTCCACCGGCCGACCGGGTCGGGCGAGGTGCACGGCGTACGGAAACGTCAGCGACGCTCCCGCGGGGACGTCGACGGCGAGCAGAGTCTTCGCTGCCCCGTCTCGATCGAGCGCCGCCACGGCCTGCTCGACCGCGCGGTTTGCGACGGCCGCACCCGCATCGAACAAGATCGTCCGCACGAACGCCACGACGAGGACCCCGCCCGCAGTCCAGGCGAGGGCGCGCCGTGTGGCCGCGGTGACGTCCGCGGCCGACCGTGGCAGCTGGGACCCGACCAGGATGCAGTACCCCATCGAAGGAACGTACAGAAAGTGCTCGCCGACCGTGAGCGCGAGCACCGGGAGCAGGGTGACGCCCATCCAGCCGAGCCCCCAGGCTCGTGCGCGAGCGTCCGGGGCTCGCTGCAGAGTCCCCCAGAAGACCTTGACCACGACCGCGACGAAGACCGCGAGGAGCACCGCGTGCGCCGTCCAGAAGGGAAGAGTCACCATCGGCTCGGGCACGATGAACAGGACCAGATCGGCCAGATAGAGCAGCGGCGCGGTCACCACGTGCCGCAGAAACCCCGGGTCTCCCGGGTGAACCGCGAACGGCGCGGGCGGCGGATGAAAGCCGCCCAGGACTTTGATGCGGACCGCCAGATACACGGCGGCGACGACGCCGGTCAGGAGCGCGGGAGTCAGGCGCCGCGTCCAGGACTCTCCCTCGCCGGGACGAAGCGCGGCGTCCAGCGCGATGATCGCCGGCAGCGTGATCGCCATCTCCTTCGACAGCAGCCCGAGTGCGAACGAGAGGAGCGCCAGGGCAAGGAGCGGAGCGGTCGACCCTCGCAAGGGGCGGCTCTCGAGCACGAGGAACAGGGCGGCCGCATAGAAGGCGCCCGCCAGCACGTCGGTCCTGCCCGAGATCCAGTCGACGGCGCCGGCATGGCACGGATGGATGGCAAAGAGCGCAGCGGCCGCCCATGCCCCGAAGCCGCGCCCCAGCGCATGCCGCGCGATGCCCCAGACGGCGAGCGTCGTCCCCGCGTGGAGGAGGAGGTTCGTGAGGTGGTACCCGGCCGCGTGCAGGCCGTAGAGGAGGCGATCGATCGCGAAGAAGACGACGACCAGCGGCCGGAAGTACTCGACCGTCAGTCCGGGCGGCGTCCACCAGGCGCCCGCCGTCGCGACCGGCAAGACCCAGCCGCTCGAGAGCGACCCGGGGAAACGAGACGCCACGTCGATGTGCAGGTAGTCGTCGGCGAAGAACGGCGCGAACAGCGTCGGAAGGAGCGGCAGCGCCGCCAGGACCACGAGGATGGCCCCGGCGATCCTTCTGTTGGCCATCGCGCGCGAGAGCGCGTCGCCTCCGGCGCCCGAGTGCGACTGGTCTTCGCGGGGCACGCTCCCTCTATTTATCACGATCGCGCGCTTGCCGCGGCACGCGAGGCGCCCCTATACATGCCCTCGGGCCGGGACCGAGAATGTCCGAAGAGCGGCATCTCCCACAGTCACGGGTCGGTCGCTTCGCGCGGCTGGCGGCGATGGGGGTCAGGACCGGCGCGGGCATTCTCGTCGACCGGAGCGGCGGCTCGGCAGCGGAGACCGCGGCCGACGTCCTCGGGCAGCTTCGAGGCCTCGCGGCCAAGGTCGGGCAGATGGCGAGCTACGTCGACGGCCTCGTCCCCGAACGGCACGCCGAGGCCTTCGAGACGTCGCTCAAGGCCCTCCGCGCCCAGGGACCGCGGTCCTCCGCCGCGTCGATCCGCGCGCTCGTCGAGGAAGACCTGGGCGCTCCGCTGGACACGCTGTACGCGGAGTGGGACGACGCGCCCATCGCCAGCGCTTCGATCGGTCAGGTCCATCGCGCTCGCCTTCACGGAGGGCAGGAGGTGGCGGTGAAGGTCCAGCACCCGGGAATCGCGAGGGCGGTCGAGAGCGACCTCGCGAACGCATCGCTGCTCGAGTCTTTCGTCGGCGTGATCGGAGGGAAGCGCTTCGACACGCACGCGATGTTCGACGTCATCCGCGCGCGATTCCGCGAGGAGCTCGACTACGCGCACGAAGCCGAGTGCCTCCTCGCCTTTGCCCGCCTCCACGAGGGCGATCCCGACGTCCGGGTGCCGCAGCTCTTCGCGAGCCACAGCCGCGCGCGCGTCCTCACGACGGAGCTCGTGCGGGGGGCCGCGTTCGACGAGGCGTGCACGGCGCCCGACTCCGAGCGCCGCGCCTGGGCCCGCACGCTCTGGCGCTTCGTCTTCAAGGGGACGCTCGTGGGCGGAATGCTCAACGCCGACCCGCACCCGGGCAACTACGTCTTCCACGACGACGGGCACGTCACGTTCCTCGACTACGGATGCATCCAGCGCATCGGCGATCGCCGGACGCGCGCCGTGCGCGTGCACCACGCGGCCCTCGCCGGGGACGAGGCGGCGTTCGGGCGCGCCGTCGCGGCGATGGTGGCGTCCACCCCGGGCCCGCTCGAGGATCTGGCCATCGCGTACACGCGCCGATGCTTCACGCCGCTCTTCTCGCCGCCGTACCGGATCACGCGGCCCTTCGCGGCGTCCCTCGTGGACGAGATGCGCGACATGGCCATCGTCGCGCGCAAGGTGCCCGACGAGAGCTTCTTCACGATGCCGGCCGACATGCTGTTCGTGAACCGACTGCAGTTCGGCTTCTACTCGGTCCTCGCGAGGCTCGACGTGGAGGTCGACTATGCGAGCGTCGAGCGTGCGTTCATCCCGCCCGTGGCATAGTGGGGCGCATGCGCAACTGGCTGCGACGACTGGGGCAGGGCGTGCTAGGGGCCGTGCTGCTCCTGTGCGCGCTGGTGGCGTGGCAGTGGCGGAGCGACATCCCCCTCGACCAGCTGAAGGCGCGCTGGGCCACGGGGGCGTCGCGCTTCGTCGACGTCGACGGGATGAGCGTTCACTACCGGGACGAGGGCTCGGGGCCCCCGGTCGTCCTTCTGCACGGCACCGGCTCGTCGCTCCACACGTGGGACGCGTGGGCGGACGCCCTGTCGCCATCGCGTCGAGTTGTCCGCTTCGATCTGCCGGGGTTCGGGCTGACGGGTCCCCGGCCCGACGGAGACTACCGAATCGAGACGTACGTCGCGTTCGTCGATCACGTCGCCGCGAGGCTGGGAATCGGGCGCTTCGCGCTGGCGGGGAACTCGCTCGGAGGCCAGATCGCGTGGCGCTTCGCCGTCGCGCACCCCGAGGAGGTCACGGACCTCATCCTGGTGGACGCCGGGGGCTACCCGCGGACGGGCAAGCGCCCGATCGTCTTCCGGCTGGGCGGAATCCCCGGAGTGTCGAGCCTGATGGCCCACCTGGACCCGCGCGCCCTCGTGGAGCGAACGACGCGGCAGATCTACGGGAACCCGTCCCGGCTGACGCCCGACGTCGTCGATCGTTACGTCGAGCTGTCGCTCCGCCCGGGGAATCGCGCCGCGTTCGGAGCCCGCACGTCGCTTCCGGACGAGGACCGGACGGCGGAGCTCCGCGGCCTCCGCGTTCGGACGCTCGTCATGTGGGGGGACAGGGACTCGCTTATCCCGTCGTCCAACGCCTGGCGCTTCGCCGCGGACATTCCGGGCGCCACCGTTCGCACGTACCCCGATCTCGGGCACGTCCCGATGGAGGAAGACGGCCCGAGAACAGCCGCCGATGCCCGGGCGTTCCTCGAGCGGCGCTGACGTGCGCGATCGTACCGCGATCGTCGTCGAGGGCGGCGCCATGCGAGGGATCTTCTCGGTGGGCGTGCTCGACGTGTTCCTCGAGCGCGGCTTCGACCCGTTCGACCTAGCGATCGGCGTCTCCGCCGGAGCGTGCAACCTAGCGTCCCACGTCGCGCGGCAGGAAGGGCGAAACCGGCGCTGCTACTTCGACCTGATGACACGGCGCGAGTTCATCGACGTGAGGCGTGTACTTGGTGGGCGCTCGGTGGTCGATCTCGACTGGCTGTGGCTCGCGCTGGCCGAGCGAGAGCCCCTCGACGTCGCGGCCATCGCGGCCCGGGCGCTCGAGCTCGTCGTCGTCGCGACGTCGGCGCGCACCGGCGATCCCGTGTACCTGCGGCCTGGCCCCACCGGGATCTTGGACGCGCTCAAGGGCTCCTGCGCCCTGCCGGGGCTGTACCGGGGGGAGGTGTCGGTCGATGGCGAGCCGCTGATCGACGGCGGCGTCTCGGACCCCATCCCGGTCGAGGCGGCATATCGCCGAGGAGCGCGCCGCATCGTGGTGATCCGGTCGCGGCCGGCGACGTTCGTGAAGACCGACGGCTGGTCTGCGCGCGTCTCGACCTTCTTCGCGCGCGGCCGGCCCGTCGTCGCGGGGGCCATGCGACGGACGGCGGAGCGATACCGCCGCGCCGTCGAATTCCTGCACGACCCGCCCGGTGACTGCCGGATCATCCACGTCGCTCCCCTCGTCCCGATGAGCACCGGGAGGACGACGCAGGACCGCCGCGCACTCGAGCGAGACTACGCGCTGGGCCGCGAGGCCGGGGACGCCGCGATCGGCCGGTGGAGCGCCGTCACCACGCCTGAAGCCGGCCGATGAACTCGTACGGGTACTCCCAGGCCGGCGTCGACGCCGAATCGAGCTCGGCGACGTCATCGGCCGTCAGCTTCACGCTCGCCGCGCGGAGGTTCTCGTCGAGCTGCTTCTCGGTACGGGCACCGATGATCACCGACGTCGTCTCCGGCTTCGCGAGCAGCCACGCCAGCGCCGCCGCCGCGTGCGTCGTCTCGCGCCGCGTGGCGACCTTGCCCAGCACGTCGATGAGGTTCCACATGCGGTCGTTGTCGTACGCCTTGTAGCTGTCTTGCCACGACTCGAGGCGCGTGCCGGGCGGGGGCGCCTGGTTGCGCTTGTACTTTCCGCTCAGGAAGCCGCGCGCGAGCGGCGACCAGATGAGCGTCCCGAGGCCGAAGGCCCTGCACGCCGGAATGATCTCGCGCTCGGCCGCGCGGACGGCGAGCGACCACTGGAGCTGCACGGACTCGTAGCGGTGTGTCCGGAGCTTCTCGGCGGTGAAGACGGATTCCACGAGCCGGTACCCGGTGTAGTTCGAGCACCCGACGTAGCGGACTTTCCCCTGGGTCACGAGATCGTCCAGGGCGCGCAGCGTCTCGTCGATGCCGACGGACGTGTCCTGCATGTGCACCTGGTAGAGATCGATGAAATCGGTGTCGAGGCGCTTCAGCGACGCCTCGCACGACGAGAGGATCGCCTTTCGCGAGAGGCCCCACTCGTGAGGCGTCGGCTTGCTCGTGGCGCCGAAGCCCACGGCGAACCGGCACTTCGTGGCCAGGAGCACGCGCGCCCGCTTCCCTTTGATCCACTGGCCCGTGAGCTCTTCGCTCTTGCCCTCGCTGTAGACGTTCGCCGTGTCGACGAGGTTGACCCCGGCGTCGATGGCTCGATCGAACACGCGCCGAGCCTCGTCGTCGCTCGACGTGACCCCCTTCATGAACGTCTGCGACTCGCCGAACGTCATCGCCCCGAGCGACAGAACGCTCACCTTCAGGCCAGACCTTCCCAATCGCCGTAGCTCCATGTCACGCCTCCAGTCGGGCAGGAGGTCTACCACGGGCAACGCAGCACGCGCTCACCCCTGGCTCGCCTGGCTCGGCGGTTGCGATGAGGGTGGGCATGACCCAGCTTCCCGTCGACAACCCTGCGAAACTCATCCTTCCGTCGGCGTGCGCCGTGGCCGGACGCACACTGGCCGCGCGTCGTTTCACCCACGCCGTCGCCGCGCGCCTGGTCGGCGTGGGGCTGGCCATCGGCGCCGTCGGTCTGACCGTCGATCCGGTTTTGGCACAGACGATTCCCGAGGAGCGTGCCGCACCCGCCGTCGCGCTCGAGGCCCACGCAGAGGACGGCGCGTCCTCACTCCTCCCGCTCCTCAGCGAGACCGTCTCGGTCCGCATCGACGACGGGCACGCGACCGCGAGCTACGTCCACGTCTTCCGGAACGACTCCGCGGCGCGACTCGAGGGCAACTACCGCCTCCAGGTGGGCGAAGGCGCCACGGCGACGGGCTTCGCCTATTACAACGGCGAGGAGAAGATCGTCGGCGAGATCTTCGAGCGGGACTCCGCCCGGCAGGTGTATGACGCGATCACCGGGCTGCGGCGCGACCCGGGCCTGCTCGAGCAGTCAGGCGAGGGCGGCTTCTCATTCCATGTCTTTCCGATCGAGCCCGGCGAGCCCCACGCTCCATGCGGATCCATGACGGGAACGTAGGCGCGCACCGAACAAGCGCGTCGAAGTGACCACGTCGCGCTGGCTGCCGCGCCAGGGACGGCAGATCGAGTACCGGGTGCGCCTCGGCCGGCCGGATGCGACCGTGGTCCTGACGGTGCACGACGCGCGCGGGGTGAAGGGACTGGAGAGCCCGTCCCACGATCTCCGGACGGATCGCAAGGCGGATGGGTCGTGGATCGCGACGCCGGGAAAGGCCAAGGGCGTCCCCGCCGACGAGCTCGTCGTCCGCTACGAGACGGACGACGCGCCGCTCGTCCTGCGCGCCGCGGTGCACCACGACGCCGGGCAGGCCGCGTTCTTCACGGCGACCCTCGCCGCCCCACCGCAGCCGCCGGGGGACGTGCGCGGCGGCCACGATGTCACGCTCGTCCTCGATCGCTCCGGGAGCATGGAAGGCCCTTCGATCGAGAGCGCGCGGGCGGCGGCGAAGGCCATCGTGCAGCGTCTCTTGCCGAGCGACCGCGTCAACGTCATCGCGTTCGACGACGGCGTGGACGCTCTCTTCGCCGCGCCGCAGCCGTTGACGGACGCCGTACGCCGCGAGGCGCTCGATCACATCGGGCGCATCCAGGCGGGCGGAGGCACCGACATCGCCAAGGCGCTCGCCAGGGCCCTCTCGTCCCAGGTCCACGACGACCACCCGGACGTCGTCCTCTTTCTGACGGACGGCCAGTCCGCCGGTCCTCCCGCGATCCAGGTCGCCACCGACGACAAGGGCGACGCGCGCGTGTTCACGGTCGGCATCGGCACGGGCGTCGACAAGGCCCTTCTGTCCCGGATCGCGTCGATCCGGCACGGCCGGTTCACGTACATCGCAGACCCGCGCGCGGTCGCGGTCGAGTTCCCGAAGGTGCTCTCGCAGCTCGAGGATCCGGTGCTCACGGACATCCGCATGCACGCCGAGGGCGGCACGATCGAGCGCGTGTACCCCGAGACGCTCGGCGATCTCTTCCCATCGGACGAGCTGCGGGTCTTCGGTCGCGCGACGTCGTCGGGTCCGTTTGCGATCGTCCTCGAAGCACGGGACCACGGGGCGTCCCGCCGCTTCGAGGCGCGCGTGGACGCATCGTCTTCGTCGGCGGAGCCCTGGGTGGCGCGGAGCTGGGCGCGGGCGCGTGTCGACGACCTCCTCGAGGACATCAGCGCCAAGGGTGAGAGCGATGAGCTCAAAGGGGAAGCCGTCGACCTGGGCCTGGCCTTCGGCCTCGTCACGCCGTACACGTCGTTCCTCGCCATTCCCGAGAGCGCGATGACCGACGCCGCAAAGGACGTCGTCGGCAGCATGCGCGAGCGGCGCAGGCGCATCCTGGCCACGCGCACCGACGCGGCGGCCCTCTCGCGCCTCAACATGCCGCCCGGCGATCCGATCCTGCGCGTCCATGCGCCCCGCGACGCCAGGCGCGTCACGGCCGTGTTCCCCTTCGGATTGACGCAGGACCTCGCCTACGACGCCATGTCCGAGACGTGGATGACGCGATTCCTGGTGCCGAACGACGTCGCCGACGGCACCTACGAAGTGCGCACGATCATCGAGCTCGCCAACGGCACGGTGAACGTGGCGACGGTGCGGTACACCATCGACAGCCGCGCGCCGGCCGTGGACGTCGACACGAAGGCATCCGGGGACGGCGTCGACGTCCGGGTGCTCTGCGACGAGGCGGCGCTCGAGGTCCGCGCGGCGCCGCTCGACGACCTCCGCCACGCGTCGTCCCTCGCCGGCGACGCGGACAGGCGCACGTTCATCGGCCACATCCGCCTCGCGCCGGGGCACCACACGATCCGGGTCGTCGTCGCGGACGCCGCGCGCAACGAGAGCGAGCGCGAGCTCGACGTGGACGTGGCCTCCGTCGCCTCCGGGGCCTCGCGATGATCGTTCGCTGGATGGCGTGCATCGGTCTCGTGCTGGGACTGACCTTCGCCTGGACGGCGGCCGCCGAACCGCGCGCCGGAGAGTTCGTCCGTACGCTGACCGTCTACCGGAATCGCGTGTGGGTGGGCACGTTCAACGACGGCCTGTTCGTGCTCGACGGCTCCCCGCGGGATGGTCTCGAGCACGCTCACCCCGTCCCGGCGCCGTTCCGGATGGTCAACGACGCCCTCGAGGCGAACGGGGTGCTCTACGTGGCGGCCAACGAAGGCCTCTTCGTAACCGGCGACGGCGCGACGTTCGATCGGGTCCGTCAGGTCGCCGCGCGCGGCGTGACCGCCGTGGCCTTCGACGGGCGCTCGATCTTCGCCACGACGACCTCGGCCCTCTGGCGCCTCCGGGTGGGCTCGAAGGGGCCCCCGGACGCCGTATGGTGGAGGCCGGCAGGCAGCCGCTCGCTGCAAGGCGTGGTCGCCGAGCACGGGCGCGTGTGGCTGGCGTCCGAGGACCGCGGCGCGATTCTCTTCGATGGCAGGGGCTTCACGCCATTCGACGCGCTCGCGGGTCTGCCGACGAGCTGGGCGGTCGCGATCGCGGGAGACGGGGAGGGGGGCGTCTTCGAGGCGACGCTGCGCGACGGAGCGATTCACGTCGCCGCCTCGGGCGCGTGGCAGCCGATGAAAGGACTGCCTAGCGCGTGGGCCCTGAGCGTCGTGCGCGCCGGTCACCGCGTGTGCGTGGGGACCCAGGGCGGCGCGGCATGTTACGACCGGCCCGACCAGCCCTCCGGCACGCCCCGTGGGAGCTGGGATGCGCCGCCGTCTCCGGTCGAGGGCCTCCCGGACCCGCGCGTGCACGCCTTCCTGGGGACCGCGGACGGCCTCCTCGTGGGAACGGAGGCAGGACTGGCCGCCGTCGATCGGCCACGATGAACCTTGACAGCGTGGACTGTCACAGTTATAAGAGAGCCACGAGCTGACGCCGGCCGCGCGAGACAGCGCGGACCGAAGATGCGGCTCGTCCAGGAAGGCGTCCATGCACGTCAGGTCGCGCCGCAGGCGCAGGTCCATCAGGCACCCCCATCGAACCGAGCGGGAGGAGATCGCTCCCGCCCACACCGTCCTCGCCACGATGCACCGTCCGCGGCACTGCGACGCCTGCGGCGCGAGCCTGCCGCGCGGCGCTTGCGCCCGCATCGCCGTCGTCGATGGCACACGCGCGCGCCGCGTCTTCTGCATGGCGTGCCCACCGGACGCCGCCGCCCCGCCTCCGTACGCGTCGGCCGCCAGTGTGGTCGCGATGACAGCGCCCGCCGCGCTCGAAGGGACGCCGCTCGCGCGAGGATCTCTCGCCGTCTGGATCGCGGTCGGCGTCCTGGGCGTCGGCGCCGTGCTCGGGTCGCGCACCGGACGCCGCGTCCTCAGGACGGCGTGGGTCGCGCTCGGGGCCGCGGCGCGTGGGTACGCATCGCGTCTCGTCGGCAAGAAGGACACCGGACCGGCCGCCGTCCGCCGCGCATTCGAGGATCTCGGCCCCACGTACATCAAGCTTGGCCAGCTCGTCGCGTCGAGCCAGGGGCTTTTCCCGGAGCGCTACTGCCTCGAGTTTCGCAAGTGCCTCGACCGCGTCCCGCCGTTTCCGTATGGCGCGGTGGAGCGCACGCTTCGCGTGGAGCTCGGGCGTGACCTCGCCGATGTCTTCGCTTCGATCGATCCGGTCCCCCTCGCGTCCGCCTCGATAGCCCAGGTGCACGCGGCCCGCCTCCGCGACGGGCAGGACGTCGTCATCAAGGTCCAGCGACCGAAGATCGCCGAGATCATCGACGCCGATCTGCGCGTCCTGCGGCTGGGCGCGCGCGCGATGAGCGCGTTCGTCCCGCATGGTGAGCTTGCGAACCCCGTGGGCGTCGTCGAAGACTTCGAGTCCAACATCCGCGAGGAGCTCGACTTCCGCCTCGAGGCGGCGCACATGGACGAGTTCAACCGGATCATGGTGGAGCAGGGGCAGTCGCGCGTCGCCGCGCCACGCGTCGTCGCAGAGCTGTCGAGCCCGCGCGTCCTCGTGATGGAGCGCTTCCACGGGCACCGGGTGGACGACGTCGAGAAGCTGCGCGACGTCGGCGACGCGGAGGAGCGCCTCCTCATCGGGATGCGCGCCTGGTTCCAGTGCATGATCCTCCACGGTTTCTTCCACGGAGACGTGCACGCGGGCAATCTGATGGCGCTCGACGACGGACGCATCGGGTTCCTCGACTTCGGAATCGTGGGACGCTTCTCGCCCGAGCGGCGCGAGCAGGTGACCGACTACCTCATCGCGTTCGCGACCGGCGACTTCCGCAAGCTCGCCGACGTCATGGTCGCGATGGGGTCGATCGACCGCGGCGACGTCGACGTCGAGAGCCTCGCGAAAGACCTCGAGGCCGTCTACGAGCCGATGCTGTCGAGCGAGGTCGCCCCGATCAAATACGCGGACATCATCCCGACGATCCTCCGCACCGGGATCCGTCACGGAATGCGCATGCCACGCGACTTCATCCTGGTCGTAAAGCAGATGATCTACTTCGATCGCTACGCGAAGCTCCTCGCTCCCGACCTGAACGTCTTCCGCGACCCGAGAATCGTCGCCGGCCTGATGGAGGACGTCGCGCAGTCCCGGGTGCGTATCGAGCGCCCCGAACGAGACGCCCCTGTGCGAACCGTGGTCGTGGCGCCCGTCGACGAGGTCGCGTACAGTCCGGCGATGGGCCAGCTGGTGGGCGACGGGGGATGAGTCCGGAACGGAGCGAACCGGAGGTCTGCGGGATCTGCGGCGGGGACCGCCGCATTTCCAACTCGTTCGGGCTGACGACGACGTGCCCGAGCTGCCACGGCTCCGGGCGCCGCGCCGAGTCGACCGGCTTTCACGACGTCACCAAGACGAAGGCGTCCCACCACGGGCCCACGAACCGGGTGGCCACGGTCGAGAAGACGCAGTGGCCGGTCACGCACGAGGGCGGCCAGCTGGCGGCCGAGGTGCAGGCCTGCGCCGGGGTCTCGGCGGAGACGAAGGCCAAGCTTGTCCGCGAGATCATCGACCACGAGGGCACTCACGGCCAGTGCACTCAGACGTTCATCAAGAAGGTCAGGAAACAGGTTCGACCTCGCGTGTGAGAGGCCGAGCTTCGGGACGGTGATGAGCCCGGGGATCGGTCGAGTCAGGTGCCCGGGTGGCGCCTGGCACGCGTGGTGCGTCTACTCCGCACGCCTCAGAGAACGAAACAACGACGAGGAACTGCGGAGGTTTAGTCATGAGAACAGCAATCGTGATCGGGACGAGTATCGCCGTGCTGACGGGCGCCGTGGTCGCCGGCGCGGATCAAACGAAGGCCGACAAGCAGTTCTGCGCGGCTGCAGCCGAGTTCCGGGTGGCCGTCGCCGATCTCCAGGCGATCGGGCCCCATTCGACGGTCTCCGAGCTGCGGGCGGCAACCGAGCGAGTCGACAAGCCTGTCAATGACATGCAAAAGGCCGCAAAGAAGATGAGCACGCCGACGGCGAAACACTTCACCGAGTCGATGAAGCAGCTGGACCAGGACGTGAACTCGATCCCGAACGACGCGACGCTCGAGCAGGTGCGCTCGCGGATCCGCGACGACATCCAGGCCGCCCGGAGCTCGGGGCAGCAGGTCGCCGCCGAAGCGGGTTGCCCTGTGGCGGAGCCGCCCCCCCAGCAGAGGTGACGACCGCGGGCCATCCAAGGGCAGTTGCGTAGGCGTCCCACGCTCCGTCGCAACTGCCCGATGCCCCTGAGGCGGGCCTTGGGTCAGTCTGGAACGCACGTGCTGCCGAGGCAGCACTGGCACGACCCCGCGGGGGACGTGCACGATGCCTGGCCGAGGACGCACGCCTTGCAAGAACTTGGATTGCACGTCCCGCCGCTCGAATCCGGAGCCTCGGCGTCGGCTCCGCTCGAGTCCTCTCCCTGGCCGTCGGCGCTCGAAGAGTCTGCGTCGCCGCCGACGGCGCTGTCGAGGAAGTCCGACCCACTGCTGCCCCCGCACGCGGACAGCGCCATGATCATGACGACGGCGCCGAATCGGCCGGCGGGGAGTGCGATCACGTTGTTCACCTGATGCATCTTCTCACGACGCGCGTGTGCGCGGTACGTGGCAGCGAGGCCTGATTTAACCGCCGAGACCGTGCTCCTTGGCGATCGCCGCGTTCCTGGCGTCGGCCCGCTGCGCCGCCGGCCGAGCCGCGAGGCGCTCGGCGTACGCGGTGAACGTGGGCGTCGCCTCGAGCAGCTTGAAGCGCAGTAGGTACCGAACCGCACCGCCAAAGATGCAGTCGGCCATCGAGAAGCGGTCGCCGAGGACGTAGCTTCGTCCCGCGATGGCGCTCTCCATCGCGGCGATCACGCTCTCGTACGTGCCCCAGCCGACCTGGCTCGGCTTGAACTGCGCGCCTGCGTTCCTGGCCGCAACGGCAGGCTCGATCACGGACGGCGCGAAGAAGGACCAGCGAAGGTACGGGGCGCGCGCCGCATCGTCGGGCGGTGGCGCGAGCTTGCCGAGCGAGTACCGGTCCGCCAGGTACAGGCCGATCGCGGCCGTCTCGGTCACGACGAGGTCGCCGTCCGTCAGGATGGGCACCTTGCCCATGGGGTTGAGCGCGATGATGTCGGGCGCCTTCTGCGCGCCCTTCATGATGTCGACGAAGCGGAGCTCGTACGGAACGCCGAGCTCCTCGAGGGGCCAGACGACGTTCGCCGCGCGGGAGAAGGGGTGATGGTAGAGGGTGATCGACATGCGGCTCAGGCTACCCCGGGGAAGGGGGGCCAAGCTGGTGGTCGTGGTCGGGCACAGAGGCACAGAAGGGAGCATTGGCGGCAAGCGCGAGGCCGCGCGCCTTGCTACGCTAGTCCGTTGGACTCGTTCCGCCTCTCGTGCCGTCGCCGGAGGCTTTCCGGGGCTAGGGCCGTAGGGCTGCGGTTACGAACAAGGGGAGCCTTCATGCGCCGGGATACGACCATCGCTTGTCTCGTTTCGGCCCTTGTCGCCCTGGCCTTGTCCCCGGCGTGCAGCAGCACCAGCAGTCAAGGCTTCGCAGAAGCGGGAAGCAGCTCGTCCTCGTCCAGCGGCACCTCCAGCGGCAGCAGCGGTAGCAGCAGCGGATCGTCCTCGGGAAGCGGCACCTCCAGCGGCGTCAGAGACGCCACCCTGGATGCCCCGCCGTTCAACGACGCTGGCATCCCCTATTGCGGCTCCGCCCTCTGCGACCTCAAGTCGAACACGTGCTGCCTGTCGCAGACGCTCCAGACGATGTGCAACCCACACGGCTCGAGCCCATGCCCAGCGGGCTGGGCCGCCTTCAACTGCCTCACGGAGTCCGACTGCACGACCTCGGGTGAAGTGTGCTGCGGGTCCGCCGACTCGATACACATGGTCGCGCAGACCGCGTGCCAGATGCTGGTGAACGGGGCCTGCGGCACAAACACTTCAACGGCCGGCTACGCACAGATCTGCGAGACCACGAAGGAGTGCCAGAACGGAATGCAGTGCGTCAAGCAGAGCTGCAACGTCAACGCCGCTTTGCCCCCGGCGAAGCTCTCGATGTGCGGCCTGCAGACCACGACGCCGTTCAATTGCACGGCCGACTGAGCTTGGACCGTCGGGTCGACGCGTGCGACTCACGGGCGCGATCTTGCCGGACTCTGCGAGCTCCAGCGGGCGGGCTTCACCGGGCGCTTACTCAGATCCGGAGCCGCGAACGGACGATGACGAACCAGCGGCCCGCGAACAGCACGTCGCCGCCGCCGACCTCCCGCGCGAGGACGGCAGGATCCAAGTACCTCTTGTAGAGCTGCCAGCGAGACCCATCGTTGAGCACCCGCTCCTGCCAAGCGGCTGCCTCGACGTCGTCGCGCAGAGCCGCATCGACGATCACAAGCTCGCTGGCCACACGGCCTTGGGGTCGGAGCGCGCCCATCGCGTCCGCACCCGCGGCGAACGAGGGTCAGCGACATCACGTACATCTTCTCTCCTTGGCAGGCGATGTTGCCAAGCTTGGAAGCCGCATCTGCGAAGCACGACAGACCATCCTTCGAGGTCTAGCAGGGTGCTGAAAAAGGGCGGTCAGCGCGGCATGGAGAGGCCGATGACTATTCGCGCGCCGCGTCGATCGGAC
>Ga0209415_10001122_pt1 | contig 50883 bp, 52 predicted proteins | sample PeaSoiSIISIP2007_FD_187696 | JGI IMG/M metagenome (GOLD analysis project Ga0209415, IMG submission 187696) | Peat soil microbial communities from Weissenstadt, Germany - SII-SIP-2007 (SPAdes) (version 2) | ecosystem: Environmental > Terrestrial > Soil > Wetlands > Peat | place: Germany... | reverse complement strand
GCTTGGAGGGACTCGAACCCCCAACCTCCTGATCCGTAGTCAGGTGCTCTATCCAATTGAGCTACAAGCGCCGATCGTCGCCCTGAACCGGCACACGCGGTCCGCTCGGGGAACGGCCGGTCATCCTATCGGCACCCCGGTAACCCTCGGCTCCGGACCTTCACGAGGTGGGACCGGTGCCGAATCGCTCCAGCGCAGCCAGGTTGGCGGCCGACCCCAACAACTCGACGAACCCCGCGTCCTCGCGCTCCCGGGCGGCGTAGACCTCGGGATTCCGGGTCGCCAGCAGCAGCCTCTTGCTGGCCATCACGGCATCGGGGGGCATCGCCGCGATGGTCCGGGCCACAGCCAGGGTCTCGTCGAGCAACGAGTCGGCCGGGAAATGCGCCAGCGCCAGCCCGGCCTCGACAGCCTCTTGCGCCGACATCCACTCCCCGGTGAACAGCAGTCGCGCCGCGCGCTGCCACCCGATGGTCCTCGGGAACATGTAGCTGCTGGCCGCCTCGGGTGGCACACCGAGCTCGGCGAAGGGCACCCGGAGGCGGGCGTCGTCGGCCATGAACACCAGATCACAGTGCGGCAGCAGCGTGAAACCCAGACCCACCCCGACTCCGTTGACGGCGGCCATGAGCGGCTTCTCGAAAGCCTGTACCGCATCGAGAAGTCCGCGGAAGCCCTTGGCCGCGTCGGGCGACACTTCGCCCGTGACGATCTGAGCCATCTCCTTCAGGTCCTGGCCGGCGCTGAAGGCGGAGCCGTTGCCGGTCAACACCGCGACACGACATGCACTCACCTCGGCCGCCTCGGTCAGTGCGTTCACCACGGCGTCATACAGCGCACCGTTGAACGCATTGCGGGCCTCGGAACGGTTGAACCGGATGATGCGCACCGCCCCGTCGTCGACCTTCTCGACCTCCACGACGGGCGACGGCCCGTCACCTGCATCGGGGGTCACGGGCGCATGACCTGACCACCGTCGACGTTGAAGACGTGTCCTGTCACCCATCTGGCGTCATCGGACAGCAGGAACAGACACATCCCCACCAGATCCTCGGGTGTCCCCTGGCGCTTCAGGACCAGGGAACCCAGCAGGTCGCGCATGTACTGCTCGGGGACCACCGATCGGGCGGCATCGGTGTCGATCGGCCCGGGCGCGATGGCGTTGACCCGGATGTTCATCGAACCGAGCTCGTGGGCGAGCTGCTGGGTGAGCGAGTTGATCCCGGCCTTGGCCCACCCGTAGTAGCCGGCGTAGAGATACGCGGCGGTGGAGGACTGGTTGACGATGGCCCCGCCACCCCGCAAGGCCATGGACTGGTAGCAGGCGCGGGTGCACACGAGCGCGCCGAGGAGGTTCACCTCGAGGAAGCGCTTCAGGTATTCCCAATCCACGGTGAGGAGGAAGTCGAGCTGCATACCCCCGAAGATGGCCGCGTTGTTCACAAGGAGGTCGATCCCGCCGAACTGCTCGGTGGCGGCCTCGACCATGGCGGCGACCGAAGCGTGATCGGCGATGTCGACCCGGACCGGGATAGCGATCGCTCCCACCGACCTCAGCGCACCGGCGGTCTCCTGGGCGCCGGCCTCGTCGATGTCGGCCACCATGACCGACGCACCGGCGGCGGCGAGCCCCTCGGCGTAGGCACGCCCGATGCCGCGACCGGCGCCGGTGACGATGGCGACCTTGCCGGCAAAGTCGTAGACGGTCACGAGTCCGTCTTTTCTTGTGCGGCATTTTCCTGCGCGGCGCGCCAGCGGGCGATCACGCGCTCGGCCGATCCGCTCACGTCGGTGGCAAGGGGCCAACCGATGTAATGCGTCAGGTGGATCACGATCTCGCGTACCTGGTCCTCGTCGAGCTCGCCGTTGGTGAGCGCGCTCTGGAACTGGACGTCGAGGAGGTCGGCCTTGCCCAGCGCGGCGAGCACGCCGACAGTCATGAGGCGCCGTTCGAATACCGACAAGCCGGGTCTGCACCACACGTCGCCGAAGAGGTTGTCGACGGTATATGCCACGAAGTCGCCCGGTACGTCGTCGGGGTCGACGGTGAAGTTGTAGACCTCCTGCATCTTGGCCCTGCCTTTGGCGCGGTCGGGCTTCGGCGGCCGCCTCTCTCCGGTCATGCCGGCTCCGCCACGACCTTGGTCTCGAGATACTCCTCGAAACCGGCCACACCCATCTCGCGCCCGAGACCGGACTGCTTGTAACCGCCGAACGGCACATCGGGGCTGTACCAGACGCCGCCGTTGACGCCCACCGTGCCGGTGCGCAGGCGCCCGGCCACGGCCATTGCCCGGTCGCGGTCCCCCGACCACACCGAGCCGGACAACCCGTAGGGCGAATCGTTCGCGATCGCTACCGCATCGTCGTCCCCGTCGTGGGGGAGGAGGACGAGGACGGGACCAAAGATCTCCTGTCGTGCCACGGGGGAATCGTTGCCGATCCCGACGACGAGCGTCGGCTCGACGAAGAACCCCTTGTCGCGACCGGCGGGCCGACCTCCGCCCGTCACGATCTTCCCGCCCTCGTCGCGGGCCATGGCGATGTAGCCCTCGACCCGGTCGCGCTGGCGGGCATTGATGAGCGGACCGCAAATGGTGCCCGGGTCGGTGGGGTCACCGGCAGGCAGATCGGCCAGAGCCGACGCCGTGACATCGACGGCCTCGTCGAAGAGCCGGCGGGGAACCACCAGACGCGTCGTGATCGCACACCCCTGACCGGCGTGCACGCACACGGTGAAGGCAGCCACCCCACAGGCGCTGCGCATCTCGGCGTCCTCGAGCACCACGAAGGCCGACTTGCCGCCGAGTTCGAGGAAGACCTTCTTGACGGTCCCGGCCGCGTCGGCCATGACGGCGCGCCCGGTGGCGGTGGACCCGGTGAAGCTCACCTGGTCGACGCGAGGATCGGTCACCAAGCGCGCCCCGAACCTGGGCTCCGACGAGGGAAGCACGTTGACCACGCCGGGGGGAATGTCGGTCTCCTCGGCGATGAGCCGCCCCAGCACCGTGGCACACCACGGCGTGTCGGGGGCGGGTTTGAGGATGACGGTGTTGCCGGCCGCCAGCGCCGGGCCGAGTTTGGCGAGGTTGATCTGGTGGGGGACGTTCCATGGCGTGATGGCGGCCACGACCCCGGTGGCCTCGCGCCGCAACCAGCGCCGGGCGGGCATGCCCAAGGGCTCGGCCCGCCCGAGATCCGTGACCCACTGGTAGGACTCGGCCAGGTCTGCCACCCACCCCAGCGAAGCCACAGGATCGTCGAGCTGGGCCGAGCGGGTCATGAACAACGGCGATCCCGTCTCGGCAATGGTCATGGCCCGCAGCTCCTCGGCGTGCGACGTCATGGCCGCCTGGAGCTGGCGCAGACACCGCACCCGCAGGGACAGGTCGGTGGACCACGTCGTGTCGTCGAACGCGCGGCGCGCCGCGTCGAGGGCCCGCTCGGCGTCCTGGGCCGAGGCGTCGGCACACACCCCGAGCACCTCCTCGGTGGCGGGGTTCACCGTCTCGAACACCGCGCCAGTCGACGACGGCACGAGCGCACCGTCGACGAGCATGAGCTCCTCACCGAAAGACGCGACGGTCACAGCGCTTCGCCGGAGTCGTCGCGCCGCGCCAGACCGGTGGCGATGAAACCGTTTCGGCCCTCGAGCCCGAAGACGGCGTCGCAGCGGTCCTCGGTCATCTGCGCCAGGGGAAGGGACAGGGTGAACTCTCGGCCGAGCTCGAGGGCGGCCCGGAGATCCTTGTGGGCCAGCGCGGCGCCGGCGGCCATGGCGTCGACGATAACGGGGTGGGTGTCGGCCGGCAGCGGTGCCGCCGTGTCGCGGAACATCAGCCTCGAAGCACCTCCGATGAGCTTGTCGCTCTCGCGGATGACCTCGGCCAACTTGGCGAGTTCGATCCCGGCCGCCTCGGCCAGCAGCTGAGCCTCGTAGGCGGCCAGCCACGACCCGTATTGCACGAGGTTTCGGGCCAACTTGGCCTTGATGCCGGCACCGAGCGGACCCATGTGCACCACCAACGAGGTGAAGCAGTCGAGGACCGGACGAACGCGCTCGATGACCGCGGCCTCCCCGCCCACCATGGCGACGAGCGTGCCGTCGGCCGATGCCTGGGGGCCGCCGCTGACCCCGCAGTCGATGACATCGACGTCGCGACGCGCCGCCAGCGCGGCCGCTGTCTCGACGGTGCCGGGCGACACCGTGCTCAGGATCACGACGGCCGAACCGGGCGCGGCGTCGGCCAGGGCGCCGTCGTCGCCGTCGAGCACCGACAGGACTTGACGGTCGTTCACCACGGCCACGACCACGACGTCAGCGCGGGCGCCGAGGGCGGCCGGCGTGGCCGCGACGTGTGCGGTGTCCCGGAAAGCAGCGGTGGCTTCCGTTCTCAGGTCACAGACCACGAGGGTGAGCCCGGCCCGCAACACGGCGTCGGCGACGCCGCGCCCGATGTCGCCGAGCCCGATGACTCCGACGCTGGTCATCGCCGCCTCGAGCCAGGAGCTGTACCAATTTCCATGATTCCCCTCTAGCCAGACAGGTGTCTGGAACGTAGTCTGACGATATGGCCGACCGCAACGACTATTCGGGTCCCTTCGACCCCGACTTTCGCTACGAGGACCTCTCCAAGGACGCCCTCGTCCGCTTGGTTCGCGAGTACGCCCTGATCGTGCACCTCTTGGACCGGTCCATGTGCGCGGCCATCGGCATGCGCTACGGCCCGGTCGCGGTCAACGAGCTCGCCATCGAGGAGTGGGCCGGGGCGAGCCCCATCTACGGCGAGCGCATCCGCGAGATCATGGGTATCGAGGGCGACGGGATCGAAGCCATCTTCAAGGTGCTGCAACTCGACCCCGGCTTCCCGCACCACTACATGGACGTCCACTACGTGGTGGAGGACGACCACCACGGCTACTTCGAGCTGCGTAGCTGCGGCGCCCTCATGGACGTGGAGCCATGGGGCGAGAAGATGGTGACGGGCATGTGCCACGACATCGAGGACGGCACCTTCGACGTGACCGCACAGGCCGTGAACCCCAAGGCCCGGGTGCGCCCCATCCATCGTCCCCCTCGGGTGCCGTCGGACCGCGTGCCCGTCTGCCGGTGGGAGGTGGTCATCGACGAGGACACCGAAACGCTGCCCGTGGCCGACATCACCACCATGACGCGTCGCACCACGGCGGCGACGTTCCGCTTCCCCCCAATGCGCGACGGCACGCCGCACGTGCCCCCCGAATTCGACAAGAACGACGGTGCCGTCACCGACGTCGTCATCGGCCCGGCGCGTCAGTGACCGAAGCGACAGCAGCTGAAGCGGCAGCGACCGTGCCAGCCGAAGCTTCGCGACGGCGATTGACGCTGCGCCAGTTGGCCGCGGTCGAGCAGCTGCTCGAGGCAGCCGCCGACGAAGCGCGCGAGCAGGGATACGAGGGGCTGACCGTCCGCAACGTGGCGCGCCGGGCCGGTGTGGCCCCGGCCACGGCCTACACCTACTTCGCGTCGAAGGACCATCTCCTGGCCGAAGTGCTGTGGCGCCGCTTGCAAGCGCTTCCGGAATCCGAAGCCGACGGACATGCCAGTGCGCAAGCGCGTGTGATCGCCGAGCTGCGCGTGTTGGGACTGTTCGTGGCCGACGATCCCACGCTGGCCGCGGCGTGCACAACTGCCCTGCTCGGGAGCGGGCCAGAGGTCAGGAGCCTGCGGGTCCTGTTCGGCGCGGCGCTTCACGAGCGGCTGGCCGCCGCGTTGGGAGACAGCGCCGATGAAGCGGTGCTGCGCAGCCTCGACCTCGCCTACAGCGGAGCCATGTTGTGGGCGGGCATGGGTCACATCGACTTTGAGGACGTCCCCGAAGCGCTGGCCGACGCGGCCCGACTGGTGCTCGGCGGCGCCCGGTGACCGACACCGCCGTCGGCCGAGGCTCCGATGCTGTGCACTACAGCCCCTACGACTATTCGGTGCACGAGGACCCGTACCCGACCTACGCACGTCTGCGAGCCGAGGCTCCCCTCTACCGCAACGACGAGTTCGACTTCTGGGCCCTGTCGCGCCACGCGGACGTTCTGGCCGCCTTCCGCGATCCCACCCGGCTGTCGAACCGCTTCGGCGTCACTCTCGACCCCGCTGCATATGGGCCCCATGCGCACAAGTCCATGTCGTTCCTGGCCATGGACCCGCCCCGCCACACCCGCATGCGGTCGCTCGTGTCCAAGGCGTTCACCACCCGACGGGTGGCCGAGCTCGAGCCCGAGATCCGGGCCCTGGCTGTGCACTATCTCGACGCCGCGTTGGAAATGAGGTCCTTCGACATGGTGGGGGACGTGGCCGGGAAGCTCCCCATGGACGTGATCTCGCAGATGATCGGTGTCCCCGCCGCGGACCGGGCCGAGGTACGCCGCCTCGCCGATCTGCTCGTGCATCGCGAAGAGGGCGTGTTCGACGTGCCGCAAGAAGGGATGGAGGCCGCTTTGGTTCTGGCGGGGTACTTCGCCGAAATGGTGACCGAGCGCCGCTCGGCGCGACGCCACGACCTGACTTCGGCATTGATCGACGCCGATCTGGACGGCGACCGCCTGACCGACGACGAGATCATCTCGTTCCTCTTCCTGATGGTGGTGGCCGGGAACGAGACAACCACCAAGCTCCTCGCCAATGCGTGGTACTGGGCATGGCGCTTTCCCGACCAGAAGTCCAAGGCCCTCGCCGACGCGGGGCGTGCCCCGGACTGGGTGGAAGAGACCCTGCGCTACGACACCTCCTCGCAGATGCTGTTGCGGGTCACCATGGGCGAGGTCGAACTCCTCGGGACGATGCTCGAAGACGGCGCGCGCGTGCTCTTGCTGGTGGGTTCGGCCAACCGCGACGAGGACGTGTTCGAGGACCCCGACCGCTACGACCTCGACCGTGACACCACCAAGCTCATCAGCTTCGGCGGAGGCCGACACTTCTGCCTCGGTGCTCCGCTGGCCCGGCTCGAGGCCCGCGTCATGCTCGAGGAGCTCGTGGCGCGCGTGACCGACTACGACATCGACGCGGACCGGGCCCGCCGGATCCATTCGATCAACGTGCGGGGGTTCGCCAGTCTCCCGACCACGGTCACGGCACGCTGAAGGATTCGACACCTCATGCCCAAGTCCCGGTTCGTCGCCCACCCCGAGCACCGCCCCGCGGTGGTGGCCGGCGCGTCGTCGGGGATCGGCGCCGCCACAGCACAGGCACTGGCCGCGGCGGGCCACCCCGTCATGCTCGGGGGGCGGCGGGTCGAGAAATGCATAGAGGTTGCCGCCGCAATCGGGGACGCGGGTGGTGAGGCGCACGTGCACCGGCTGGATCTGGCCGAGCTCGACTCTGTGGAGGAATTCGCCCGCATCGCGCACGATGCGGTGGGCCCCGTCGACATCGTCGTGTCGAGCGCCGGGCACGCCGAGCCGGGCACCGCCATAGCCACCTCGCCCAAGGACTTCGCCCGCACCGTCGAGGTGAACCTCCTCGGCGCGCACCGGCTGGTGGCCGTGTTCGCTCCGGCCATGGTGCAGCGCCGCCACGGTGACCTCGTGTTCGTGAGCTCCGACATCGTGCGGACGCCCCGCCCTTTCATGGCTGCCTACATGGCCTCGAAGTGGGGCCTCGAGGGGTTCGCGCGGGCGCTCGCTCTGGAGCTCGAGGGCACCGGGGTGCGCGCCACGATCGTCCAACCCGGCCAGACCCTCACCGAGATGGGGACGCAATGGGGTCCCGACACCACCGCCGTTGCTCTGGGCGAGTGGGTGCGATTCGGTGCGGCCCGGCACAGCCATTTCCTGCGGCCGCCGGCCGTGGCCGCTGCGATCCTGGCGGCGGTGTCGACCCCGCCCGGAACCCACATTCCCTTCATCGAAGTCCAACCCGAGGCCCCCGTCCTCCCCGACGAGGACGACACACCGGTTCGCACGTACTCGGGGCCGACCGAACACGACACAGGAGGCACACCATGACCGTCGACGTCGGACTGCGCGAGCCGCCCCAGGTATCGGGGGGAGAAGGGGAGCACGGACACCTCGATGAGCTGCGCATCGACCCCATCGCGCTCATGCGCCGAGTGCGCGAGGAATGCGGCGACGTGGGGCAGTTCCGCCTGGCCGATCGCGACGTGGTGCTGTTCACCGGGGCTCAGGCAAACGAGGCGTTCTTCCGGGCCCCGGAGGAAGTGCTCGACCAGGCCGAGGCCTACCCGTTCATGACCCCGATCTTCGGTGAGGGCGTGGTATTCGACGCGCCGCCCGAGCGCCGGCGCGAGATGCTTCACAATCAGGCTCTGCGCGACAAGTTCATGCGGGGCCACGCGGCGACCATCGCTGATGAGGTCGAAACGATGGTGGGAGCCTGGGGCAACGAGGGGACCATCGATCTCCTGGACTGGTTCGCCGAGCTCACGATCTACACCTCCTCGGCGTGTCTGATCGGGAGCAAGTTCCGCCACGAGCTCGACCGACGCTTCGCTGAGCTCTACCACGACCTCGAGCAGGGCACCGACGCCATCGCCTATGTCGACCCCTACGCCCCGATCGACAGCTTCCGCCGCCGCGACCAGGCCCGCCTGGGCCTGGTCGAGCTGGTGCAGCGCATCATGGACCGGCGAGGATCGGGGCCTGCCGCGACCGACGAGGACCGCGACCTGCTCGACGTACTCATGTCGATCCGCGAAGAGGACGGTACGCCGCGTTTCAGCACCGACATGATCACCGGAATGTTCATCTCGATGATGTTCGCCGGACACCACACCACGTCGGGCACCGCGGCGTGGACACTGATCGAACTGCTGCGCCATCCGGCCGAGCTCGCCGCGGTGCGGGCCGAGCTCGACGAGCTCTACGCCCACGGCGAAGAGGTGAGCTACCAGGCATTGCGGGAGATGCCCCGCCTCGAGTCGGCCATCAAGGAGGCGCTGCGCCTGCACCCCCCGCTCATCCTGGTGCTGCGAGTCGTCAAGGAGGAGCTCGAAGTGGAAGGGTTCCGCGTGGCACCAGGCAAGCTCGTCGGAGCGAGCCCGGCGGTGTCGAACCGCATCGCCGAGGACTTCCCCGACCCCGACGCCTTCGTTCCCGAGCGTTACCTCGAGCCACGCGCCGAGGACCGGGCCAATCCCTGGACGTGGATCCCCTTCGGCGCGGGACGGCACCGCTGCGTGGGAGCGCCCTTCGCCATGATGCAGTTGAAGGCCATCTTCTCGGTGCTGCTGCGGAACTGGGACTTCGAACTGGCCCAGGAATCGGACACCTACCGCAACGACCACTCGAAGATGGTGGTGCAGCTCGCGCAGCCTTGTGTGGCCAGGTTCAGTCGGCGCGCCGTGCGCAGCGGCGGATCGTGAGTGACCGCCACGGTGAGACCGCCACGGTGAGACCGCCACGGTGAGACCGCCACGGTGAGACCGCCACGGTGAGACCGCCACAGTGAGACCGCCACAGTGAAGGTCATCGTCGACCGCGACCTGTGCCAGGGTCACGGGGTGTGTGAGTCCGAAGCCCCGGCCGTGTTCTCGGTGGGGAAGAACGGCGTCCTCGAGGTCCTCGAGGAGGCACCCCCCGAAGAACTGCGCGCCCAGGTCGAGGCCGCAGTGAGGTTCTGTCCCACCCACGCCCTACGAATCGAGGAGGACTGACGTGCCCGCATTCGCGTATGAGGAGCTCGAGGAGATGGTGCAGCGGTGGCTCGATGCCAACCGACGCGCCCAGGAGGCCGGCGACTGGCGCCCGATGGCCGACCTGTATACCGAGGACGCCACCTACGGATGGAACATCGGGCCCAACGAGGAGTTCATGGCGGTCGGGCGTGACGAGATCCGCGACATTGCCCTGGGCCTCGAGATGGGTGGGCTCGACGGGTGGACCTACCCCTACCAGAAGGTGCTCATCGACCCCCACCAGGGGGAGATCATCGGGCTGTGGAAACAGATCGCCGACTCCACGCGACCCGACGGGTCGCCATACGTGATCGCAGGTCTGGGTGGCAGCTGGTTCCGGTACGCCGGGAACTGGCAGTGGTCGTGGCAACGCGACTTCTTCGACGTGGGCAACGCCACGGCACTGTTCATCGAGATGATCAAGGCGGACGCACTGTCGCCGGGTATGCGCAAGCGGATGGAGCGGGCCGCCTCGGGGGAGCTGCTCCCGGGGCATTACCCGCTCGGAAGTGCGCCCGCAGACCTCTGGGACTGACCGGGCGCCGCACCGCTGTCCCAGAGGTGGCCCGGTAGGTCTAGTCGGGCGGCGGAAGGCCGATGGGGTTGGGCACAGGCACCGCGCCGGTGGAAGCGATCGCCTTCGCCAACGGAGCGAGCACGGTGCGAAGGGACTCGGTGCCGTCATCTCCCAGACGCTTCCACGGTCCGGCCGCCAGCCGATCCGTGAGGTCCTCGATCTCCTGACGGGCCGCGGTTCCCGACGCGGTGAGTGTCGAGTCTTCGTTGAGCCACCCGCGTTCGACAAGCGCCGCGACCGACTCGTCCCAGGCTTCGTCGTCCCATCCCCGCGCCGCCTGGAGCAGCGCTCGAGGCACCGCCCCCGTGGCGGCCATGGTCACCAGCGCGCCACGACCGTCGAGTTCGGCCGCCACCAACGCGCTCACATGCCCGTCGCCGCGGTGCTCGCGCAGCACCGTGGCCGCGTGCCACAGCGCCAGGTGCGGATCCTCGGGCCAGCCCAACGCCACATTGGCGGCGGCCAGTGGCCGGCCGTCGATGCTGAGGCCCTCGACCGCGGACCGCGCCAGTTCCGCGCCCCGCGCCATGTCCGACCCGGTGACATCGGGACCGAAGGTGCGCCGCAGAGCTCTGTCCACGCCCACCAGCCGAGCCTCGAGCACGCGCTCGGGAGCAGCGAAGGACCATGCGTCGGGGAGTGCGCGGGCCACGCGTTCGGGGTTGAAGCTGAAGAAGGTGGCGTCGACAACAGCGGGACCGACCGCGCCCATGGGTGCGGCCCGACCGGCGAAGTAGCCCATCCAGAAGCCCTTCAGCCCGGCGGCTCCGTACTCCCCGATGCATTCGTCGGCGAAGTAGGTCACGGCGTGCAGGGGCTCGAAGAGCCTCCACATGGCGCGGGCGGTGCGGGAGGAGTCCATGGGGCAATGTTATGAGCCACAGGGGAGGACGAATGTTCGAGATGCGGGGAGCAGTGGCGGTGGTGACCGGGGCGTCGTCGGGCCTCGGGCGGCGCTTCGCCCTGGACTTGACGGCACGAGGGGCGACCGTGATCGGCATCGCACGGCGTCAGGAGCTGCTGAGCACCCTGGAGGGCGAGATGCATCGGACGACACCGGCCTCCTCCACGATCACGTGCGACGTGAGCGACACCAACCGGTTCGTGTCGGTGCTCGGGGACATCGAACGCGAACACGAGCGGGTCGACGTCTTGATCAACAATGCCGGCACGGGACCACCGCGCGCTTCGGAGCCCGACCTCCCCGTGTACCGGGAGGTCATGGAGACCAACTACTTCGCGCCGGTGGCGGGAACCCTGGCCGTGCTCCCGGGCATGCTCGCACGCCGAAGAGGAGTGATCCTCAACGTGTCGTCCGACAGCGCTCGGGCCTCCACTCCCCACGAAGCCGCCTACGGCGCGTCGAAGGCGGCGTTGAGCCTGTTCACCGAATGCCTCGCCTTCGACACCGAGGGAACGGGGGTGCACCTGCATGTGCTCTACCCGGGCTGGGTTCCCACCGCCATGGGGTCGGCGGCCGTCGACGAGGGCATGCCCATGCCTCCCAAGATGGTCCGGCGCACCGAGGAGCAGGTGTCGCAATTGATCCTGGCCCGCATGGGTGGGCCCAGGATCGACATCGATGCCACTTCGCTGGCCCGCATGGCACCCGTGGCGCGCGCCCTGCTCCCCGGCGCGTACCGCAAGGGCGTGCGCAAGGCGAGCGGCTGAACCGAGGATTGGAGTCTTCGGGTGTGACCCGCGGTCACAGTCCGAAACGGTCCTCGAGACACGCCATCGACGCGTCGAGCCTGTCGGCCAGGTTCACCGAGGGGTCTGCGGCGATGGCGAACATGGCCGACATGGCCGCACCGACCACCGCTCCGGCCAGCGTGCTGACAGCGACGTCGTCTTTGGGCCGGCCGGTCCGCTCGGCCACGACCTCACCCAGGAGTCCCATGGCCGAGGCGAACTGGTCGAGCATCGCGGCGCGCAACTCCGGGACCGAGAGAACGAGAATCATCCGGTTCTGCTGGGCGGCGTGCTCTTCCGGGCTCAATTGGGAGAACGCCGTGCGAAAGGCGGCGCGCAACGCCTGGATCACGGTCAAGTCCGGCGCCTGGGACCGGACCGCCTCGACGATTACGGGATCGAACTCGTCGGTCAATACGACATCGGCCTTGGTCGGGAAGTACCGGAAGAAGGTGCTCTCGGAGACCTCGACTTCGTCGATGATCTGCTGCACCGTCGTAGCGTCGTAGCCCTGCTCTGTGAACAGGCGTAGGGCGTGGGTCTGGATGGCGGCTCTGGTCTTGGCCTTCTTGCGCTCGCGCAGCCCTGGGGTCTCGCCACTAGCCGATGCCAACGGGCACCTTCTTGTCGACGGCCCGCGCCGGGCCGTCAGTCGGAGCCACATCCCGGGGCAACAAGACAAGGGCAAGTACGACACCGGCAAAGGCGATGCCGGCCGAGACGGTCAACGCCACGTCCATCCCGTGGACGAAGGCAGCCCGCACCGAAAAAAGGAGCGCAGCTGAGTTCAACTGGTGGGCCACGGCCACTCCCCCGAAGACGCTCTGACGCACTGCCGTCGCGGCGGCGGGGGGGAGCCCCGTCAGATGGAGCCGCCCGAGGTAGGCGGCGCTGAGCACGCTCCCGAGGACCGCCGTGCCGAGCGGGCCGCCGACCTTGTTGAGTGCCTGGAGTACCGCCGATCCCACTCCGGCGCGATCGTCGGACAACTCGGAAAGTGCGGTGGCGGTCGTGGTGGACATGGCGATTCCCATGCCGAGGCCGGTGATCGCCATCCAGGCGGCCACGAATCCGGTACCGGACGCGACGGTCGTGGTCGTGCCGATGACCAGGCCCAAGCCGATCACGGCGAACCCGATCGCCACGGTCACCTTGGCTCCCAATCGACGAGCCACTTGACTGGCCGGAACCGCACCCACCACCAATCCGCCGATGAGGGGCAACAGCCGAAGTCCCGACCCCATGGCGGTGGTGCCGAGCACTCCTTGGAAGTACTGGGGCATGGTGAACAGCACACCGATCATGGCCAGGACGACAACTGCGGCGAGGACCACACCCCACAGATACGACGTCGACCGGAACAGCGCCAGGTCGAGCAGGGGTTGGCCTTCGGACTGGCGATTGATGCGGCGCTCCCACGCGAAGAACGCCGTCAGCACGGCCAGGCCGCCGGCGATGAGGAGCCATACGCCGAGGTCGCCCCAGCCGTACTGACCGGCCTCGATCAGTCCGTACGTGACCCCCACCAACCCGGCGACCGACAACGCGACGCCCAGTGGATCGAGCCCCGGAGGGCGCGCCGCGCGCGACTCGGGCACGAGCAGCGTCGTCGCGATCAGACCCAGCAGGGCGACGGGGACGTTCATGAGGAAGACCCAGCCCCACCAGTAATGCGTGAGCAACCAACCCCCGAGGATCGGGCCCAGGGGAAGTGCCAGGAAATTGGCCGCCGCCCAGATCCCGACGGCCTTGGGGCGCTCGTCCTCCGAGAACAAGACGGTGAGGGCGGAGAGCGCCATGACGACGACGCCGGCGCCGGCCAGTCCGAGCAGCACGCGCGACGCGATGAACTCGCCCACCGACGTGGAGTAGGCGCAGGCCGCCGATCCCACGCCGAACAGCGCCAACGAGACGAGCATGACCTTCTTGCGGCCGTAGCGATCGCCCAACAGGCCCATGGGGAGCATCCCTGCCGCCAGCACCAGGAAGTATCCCGAGGAGAACCACTGGAGATCGGATTCCGACGCGTGCAGCGCCCGGGCCAGAGTCGGCAGTGCCACGCTCAGGACCGTGCCGTCCAGCCCGACGGCCAGGACCGCCAGGGTCAGGCCGCCCAGCGCCAACCACCGGCGAGATCCGATCTGTGCCATGAGAGAGTCACCCCTAAACGAAAGTTACCTGATTTTGACTGTAACACTCATTTAGCGATGCGATCAGGGCCGGAGGTCCCGAATATCGAGGGGGAACGCCCAGGGGAGGCGCGGGGGAATCAAACGACCAGCCGCACCTGGGACACCGTCACCGCCTGGCCGGCGAGGACGACGCGGTCCCCGTCGCGGCGCATGCGCACCACCCCGCCCCGCGCCGAGGCCTGCTCGCCCACGAGCGAGTGGCGCCCGAGTCGTTCGCCCCAGTACCCCGCCAAGGTGCAGTGGGCCGAACCCGTCACGGGGTCCTCGGCGATTCCGGCGTTGGGGGCGAAGACGCGGGTCACGCAGTCGATCCCGGGCCGGTCCCCCGCTGCGGTCACGATCACACAGCGAGATCCCAATTCCGCCACCGCGGCCGAATCGGGACGAAGGGCGCGCACCGTCTCGGCATCGGCCAATTCCACGAGGAGATCGGCACGGGCCCGCGCGAAGGCGTGCACGATCCGCCCCGGGTCGGTGCCCGGTGCGAGGCCGAGGGCGCGGGCCAGTGACGGCGGCGGCGCGTCAGGGGTGGTGGGGTCGGCGGGAAAGTCCATCTCGATCCAGCCGTCGTCGGCCCGTGAACACGTCAACACGCCGCTGCGGGTGTGGAACCTCCCGGCCCCGCCGAAGACGTGCGCGGTGGCCAGGGTGGCGTGCCCGCACAGGTCGACCTCCACGGTGGGCGAGAACCAGCGCAGGTCGTGAGAACCGTCGGGGCGCGCCACGACGAAGGCGGTCTCCGACAGGTTCATCTCGCGCGCGATCGCCTGCATGCGGCTCTCGTCGGGGAAGTCGTTCACCTGCGCTACCGCGGCGGGGTTCCCGGAGAAGGGGCGATCGGTGAAGGAGTCGACGACGGTGAGGTCCATGGATCACGATACGCCGCCCCCGAGACCCCCCCGCACGGCCCCGGGGCCAGATCTGACGGAGCGTTAGACTGCGTCGATGACCACCGCCAAGACCCGTGTGCCCGCCGTGGAGGGATGGTTCACCACAGACGGGGACACGCCGACACTGCTCGGTAGCCGGTGCCGGACGTGTGGGACCTACGCCTTTCCGGCCGAGACGTTCTTCTGCGGCAACCCGGCATGCGAAGGCACCGCGTTCGAGCAGGTTCCGCTGAGCCGGCGCGGCAAGGTGTGGTCCTACACCGACGCCCGCTACACCCCCCCGGCGCCGTATGTGGCAGCTGACCCGTACGTTCCGTTCTGCATCGCCGCAGTGGAGCTGGCCGAGGAGAAGATGGTGGTGATGGGCCAGGTCGTTCCCGAGGTCACCGTCGACGACCTGCACGTGGGGAGCGAGGTCGAGCTGGTGGTGGACGTGCTGTACGAGGACGAGGACCACGAGTACCTGGTGTGGAAGTGGCGGCCGGTCACCGCCGGTATGGGGGTGGCCGGTGCCTGACGACCGCAGCGTGGCTGTGCTCGGGGTGGGGATGCACCCCTGGGGCAAGTGGGGCCGCAACTTCGTCGAGTACGGACTCGCCGCGGCGCGTGACGCCATGCGCGACGCGGGGGTGTCGTGGAGCGACATCCAATTCGTGTCGGGTGCCGACACCATCCGCAACGGCTACCCCGGCTTCATCTCGGGAGCGACCTTCGCCCAGGCGCTGGGGTGGTCCGGGGCGCGGGTGTCGAGCGCCTACGCGGCGTGCGCGTCGGGAGCCACGGCCATTGCGGCGGCACGGGCCCAGATCTTGGCGGGCCTGTGTGACACGGCGCTCGTGGTGGGGGCCGACACCACGCCCAAGGGATTCTTCGCGCCGGTGGGCGGCGAGCGCCGTGACGATCCGGACTGGCTGCGCTTCCACCTCCTGGGCGCGACGAACCCGACCTACTTTGCCCTGTACGCCCGCCGCCGCATGGAGCTCTTCGGCGCCACCGAAGATGACTTCGCCGCGGTGAAAGTGAAGAACGCCCGGGCCGGAGCGGCCAACCCCAACGCCCGCTACCGCCAGGAGGTGAGCGCCGAGGAGGTCCTGGCGTCGCCCATGGTGGCCGACCCGCTGCGCCTGCTCGAGATCTGCGCCACCTCCGACGGCGGCGCCGCGATCGTGCTGTCGAGCATGGACTTCGCCCGGCGCCACGGCGCCGGGTCCACCCCTGTTTCGATCCCGGCGGTGTCGACGGTCACGCCGCGCTTTCCCCAGACCGTGATCGAGATGCCCAACTTCGCCACCGACTCCGCCGTGGCCGTGGGTGCGGTGGACGGACCGGCCTTCCGACGGTCCATCGCCTTCGCCGCCTACGAGGAAGCCGGGATCGGACCCGAGGACGTGGACGTGGCCGAGGTCTACGACCTGTCCTCCGCGCTCGAGCTCGACTGGTACGAGGACGTGGGCCTGTGCAAGGAGGGTGAGGCGGAACGACTCCTGCGCGATGGCGATACCGCCCTCGGCGGGCGCATCCCGGTCAACCCGAGCGGCGGGTTGTCGAGTTTCGGAGAAGCCATTCCCGCCCAGGCCATCGCGCAGGTGTGCGAGTTGGTGTGGCAACTACGGGGCCACGCCGGCGGTCGCCAGGTCGAGGGGGCCCGGGTGGGCGTCACCGCCAACCAAGGGCTCTTCGGCCACGGGTCGAGCGTCATCGTCACCGCGTAGCGCACACCGGGACTCTCCGCTCGTGCCCGAAGTCGCCCTGCTCGAGGTGGCCGAGCGCGTCGCAACGGTCACGCTCAACCGGCCCGATGCCCGTAACGCCTTGTCGACCGAGCTCATCGCGACATTGGCGCAACTCGTGGGCGAGGCCGAAGGACGCGACGACGTGGACGTGCTCATCCTCACCGGCACCGACCCTGCCTTCTGTGCGGGGCTCGACCTGAAGGAGCTCGGCCGCGACGGTGGCCCGCTCAAGCGCGCCCGGAGCGAACCTGCCCCAGGGCGCGTGACGGCGCCGCGGGGCAGGAAAGGACCGACGCTGCCCACCTCCAAACCGATCATCGGCGCGGTCAACGGTGTGGCGGTGACCGGAGGACTCGAGCTGGCGCTCAATTGCGACTTCCTCGTGGCATCGGAGCGGGCGCGTTTCGCCGACACGCACGCCCGGGTTGGGGTGCACCCGCTGTGGGGACTGACGGTGCTGCTTCCCCAAGCGATCGGCATTCGCCGCGCCCGGGAGATGAGCGCCACGGGGAATTTCGTCGACGCCCAGACTGCGCTCGAGTGGGGGCTGGTCAACCACGTGGTGGCCCACGACGAGCTGTTGCCGACGGCCCGTCGGCTCGCCCTCGACATCGTCTCGAGCGACCGACGCGCGGTACGGGCCATTCTCGCCACATACGAGGAGGCCAGCCGGGTGTCGGGCGCGGAGGCGTGGGACATCGAAGCGCGCGCCGCGGCACTGTTCCAGCGAGGCGGTGTGGATCCCGAGGACATCGAACGGCGCCGGCGGGGAGTCATCGACCGGGGCCGCTCGCAGGTGTAGGACCTCCCGCTGTCGGCCGCCGGCCGGCGGTGGCCGACACGGCGCTGGACCAGATCGGTTGCAAGGGGAAGACTCGGGCGTGGTGACGCTCGGGGGGAGCAGGCGGTCGCAACCCGGCTGCATGGTGGTGGACCGCGTGGCGCCATGACCGCGACGTCGGGGACAGCCAGCCTTTGGTCGTCGCTGGTCGATGCCCGCCGCCAACGTCTGGCCATCGATGGCTGTTGGCGAGGAACCGTCAGCTTCGAAGGCCGGGGACCCGAGGGTGTGCTCCTCGAGGACGGTCGCAAGGTGGTGAGCTTCGCCTCCGACGACTATCTCGGGCTGTCTCTGCACCCGACGGTGGTAGCAGCGGCCCACGAGGCACTCGACCACTGGGGCACCGGATGTGGCACGAGCCGACTGGTCGAGGCCGCTCACCCTCTGCACTCGGAGCTCGAATCAGCGCTCGCCGCCTGGAAGGCGACCGAGCATGCCGCCCTGTTCCCCTCCCGGTTCGCGGCGAAGCTCGGCGTGTTCGACGCGTTCGGAGACCGGGGAGTTCGCATCTGCTCCGACGAGCGCAATCACGCCTCGATCGCGGGTTCGGCGCGCCTGTCACAGGTCGAAGTGGTGGAGTACCGCCACCGCGATGTCGAGCATCTCGATAGCCTGCTACGCCAGGCGGCGGGACCCGCCCTCGTGGTCACCGAGGCGGTGTTCTCGATGGACGGCGACATCGCCCCTATCCGAGACATCGCGGCGGCTTGTCGCCGTCATGGTGCACTACTCGTCCTCGACGAGGCCCATGTCGTCATCGGCCCCGACGTCGGTCCCGATCTCGTCGGCACCGACGTCCTGCGCGTGGGGACCCTGTCGAAGACACTCGGGTCGATGGGAGCGTTCGTCGCGGGCCGGCGCGCCTTCATCGACCTCCTCGTCAATCGCGCCCCGTCCTACGTGTTCAGTAGCGGCCCCACGCCGGCCGACTCCGCGGCGGCGCTGGCCGCTCTCGGTCTTCTCCCCACTCCCGAGGGCGACCGCCTGCGCACCAGGCTGACCAACAACATCGCTCGTGTGGCGCGCGGGCACCCGAGCCCCATCATCCCCATACCGCTCGGGACCGACGAACGGGCCGTGTCCGCGTCATCGGCACTGCGTGACCACGGTGTCTGGGTGCCCGCCATCTCGTCGTCGATGGTCGCACCCGCCACCGCCCGCCTGCAGGTCACGGTCACTGCCGCGCACACCTCGGCCCACATCGCGGCACTCCTCGATGCACTGGCGTCAGTGCCATCCGCTCCCGATGACGCCACACCAGAGCTACCCCCGACCGTTTGAGCCGTTGCGGTCGGGCCGCGCACCGGAGCGCCCGTGCACTCACCGACCGGGCGCGACGAGGACGATCTTCCCAAACTTGGCCCCCTGGGCGAAGCGGTCATAGGCGTCGACGGCCCGGTCCATCGGGATCTTCGCCTCGATCGGTACACGCACCCGGCGCGCCTGCATCAGCGGCACCACGTGGTGCTCGACCTGCGCGGCCACAACCGCCTTCTGCACCGGCGAGCGCGCCCGCAGCGTCGAGCCACTGATGCGCAGCCGGCGTTGCATGACCGTCAGGAGGTCGATCTCGGCGCGCGACCCACCCCCGACACCGATGACCGAGATGCGCCCGGTGACTGCCATGACCCCGAGGACACCGGAGATGCTCGGCGCCCCCACGAGCTCGAGCACGACGTCGAAGGGGCCGAGAGCGAGCGCCTCGTCGGGACCGACGGCTTGGGCCCCCAAGGTCGCCACGGCGTCGCGCAACGGGGCATGGCGCACCGAAGCGACGCACCGGGCGCCGGCGGCTGCAGCCAGCTGCACTGCCGCACTTCCGACCCCTCCCGCCGCGCCGGTGACGAGCACTCGATCGCCCATGGCCAGGCCGCACTGGGTGAAAAGGGCGTCGTACGCGGTGGAGAACGCCTCGGGAAAGCCACCTGCTTCGGACCAGGCGACGTCGCGCGGCACCGGCATCGCGCATCGTTCGTCGACCACTGCGAGCTCCGCCTGGGCCCCACCACCCACCACCGCCATCACGCGGTCGCCGACGGCGAAGCGCATCGTCTGTCTCCCGGTGGCGACGACCTCCCCGGCGAGCTCCATGCCCGGGATGTCGGGCGGGGACCCGGGAGGGGGCGGATAGAGCCCGACCCGCTGCAACAGATCGGCGTTGTTGATCCCCGCCGCTCTGACGGCGACGACCAACTCTGTGTCACCGGGTTCGGGGTCGGGGTGCTCCTTCCACTTCAGCTCCCCGTCGACGATGGTCACCGCCCGCACGATGTCGACCCTCGACGATGTTCAGGACCGACGCGCGGCGCGCTCGGCCTTACGGCGCCGACGCATAGCGCGGCGCTCGGGAACGCCGAGCACGTAGCCGAGCACGATGCCAGCCGCCAGGCAGGAGATGATCACCCAGATGAGATGCACCTTGTGGGTGAAGAACCAGAAGTGGACGGTCACGAGCTGCGAGTTCTGCACCACGAAGGCGACAACGAGGACAACCAGCGCCAGGAGGATCACACCACGGATGGCCCGCCGGCGGCGCCGGCGAAGCACGTGATCCATCTCCTCGTGATCGGGACGGGGGCCCGGCAGCTCGCTCACGAGTCACCCCGTCCGGGTGCGGCGCCTTTGGGCGCGACCCGGATCGAACGCGCCAGGCCGCGCCTCATACGGCGATATGCGATTCGTCCCATAGCCTGATCCCGCCGAGAATGCCGGCAGCGTTGTCCACCAGAGACACATCGGTTCCGAGCGAACCGTGGATCTTCTTGGCGTTGCCGCCCCCGATGTAGCAGTGATCGAAGAACGACAGGGCCCGCAGGGTGGCGATGGCCTTGCGCACTCTTTTGTTCCACCGCTGATTCCCCACATCCTTGCGGGCGGCGTCGCCGAGCTGTTCGTTGTACGTGTCGCCCTTCAGGAAGGGGTGATGCGCGAATTCCAGATGCGGGAGGAGCCGCCCGTCGTAGAAGAAGGCCGTGCCCACGCCGGTACCGAGGGTGACGACGAGCTCGAGCCCCTTGCCCACGACGACCGCCGCCCCCTGGATGTCGGCGTCGTTGGCCACCCGGGTGGGCTTGCCCAGGCGCTCGCTGAGCGCGCCGGCGAGATCGAACGAGGCCCACGCCCGGACGAGCCGGGCGTCGATGGTCGTCCCCGGACCGTGCTCGGTCACGAAATGCGGCGCGGAGAGAACGCGGCCCTTGCGAACCATGCCGGGAAAGCCCGCCGACACCCGATCGGCGGGTGGGAGGGGTGCCACCAGTGCGGCCAGATCGTCGACCATCTTCGACGGCGGGCACGGATAGGTCGTCTTCACCGTCACCCGGTCGGCCACCATCGCACCGGTGGCATCGAGCACCGACGCCTTGAGGCCCGTGCCCCCGATGTCGATCGCCAAGGTGAACGGCACCTGGGGTGCATGGCCGGGCTCGGCGCCACCGACGGTCGCGGGTCCCGCCTGGGGCGCGACCGCTTTTGCCGGTGTCGCCTTGGCCGGGCTCGGCGTGGGCGCTGTTGCCTTGACAGGAGTCGTCTTGGCGGGGGCGGTCTTCTCCGGCGGGCTCGGGATGTCGCTCATGACTCGGACCTTTCAGACGCGGGAGCTCCGGTCGCCACGACCCGCCCCACCGCCCGGCTCTGGGCGGCGAGGGTGATCACATCAGGGTCACGACGGTCCCAGTGGTCGAGGTGGAGGGCCGCCTCGAGAGGCAGGCGCGTACGCCAGCCAGCGCGCTCGAGGTCGGGCGTGGTCTGCAGCATGCCGACGGGGCCCACGCACAGCCACGCCACGGGACGAATGGGATCGGGGATACCGAGCAACTCGCGGAGGAACGACTCGCGGTAGAACGACACCCAACCCATGCCCCACCCCTCGGCCGTGCACGCCAGCCACATGTTCTCGATGGCGAGGCAGACCGAGTAGAGCCCCGCATCGGCGATGGCGTGGCGCCCGAGGACGCCGGGTGCACCGCGACCTGGGTCGTAGGTGACGACCACCGACAGGCTGGCCTCGAGGATGCCGTCGATCTTGATCCCTGCGAAGCGCTCGGCTCGTTCGCCCTCGAGTGTCGCCGCGAATTCGCGCCGCTCGTCCTGGACATGGTTCCAGAAGGCGCGGCGGACCGACGCATCGGAGACGAGCACGAAGTCCCACGGCTGGGAGAGCCCCACGCTGGGTGCACTGTGCGCGGCGCCGAGCACGCGTGCGAGCACCTCCTCGTCGACAGGCTCCCCGTTGAACTCGCCCCGGACGTCGCGCCGGCTGTGGATGACGTCGTAGAAGCCCGGGTCCATTGATCGAACCTTACAAGCGCCCGGGCGACGCACCCTTCGGCCTGGACACCGGCCCGGAGGGCGTGCCCCCCAGCCCCATCGAAAGAGGGCCCGAACCGCACCCCCGGGGCTAGCCTCCGGGGACAGTGACCGACCACCCTTGGACCGGAGACGCCTGTTCGCTCGTCGATGCATTCCGCAAGGGCGAGATCACCCCACCCGAGGCGTTGGAGCTGTCTCTGGCCGCCATCGAGACCTCGGCGCTGAACGCCTTCAGTCACGTCGACGCCGAGCCGGCGCGCCGTGCCGCCCGACAGGCTGACGTGACGTTGCCGTTCGGGGGGGTGCCCGTGGGTATCAAAGAGCTCGAGTCCGTGGAAGGTTGGCCCTTCACCGAAGCGTCACTTGTCTACTCCGGGCGCACGGCCGGCCACACCTCGACACAGGTTCGCCGGCTCTTGGAGGCGGGCGCTGTTCTCGCCGCTCAGACAACCGCGAGCGAATTCGGCGGCATCAACGTCACCTACACGCGGCTTCACGGTGCCACCCGAAATCCGTGGAACCTCGAGCGGACACCGGGGGGCTCGTCGGGAGGGACCGCCGCCGCGGTCAGTGGAGGACTCCTCCCCATCGCGTCGGGAGGCGACGGAGGTGGGTCCATCCGCATCCCGGCCAGCTTCACCGGGATGTTCGGGCTGAAGTCGAACTACGGCCGCATCCCGAAGGGCCCGTTCGTGCACCAGATCCCCCACACCGTCACCGTGGGCTGCATCAGCCGTTCGGTGCGCGACACGGCGCGCTGGTACGACGTGTGCAACGGGTACGACCCCCACGACACCCACAGCCTTCCCCGGGTGCAAGGGTGGGAGGCCGGCCTCGGCAGTCACCGCCAGGAGCTGCGAGGCAAGCGGGCCGTCATCGCCGTCGACCTGGGCGTGGCGGTGGTGCATCCTGAGGTGGCCGCACTCGTGATCGCGGGGGCCGAGGCGCTCGTGGCCGACGCGGGGTTGGCACGCGTGGACGTCGAGGTGTCGTTTCCGCCCGCACTCTTCGAGTGGGCCATGTCGAACCTGGTGACACTCGCCGCCGATCTCGGTGACCTGTATCCCGAATGCGAACCCGATCTCACCCCCGAGATCATGCTGGGGATGAACATTGCGTCGCGCCACTACGACCTCGACATGGCAGCCAAGGCCGAACGCTTCCGGGTTGGCGCGCACGAAGTGATGGCGAACCTCCTCGACGAGGTCGACTTCATCTTCTGCTCCACCAACCCCGACGTGGCCTTCGGTGCCGAGGGCCCGATGCCGACGAAGGTGGGGAGCGTCGACCTCCTGGAGAGGTTCGGCGACATCATGCGGGTGGGGGCCAACCAGGGCAACCTCACATTCCCCGCCAACTTCTCGGGCAATCCTGCCGTTTCCATCCCGGTGGGGACCTTCGACGGTCTTCCGGTGGGGATGCAGGTCATCGCGCCGCACCACCAGGAGGAGCTCCTTCTCGATCTGGCACTGATGGCCGAGCGCGAACGCCCCTGGCCCCTGGTGGCTCCCGGGTCACCGCACTGATGTTCCGGTGAGAGACCCCTTCGACTCGCCGTCACCAGTACGGCGACGCTTCCTCTCGCGCCACCGATTCCTGCGGAACTTCCTGATCGTGATCGTGGTCCTGATCCTGATCGTGGTCGCGATCGTCGTCAACATGAAGGTTGCGACGACAAAACGGCAAGACGCGTTGGCGCCCTTCTACGACACCTCGAGATTGCCGACGGCGGGCCCCCTCGGCCAAGTGCTGCGCAGCGAACCACTCGGGGTTCCCGTGGACAACGGCACGGCCCTGCGGATCATCTACCGGACCCAGCGGGCCGACGGGTCCATGGCCTTCAGCTCGGGCATGGTGTTCGTCCCCGACAACGACGCGGCGGGAAGTCCGAGGCCGGTGGTGGCGTGGGCGCACGGCACCGTGGGCCTCGGCGGTCCGTGCGCGCCGTCGCGCTCGGCGAACCCCGTCGGGGACATCACGTGGGTGTCGTCGATGCTGGCACGGGGATGGGTCGTGACGGCCACCGACTATGCCGGGCTGGGCACGACGGGAACCTCGGGCTATCTCATCGGCGACGACGAGGCGAACGACGTGCTCAACAGCGTGCGGGCCCTCAAGTACATCTCCTCGGCCGACGCGAGCACGAACTTCGCGGTGTGGGGCCACTCCCAGGGGGGCAACTCGGCGCTGTTCACCGCGGCGCAGGCCCATGCGTACGCGCCCGAGCTGCACCTGGTCGCTACGGTGGCCTCGGCGCCTGCTGCCGAGCTCGTGCCCCTCTTGAACCAGACCTACAACTCGACGCTGTCGTGGGTCATCGGGCCCGAGGTGCTCACGTCGTGGCCGGCGACGTTCCCGGGGCTCCCGGTGCGTTCCATCCTGAGCAGCGCGGGGTACGACAACTACAGGCGAATCGCCCAGATGTGCATCGCTTCGGCCGCGGTCGAAGGGCTGATCCGCAACATCGTCAAGCAACGCTTCTTCAACGGCGACCCGCTCAGAGTTGCCCGCTGGCAGACGGTGGCAGAGGACCAGAGCGCCCCGCTGCTGGCGCCGTCACAGCCGTTGCTCGTGGCCGAGAGCCTGAGTGATCAGGTGGTTCTGCCCGACACCACCGCGCTGTACATTCAGCGGGCGTGCGCGGCGGGGTCCGACCTGACGTCGTTGTGGCTCGCCGATGTCGGCCACATCCAGCTGTCGACGACCATCGGGCCGGCGGTTGTCGCCTGGCTGGGCGACAGGTTCGCGGGCCGGGCGACCGCGCCGACCTGTAACCAGCCGTTGCCGATCCCGCCGGCTTCCTCGTAACCACTGACGCCTACCGAGCCACCAACGAGCTCCGGGAGTCATCCGGGCCGCGCCGAGATCAAGCCCAGAGACGCACGGGGAGCGACTCGAGCCCACGCAGCACGATGTTCTCCTTGTAGGAGAGTGTGTCCGTGGTGCGCTCGAGATGGGGCGCCCGCCGGAACAACGCCGGCAACGCGACCGACGCCTCGAGCCGGGCCAACGGGGCCCCCAGGCAGTGGTGGATCCCGAATCCGAAGCCCAGGTGGTTGTTGTCGGTGCGCGTCACGTCGAAGATGTCGGGGTCGGCAAAGGCGTCGGGGTCGCGGTTGGCGGACCCGATGAGCAGCATGGAGAACTGGCCCGCCGCGACCGTGGCCCCACCGACCTCCATGTCCTCGAGGGCGACACGGCCGGTGAGCTGGACCGGGCAGACATAGCGCAGCATCTCCTCCACGGCACTGCGGATCACAGCCGGCTCGTCGCGCACCAGGGCGAGCTGGTCGGGGCGCTCCATGAGGGCGAGTGCTCCGCCGGAGATGAGGTTCACCGTCGTCTCGTGGCCGGCCACCAGCAGCAAGATGCACGTGGACAACAGCTCGCCCTGGGAGAGCGCGTCCCCCTGCTCCTCGGCTTGGATCAACCGGGTGAGAAGGTCATGGCCCGGCTTCCGGCGCCGCTCCTCGATGAGCGACGCGAAGTACTGCACGAACGACAAGATCGCTCCGAGCCGCTGCTGCACCGCCTCAGGGGGAAGCAGGAAGTCGGGATCGAGCCCCCGCGCCAAGGCATGGGACCACACCCGGAACTGCTCGTGGTCCTCGGCCGGCACCCCGAGCATCTCCACGATGATCTGTACCGGCAGCGGGTAGGCGTAGTCGGCCACGAGGTCCACCGTGCCGCGCTCGAGCGCGGCGTCGAGCAGCGACTCGCATATCTCCTCGAGCCGGGGTCGGAGCCCTTCGACCACCCTGGGCGTGAAGGCCTTCTGCACCAGCCCGCGCAGGCGCGTGTGGTCGGGCGGATCGCGGAACAAGAATGGGGCCATCTCGGCCAGCATCGCTTCGGGGCCTTGTTGCAGTGGCAGGTCGACGGCGCGCAGCTCGCGGAACGTGGTCTCGTCGACGTTGCGCCCGTCGCTGCTCGATCGCCGATCGCGCAGGATGGCCAGGCAGTCGGCATGACGGGTGAAGACCCAGAACCCGAGAGCGTTGCGGTGCACCGGATTGCTCCGCCGCAACTCGGCATACACCGAGTAAGGGTCCTCCACCCACGCCGGGTCGTAGGGGTCCCACACGAGCGTTCCCGCCGCGGCAGCCCGGTCTCGCACGGCGCGCGCCGCCTCGCTGTACTCGGCCGTGCGTTGGGCGACGAACTCGGCGATCTTCGGGTCCGGGCCGCCGACCGGCTCCGAGATCGTCATCACCCCACCGTACCCACCGACCGGCGGACCCACCATCGCGACACCGGCGCGTCGTCACCGGTGTCGGCCCGACGTCGCAGGACCGGATCGTCCTGCCAGGGACGTAAGCGAAGACGGATCGGCGGCAGATGACCCGAGACCACCACGGCGTCACCCGGGGGCACCCGTCGTAGCGCATCGGCCGGGGCAAGCCGGCGCAGTGAGGGCGAGTCGGTGCGCGACACGCTGCCCCCGTCGTCGACGGTCGTCGCTCTGGTCGGTAGCTCGGTCTCGCCGATGAGCGTACTGGCGTGTTCGAGCGTCCCCGGATCCGCGATTCCCGACAGGAAGACCTTGACGCGGTGGTTGTTGACGACGCTACCGGCCCGAGCCCCGTAGCGAGCCTGCAACTGCGCCAGGTCCTGCCACACCGTCACGAGTTGCACCCCGTGCCCGGCCGCCGTCGACGCCAGAACGTCGAGCTCGGCCAGGGGCGCCACGTTGGCCGCCTCGTCCAGTACGACCAGCAACGGAGGGTCTATGGGCGTGCCCTGACGGCCGGCGCGTGCGTAGGCGGCTTCCACCACCTGGGTGACCAGGGTGGCGAAGAGCGGCCGTAGCCGGCGCTGGTCGCGCGCCGGCGCGCACAGATACAGCGTGTGGCTGCCGTCGAGTAACCCGACCGGATCGATGCGATCCACATGCGTAGGTCCCGACGCCGGAGACTCACCCGCCGCCACGGCGGGATCGGCGAAGACCTCGACCACCGTTTCAGCCGTCGTGTAGACGGCGCTGCGTTGTCGATCGTCTCGACCCCAGGCGGCGCGCATCGCCTGCAACGCGAGCGGTTCTCCCGCCGAGCCCAGCGCGTCGACCACCTCGTCGACCTCCTGGGTGTCCACCCACCGGACTACATCGGCCATGGTGGCGCCGCTGGCGGCGGCCGCCAGCAACAGGGGCGCCAGAAGCTTGGCGGCCATGGCGTACCAGAAGTCGCCATCGGCGAGTGCACCGGGCGACGACCGGGCCACGTCGGTCAGCGACCCCGCCGTTCGCCGCGCTGTCACCCAAGTCGTCGATGCTTGCAGCGGTGACCACGACGCTGGCGACAGGCCGGTCGACCCGGTGGGGTCGAAGACCCACACGTGGCCTTTGCCGCGGCGCAACGTCAAGGTATGACGAACAAGATCCGACTTCACCGATGCGGCGACAACAGGTCCGTCCCATTCGAGGATTGCCGGGACGGCGAACCCACTGGTCTTGCGGCTCTGGGTCGGCCCCACCACCAAGACCGAGTGACCGCGCTCGGCTGCCAGCAGTCGCCCCTGCGCGATCCCGAGCGTCAGCCGGCCTTTCGCATGCGCATGCACTGTCAGGGTTCGCACGTCTCGCCGCGTGGCCCAGCGCGCCGGTCCGAAGTCGCCCGCCCGGCGGGCGCTGCGAAGACCGCCCCAGCGGCCCGCCGTCGCCGAACCGTCGACGCGAACCCCCACCCGGGAAACGAGGCCCCGACCAAAGGAGCGGGGATGAGCATCGGGACGGGATGACACGAGGACGCCGGCGACGACCGCCGCAACGACCGTGGCCTCCACGAAACCGCTCACGAGCCGTCACCCTCAGACGCAGGCCAAGCGCGGCCGTCCATGCGCGCGTCGGTGTCGACGATTCCGACCTCGAGGGGCGACAGCCGGTGTTGCACGAGGAACGACCGGGAGCCGACCTTCCACAACGCGACTCCTCGACGGAGCTGCGGCACGATCTCTGCCTCGGTCGACGACAAGCCCAGGAGGAGCGCGGCGCGTTCGACCTCACCCGGCGACTGCGCGTAGACGACGCGGGTCTCGGAGTCCGCCAACAGACCGCGGGCCAACCCGACCTGTTCGGAACCGACGGCACCGGTCGTCTCGAGGTCCGATAACCGGTGGACCACAGCGACATTGGAGACTCCTCGGGCTCGCGACAGCTTCCACGACGACTGAAGCCATCGGGCCACGGAAAGGTTCCCGAGGACGGCCCAGGCCTCGTCGACGACGATTACCACTCCGCTTCTTTCGGCGTCGGTGCGGTGAGCGACGCCTGCACCGACCCCGGACACCTCGCCGGAGACGGACCCGACGCCGGCCTGCAACCACGCCGTGGCACAGGTCATGAGGATCCCCAACGCGGCCGAGTGGTAGACGGCCGACAGGTCGAGCACCACCAGCGGAGCGTTGAGCCGGATGCCAGGGGAAGTCGGACCGTCGAACATCCCGCGCAGATCGCCGGCCACGAGTCTGCGCAACTCCAATGCGACGTGGCGCCCGTCGGCCGCGAGGCCGGCGACGTCGGTGCCGAGCAGCCGGGCGGCGCGCACATCGGGGTGAAACAACGCGTCGACGACCATCGGGAGCGTGGGCTCGGCCGGGGACGGCGCGGTCGCGGCCACATCCAAGGCGCTTCGCTCGGTGGGAAGCAGCGGACGGCCGAGACTGGCGGCTGCCAGTGAGGCGAGCAGCTCGCAACGTTGGCGCCCCGCGTCCTCGTGATCTGTTGCGGTACCGGTCGCCGAGGGCACGGCATCGAGAGGGTTGAGCCGGATCGAACCGCCCGGGCGCAACGCCACCGGCTCGACGCCCCAGGCGCGCGCCAGCGCGCCGTACTCGCCCTTGGGGTCCACCACCCACGCCCGATGGCCGAACGAGCCCAACCGCCAGAGATACGTCTTGACGAAAGCGCTCTTGCCCCGGCCGATCTGCCCGATCACCACCATGTTGGGGTTTGTGATCACGCCGCTGCGGTACAACTCGAACGGGTCGTAGGAGAAGGTGGAGCCCAGCAGGTCGCGCCCCACCAGCACGCCCGCCTGGCCGCCGGCGCCGAGTCCCGGTTCGGACAGAAAAGGAAATGCGGCTCCCAGATTGCGCGTCGTGGCTTCGTGCGCGGGGATCCCCATCGGCCCGCCCCGCCTCAGGCCAGACCGCGGCCAAGAGGAAGCGTGCACAGGAAGGTGTTGGCCTGGTCGCCGTAGCACCGTCGGAGCTCGAGGCCGGCCAGGGCCGCGGCCTGTTCCACGCGGCCACAGGCGTCGTCGAGCGCGTCGGTTGCACACGCACTGACCGTCACGTAACCCGAGAAGCGGTACTGCGCGTGGCCGTCGGCCAGTTCCACTTCACGCCGTGCGAGGATCTCCTCTTCGCGCCGTCGCCTCGCCGTGGCCAGGAAACCCCCGCGACGACGCAGCTCGGCGTCGGCGACATCAGCCGTGCGCGCCTGCTCCACCTTGCGCGACGCCTCTATGGGGCCCAGCGGCTCCATGACGACCGACACCGTGCGGCGGACCTCCGACGACAACAAGAGAGGGCCCAGGAAATCGGGGCTGGCATCGGTGCGGGGCCACTCCGAGATCCAGTAGGTGGCGTGCCACGTGTCGTCGGTCCGGAACCGGTCCCATTCGGCCGCCACTCCCATCGGCCACGGCCACCGCTTCGGCGCACTCGCTCCGTCATGGGACACCGAGCCCGAAGAAGCACCCCGTACGACCGCGCTCAACGCCTCGGGAGACAGCACTGCGCCAACATCGAGCGAGGCGTCGGTCAAACGCCGGCGCAGGGAAGCCACCTCGCGCAGCAGGACCTCATAGCGGGCCGATTGGCCTCCACCTCCACTCTTCACGAATCCACGGGCGCGACCAAGATGGACGGTTACGGCCAGGAGCACCTCGTGACGAAGCGCGCCGCGCTCGACCTCCACCAGAGCCCGATACGAAGAGCGGGCCGCATCGTCGGCGAGGATGACCGGCGGAAGCGCCAGCCCTGTCGCTTCGGTGGGCACGACACGCTCCAGCCACTGCACGCGACTGATCGCGGTTCCGTCGCGGGCCAGAGACGCCAGGACTCCCGACCACGCGCCCACGCGTCGCACCTTGTCGTCCTCGCCGAGGAGCACGAACCCCGGGTCCGAAGCTCCGAGCACGGCGGTCAGGGTCCGGCGGGACCGGTCGTGCAGCACACCGACACCCGTTGTGCTCGGGTGAACAGGGTCATCCGATGCAGAGGTCGCGTCGACCCCGACGAGATCCACACTGAGCAACGGATGGTCCGCGGCCCTTGCTCCTCTCTGTCGCGCAACGAGGTGACGCAAGGCGTCCGGTGCCCACTGCTCAGCCGTACGCCCCGCGATCGGCCACGTGGCCACGGCGACACCGACGGCCAGGACCGCCACAGCGGCCATGACCCCGACCGGCGAGGGTGAGATGCGCAACACACCGACGTCCACCACCAGTGCGGCCGCCACCGCGCCGATCTGTCCTCCTCGCCACCCCGCCACGAGACCGCGCCGCTCGAGCGGTCCGAAGCGATACCGCGTCGGCGGTGAGTCACTCACGGCCTGTCCCGCCAGCTCCGGGCGCACCACGGCGCTCCTGGGATGGGTCCGCGTCCCGGTTCTTCCCGGGGTCGCGCAACGGTGCCGCGTGGCCCCCACCGCCGTCACCGTCGGGGATGCCGGCGGTCGGCCCCGAACCTGTCCCGCTCGCGCCCGCCGCAGATATCCCCGGTCCGGCGGCACGTGTTGCATTGCCTCCACCGGCACCCGCGCCAGCGCTCTCACCACCCACCTTGGACGCGGCGCCAGCACCGTCACCGGACAGCGCGACCTCGGGGCCGAGAGCGGTCCCGGCGATCATGGGGATGGCCGAGGTCGTCGCAGCCGTCGCACCGGTCGCACCGGTCGCACCGGTCGCACCGACCGATCCGACCTCATCGCTTTCGGGGCTCGGGCCGCCGCGGCGCGCCACGTCGAGGGCCAGGTTCCCTCCACTGCGGACCGGGGTCACGGCCGCGCTCTTGAGGCGGTGTCGCGTCGACTCGAGATGGGCCACGGCCCCGGCTTCCACCGCCGGCACCAATCGCAGCAACGTGAACGGCGACAGGGTGGCGATCACGAGCAGTGCGATCCCCGTCACCACCGAGGCGAATCCCCCACCGCTCTCGGCACCGGAGACTCCCAGACCCCCTGCGATCGCTCCCGCGGACAATGACAACACAGCCGCCACGACGAGCTTGGACAGCACGAGAGCGACGATCGTGTCGGCCAGGCGTCTGCACCAGTGCGCCACCGAGGGCCACACGAGGGCCGCCAGCGCGAGGGGGAGGAAGAGCACCGCCACCGATACCGCCGCAGCTCGAACGACAAGTTCGAGCCATAGCACCAGCGCCGCGAGGGCCACGACGAGACCGCCGATGAAGACGGCGAACCCAGGGACCGGTCCCGCCGCGAGAGTGGCGGGAGCGAGAAAGCTGAACAGACCCGACAGCAAGTTGGTCGAATCGACACCGGCACTCGAAAGCACCGTGGCCGACATTGCATCGGTGACGGCAAGCGCCATCCGCACCAGTGTCACGGCCACACCGGTGAGCAACAGCGACAGCGGCAGGTGCACGAGGAAGGTGCGCAGTAGCATCGACGCGCTCTGGCGGTAGACGGCTTGGATCGCGGCGCAGCACGCCATGGGCACGACGACTGCCGCCGACAGGCTGGCCATGACAGCTTCGTGGGCGCTGAACCATCCGGCGCCGAGGTCGATCGACGTCGTGGCCGACATGGCCCGCCCCACCTGCGCGATCAACCACACCGCGCCCGCTGCGACCCAGCGCGCCGCTTCGGAGAACACGGCGCTCACGCCGGCACCGGCCACGCTGCCCGCCGCGCCCGACACCGCGTTGCACACCGTCCCCAGCACCGGGAGCCCCCCGGGGCAAAGCGTGAATGCCTCGAGCACGGTCAGTGCACCCCCTGGCCGGCGTGGAAGAAGAAGTTGACGATGGCGGGGGCCGCGCCGATGAGCAGTGCCGCCAACGCGGACACGAGCACGGTCCGGCGCCCGTTGAATGCCTGGTGATAGTTCTGCGAGTGGGCGCCGAGGGCCCAGGCCGCGGCACCGATGACGAGGCCCACGAGGGCCAGGATCAGCGCCCACCCGCCGAGCCCGTCTGTCAACTGCTGGAGTACCGCACCTCCGGGGAGGTTGCCCGGACTCGGGTCGAGCGTCACTGTCGACACCGCCTCACGCACCGCCCACAGCACCATGTCGCTTCCTCTCCCCTCGGGGTCTGGCGTGCCCGAGGTCGGCTCGTCGCGCCGGCCGACCTGCGTCACGAAGGGTAGAGGTGTCTTCACATTCTTTCAAGCTATTTCATATCTTTTTATATCTTGCCCGCCCGTAGCCTCCAGTCCGTGCCACGGCCCCGGAGGGAGCCCATACCGCTCGCGGTGGGCCTGTCATGCTTGTGCAGTGCTCGGCGCCAGCAACGTGTCTTCGAACGTCGTCATCGCCGGCTTCTCCGCACTCGCTGCGGTGGCGGTCATCGGGGTCGTGGTCGCCACGATTCTGGGGCGCCGTTCGGGCCGTCGGTCGCTCGAACAGCGGCTTTCCGCGTTGGCATCGCGTCTCGGTGTCGATGCTCCGGTCGAAGAGCGCGGTATGGGGATCGAACCGGCGCTGCATCATCTCGAGCTCGTCACCGATCGCGCCGCCGAAGCCGTGGCGGAGTCCTCGTCCGATGCCATCAGATTGCGCCGCGCCCTCGACACGCTTCCCCAAGGGGTCATCGTCTGCGACGAGAACGGCACCGTCGTGTTCCGCAACGCGCGGGCCGTGGGTCTCATGGGTGGTCGGCACGGTGACGCGCTGGCCGCGCAGGCCGTGGTCGACCTGCTCGCCGATGCCTGGAAGCAAGGCTCGGCCTTCAAGAGCCTCGACCTTTACGGCCCACCCCGCCGCACCTTGGCGGTGTCGACGCAGCTCATCGACGACGGTCGGCGCACGCTGGGCGTGATCGCGGCGATCGACGACGTTTCCGAGAGGCGACGCCTCGAGGAGATCCGCCGTGACTTCGTGGCCAACGTCAGCCATGAGCTGAAGACGCCCATGGGAGCCATCGGGTTGTTGGCCGAGACGTTGGCGGCCGAGAAAGACCCGATCGTCGCCCAGCGGCTCGCCAGCCGCATCCACACCGAAGCCTTTCGGATCAGCAGGATCATCGACGATTTGCTCGATCTGTCGCGTATCGAGGCCGAAGAGGCCCCGCCGCGCGAGCCGGTGCTCGTGAACCTCATCATGGCCGAGGCCGTCGAGCGCATGCGCGCCGCGGCGGAGCAACGCGACGTCAAGATCGAGCTCGAGGAACCCGCACCACCGGTGACCGTGCTCGGTGATCGGCGTCAGCTCGTGTCCGCTCTGTACAACCTTCTCGAGAACGCGGTGAAATTCTCCTACGACGGGAGCTCGGTCCGCTTCGCCGGCCGAGTCGCCGACGGGCAGGTGCGGCTCGACATCGAAGACCAGGGCGTGGGCATCCCGGCTCGTGACCTCGACCGGATCTTCGAGCGCTTCTACCGGGTCGACCAGGGCCGGAGCCGCAACAGCGGGGGGACCGGGCTGGGCTTGTCCATCGTCCGGCACGTGGCCGCCAACCACCAGGGCCACGTCGAAGTCGATTCGCGCGAGGGTGAGGGGTCGACATTCCGTCTCATCCTCCCGACGCACTCAGAGGTCGTGTGAATCGTGGGCCATCGCGCTGGGTTTCAGCCGTGACCAACACCGCGGGTGCACACTCCACCCGGCCCGCCCGCTCGTCATATAGGACGGGACGGGGGGAGCGCACCGGCGAGGTGCCGGACCGGAGCCCCGACCGGGCGAGGGCTGTCACGGTCCTCGTGGCCGAGGACGAGGAGTCGTTCGTGGACGCCCTCGTGATCGGGCTCGGGCGCGAGGGTTTCGATGTGTCGGTGGCTCGCGACGGGCCCGAGGCGCTGGCGCTGTTCGAGGCCATCGATCCCGATCTCGTGCTCCTCGACATCATGCTGCCCAAGATGTCGGGGGTCGATGTGTGCCGTGCCATCCGTGCCCGCTCGCACGTCCCCATCATCATGGTGACGGCGAAGGGCACCGAGATCGACACGGTCGTCGGCCTCGAGGTCGGCGCCGACGACTACGTCACCAAGCCCTACCGTCTGCGCGAGCTCGTGGCCCGGATGCGCGCCGTGTTGCGCCGGGCCCCTCTGGCGGCGCCCGGAGCGCAGAACGCGGCCGACGAAGCGGCCGACCGAGGGGCGGTCCTCGAGGTGGGCGCCGTGCGCGTCGACCCCGACCGCCACCGGGTCTTCGTACGGGGTCAGGAGGTCCATCTCCGCCGCAAGGAGTTCGAGTTGCTCGTGCTCCTCGTCGAGAACTCCGGCCGGGTGTTGACCCGCGACACGCTCATCGACCGGGTGTGGGGGGCGGACTACGTGGGCGACACCAAGACCCTCGACGTCCACATCAAGCGCCTGCGCACACATGTCGAAGCCGATCCGTCCTCGCCCCAGATCATCACCACGGTGCGCGGCGTAGGGTATCGCTTCGAGATCTCCGCCGACGAGTGACGGCGGAGGCGAAAGACCCGCCCTCGGGGGTCGCCACTCCGTTCGATCCGGCCCGGCTCGGGCCGGTCATGCTCCGGAACCGCTTCATCAAGGCCGCCACGTTCGAAGGCGCGTCGCCCCGGGGTCAGGTGACCGACGCGCTCATCGACTTCCACCGCCGCATCGGAGCCGGCGGCGCGGCCATGTCCACAGTCGCCTACCTGGCGGTGTCACCCGAGGGACGGACCGACCGCCACTGCCTCTATGTGCACGACGACATCCTCCCGGATCTGCGCCGGCTCACCGACGCCGTGCATGAGACCGGAGCGGCCGCAGCCGCCCAGCTCGGACATGCCGGGCCGGTGGCCAACCCGAAGTCGAACCGCGCCCCGTCCCTGGCCCCGTCGCGCCACATGAGCCCGCTCGGGACCATGAGCCGCGCCATCACCGAACCCGATATCGCCCGCGTGACCGCCGATTACGGGCGCGCCGCGCGCATGGTCGTCGACGCCGGCTTCGACAGCATCGAGATCCACATGGGCCACAACTACCTGCTGAGCGCGTTCCTCAGCCCGAAGCTCAACCGCCGCCGCGACCAGTGGGGCGGCAGCGTGGAGAATCGCGCCCGCTTCGCCCGCCACGTGGTGCGCGCCGTGCGCGACGCGGTGGATGACCGAGCCGCGGTGACCGCCAAGCTCAACATGGCCGACGGTGTCCCCGGAGGGTTGTGGCTCGACGACAGCATCGAAGTGGCCCGACTGCTCGAGTCCGACGGGGGGCTCGACGCAATCACGCTCACCGGTGGCAGCTCACTGGCCAACCCCATGTACCTGTTCCGGGGCGACGCCCCGCGCCAGGAGTTCGCCGCCACGCTGCCCCTTGCGGCGCGCCTGGGGTTCCGCGTCCTGGGACGCCGCTTCATGCCGGATTACCCCTTCCAGGAGGCGTTCTTCCTTCCCTACGCCCGCCAATTCCGCGCCGCGCTCCACCTGCCGCTCGTGCTGCTCGGTGGGATCAACGAGCTCGACACGGTGCAGCAGGCGCTGGACGAGGGGTTCACCTTCGTGGCGATGGCGCGGGCGCTGCTGCGCCAGCCCGATCTCGTGTCGAAGATGCAGACCGGCACGTCGCTCGCCTCCCTCTGCATCCACTGCAACAAGTGCATGCCCACCATCTACAGCGGTACCCGCTGCGTCCTCGTCGCCCAGAAAGCGCCGTGACGAACGGACTACGGTCCGGCTATGCCCCTCCACGTCCACCAACCCGAAAGCGCCGCCGAGCAGCTGCAGGTTCGGCCCCAATTCGCCCAACTGGGCGAGATCGGCGAGGTCCCCAAACTCCGATTGGCTCCCAGCGGGATGCCGGCGGAGACCGCGTACGAGATCGTCCACGACGAATTGTTGCTGGACGGAAACGCGCGGCTGAACCTGGCCACCTTCGTCACCACCTGGATGGAGCGTGACGCCGAGACGCTCATGGCCGAATGTTCGGCCAAGAACATGATCGACAAGGACGAGTACCCCCAGACCGCAGAACTCGAGCGGCGCTGCGTGAACATGCTGGCCGACTTGTGGCATGCCACCGAGGAAGGTGGGGCGACGGGGTGTTCCACGACGGGGTCGAGCGAGGCCTGCATGTTGGGTGGCCTTGCCTTGAAGTGGCGCTGGCGCGAGCGCCGCCAGAAGGTCGGGGCCTCGATCGACAAGCCCAACTTGGTCATGGGGTCGAACGTCCAGGTGTGTTGGGAGAAGTTTTGTCGCTACTGGGACGTCGAACCCCGCCTTGTCCCGGTCGGACCGGAGTCGACGTGTCTGACAGCGGAGTCCGCCGCGGCGAATTGCGACGAGAACACCATCGGGGTCGTGGCGATCATGGGATCGACCTACGACGGCGCGTACGAACCGGTGGCCGATATCGCCGCGGCCCTCGACGACCTCGCCGCATCGAAGGGCCTGGACATCCCCATCCACGTCGACGGGGCATCGGGGGGATTCGTCGCACCGTTCCTCGATCCCGATGTGACGTGGGACTTCCGCCTCCGGCGCGTGCAGTCAATTAACACGTCCGGTCACAAGTACGGGCTCGTATACCCCGGGGTGGGTTGGATCATCTGGCGCGAGCGCGCCGCGTTGCCCCAAGAGCTCGTTTTCAACGTCGACTACCTCGGGGGGCAGATGCCGACATTCGCCCTCAACTTCTCACGTCCGGGCGCCCAGATCGTGGCCCAGTACTACAACTTCCTGCGCCTCGGCGCGCACGGATACCGCCAGGTGCAACAGGCCAGCCGCGACACGGCCCAGTGGCTCGCCAAGGAGATCGAGGCGCTCGGTCCCTTCGAGCTCGTCTCTCGGGGCGGCGGCATCCCCGCCTTCGCGTTCCGCGTCGGCGACGCCCCCTACACCGTCTACGACATTTCCGACGCGCTGCGAGCCCACGGGTGGCTCGTCCCCGCCTACACGCTCCCCCCCGCACTCGACCACATCGCGGTGCTGCGCGTCGTCGTGCGCAACGGCTTCAGCCGGGACCTCGCCGCTCTGTTCGTCGCCAGCCTGCAGACCGTGACCGAGCGCCTGAGCGCCCCGCACCCGGTGCACCACAAGGCCAGCTTCCACCACTGAACCACCCCAGCTCCGACTCTGCCGGATGTGGGGTGGGAGAGAGAAAGGCGGTCAGCGACTCCGGTACCGGACCGGGCACGGCTGACCGGCGCTCGCCACACCACCGATCTGGTTGCGCACGGGGCGCGGATGAGCGACCCACGCCGGCTCCATGTCGAACGCGGTGCACAATCGCGTCGCCGCTGCGGTCATGGCCGACAGCGAGAAGGGCTGGGCCGGGCAGGTGTGGCGCCCGTGGCCGAAGACCGTGACCAATTCGACCGCCGCCAAGGCGGAGGGATCGGCCAGTCGCCGCCTGTTCCAACGACAGGGGTCCCACCGCCCGAGGCCGGGCGCGGCGCTCGTGTTGGTGAGAGGGAGCAGGGTGGCGATGGTGGCCCCGCGCCCCACGTCATGCACGGCGTCCCCGACATCGACCGTCACGTCGTCGGTGACGTAGCGGGCCATGATCGAGCGTTGCGCCAACCGAGTGGACTCGAGCGCGCACACTTCGGCCCACGCCCGGTCCCCCGCCCGCACCCGGGCCGCCTCCTCGGGACGGGTCACGAGGTCGATCAGCATCCAACCCAGGGCGGCGAAGAGATTCGACATCGAGGCCACATGGACGAGAGCCACATCCATCGCGACCCCGACGGCGCGCTCGGGCGGTGGCTGGTCCGCCCACGCCGCGGCCACGCGGGAGAAAAGCGCATGGTCGGCTTCGTGCCCGGCAAGCGCGTCAAGAGCGGCGCTGATCTCCTCTTCCACCACCGTCAGCGCGGCGCGTTCGGCTGACTTTCCCGACGCGGCGACCGTAGCCATGGCGTCGGGATGGACGAAGGAGTCCGAACCATCGAGGGCGTCGAAGGCATGGGCGAGGCGATCGAAGCGCTCGCCGGTTGCCGATCCGGGACCACCCCACGACGCCAGACCGACGCGATGCCCCAGTCGCCGGGTCAGGTCGAACACGTCGAAGTCACCGGCCGGTCCCAACTCGTCGACGGCCGCGTCGAGGGCGCGCTCGACGTTGGCGAGGTAGGTGGTCACGTTGTCGCGTCCGAAGAGCTCGTGCGGCAGGGTGCGGCGCCCCACGAAGATCTCGTCGGGGAGCTTGAGCCGCAGCATGCGCCAGTCGGCGAGACCTTTGCTGGCCCGCTCCTCGGGCAGTGCGTAGAACGACGTCACCCCCTGGGGCGAGAACGTGAACAGGTAGCGGTCCTCGCCGCTGTCGACCACGAAGGTGTCGCCCAGATCGTGACGCGCTGCGGCCAGCGCCGCGATGGGATCGTCGAGCGCAACGTCCCAGGGCAGCCCGATGCCCTTCGCCACGGGGGGCATGGGCGAGATCGTCGGCAGGGCGGGGCGATCCACGACCTGCATTCTTCCCGGTTTCGCGTCTTAGGCTCGCCCCATGGACGTGGTCTCTTCCGACGGCACCCGCATCCACGTGATCGAGGAAGGACAGGGAAGACCGATCCTCGTCGTGCACCCGGGTGGTGCCGGCGCATCGTCGTGGACCCTGGTGGCTCGGCGGCTGGCGCAGCGGTTCCGCGTCCTGCGTTTCGACCGCCGCACCTACCGGGTCCAGGGCGTGGTCGACACCACGGCCACGATCGCCAACGAGGCGGCCGACATCGTGGCGATCGCGCAGGACGTGGGCGACGGCGTTGTCCTGGTCGGGCACTCCTCGGGGGCGGTGGTCGCGCTCGAAGCCGCGCTCGTGGCGCCGAGCTCGTTCGCCGCAATGGCGCTGTACGAACCGCCGGTCGCGGTGGCCAAACCGTTGGGGGGCGACGCGCTCGTCCGCGCCCAGGCGGCACTACACGCGGGAGATCTCGGCGAGGCCATGAGGATCCACCTGACCGACATCATCGAGGTGCCGGCGCGCACGGTCCGGTTCATGTCGCTGCTGCCTCCGGTTCGCCGACAGACCACGAGGTTCGCAGCCAATCAGATCGCCGACGACACCAACCTGGAGTCTCTCGGAGTCGGCATCGACCGCTACGCACAGCTCGATGTGCCCACCTTGCTCATCGGTGGCGCCCGCAGCCCGAGGCATCTTCTCGACCGCCTCGATGCCCTGACGGCCGTGTTGCCGCGTGTCGAATCGACCTTCATCTTCAAGCACCAGGGCCATCTGGCGAACGCCTTCGCCCCGTACAAGCTGGCCCAGGTGATCGCAGGCTTCGCCGACCGCGTGCCGAGCTGAACGCGGCGCGGCGGTCAACTACGCGCCCGATGGCGCGGCGGTCAACTACCCCGATGGCGCGATGACGGTGCGGCCCCCGAGATAGGGAGCCAGCACATCGGGGAGCACGACCGACCCGTCGGCTTGGCGTCCGGTCTCCACCAGCGCCGCCCACACGCGTGCCCAGGCGATGGCCGAGCCGTTGAGAGTGTGGACGAACACGGGCGTGCCGTCGGCGCGGTAGCGGATGTTGGCCCGTCGGGCCTGGTAGTCGGAGCACCAGCTCACCGAGGACACCTCGAGCCACATGTCGGCCCCGGGGGCGTACACCTCGATGTCGAATGTGCGCGCCGCTGCGTTGCCGAGATCTCCCGTGCACAGGTCGACGACGCGGTACTCGAGTTCCAGCTCCCGCAGGAGGGACTCGGCCCGTCCCACCATGTCGGCGTGCTCGGCCTGTGACTGCTCGGCACTGGCGAAGACGAAGAGTTCCACCTTGTCGAACTCGTGCACGCGCAGCAGACCCCGCGTGTCGCGACCGGCGGAACCCGCCTCGCGCCGGTAACAGGAGGTGCCGGCCGTCAGCCGGATGGGGAGGTCGGCCTCCTCGAGGACCTCGTCGCGGAACATCGACGCCAGCGGCACCTCGGCAGTGGGGATGGCCCACAGGTCGTCGCGCTCGAGGTGATAGGCATCGTCGGCGAACTTGGGGAGGTGTCCGGTCGAGATCATGGTCTCGGTGCGCACCAGCGTGGGCGGGCGGACCTCCTCGTAGAGATCGGCGTGGTGGTCGAGGGCGAACGCGGTGAGCGACCGGATGAGACGTGCACCCATGCCGCGGTAGAGAGGGAACATCGAGCCCGACAGTTTGGCGCCCCGTTCGAGGTCGAGGATGCCGAGCGCCGCGCCCACGTCCCAGTGAGGGACGCGCTGATGCTCCGCGTAGTGCCGCGCCGACTCGGGCCACCGCCGCACCACGGGATTGTCCTCGGGCCCCACCCCGTCGGGCGCATCCTCCGCGGGAAGGTTGGGGAGCAACAGGAGCAGGTCCCGCCGCTCGGCCTCGGCCGAGGAGGCTTCGGCGTCGAGCACGGCCTCCTCCTCGCCCCGGGCCCGACTCTGGTCGGCCAGCTCCGCCGCCCGGGCGCTGTCGCCGGTACGACGCGCCTCTCCCACCTGGCGCGACAGGTCCTTCACCGCGCCACGCAGCTCGTCGCGCCGTCTCATCGCGGCACGGGCCCGGCGATCGGCGTCGAGCAACCGCTCCACTTCGGACGGCTCGACCCCCTTGCGGGCCAGCGCTGCCTTCACGGCATCCGGATTCTCCCTGGCCAGACGGATGTCGATCATGGGGCGCAACGGTAGCCTCGGCGCCGTGTCCACCTCGTCGGCCGTCGAATGCCGCGACCTCACGGTGCGATACGGCACGACCGTGGCGGTGGACGGCTTGTCGCTGTGCGCCGAGCGCGGCCAGGTCCTGGCGCTGCTCGGGCCGAACGGAGCCGGCAAGACGTCCACCGTCGAGACCTTCGAGGGCTACCGGCGCGCTGCGGCGGGGACGGTGCGCGTCCTCGGGCTCGACCCGTCCACCGACCACCGCGGCGTGGTGGCGCGCATGGGGGTCATGCTCCAGCGTGGCGGCGTCTACCCGGTGATGGGGCCGCGCCGCGTCCTGCGGCTGTTCGCCGACTACTACGAAGAGCCGGAGGACCCCGAGGCGCTGCTCGAACTCGTGGGCCTGCGGTCCGTGGCCCGAACGCCCTGGCGGCGGCTGTCGGGAGGGGAACAACAGCGCCTGTCCCTGGCCCTCGCCATCGTCGGCCGTCCGGAGGTGGTGTTCCTCGACGAGCCCACCGCCGGTGTCGACCCCGAGGGCCGCATCGCAGTGCGACAGGTCATCACCGCGCTGCGCGACCGCGGGGCCTGCGTGGTGATCACGACCCACGAGCTCCCCGAGGCCGAGCGCGTGGCTGACGACGTCGTCATCTTGGCGCGGGGGCGCGCCGTTGCCCAGGGCACCGTGGCCGAGCTGGCTGCGGCGGGGGGCCGAGACGGGATCCGATTCGAGGGCCCTGCCGCTCTCGACGTGGCCGAGCTCGGTATCGCGCTCGGGGCCGGCCCCGGCGCTGTGACCGAGGAGCGCCCGGGCGAGTACCGCGTGGCGGGCGAGCCCAGCGCGGCGCGCCTCGCCCTCCTGGCCGGATGGATGCGCGACCGCGACCTCCCCCTCATCGAGCTGCGGACCGGCCGTCGTTCACTCGAGGAGATCTACCTGCGTGTGACACGGGGGGAGGGGGACCGGGACGCGCCCGAGCCCCGCGAAGACGTGCGTGGGGCCGGGGGCCGGCGATGACCGCCACCGGCGCAACGCCTCCGATCGCGACGCGCCCGTCCTCAGCGCGTCCTGCCGTGCGCCGCCTGATCGCCCAATGCGGCGCCGAGGTGGGCATGACCATGCGCCGGGGCGAGTCACTGCTGCTCACCATCGGCATCCCCGTCATCCTCCTGGTCTTCTTCTCCGAGGTGCACCTCCTCCCCACCGGCACCTCACACCCCGTCTCGTTCCTGGCGCCGGGCATCCTGGCCCTGGCGGTGATGGGTACCGCCCTGGTGAACCTCAGCATCGCCACCGGGTTCGAGCGCGGGTATGGCGTGCTCAAGCGTCTGGGATCCACGCCGCTCGGGCGCCCGTCGCTGTTGGGCGCCAAGATCGTCGCCGTCCTCGTGGTCGAAGCTGTCCAGGCCGCGGTGCTCGTACCCGTCGCCCTGGGCCTCGGCTGGCACCCCACCGCACGGGGCGCGGGGCTGGCGGTCGTGGTCGTGATCCTCGCCACGGCCGGGTTCGGCGGCATCGGTCTGGTGCTGGCGGGCGTTCTTCGGGCCGAGGTCAACCTGGCCGCGGCAAACGGGCTGTGGCTTCTTCTCCTCCTCGTCAGCGGGATGTTGGCGCCGCTGTCCAAGCTCCCGAGCGGGTTGCAGGCGGTGGCCAAGTCCCTGCCCGCCGCCGCGCTGTCCGACGCCTTGCACCGTGCCCTGGGTCTGGGCCAGGCGGTGCCGGGATGGGCGTGGCTGGTCCTAGTGGCGTGGGCGATGGGCGCGCCGTTCCTCGCCGCGGCCACGTTCCGATGGGAATGAGCCTGTACGTCGCGGTCGTCGGCAACGGCGGCGTCGTGTCGGCAGCGCAGCGCCGCGCCGCCGAGGCGGTCGGCCGGGCCGTGGCCGACGCCGGGGCGGTGGTCGTGTGCGGCGGGCTGGGTGGGGTGATGGAAGCCGCGTGTCGCGGCGCGCACGCCGGAGGGGGGCTCACCGTCGGAATCCTTCCCGGGCGCGACCGTGGCGAGGCCAACCGTCACGTCGACGTCGCCATCCCCACCGGCCTGGGCGAGGCCCGCAACGCGCTGGTGGTGCGGGCCGCCGATGCCGTGGTCGCGTTGGCGGGTGAGTACGGCACGTTGTCGGAGATCGCCCTGGCCCTGCAGGCCGGGATCCCTGTCGTCGGTCTCGATACGTGGGAGCTCGCACGCGGGGGCGAGCCTGTCGACGCCTTCGTTCGGGCCGGCGATCCGGAGGAGGCCGTCGCCGTCGCCCTCCGGTTGGCGCGCCGGAGCACGCGGGGCGCGGTGACGACAAGATGAGTTCCTCGCTGCGCCCCTCCGGAATTGTCGCGTTGGCCGCCCTTGTCGTGGTGGGGGCCGCGCTACTCGCCTCTGCCAGGGTAAACGCCGTCGGCCATCACACCGGCGATCACACCGTGTACGGCGTCGGCCATCACACCGGCTCTTCGAATCACCCCGCCACCACCAGCTCCGCGCCCACCAGCGCGGCACCCATCGTCGGCGTCACGCCCGACACAGCCACAGGTGGGTACTGGTTGGCGACGTCGGACGGTTCGGTGTTCGGCTTCGACGCCCCGTCGCCGGGATCGGCCGAGGGCCTCGCGCTGGCGTCGCCCGTGGTGGGAACGGCAGCCACCCCCGACGGGGGCGGCTACTTCCTGGTCGGCGCCGACGGCGGGGTCTTCGCCTACGGCGACGCCCGCTTCGCCGGATCGATGGGTGCCGTGCACCTGAACCAACCGGTGGTCGGCATGGCAGTGGACCGCGACAGCGGCGGGTACTGGCTCGTGGCGGCGGACGGGGGCGTGTTCAGCTTCGACGCGCCCTTCAAAGGATCGGCCGGCGCGCTGCGCCTCAACTCACCGGTTGTTGGAATGGCACCCACCGCCGATGACGGGGGCTACTGGCTCGTGGCGGCAGACGGGGGCGTGTTCGCCTACGGCGACGCCCGCTTCGCCGGATCGATGGGAGCCGTGCACCTCGATCGGCCGGTCGTCGGCATGGCCGCCACGCCGGGAGGCGGGTACTGGCTGGTGGGTGCCGACGGCGGCATCTTCTCGTTCGGGGCCCCCTACGAGGGATCGACCGGTGCGCTCGTGCTCGACCGTGCCGTGGTGGGCATGGCGGCCACGAATTCCGGCGACGGCTACTGGTTGGTCGGTGCCGACGGCGCCGTGTACCCGTTCGGCGACGCCCAGTACCAGGGGTCGGTATCGGTGGCGCCCCTGGCGGGCCTGACCGTGGTGATCGACCCGGGGCACGACGGAGGGAACGGCGCCAATCCCGGGATCATCAACGAGCCGATCAACGGCGGGGGACACACCGAGACATGTGATACCACCGGCACCGAGACCGACAACGGCTACACCGAGCACGCGTTCAACTTCGACGTCGCGCTGCGGGCCCAATCGCTGCTGCAGTCCGACGGGGCACGCGTGGTCCTCACCCGCACCACCGACACCGGGGTCGGGCCTTGTGTGAACGTGCGCGCCGCCATCGCCGACGAGCTGCACGCCAATGTGGCCATCTCGATCCACGCCGATGGCGCGCCGGCCGGCGGTTTCGGCTTCGCGGTGGACACCCCGCTGCCGGTGGTGAGCTCCATCTCGGACAACCGCGCCATCATCGTGCCCTCGGACCAGCTGTCGGTCGACGTGCGCAACGCCTTCGAGTCGGCCACCGGTGAACCGCCCTCGACCTACACGGGCCAGGACGGCATCGTCTACCGCTCGGACCTGGGCGGCCTCGACCTGTCGACGGTGCCCAAGGTGCTCATCGAGTGCGCCAACATGCGTAATGCGCGTGATGCCGCTCTCGTGCAGAGCGCTCCGTGGCGCCAGAGCGCGGCGCTCGGCATCGCGACGGGGATCGAGCAGTTCCTCGAGGCCGGCCTGCGGACCTGAGTCCCGAGCTACGTGGTGGCCGAGCGCAGCATGGCGGCCATCCCCTTGATGAAGGGGCCTGGATCAGAGGTCTTCGATTCCACGATGGCGCGCATGTCGGGCACGTAGTGCTCAAAGGACTCGCTCTCCATGGCCGCCACGATGCCCTGCGCCATCTCCTCGGGGCTGATCTTGGGCCCCGAGTAGAGCGGGGCGTCGTTGTCGGGGAGGTCCCAGATCTCGGTGTCGATGGGACCGGGGTTCACAAGCCGGATCTCGATGCCGGAGTCGAAGAGGTCAACGGCTGTGGCCTCGCTCCAGCCACACAACGCGAACTTGCTGGCCGAATACGCTGCTTCGTTCGCGTTTCCGAGGCGCCCGGCGACACTCGAGACGTTGACGATCATGCCCACGCCGCGCGCCGTCATGCGCGGCAGCAGGACCATGCTCATGTGCGCGGGAGCAAAGAAGTTCACCCGCATCACCCACTCCACCGTGCCGATGTCAAGCTTGGTGGTGTGGCGACGCATGGGGACCCCGGCGTTGTTGACGAGGCAGTCGAGGTACCCGAGCTCGTCCCAAGCCTGGAGCGCGACGCGCCCGGCCAGATCGACATCGGACAGGTCCGCCACCCACATGCGCGAGTCCGGGGTATGCGCCTGGCAATCGGCCAGTACTTCGGCCAGTCGCACCTCGCGGCGGGCCACGAGACCCACAGTTGCCCCCCCTTCCGCCAGTATCCGGGCCAGCGCCGCGCCGATCCCCGACGACGCCCCCGTCACGAGCACGCGCGATCCCTCGATCCTCATGTGCACCTCCTCGGGCCCCCGATCACGACGGCACGGGCCACTCCGGCACGGGCCACTACAGCACGGGCCCTTCGAGGACTAAAACTCGGCCATGGCCATCCTCGACGAGATCCGGCGGTTCTGGGACGACGACGCCGCCACCTACGACAACGCGCCCGGGCATCGCCCCACCAGTGCGGCGGTGCAGGCGGCTTGGACCGCAGCACTCGAGGCGCTCTTGCCGGCGGCGCCGGCGCGCGTCCTCGATTGCGGGGCGGGAACGGGGTTCCTGAGCCTTATCGCGGCGCGGCTAGGGCACTCGGTCACCGCTCTCGATCTCTCGCCCCGCATGCTCGCCAAGCTCACCGACGCGGCGGGTGCCGAGGGGCTCGACATCTCGGTCGTGGTGGCCCCCGCCCACGAACCGCCCTCGGACGCGCCCTTCGGGTTCGACGCCGTCATGGAGCGCCACCTGCTGTGGACGCTGCCCGACCCCGGCGCGGCTCTGGCGGCGTGGCGGACGGTGGCGCCGGGGGGGAGGCTCGTGGCCATCGAGTCCATGTGGGGCGATGCCGATCGCCTCACGGCTCTCCACGCCCGGGCATGGAGAGCGGTCGGGCGCCTCCGTCGCACCGCCCCCGATCACCACGGCCCCTACCCGGGCGAGGTACGCGAGGCGCTCCCCCTCGGGTCGGGCACCCATCCCCGGACGGTCGCCGCCTTGGTGGCCGAGGCGGGATGGGACGCAGCGCGCCTGATGCGCCTGCGCGACGTGGAATGGGCGTCGACCCTCGAGCTCCCTCTTCCCGAGCGGCTTCTCGGCGTCACACCCCGGTTCGCGGTGGTGGCGGGCTGAGTTCTCAGGCCCGGGACGGGTGGGCTACGAAGCTCTCGAGGGTGGCGCGGCTTACCGGGCCGTGCACCGTCTTCACGATCGTGCCCGAAGCGTCGATGAACACCGTGCCGGGATAGCCGACCAGCGTGAACCTCGGCGCCAAGGCGCTGTCGGCGTTGGCCCCCACCGCAAACTGCACCCCGCTCTTGCGGGCGAAGGCCAGACCGCTGGCGGGATCGTCGTTGCCGTCGACACCCAGAAAGACCACGCCGTCGCCGGCCGCCTGCTCCTGGCGGGCCACTCCGGCCACGACGGGCAGCTCGGCGTGACACGGGCCACACCACGACGCGAAGAACGTGAGCACCACCGGTCGGTGCGCCTCGCTCCCGGCGAGCGGGTACGACACGGGCGTGCCCCCGCCCAGACGGGGAAGCGAAAAGGCCGGAGCGCGCTGCGGGCCACCCCCGCCGCCCACCGTGAGCCCGGCCAGCAACCCGGCTGCCGCGACGATGCCGATGACGATCGAGACCAACCGGCGGCGGCTCCAGCGCGGGAGCTGGTCGCCGGATGCCTCGGTCAATGGAACCGGATGAGCACGTCGCAGGCCATGGCGACGAAGAGCAGCGTCAGGTACGTGATCGAGTACCGGAACAGAGCCATGGCCGCGCCCGCGCTCTGCTGACGGCGCAGGCGCAGGGCGAACCAGATGAACAGCGCACCCAGCACGAGGGCACCGACCAGGTACAGGGGCCCCATGTGGCCCACCACCGCGAACAGCACGGTCACGGCCACGAGCAGCACGCTGTAGACGAGGATCTGCCGCGCCGTCCGGCGCAAGGTAGCCACGGCGGGCAGCATGGGGACGCGCGCCTTGGAATAGTCGTCGCGGTAGCGGATGGCCAGGGCCCAGAAGTGCGGCGGCGTCCAGATGACGATCACCGCGAACAGCACCAGGGGCGCCCACCCCAGGCGATCGGTCACGGCCGACCACCCGACGAGGACCGGCACCGCACCGGCCGCCCCGCCGATCACGATGTTCTGGGTAGAGCTGCGCTTGAGCCACAGCGTGTACACCACGATGTAGAAGGCGGTCGCCGCCACCGCCAGAGCAGCCGAGAGCAGGTTCACCCCCGCCCACAGCTCGACGAACGCCACGACCTCGAGGACGACAGCGAACACCGTGGCGGCCCAGGGTGTGACCGCCCCCGTCACGAGGGGACGGTTCCGGGTCCGGTGCATCACGGTGTCGATATCGCGGTCGAGCACCATGTTCAGGGCGTTGGCCCCTCCCGCCGCCAGGGACCCACCCAACAGGGTGAGGACCATGAGCTCCAACGACGGGACGCCGCGCCGGGCCACGAGCATGGTCGGGAGTGTGGTGACGAGGAGCAGCTCGATGATGCGCGGCTTCGTCAACGCCACGTAGGTACGGATCCTCGTTCCGCCCACCCGGATGCCGCGGGGGATCGCGGAGGTCAGCGAGGCCATCGAGCGGGAGCCTACGGCGGGACACAGCGAGCGGACAATGCGACCATCGGAGCAGCCCTCGACCCGCCGGTACGATGATCGTCCGGTGCAGCTTCCCGGCGTCACCCCCAGAGCCTTCCTGCGCGTCACCCGGGTCACGGTGGTGATCGTGGTGCTCAACATCGTCACCGGTGCGGCCGTTCGCCTTACCGGTTCGGGCCTCGGGTGCCCCGACTGGCCCAGCTGCACCCGCAACCGGCTGACGCCGTCGCTGTCGCTGCATCCCGCCATCGAGTTCGGCAACCGCATGGTGGTCGTCGTCCTGTGCATCGTCACCGCGGGGGCGCTGCTCGGCGCAATGATGCGCGTGCCCCGGCGCCGCGACCTGGTATGGCTCTCGGTAGGGCTCCTCGGAGGGGTTGTCGGGGAAGCGGTCCTGGGCGCGGCCGTGGTGTACAGCAAGCTCAACCCCTACGTCGTCATGGTCCACTTCATGGTCGGGATCGCCCTCCTGACCGACGCCTTCGTCCTGGCCCTGCGGGCGGCCCGACCCGATCGGGCTGATGGGGTCGTTCCCGGGCCACCGATCTCGAAGGTGGCCCGGCGCGAGCGGCGCATCGGCGTGGTGATGCTCGGGCTGCTCGGCCTCGCGGTGGCGGCCGGGACCGCCACCACGGGATCCGGACCCCACGCCGGGGGGGTGGGCGCCAAGCGCCTGCCGATCACCCTCGAGGACATGGCCCGGATCCACTCCGGCATCGTGATCGTCCTCGTCGCGCTGACCCTGGTGCTGCTGTACCGGCTCGACCGCACCGCGGCGCCCGCCTCGGTCCTGACCCGGGCCCGCGTGCTGCTCGGCGCCATGGTGGCCCAGGGGGGCATCGGCTACGTCCAGTACTTCAGCCACCTCCCCGCGCTCCTCGTCGGGGTGCACGTCTTCGGGGCCACCGTGGTGTGGATGTCGATGCTGTGGTTCTTCGACGGCCTGACGTATCGGGGCGCCGAGCTCTCCGTCCAAGCTGACACGGTGCTGCGCCCCTCGCACATCGAGCCGAGCAGGGCCGGCGCGACGGCACCGGTCCCTCGATGACGGGGCCGGGCACCGAGGTCCAGCCCGTCGAGGTGGACGCGCCCGAGGGGGGCGAGGACGTGCGCCTCGACCGGCCCTGGCTCGTCATCGTGTGGAACGACCCCATCAACTTGATGTCGTACGTCACCTACGTCTTCCAGAAGCTGTTCGGCTACAGCCGCGACAAGGCCAACAAGCTCATGCTCGACGTCCACCACAAGGGCCGGGCCGTTGTGAGCTCGGGACCCCGCGAGCGGGCCGAGCTCGACGTGTTCCGGCTGCACGAGCACGGCTTGTGGGCCACCATGGAGCACTCGTCGTGAGCGGGCGCCGGCGCTTCTGGCGTGACCGCCACGGTCGCATCCGGCCCGGGCTCGAAGACCCCGAGCGCGACCTGCTTCGGATGCTGCCCGACCAGGCCCGTGAGCTCGTCGACCATGACGACCCTGCCGCCAAGCGCCTCTTTCCCGTGGCGTATCTCGACGACGAGGCAGCCCAGGCCGACTACCGCGACATGATGGGCACCTCGCTGCTCGAGCATCACCAGCACGCTCTCGACACCCTGGTCGCAACGGTCGACGCGCCGACCATCGACGCCGACGAGCTGCAGGCGTGGCTGGGGGCGGTCGAGGTCCTGCGCCTGCTGCTCGGGACCCAGCTCGACGTGAGCGAGGACTTCACCGAGATCGACCCGGCCGACCCCCGAGCCGACCAGTTCACCGTCTACCAGTACCTGAGCATGCTGCAGAACGAGATCGTCGACACCCTGGCCGCCGCACTGCCCCGGAACGGAGCCTCGCCGTGACCGCCAGGCTGCTCACGATCATGGGGTCGGGCGAAACCGCACCGACCATGGTGAAGGTGCACCGATCGGTGGTCGAACAGCTGGGGCCCGGTGCGGTCGAGGGGCTGCTGCTCGACACGCCGTTCGGATTCCAGACCAACACGGCCGAGATCGCGAGCCGGGCGGTGACGTACTTCCGCGACAGTGTGGGCGCCACCTTGGAGATCGCCGGCCTGCGCAGCGCTCGGGACCTCGAGGGACCAGGGGGTGACGCCATCGTGGCCAGGTTGGCGGCGGCACCGTTGGTCTTCGCGGGGCCCGGCAGTCCCACCTACGCCTTGCGCCAGTGGCAGGGATCGCTCGTGCCGCCTCTGCTGGCCGAGAAGCTCGCGCTCGGGGGGGCACTGACCTTCGCCTCGGCCGCCGCCCTCACGCTCGGCATCGTCACCGTGCCGGTGTACGAGGTCTACAAGGTGGGCGAGGACCCCCACTGGGTACCCGGTCTCGATCTACTGAGCGCCATCGGTCTGCGTGTGGCGCTGATCCCCCACTACGACAACGCCGAGGGTGGGACTCACGACACCCGCTTCTGCTACCTGGGAGAGCAAAGGCTGGCCGGCCTCGAGCGCGAACTGCCCGAGGGTGCCTTCGTGCTGGGCGTGGACGAGCACACCGCCTTGTGCATCGACCTCGACACGCAGTGCGCCTCGGTGGCGGGTCACGGCGGGGTCACGGTCCGGGTCGAGGGTCGATCGGTCCGCATCGAGGCGGGAGAGACCTTCGCCCTCGGCCACCTCGTCGAAGTGGCCGCCGAGGTGGCATCGGGCCACGTCACTGCGACCGGCGCCCCGGAGGCCGGCAGCCAGGCCGGGGACGGGGTGACCGCCTCCGGCGCGATCGGCGCGCGCAGCGGTGGCGGCGCCACCGAGGCCCGTGCCGATGACGGACCCCCACTGCTCGGCGCCATCCGGCACTTCGAAGAGCTGTTTCGCGCCGCACGGGCCGCGTCGGACGTGGCGGCGATGATCGAGGCGCTCCTGGGGCTCGATGAAGAGTTGTGGGCGTGGAGCGCGGACACGCTGCAGTCCGACGCTCTCGACCGGGGACACGCCAGCCTCCGGGCGATGGTGGCCGAACTGGGCGCGTTGGCATCGATCGGCGTGCGCGACCCCGCCGGCGTGGTGGGACCGTTCGTCGATCTCGCCCTGACGCTGCGGGACGCAGCACGGCAGGAACGGCGCTTCACCGACGCAGACATCGTGCGCGACCGCCTCGTGGCCCTGGGGATCGAGGTCAACGACACCCCCGAGGGCTCGGCCTGGCGTCTCGCGGACGGCAATGCGCCCGGCTGAGCGCCGGGGGGGGACCCTGCTAACCTGCCCAACGCCCTGATCGGTCCAGCCCCCATCGTCTAGTGGCCGAGGACGCCGCCCTTTCAAGGCGGTAACACGGGTTCGAATCC
>Ga0209415_10001121_pt1 | contig 50886 bp, 49 predicted proteins | sample PeaSoiSIISIP2007_FD_187696 | JGI IMG/M metagenome (GOLD analysis project Ga0209415, IMG submission 187696) | Peat soil microbial communities from Weissenstadt, Germany - SII-SIP-2007 (SPAdes) (version 2) | ecosystem: Environmental > Terrestrial > Soil > Wetlands > Peat | place: Germany... | reverse complement strand
GTTCGGTGGACTCGAAGATGGGGGTGCGGATTTCGTGGAAGTTGTAGGCGCGGAAGACGTCGCGGACGGCGGCTTCGGCGAAATTCCAGAGCGCCGTGTCGGGCGGCAACAAATCTCGCGTTCCTCGCACTGCTTTAATCATGAATCAGTACTCAGTACTCAGTACTCAGTTGCCAGCGACCCATCATCGTTTGGACTGGGTACTGGGTACTAGGTACTGGCTTCCTTCAGATACTCCTCTTTATACCCGAGATAATTGCGGGCGTAGCGCAGGATCATTTCGTCTTCGCCTTTTTCGAGCTGGCGGCGGAATTTGCCGGGGGAGCCCATCCAGAGCGAGTTGGGCTCGACGATGGTTTTCTCCGGAATCAAGGTGCCGGCTGCAATGATGGAACCGGCGCCGATGCGCGCTCCATTCAGGATAATCGAACCCATGCCGATCAGGCAGCGGTCTTCGACGACGCAGCCGTGGAGCACGACCGAGTGGCCGACGGTGACGTATTCGCCGACGTAGACGCCGTATTGCTGCTTCATGCCGTGAAGGACGCTGTTGTCCTGGATGTTGGAGTGGGCGCCGACTCGGATTTCGTGGACGTCACCGCGGAGGACAGCGTTCATCCAGACAGAGGCGTGCTCGCCGAGGACGACGTCGCCGATGATCTGGGCGGAGTCGTCTATGTAGCAGGTCGCGGGGATCGTCGGGTGGATGCCTTTGAAGGGGCGGAGCATGTGGGTTTGGAAATTTGAAGGTAACACGGCAGCGCGGATGGGCGTAAGGGGGACCTCGGCTTTGCGGCAGCGCGGAGGTTGTCTCGCGCCGTGTTTGCCTAACGTCAGAGTCGAGGCGCGGGAGGTCCCTCGCTCCGCCTGAAAAACGGCTCCGCTCAGGATGACGCCGGGCTAGGATTGGGAGGTGTGCGAGAACGTTGTGTCGTCCCTACGGGACTGTTCGGGGCTTGCGGCCCCGCCCAGGACTTACGTCCTGGGCTAATGAATGTCGCCCCTTCGGGGCTGCGCTTGTGGCTTGCGTTCAACTGTCGCCCCTTCGGGGCTCCGGTTTACGGCTCAGCCCTTGACGCGAAGTGCAGCTCTGGCTGAATTCACCATATTGAGCGTGGGGTTGGGGAAGTTGGGGAGGTTGGGGAAGATGGAGGCCAAGTCGGTAGCTTGAACGCCGAACCACTGGGCCAGCGTGGCTCCGTATTGATCAAGAGAAGTGGAGGGGATCCAGCGGCCCTCGCCGGTGGCGTCGTCGGGGCCGTTGAGCGCTAGGGTGGGAAAGGTGCCGTAGAAGTCGCCGCCGGCGACGGCGCCGCCCAGGATGAAGTGATGACTGCCCCAGGCGTGGTCCGTGCCGGCACTGCTGTCGGGTTGGAAGGTACGGCCGAAATCGGACAAGGTGAAGGTGGTCACCTGCGATGGGATGCTCATCTCGACGGTGGCCTGGTAAAAGGCGTTCATCGCCTGGCTGAGATCCTGATAGAGGCTGTTGTGCTGGTTGATCTGGTCGCTGTGCGTGTCGTAGCCGCCGGTGGCCACGAAGAAGATTTGCCGCGGCAGACCGAGCGCGGCGCGCACCTGGATGATCTGAGCGACTTGCTGCAACTGAGAGCCCAGGTCGGATTGCGGGAATTGCGTCTTGAGCGCCGACCCCTGGGCCAGAGCTGCCGCCAGAGTCTTGCTGTCCTGAATGGCGTTTGAGGTGGTGGTGCTGGCGGTCTGAATCAGGGTCACCCCGGTATCGAAGGTGAGCAGCGATTGCAGGGCGGCCAGCCGCGCGTTGTCCTGGTCGGAGCCGTAGAAGCCTCCAAGGGGCTGGGTGGGATCGCCGTTTGCCTCAATGGGTCGAGCCACCAGGCCTTCGGCAAAGACGTTGGTGCCGGCGAGCGAGATCAGCACGGGGAAACTTCCGCCATAGATAGATTGAATTTTGTCGGCCAGCTTTCCGCCCCAACCGACATCGCCGAAATTGTTGAGCACGGCGGTCTGCATCTGCTGCTGCTGGTCGGAGTGGGAGAACAAGTTAACGGGCACGCTGACCTGGCCGTTCATGAACTGGTCGCGGGTAGTGGGCTGCACGAGCGTGCCGGCGTTCACCAGCGCGGCCAACTGGCCGTTGTTGAACAATTGCTGCAGCTCTACCAGCTTGGGATGAAGAGCGTAGGGCGAGCCCAGGCTTTTCGGTTGGATGGGCAGCAGCGACGCCTGGGGAAGGGCGAGTCCGGCGCGAATCTTGGCATAGTTGGCGTAATCGGAGCTGCTGAAGGGAATGACCATGTTGTTGGCGTCATTGCCGCCGAACAGGAAGATGCACACCAGGGCCTTGTAGTCCTGCGCCGATTGAGCAAAAGCGCTGGTCAGACCGAGCCGGGCGAAGCTGGTCGCGGCAACGCCGGCCGCCGCCGTGCAGCAGGTGGTTCTAAGAAATCCGCGTCGTGAAATCCGTCGCATGGGGCCTCCAGGGGCTGATGGCATCAGTGTTCCACTTGAAACTGGGACGAGCTTCCGACCAGATACAGAGCCGCGTTGGCGCGGTCGGTGGGCGCAGTGATGCCGGACAGCGCGGTCACCAGGGTGCTGCGCATGTTGTCGGACATCTGGCCGTGCATCAGGTTCGCCGAAACCAGGTCAAGCAACGTGTTGACGTCGGCGGCCGCGGTCACGTAGGCCGAGATGTTGGTGTGAGTGGTGCTGCAGACGTTTCCGAAGATCAGGTCGTTGATGAAGTTGATGCGCGAGACGGTGGTGCTGCTGTTGAAAATACTAAACTCCGGTCCGAGCAGCTGGGTGCCCGAAATCTGAAAGTTGGGCGGGTAGAAATTGAATACGGTGGGCGAATTGAACGGCTCCTGGCGCATATCGGAGGCGTAGTACATGAGGTCGGCGCCGTCGGTGGTGGCATTCACCCCGCGCAGCATGGTCATCATGAACAGCACGGGCTCGCGCAGGTGGCCGTCGGAGGCTTGAACCTGCGTGGGATCGTCGCCGCGGCGAGCTTCGGGATCGAGCAGAATGGCGGAAACAACCGCCTTCAAATCGCCGCGAACGCCGCTGCCGTTGTCGTTGAACACAGTCGTCACCCGGGTCACATAATCGCTGCTCGGATTGCTGGTGACCAGTTTCTGGATGAGCTGCTTCGAGATGAATGGCCCCACGTTGGGATGATTGAAGATGTTCTGCAAGCCGGCGTTGAGATCGTCCTGGATGTTTCCACCAGCCGCCAGGGTGACGCCATTCAACAATAGTTTGGCTCCCTTGTCGTGGTTTGAATCGTAAGGGAGCATAGGACCGGCGAAGTTCGGGTTGGCATAGAAGCCGGACCCAGCGGGCGGATAAGACCAGCCGGTAAAGACGTGGGCAAAGCCATCAATCGTGCCCTGAGTGTAGGTGGGAATAGGATTGCCGGAAGCGTCGAGCTGCGGCGTGCCGTCCGGATTGAGCTGCACCAGGCCAATGGAGAAGAGCTGCATGATTTCGCGCGCGTAATTTTCATTGGGAGTGCAGCCACTGCAGCCGTCATTGTTGCCCATGTCGAGGTAGTAGCCCATGGCCGAACTGAGGGTGGCGTCGTTCAGCAAGGCGGAAAAGTTGCCGAAGGCGTCCTTCTGCATCATGTTCATCCAGAGTGAGAAGGCGGAGGGATCGCCGATCTTGACTTCGGAGATCACCATGATCTCGGAGAGGGCGAAAGCCACGCGCTGGCGAAGCTGATCCTGGCCCTGGGTGGCGTTGACGAAGAACTGCTTCTGAACAAACGTGATGTCGTCCTTGGTCCCGGGCGTCACATACGTCGAAACTGGGGCGGCGAATTGCTGATTCAGATAGGCCTGGAGTCCGAGTTGCTCCACCTGCGTGATGGAAGCGGGCGTCGGCCCCCAACTCGACTGCTCCAGGAACCGGGCCGCCACCATGGCGGTGACCTCGTTGACCGGATTCAGGACTTCCTCGCCGTACGTGTTGGAACCGGCACCACCGGGAGCGGGGTTCTTAACCTGCACGATTACCTGGCCCACTTGCTGGTTGGTCGCCGTTCCAGTCGCGATCAGTTGGGTAGAACTCACAACCTGGGTGGTGGTGGTGAGACCTTGTCCGCCGAAAACGACCCACGCGCCGGGGGCGAAACCAGTGCCATTCACGGTCAGGGTGAAGTTGCCCACGTTGATGGTGGCGGGCTGCAGCGAAGTAATGATCGGAATCGGGTTCTCGAGCGTGACGGCACCCGAGCCTGAAGCACTCGAATCGGCTGCGCTGGTAGCGGTCACGGTTATCGTGTTGGGATTGGGCACACTGGCCGGGGCGGTGTATAGCCCCGAGCTGCTAATTGTTCCGACACTCGAATTTCCTCCCGCCACGGCATTGACTGTCCAAGTGACCGCAGTATTGCTGGAGCCGGTGACAGAAACGGAAAACTGCTGTGTGCCACCGTCGCGCACTTGCGCGCTGGAGGGAGTGACTGTCACTTTCACGCTCGTCGCCGGAGGGGTCGTCGGCGAGCCACTCGACACTCCGAGCATTCCGCAACCCGACAACACTAAGTTCAGCGAACAGGCGATGAGCAGCGAGCAAAGGACGATTGGTTGCGCGCTCTTGCGTTTCATAAGTATCCCCCAAGCAGCCAGAGCGTGTAGGTCCACAGGTAAGCGGAGAGTAGCAGCGGGGCCAAACGTTAGAAAGGTCTCATCGGTGCAAACCTAGGTACAGCGTCTGGTCGTGCTTTGCACGGCCGCAAGGACACGGAGAGTTGCGCCGCAGCACGATGCGACCACGCGAGTTTGCCTGCTGGGCAAGGGAAATCGGCCATCGCTGGATTCACTGGTTGAGGGCATTCCCTTTGTGGGAATCGATGCAAAAAAATGGCACCGCATCACTGCAGTTTCCTGGTGGGCGTGCTATACAGGGCTCGGGTTCTCCTAATCCGCGGAGAAACTTTCCGGCCGCGCAGTGGTTCGGTTGCGCCTTCCGGCAGTTCTCCGCGATCTTTCCCGGTTCGCGTCCGGTCGCGGGCCGGGCGGTCCTCCGAGATGATCCGGCAGGAACTGCCGGAGGGATTCCGCCACTTTCGGGGGCGACCGCCATGAATGCGACGCGCAGTTTGAGCCGGCTGTTCTTCTCTGTTCTTCTACTGATTATTCTTTTTGTGATCATGATGCCGATTGTGCCGCCGCTGAGGGCGCAGGACTCGGCGATGGGAGAGATTCGCGGCACGGTAGTGGACGCGAGCGGCGGGCGAATCCCGCAGGCATCGGTGGTGGTGGTGAACATCGCGACCGGGAGGCGCTACGCAGCGACCAGCGACAGCGAAGGGCGGTTTGCCATTGATCTGCTGCCTCCGGGAGATTACTCGGCGCGGGCGGTGGCGCCGGGGATGTCGCCGCAGTTGATGCCGCAGCTGCATGTGGATGTGGGCGGCACGGCGGACTTGGAATTTCGGCTGAACCTTGCCCGGGTGCTGGAGAACGTGACCGTGGCGGACGCGCCCGGAATGGTGGAGACCAAACCGAGCGCGGTGTCGTCGCTGCTGGACGAGCGGGCGCTGGCGGACTTGCCGCTAAACGGGCGGCGGTTTTCGGATCTGATGCTGCTGTCGCCGGGGGTGACGCAGGATCCGCGCAGTTTGACGTCGGCAACGAACGGAGATCTGTCGTTTGGCGGTATCCGCGGATTTCAGAACAGTTTCTTAGTGGATGGCGGTGATTACAACAATGGATTTTTCGCGCAGGCGCGCGGGCGGTACCGGACGCCGTATTCGTTTTCTACGGAGGTAGTGCAGGAGTTTCGGGTGTCGTCGAATTCGTATGGGGCTGAGTTGGGACGCTCGGGCGGGGCGGTGGTCAACGTGGTGACCAAGTCGGGATCGAATCATGTGCACGGGACCGCGTTTTACTATCTGCGGGATAGTTCGTTTGGGGCGGCGGACCCGTTTCTGGCGTTTCGTCCGCACAACCGGCAGCAGCAGATGGGCGGAACCATCGGCGGGCCGATCAAGCGCAACAAAGTTTCTACTTTGCCGGGTTCGACCAGCACATCTTTCATGTGCCCAACGTGGTCGAGTTTCTGAACGGCAGCTCGAGAGTTGTGCCGCAGGCGGCTACCGGACCGTACACCCCCGGAGATTACGACGCGACCGATGAGGCGCTGGTGTTTGCGACGGCGGGGCGATTGACGTCACTGGCAGGAGAGTATCCGGCGGCGCAGATCGGGAATTCGGCGTACGGGAAGCTGGATATCAATCTGAAGGCGCGCAACCAGCTGGCGCTGCGGGTGAACACGACTCGGTATTGGGGCTCGAACAATGTGTTTCTCGATCCGGCGAGTCCGGTGACCTACGATTCGATCAGCGACAACGGCGAGGAACTGGTGCGGACCGAGACCGGGGCGCTGACTCTGACCAGCGGATTGTCGCCGCGGTGGATCAGCCATCTGCGGGGGCAGTTCTCGCGCGACCAGCAGCAGTCGTTCAGCAACACCAGCGATGTGCTGGTGAAGCTTCCGACGATTCTTGACGGGATAGGACGATCGAACCTGCTGCCACGGCAGACGCGGGAGCACCGGCTGCATGTGGCCGAAACTTTGAGTTTCGAGGGGCTGCGGAATTCGTGGAAACTGGGCGGTGACGGGCTGCTGACTTGGACCTATGATTTCTTTCCCAGCCAGCAGAGTGGAGAGTATCTGTTTTATCCGGTCAAGGTGAATCCATTCACCTATCAGCCGATGGAGGCGGGACTGCCGCTGTCACCGTTGCGGGCCTATGCGCATGAAGTGCCGAAGTATTATCTGCAGAATTTTGGCAGCGCGACCTCGCACCCGAACAGTAAGGAATATGCGGCGTTTGTGCAGGATACGGTGCGGGTGACGGACCGGCTGGCGGTGAATCTGGGCGTGCGCTGGGACCTGCAGACGTTTGCGACGGCGGGGCTGCTGGCGAATCCGTTGTTTCCGCCTTCGGGGAAGGTTCCGTTCCGGCCGTACAATTTTGCGCCGCGGGCGGGATTTGCGTATTCGCTGGGCAAGGCGCGCCCGCTGGTGGTGCGCGGAGGATACGGCATTTTCTTCGTGCGCATTCCGCAGATCTATAACTCGGTGGTGCAGACGGAAAACGGGATCACCGACGCACAGGTGTTTCTCAACAACTCGCGGTATTGGGATCACCAGGTATTTCCGGCGTATCCAAATCCGCTGGTGAGTTGTCCCCCGTATGCGGCGAACTGCATGGCGCCGGCGGGATTCACGCAGGGATTGACGCATAATGTGTCGGCCTTTGCCGAAAACTTTGTGACGCCTCGGGTGCAGCAGGCGAGCCTGACCCTGGAAAAGGAGGTGGCGGAGCGGACCAGCGTGGCGCTGTCGTTGCTGAATGTGCGGGGCGAACACTTGATCCGGGCGCTGGATGTGAATCTGCCTCCGCCCGCGGCGCTTACCTATCCGATCTTTGATTCGACCGGCTCGATCTTTCAGGGCGGGACCTACACGGTGGATTCGTTTGCCACGTGGCAGTTCAGCCGGACGCTGGATTGTCCCTGGCCGCCGTGCATCAACCCGCTGGGGCGGCCGATTGCACAGCTGGGAGCGATCAATGAGTTCCAGAGCGCGGCGTCGAGCCTGTACAACGGGGCGACGATTTCGTTGAACCGGCGGGTGGCGCGCGGGAGTTATCTGCGTTTGTCGGTTACTTACGCGCGGGCGATTGACGACGGTCAGGATGCGCTGGTTGCCGGCCAGCCGGCTACGGTGCAGAACTCTTACAATCCGAGTGCGGAGCGGGGGCCGAGTGTTACCGATCAGCGTGTGCGGGTGGTGGGGGCGTTTTCGGCCGAGCCGCGGCCGTTTCACCGCGGGCACGAGATGTTGGGGCGGTACTTCAATGACTGGAAGCTTTCTTCGGTGTTTACTTACGGCAGCGGGCGGCCGGTGAATGCGAGCGTGACCGGCGACCCCAATCAGGATGGAAATGATTTGAACGATCGGCTGCCGGGGTATCGGCGAAACGGGTTTTCCGGTCCGGACTATGCGACGGCCGATCTGCGACTGACGCGGAAGATCCGCTTTGGGGACCGGTACCGGCTGGAGTTGGTGGGGGAGGCGTTTAACCTGTTCAACCGCGACAATCAGCGGGTGGCCATCACGTCGAACGGCATGGTGACGACGGCATCCATGTTTGTGGCGAATTCGGCGACGGCGGGGATTGCCACATATCCCGGGTATTACACTTTGCCGAATAACTTCATGAAGCCGAATGCGGCCTATGCGCCGCGGCAGGTCCAGTTGGCGGCGAAGTTTGTGTATTAGGAGGCAAGGCTTAAACCACAGAGGGCAGGGCACGGAGGAAAGGAAGACCCCCACTTCTCGCGCAAAGAGCGCGCGAGAAATGGGGCACCCTGTTGCGGACCAATATGTCTCAAAATGAGATAGAGACAGGGAGTGGCTGGAAACTTGGGCGCTTGCCCTTGACTTGGGCGCAAATCCTTGTAATAACTATTCGGTCCCATCGGACGAGTTTGGGGGTGTATAGCTTTTGGCAGAAGTGAGATTGCAAGAGGGGGAATCCCTCGAGAACGCTCTGCGCCGCTTTAAGCGCAAGGTGCAACAGGAAGACATCATCAAGGAGGTCAAGCGCCACTCCTTTTACCTGAAGCCCGGCGAGAAGAAGCGGGTGAAAGCCGCGCTGGCTCGCAAGCGGGCCCGCAAGAAGACGCGCAAAGAGCAAGACTAAGGAAGGTATTTGGCAGCAAAGAGCCGCTCCCTCCCGGGGCGGCTCTGCTTAATCTGGCCCCCGCCATGATGAGCTGCAGCAGGAGAATATTCATACTGATCGTTCTTCCTGCATACAAGTAAGAACAGTCTGTACCCATGCGCCGTGGCGCATGACGGGCCGAGTCCAGGGTTAGCGCGAGAGGGGGGTTGTAGACGACTCGTTTTTTGCCGTACCACCGCAGCTCTTTCCCCGCGGGTGGGTGCTGGGAAACGGGCTGAAGGGAGCCATCCTCAATGGAGTTTCAGGACAAGGTACTGAAGTGTGTGGATTGTGGGAGTGACTTCGTATTCACTGCCGGGGAACAACTCTTCTTCCACGACAAGCAATTCCGCAACGAACCAAAGCGTTGCAAATCCTGTAAGGCGAAGCGGGTATCGGTGCTCGGCGCGCCCCCCGCGCAGGGTCAGAACTACCGCTATACCAAGGTTGAGACCCAGGCCACCTGCTCGGGATGCGGAAAAGAGACGACGGTGCCGTTCCGTCCGACGCAGGGCCGTCCGGTCTTCTGCCGGGAGTGTTTCCAGTCGCGCAGGACTGCGGCCTCGGCGTAATTCCGTGGCATGACCCGGATTGGGCACAATGATGGAGTGGTGTGTCTAGTAGGTCCCTTCGCAGATGCTGCCGCAGTGAACCCCAGTGAATCATTTGGATTGCCCACCTGCCTGCCGGGAACGGCAGGGTGCGCTACCATAGGGCAGTGTCGGGATACTACGTAGAAAATTTCGGGTGCCGGGCCACGCAGGCGGACGGAGCCGCGCTGGAGCGCCAGTTCGAAGAGCTGGGGCTGGGACGGGCGGCGACCGCGGCGCAGGCGTCGGTGGTAGTGCTGAACACCTGCACGGTGACCTCGGCGGCCGACCAGGACGCGCGGGCGGCGATCCGGCGAGTGCAGCGGCAGAATCCCGAGGCGAGCATTGTGGTAACCGGCTGCTACGCGCAGCGCGCGCCAGGGGAAATCGCGGCGCTGCCCGGCGTGAGCTGCGTGATTGGCAACTCGCACAAGCATCAACTGGCGCAGATCGTGCTGCAGAGCAGTCTTGTGGCGGAAGAGAAGCTCGCCAGGTTTGTCCCACTCTCTGCGTTGTCTGAGAAGCGGGAACCAAGAACCGAGAACGCCATTTTTGTTTCCGACATTTTTGCCCACACCGAGTTGCTGGCGGCCCCGGTCTTCGAGGCTGCCAACGAACGCACGCGGCCCAACCTCAAGATTCAGGACGGATGCGACAACCGCTGCTCGTTTTGCGTGATCCCTTACGTTCGCGGCCAAAGCCGGTCGCTCGACGTGACCCGCATTCTGCGAGAAGTAAATGGGCTGGTGGAGGGCGGGTATCGCGAAGTGGTTTTGAGCGGGATCAATCTGGGCAGATGGGGAAGAGACTTAGACGTCAGCTCTCAGCTCTCAGCTCTCAGCGCGACCCACCGGCGAGGGGAGGGCAAGGAGCGCCGACTTGCGTCCTTGATCCGCTTGATCTTGTCCGAAACCTCGGTGGAGAAATTGCGCATTTCTTCGGTTGAGCCGATGGACTGGACCGAGGAACTGATCGCGCTGATGGCGTCATCGCGGCGCATCGCCAACCACGCGCATGTTCCGATGCAGTCGGCGAGTGATGCAGTGCTGCGCAGGATGCATCGCAAATACCGGCCGTGGCACTACCGGGAAAAGATCGAGAGGATTCATGCGGCGATGCCCGAGGCGGCCATCGGCGCGGATGTGATGGTGGGATTTCCGGGAGAGACGGACAGCGAATTCGAAGCCACCCGGCGGATGATTGAGGAACTGCCCTTTACCTATCTGCATGTGTTCACGTATTCGCTGCGGCCGGGGACGCCGGCGGCGGAGATGCCGCGTCAGGTTCCGGTACAGGTGGCGCGGGAACGCAACCGCGTTTTGCGTGAATTGGCGGCGGAGAAGAAGCTGGCGTTCATGCGGAGGTTTGTCGGGAAGGAGATTGAGGCGATCACGCTGCGGGGTTTCGCGGGCGAGGGCGTCGCGGGCGAGGGCGCCCGCGCCACATATACGGACGCGCTGACGGATAATTATCTGAAGCTGCACCTGCGAGGAAGCCACGAGGCGAATCGGTGGATGCGGGCGCGAGTGGAAGATGTGGAGGACGGGGTGATGGTGGGGAGTTTGGCCGGGTGACCTCAGGGGCTGAAGCCCCGACAGAAGAAAGGGCCTTATCGCAGCGCTGAAGCGACTGCGCCACCCCAAGCGCGCTCTCCGAATCCCGAAGGCGCGGCCCAATCTAAGCCTCTTTAGCCGATTCGGCTAGGAGGCTTTCAGACGAGCTGCGACTTTCTCCAGGACTTCGGCGGCGGCCTGGCCGGCTTCGAGGGTGGAAAATTCGCCGCCGAGTTCGATCAGCGGGACCGAGGTGCAGGCATCGCGGAAATTCTTTTCGGTAGCAGAGGCAGCGGCGAGTCCGGGGCCGAGCAACAACAGATCGAAGCGGGTGACGCGCATCAGGATGAGGGCGTCGCGCAGGCTATTGCTGGTGTGAACGTCGTAGCCGGCGTTGCGCAGCGCTTCGCGCAAGTATGCCGCCACGTCGGGGTTGCGCTCGACGCAAAGCACACTGTGTCCGGCGGGCATGGCGGCGGTCGCTAGCGCCGGTGTTTTGTAGAACGCGGCGATGGCGTTGTCTTCGGAGTCGTGCGAGTCGAACAGCTTGGTCAGATGGGAGAGTTCGAGGACTTTGCGGATATGATCGGGGACATGGCAGAGCTTGAGGTCGCCGCGCACCTGGCGGGTGCTGGTGAGCGCGCGGACCATGGTGCCGAGGCCGCTGCTGTCCACAAAAACCACCTCGCCCAGGTGCAGCACGATGGCGCGGCGGTCGCGAAGGAGCCAGGCGATGTGGGCGCGAAGGGTTTCGACCTCGCCGCCGGCGACAAGACGTCCCTGGCAGCGGACGATGGTGACGCGTCCTACGTCCCGGGTTTCCAGCAGCAGCTTCAATCGGCCCTCGGGCAGATGGTTGGCGAGATTACAAGGGGTGGGGCGGCAAGTCAAGCGGAGGACGTGCCGCAGGGACGAAAGCCCATCCTCATCATGCGGCCATAGCACAGCACTGAAAGCGCTGCGCTTCCAAAAGTCCTGGAGGGCCAAAATCGAGGGAACCTTCTCGGGCGAAAAACGACCACCGAGGCTAAAGCCCTTATCCATTTTTCGCGCTAACGCGGCCCTAAAGGGCCGCTCTTCCACGGCGGAGGGACGCTCTTCCACGGCGGGGCGCGCATTCTGCTAGACTGACGCGTCTATCCCCAATATGGCCGTTCTGACTGCGACTCCTGCCGCGACTGCGGGGAAAATCGAGATTCCGGACAAGATTCTGCTGTCGGGCCTCGCGCTCACCAGCTTTGCCGCACTCTTGCTTGAACTGGCGCTGACGCGGCTGTTTTCGGTTGTCCTCTTTTATCATTTCGCGTTTCTGGCGATCTCGATCGCGCTGCTGGGGATGGGCGCGGGAGGGGTTTTCGCGTATTTGCTTCGAGGCCGGCTGGCGGGGATGCATACGCGGGCGTTGGCGGGACGACTATGCGCGGCGAATGCCATGCTGGTCGTGGCGGTGCTCGAGATCGTCCTGCATGTGCCGGTCGCGTTAAACGTCACCGGCAGGAACATGCTGCGGCTGATGGTGCTGTATCTGGCGGCTGCGGTGCCTTTCTTTTTGACCGGGCTGCTGTTTTCCGTCGTATTCGCCCGGGAAACGCATCGCATTCCGCGGCTTTACGGGGCCGATCTTTGCGGCGGGGCGATGGCCTGTCTGGCGGTGGTGCCGCTGCTGAACTGGCTGGGCGGGCCGAACGCCATCCTGGTGGCGGGGATCGTGCTGGCGGTGGCGGCAATGATCTGGGCGGAAGGCGGCGAGGAGCGCAGAAACGGCGGCTTGCTCGTTCTGGCGCTGGCGGCACTGACGGCGGCGAATTTTTCGGGGCGGCTGATGGACGTGGTGTACGCCAAGGGGATGTTCCGCGATCCGGCGTGGGTGGAGTTCGCGCGCTGGAACGCGATCTCGCGAGTGGAAGTGGACCGGCAGGGGACGGCGAAGACGGTGGTGATTGATGCCGACGCTTCCACCTACATCATGAATGCCGATCTGGCGCACTGGCAGGGGACGGAGTGGGAACACAATCTGATGGCGGCTCCTCCGGCGCTGGCCAACGTTTTGCGCCCGCACGGAGAGTTCGCCATCATCGGGCCCGGCGGCGGGGTGGACGTGCTGCGGGCGGTGGCGAACGGAAGCCCGAGCGTGACCGGGATCGAGATCAATCCCATCATCGCGACCACCATCATGCGCGAACGTTATGCGGACTTTTCGCGGCACCTCTATGACCGGCCGGACGTGCATATTCATGTCAGCGATGGCCGGTCGTTTATGCGCTCGACCGGGCAACAGTTCGATGTCGTCCAGATGACGCTGGTGGATACATGGGCTTCGACCGCTGCCGGGGCGTTCGCGCTCAGCGAAAACAATCTTTATACGGTCGAGGCGTTTCGCGAGTATTTTGAGCATCTCAAGCCTGATGGAATGATCGCGATCACGCGGTGGGAGTTCCGGCATCCGCGTGAGGCGCTGCGTGTGGTCGCGGTGGCGATGGAAGCGCTGCACCGGCTGGGAGTAAGCGATCCGGCGCGGCATTTCATAGTGGCATCGCAGGGAGCGCTGGATGAAGACGGCATCCCGGTGGTGGTGCTGGCGAAGAAGAGTCCGTTTACCGTCGAGGAAGAAGCGGCGGTAATTCGCCACTTCGATCGTTATTCGGAGCTGGATCCGCTGTATCTGCCATCGCAGCCGGGCCGGAATCCGTTTTCGGAGCTGATTGCGAGCAACGATCCGTACGGGTTCGCGCGCGGGTATGCGTACAACGTGGCGCCGGTCACGGACAACGCTCCCTTCTTCTTCTTCACTCTGAAGGCGGGGCAGATTCTGGGCGAGCGCGGGCTGCGCGAGGGGATTGACTGGAAAGTTAACCTGGGAGTGCTGGTCCTGCTGCTGGTGCTGGGGATATCGGTGGCGGCGGTGCTGGGGTTTCTGATTCTGCCGCTGGCGCTGCAGGGCGGAAAGGCGCGGCCGCCATTTCTGCGCTCCGGGCTTCCGCTGCTCTATTTTGTCGCCGTGGGACTGGGATACATCCTGGTAGAGATTGCCTTCATCCAGCGATTCGTGTTGTTTCTGGGACATCCGACGTACGCGCTGACGGTCGTGATTTTTCTGCTGATGTTGTCGAGCGGGGCGGGAAGCCTGGCCTCGCGGAGATGGCTGCCGCGCACGGAATCGGGATGGGTGCCGCTGGGACTGGTGGCGATCACACTTGTGGCCAACGTGTTTTTTCTGCCAGGTTTGCTGGCGCAATGGGTCGGGCTGGCCTTCGGATACCGGCTGGTGGTCAGCGGAGTGCTGCTGATCCCGCTGGGATTCGTGATGGGAATGCCATTCCCGACGGGGTTGAGGGCGCTGGCGGCGGCTCCGGCGCCGGAATTTCCCGCAGCGCCTGACCATGCTGTGGAATGGGCGTGGGCGATGAATGCGGCGGCTAGTGTGCTAGGGTCGGTGCTGGCCATGGTGCTGGCCATCCAGTTCGGGCTCAATGTGACGCTCAGCTGCGGGGCAGTTGCGTACTTGCTGGCATTGGGGCTGGTGCCGGCATTGCATACAGGAGCGGCTGGTGACCTCAGGGGCTAAAGCCTCGCGGAAGAGAGAGGCCTTATCGCAGCGCTGAAAGCGCTGCGGTCCCAAGATCGGGCTGCGGTCCCAAAAAGGGGGCTGCGGCGCCGGAATCGAGTCTTTCAGCACCTGTCGGGAGCGTCCTGAGGTTTGTTTGTCCCGGGTTTGTTATCATTCTGCGATGGGCGGCGTGCTGCCAACCTCGGCCTCATCCAAGCAAGACTTCGTGAGGAAATCCATTGCCTAGCCAGAAGCAGCTGAAGTGGTCGCAACTGCGGGTTGGGGTCACGGTGATTATCGCCAGCGCGACGCTGGGACTGCTGCTGTTCCTGATCTCCAACACCGCCGGCTTGTTCACCACCCGAATTACGGTTCGCTCTTATTTCGACAATGCGCAGGGATTGCGCCCCGGCGCCCCGGTGCGGCTGAGCGGCGTGGATATCGGCAATGTAACCAACATCCGCATTGTGCCTGACAAGGACAAGCAGCTCACTCCGGTGGAAGTCACCATGAAGCTGAGCACCAGGTATAGTTACGCGCTGCGCCGCGATTCGGTGACATCGCTGGAGACCGCGGGAGTGCTGGGCGAAACCTATCTGGACATTGACAGCGCGCAGGCGGTCGGCGGCCCCGCCCAGGACGGCGACACCCTGCCGACCCAGGTGCATCCCGACTTCAATCAGGTGGTGCGGGCCAGCCAGAGCACGCTGCAGAACATGGACGCGCTGCTGAAGCGCGCCGATCGCATCCTGGCCTTCGCGGAAAGCGGCAAGGGATCGCTGGGCAAACTGATTTACGATCCGACGCTTTATAACCGCTTTTCGGCCACGGTGGCCGACTTCCAGAAGATTGTGGATCAGGTCAGCAGCGGGCAGGGCAGCCTGGGAGCGTTGATCAGCCGCAACGACGCCTATGACAAGTTTCTGGCCACGCTCGACAAGATGAATGCGGTGATTGACGACATCCAGCAGGGGAAGGGCACGGCGGGAAAGATTATCAAGGATCCTTCGCTCTACAACAACGCGAACGACACCATCGCCAATATCAAGAAGCTGACCGAAGACATCAACGCCGGCAAGGGCACGATCGGCAAGCTGTCGCAAGACGAGGAACTGGCGAAGAAACTCGATACCACCATGACCAAGCTCTCGCAGCTGACCACGGAACTGGAGGCCGGGCAAGGCACGGCAGGCAAGCTGATCAAGGACGAGACTCTCTACAACAACGCCAACCAGATGCTGGTGGAGACGCGGGACCTGGTGAAGGGTATCCGGGAAAATCCGAAAAAGTATCTAAGCATCAAGCTGCACATCTTCTAAGTCCGGCGTGCCATCGAGGCCAAGACCCCCACTTCTCGCGCAAAGAGCGCGCGAGAAATGGGGCACCCGGGCTCGACAAGTATCAAAACGGTCTCGCTTCGCTTCGACCGGACGGCCGAGGCGGCCGTCGCCACATGATTTTCTTTACTTCCTAGTGCTCGCCGATGCCGAAGACTAAGCTCAATAGCAGGATCACCAGCACGCCCAGCGAGATCCATCCGTAGCGATAGTCTTTTTCCCGGAAAAACAAATAGCACGCGACTACGACGCGCACGACTGGCGTGGCCAGCATGAGCAGGACGCCGACGCGCTCTATGTCGAGTGGGATGCGGCCGGTCATGAACAGGCCGTCCATCAGGCCGGCCAGCATGACGAAGAAGCAACTAAAGGCGCCGATGCGCAGCACCATGGCTACTGCGCGGTCGAAGGCGGGCTCGCGCAGCTGGCTCATAACCAGCCCCCCAGCAGGTGCAAGATCAGGTGTCCCGAAAGATAGAACATGATGGCGACCAGCAAATAGACGACGACCTTGGTGTGAATGCGGGGAGCGAGGCGCGCACCGAGCAACGATCCCACGAAGACGCCGACGGCCAGCGGCGCGGCGTACTGCACCAGGATGTCGCCGCGGCGGTAGTAGACGATGGCGCTGGCGGCCGCGGTGACGCCGATCATGAAGTTCGAGGTTGCGGTGGCAACCATGAGCGGCACGTCCATAAATATGTACATGACCGGAACTTTGATGGGGCCGCCGCCGATGCCGAGCAGTCCGGAGAGCGCACCCGCGACCAGCGACGCGGAAAGTCCAAGCGGATAGCGCTTCGGTTCGTAGGGAGGGATGACGGTTTCGCCGTTGGCCGGGGGCGAGGGTTCGTCCGCCGTTTTGACTTTGCCGCCGCGGACGAGGATGGTGACCGCGCTGTAGAGGAGGAAGCCGGCGAATAGGCCTTCGAGCGCGTTGCGGTTGAAGTATCCAACCAGATAAGCGGTGACCGCAGCGCCGAAGGCGGTGGCAAGTTCGAGAGTCATGCCCAGGCGGATGTCGGTGGTGTGGCGCTGCAGGTGAACCGAGGAACTGGCGGCGGAAGTGGTGATGACGGCGACGAGGCTGGTGCCGATGGCCTCGCGGATCGGGATGCCGAAGTGGAGGGCGAGGATGGGCGTGAGCAGAACGCCTCCGCCAATGCCGGTGAGGGCGCCAAGCAGGCCGGCGCAAAAGCCGAGGACGACGAGAAGGAGGATCACCACGTGGAGCGGAACCTCAGGGACTGAAGCCCCTCAGCGGCTAAAGCCGGCTCTGAGAAGAAGCGACTTATCGCAGCGCTGAAGCGCTGCGCCACCCAAAAGCGAGTTCGGACGGCCAAGCTAGGACACCACCCACGGCTGCGCGGCGGCATCGGCGTGCTCGTGCGCGTGATAGCTGGAACGCACCATCGGGCCGGACTCGACGTGGCGGAAACCGAAGCGGAGAGCTTCGTTGCGCAGTTGCACGAACTCTTCGGGCGTGTAGAAGCGGGCAATCGGGAGATGATCTTTTGATGGGCGCAGATATTGGCCGACGGTAAGAATGTCCACACCGCGGGTGCCGAGATCGCGGAAGACCTCGATCAATTCTTCGGTGGATTCTCCCAGGCCGACCATGACGCCGCTCTTGGTGACCATGCCGGGAGAAAACTTCTTGGCGTTCTCCAGCAGGCTGAGCGTGCGCTGGTAGCGCGCGCCGGAGCGGACAGCACGGTAGAGGCGCGGCACGGTCTCGGTGTTGTGGTTGAGAATGTCGGGTCTTGCGTCAAGCACGATGCGCAGCGACTCCCCCAAACCCTGGAAATCGGGGATGAGGACTTCGACGCGGCAATCGGGCGTGAGGTTGCGAATCTCGCGGATGGTTTCGGCGAAAATTTTGGCGCCGCCGAGGTTGTCGTCGTCGCGGTTTACGCTGGTGACGACGGCGTGTTTAAGGCCGAGCGTGGCCACGGCTTCGGCCACGCGGCGCGGCTCTTCCCAGTCGATGGGCTCTGGCTTGCCTTTTGGTACCGCGCAGAAACCGCAGCGGCGGGTGCAGATGTCGCCGAGCAGCATGAAGGTCGCGGTTTTGTGGTTCCAGCATTCGCCGATGTTGGGGCACTGGGCCGATTCGCAGACGGTGTGCAGGCCGAGGCCCCGGGCCAGTTTTTTCAGCGCGTGGAAGTTGTCTCCCACCGGAGCTTTGGCCCGCAGCCACCGCGGTTTGGGCGCGTGCAGGGGCGGGTTGAGCTCGATCTGAATGAGTGAGGATGCGGACATCCCTCTGATTCTACCAGTCAAGTTGAGTTCTCGTGGGTGGTTCGTATGTTAGTCGCCCTAACCCGGGGGCACAGCTTTGCCGCGACCCTCGGCAAGAAATACGTGGAAGTCCGTTGCCACAGGCTCGATGCCAAGCTGCCGCAACATCAGGGCAACTTGACCGCGATGATAGGTGGAATGGTTCGCCACATGTTGCATGAGGTGCCTCAAACTGATTTGCGTGCTCCGCGCAGGGAGCATTTTGCTCAGGCCGTCGTCCGTCACGCCATTCACAAATTCGGCCCGTTCCTCCTCGACTTCCGCCCACTTTGACCGCACCGCAGCCGCGTCGGGCAAAACATCCGGACTGAACAGGGCTTCTCGCCGCATTCTCAAATCTGCCAGCAAAGCTGGGTCATGGGATGTCTCTTTCCAATAGGCAAGCCAGATCCACTGGCCGGAAATAATGTGGACCACAGTATCGCGCACAGAATGGAAGCTGCCGCCCAGGTCGCGCGTAAACTGCTCCAGAGTCAGAGCGGAGACCGCTTGCAGAATTCTATCGTTTGCCCAGCGGTCATATTCGAAGAGCAGCTGAATGTCGTCTTTGGTCATTGACCAATCATCCCACTTCAACCAATCCGTAGGTGTGCTGCCAGAGGGCGCGCATGTGGACGAGGGCGCGGCTGATTTCGGCGGCGGAAATGTCGGCGTTGGGGCCGGCCAGTACGGCGGCGGCTTCGCGCTTGGCGGCTTCGAGGAGTTGGGCGTCGCGGATTAAGTTGGCGACGCGGAAGCTGGGCATGCCGGCCTGGCGGGTGCCGAAAAATTCTCCGGGGCCACGGAGTTCGAGGTCGAGTTCGGCGATTTTGAAGCCATCGTTGGTGTCAACCATGGCCTGCAGGCGGCGCTGGCCTTCTTCGGTGACTTTGCCGCCGGTCATCAGGACGCAATAGGATTTGGCGGCGCCGCGGCCGATGCGTCCGCGGAGCTGGTGGAGCTGCGCGAGGCCGAAGCGCTCGGCGTGCTCGATGACCATGACCGTGGCGTTGGGGACGTCTACGCCGACTTCAATCACCGTGGTGGCGACGAGGACTTGCAGTTCGCCTTTCTGGAACATGCGCATGACCTGGTCTTTGAGGTCCGGGTCGAGGCGGCCGTGGAGCAGGCCGACTTTGAGGTCGGCGAAAATTTTGCCGCTCAGTTCGCGGTACATTTTGACCGCGGCTTTCACTTCTGTTTCCTCATTCTCAGAAATCACCGGATAAACCACGTAGGCCTGGTGTCCTTTTGCCACTTGTTTGCGGAGGAAATCCCAGACTTCGGGGGAGCGGTCGTCCGTGATTTGGCGGGTGACGATGGGGGTGCGGCCAGGTGGAAGCTCGTCGAGGACGCTGAGGTCGAGGTCGCCGTAGAGGGTGAGGGCGAGGGTGCGGGGGATGGGAGTGGCGGTCATGACGAGGACGTCGGGTTCGGGGGGCGAGAGTTGCGGTGAGGTACGGCTCGCTTCGCTCGCCTGGACGGCCGAGGCGGCCGTCCCCACATTGACTGTCTCCACATGGGCTTCTTCGCTGCCTTCGCCGGATTTCTTCATCAGCTTCAGGCGCTGCATTACTCCGAAGCGGTGTTGCTCGTCTACGATTACCAGGCCTAAATTCGCGAATTCAACTTTCTCTTCCAGCAACGCATGTGTGCCGATTACTAGCTGGGCGTTGCCCTGGGCAATGTGGCGGCGGATTTCGCGCTTGCGATCGGCTTCGAGAGAGCCGGTCAGGAGGACGATGCGGTAGCCGGCATTTTCGAGAATGCGGCGAGCGGAAAAGTAATGCTGCTGCGCGAGAATTTCGGTGGGAGCCATGAGGGCGGCCTGGCATCCGTTTTCGATGGCGATGATGGCGGCCTCGAAGCCGACAATCGTTTTGCCGGAGCCGACGTCGCCTTGCAGCAGACGGCGCATGGGGTAAGGTTTTTCCATGTCGGCGGCGATTTCTTTGAGCACGCGCTTTTGCGCTGTCGTGGGATGGAACGGGAGGATTCGCTTGATGGCGGCGCGGACGCGGTCGTCGAGTTGGAAGGCGATTCCGGTTTGAGCCTTCTGCTGGCGGCGTTTGAGTTCGAGGCCGAGTTCGACGAAGAACAATTCGTCGAAGATGAGGCGGATGTGGGCGGGGGTGCGCGAGGATTGCAGGTCGTTCAGGCTTTCGCCGGGCTCGGGCCAGTGGACGTTCCACAATGCCGCGCGGGGCGAGACCAGGCCGAGGTGAGCGCGCACGACGGCCGGGATGGGATCGGGCAGGTCGGGGGTGAGATTGTCGAGCGCGGTGCGGATGGCGCGGCGGAACCAGCGGGGAGTGAGGCGTCCCTGGCCGATGGATTCGTAGATGGGGACGAGGCGGCCGATCTCAAGAGATTCGGCGGCTTTCTTCTCGGCACCGTTTTCAGCGCCGTTACTGGCGTCGCCCAACATCTCATATTGTGGCTGGATGATCTGCAGCTCGCGGCTGCGCTGGTCTTCTTCTACTTTGCCGTAGAGGGCGATCATCTGGCCGGGCTTAAATTTGTCTTGCAGATACGTCGCGTTGAAGAAGAGGCAGCGCAGACGGGCGCGGCCTTGGCCCACGGTGAGCTGGAAGATGGGCATGCGGCGGGTGCGAAAGAGGCCGGAGTTGCGGACTTCACCGATGACGGTAGCCATTTCGCCCGGTCGCAGCTCGGCGATGCCGCGCGGGTTCAGGCGGTCTTCGTAGCGAAAAGGAAGATAATGGAGCAGATCGCCGACCGTGTGGATTCCCTTGGCAGCCAGCAGCTCGGCGATGCGCGGGCCGACGCCCTTGACATACTTCACCGGAGTGGACAGTTCGAGCATGGGACAAGATTCAGTGGAAGCCCACCCTTTCAAAAAAACGCGAAAGCATGGGGCACCCACTCCGCAAGAATGGTAGCAGGAGGCGAGGGATCGCCGCGGACGCAGTGGAAACCACACAGGAGTCGCGGTGTCTAAAACACCAGTGTTGGTGAACTTCATCGAGGCGTTGCTGGCGATTGTGCTGGGAAATGTGACGTATTTTCTGCTTATGCCTTCACTCCCGGCGGTGGCCCGGCACCACCGTTTTCATCTGGACCTGGGCACGCTGGTGGATTTCTGGTTTTGTCTGGTGGCGTATGGGCTGATCCGGACCGCGAGAAGGTGGAAATAAAGCCGCGCAGTTATTGTGGGTTCCGGGACTTTCCGATACCCTCGGTTCTATCCAGGACTCAAGTCCCTTCGGCTGCGCTCAGGGCAGGCTCTGAGCTAATAAATGCCGACCGTTCGGAGCTGCAATCCGCTTGTGCAGCCGGCCCCCTGGTTACTTTGGGAACCTCGGTGGGCCGCTGTTCCCGACGGTAGAATCGTTTGGAATGGCGAAAATTGCGGTTTTGTACGACGCCGGCCAGGCCGTGCTATCCACCTTCGATCTGGACGAGGTGCTGCAGCGGATCCTGGCGATCGCGCGCGACTATTTCCATCTGCAGAATGTGGCCATCCTGTTGTATGACAAGGAGGCGCAGCAGCTGTGTGTGCGCTCGCAGATCGGATGGGACGCAGGCAAGGACCAGATTTGCCTGGGCTGGAACGAGGGTCTTACCGGAGCGGCGCTGCTGAAGAAGCAGCCCATTTACGCGCCCGACGTCAGCCGTGACCCGCGTTATATCTGCACGGCACAATCCACGCGCTCCGAACTGGCAATTCCGCTCATGGTGCGTGAGGACGTGGTTGGCGTGCTGGACTGCCAAAGTGAACGCCTCGAGCACTTCGACCACGAAACCATTGAACTGCTGACGCTGTTCTCCACCCAGGCGTCGATCGCGCTGCAGAACGCGCGTCTGTACTCGCTGGAGCGAAAACGGGCGCGGCAACTGGAAGCGATCAACGCCATCGCGCAGCAAAGCACTGCGGTCATGGATCTGGAAGAACTGCTGGCACGGGTTTGCAGCGTGATCCAGCACGCCTTCCATGTGCACCATGTCTCGTTGTTCCTGCGGGAAGAGAGTGAATTGATTCTGCGGGCCCACCAGGGAACCATGACGCCGTGCATTCCGAACAACGGGCGTTTTCCGGCGAGCGCCGAGCCCTGGGCCGGCATTCTGGAAGCCAGCGGCACCATGGTTGAAAAGGATCTGGCCTCCAAACCCCGTGGGTTTCGGCTCTTCGAAGAAGCGGCGTCGCGAATGAGTATCCCGCTGATTTCGTTTGGCCAGACTCTGGGAGTGCTGACCCTGCACAGTTCGGATCCGGATGCATTCCGCGAAAGCGAGTTGCAGCCGCTCGAATCCGTGGCCGACATCTGCGCCAATTCCATTCAGAACGTGCATTACGTAGAGCGGGTTAAGCAGTTGGCTTACCTCGACGGCTTGACTGGCATCTTCAACCGCCGCTTTTTCGAAATGCGGATCATGGAAGAAATCGAACGCGCCCGGCGGTACAGTGCCGGCATGGCTATCGTGATGACCGATATTGACCAGTTCAAGAAGCTGAATGACGAGTTCGGGCACCTGCTGGGGGATGAGGTGCTGCGGCAGGTTTCCTCAATTTTTCACCAGAACCTGAGGAAGATTGATGTGGTGTGCCGGTACGGCGGAGAGGAATTCGCGCTGTTGCTGCCTCAGACCAGTGCGGCGCAAGCCATGGTAGTGGCAGAAAAATTGCGCAAGCTGACTGAGGGCTGGCAGTTCCCGGGAGTACCGCGCCCGGTGACGATCAGCGCGGGGGTGGCCGCGTTTCCCGATGATGGCGCCAGCCGCGATGAACTGGTGCGGGCCGCCGACAATGCTCTCTATGCCGCCAAGCAGGCGGGCAGAAATCAGGTGTGCTTCAGCGGACGAACGCGGGGCGCGGTCGCGGGACAGTAGGTTCCTAGATGTCCAGCAGGCTGCGGCGCACGGCTACGCGCAAGTGCTCCATTTGTTTGCGGAACTGTTCCTGGCCTTTGCGGAATTCTTCCTGGTTCTTGCGCAACTGTTCCCGCTGCTTTCTGGTCTCCTCGCGGACTTCTTTCTGGGCCTGGCAGACGGATTTTCGCACTTCCTGGGCGGACTTGGCATAGGCGGTGGCCAGGTCCATCTCGGGCCGGATCTTGGCGATTTCCTGTTCCAGATCGCCCAGATCCACCGCCGATTCGCCCTGGATCAGCGGGAAGTCAAAATCGTCTTCGTTGAGCAGTTCGCCGGATTCCTTGCGCTCCGGGAGAGCCAGGTTAAGATTTTGCTCTCTCTTGTCGCGAACCACGCCGACGTTCACCGAGCCGCTGCTGTGCGAACGGACGACACGGGTAAAATCGCTGGTGTCATGGACCGCTTCGTCGTTCACCTTGACGATCACGTCCCCGGCCCGGAAGCCGGCTTTTTCGGCGCGGCTGCCCTTCTCCACCGCGCGCACCAGCACGCCGTTGCCGTTCTTAACGCCAAAGAACTCGCCCAGTTGCGGAGTAATATTTTCCACGGTCAGACCGCTGCGGCCTGACTGAGTGACGACCACCATGTTGAAGGCGGGCATCTCGGGCATACGGATTTCCGGCATCTCGAAATGAAATTCTTTCGCCTTGGGACCCATCGCAATCGCGTTGTGCCGGTCGGCCAACTGCACCTTAAGGCTCAAGGGCTGGCCATCGCGGCTCAATCCAAACGTGACCACGCGGCCGGAAGGAGTTTCGTGGATCATCCGCCGCAATTGGGCGGCGCTCTCGATCGAGGTGCCGTTCATGGTGAGAATGACGTCGTGTTCCTTGAGGCCTGCCTTGCCGGCGGGCGCGTCTTGATCCACCATCGTGACCTCGACGCCTTTCTCTTCCTTCAGCTTCAGGGCGCTGACGCGATCGCCGGTCACGTCGGCGATATCTACGCCGAGGTAGGAGTTGCCTCCGCCTTCGTCGCTGGAGAAGCCCCAGAGGCTGGCGCCGGGATCCACCGGGCCAGTCTGCGCCGCATGCGAAAAGCTAAGGAGCAATGGCACGAGAACGATGCTGGTCAGAATGTATTTGCGCATGGTCATTTCCCCCGAACCTGGGATCTTTTCTTCTTTACGGGTTAAGTTGATGCCTTTTACCGGCTGGCGCGCTTGAAGCAGATGTCGCCAGTCGTGGTGCGTACTTTCAAAACCGGGCCGCCGCCGTTCAGTTTTCCTTCCGCGGTGTAGGTTCTGGGTCCGTACGGACCGCCTTCGCTGCGGACGTGGATGTCGGAAAAATCGGAGGTGATATGGTGTCCGTTCGCCAGATCAACGCTGGCGCGGATATCCACCGCAACGTCGGGAGCAATGTACACCGTGATGTCGCCGGCGGAGGTTTCCAGTTCCGAATCGTGGCGCTCGGCGCCGGTGTTAACGAGTTTCACGACGATGCCGCCTGCGCCGGTTTGCGCCTGGGCGGAAGGCACGCCGGTCAGCTCGATGCTGCCGCCGGCGGTTTCGGCGTGCACATGTCCCTTAGCTGAATTGACGCGGATACTGCCGCCGCCGGTGTCAACGTCGGCGGGACCGCCGATATCCCCTAGTTCGATACTGCCGCCGCCGGTGGAGGCCTTTATCTTACCGCTGCTGTGACGCACGACGATGCTGCCGCCGCCGGTCTCGATGACCGCGCCCTGCGCTCCAGACTGTATTTCGACACTGCCGCCGCCGGTTTCGGCAACGACCTTGCCATTGGCCTGGTGCACTTCGATGGAGCCTCCGCCGGTGTGAAGTCCGGCGTCGCCAGTGATAGTGCCGACGTCAATCGATCCGCCACCGGTTTCAGCGGTGGCGCCGCTGCCGATGTCATCGAAATGAATGCTGCCGCCGCCGCTCTCCGCTTCGAGGTGGCCGGACAATCCAGTCGCGTCCACGCTGCCGCCCTCGGTCTCAAGCTTCACCAGGGCCATTTCGCGGGGAACCGTGACCGAGAATTCGGTCGAGCAATGGCGCGGATGTCTTCCACCCTGCCAGTCGCCGACGATCCAGGCGGTATCTCCCTTCACATAAGCCGTGATTCTGTACTGTTCAAACTGGTGGCGGGCTTCCTGCTCGGAAGAAGTCCCAAAACGAGTATGAATGACGTAATTGATACCCTGCTGCTGCCCGCCGCGCACCACTAACGAGCCCACGTCCACTTTCACGCGCAAGATTTTCACCGCAGCCAGCGAACCGGTGATCTCCTCACCCCAGGATCCGCCTTCGCGGGCGATGTGTGTTTCCTGCGCCACGGCCAGCGACGCAAGCAGGGTCAGTCCGGCAGCGAGTACCGCCGACAGCCCAACGATTTGTGAAGAACGTTTCAAATTCTTTACCTCAATTCTCGCCGGGAATCGGCGAATACTTTTGGGTCTTACCAATCTCCAGAGTGCGCTTCATAAATGTCTTTCAGCTCGACTTCTCGTCCCTCAGGGGCTAAAGCCCTGACACATTGCACCTGCCTATCGCGGTCCTGAAGCGCTGCGCCACCCAGGAGCAAGCGCTCTAGTCAATCTCAGGCAACTGCGCCAGCATGGTGCGCGCCTGCGACTTGATGTACGTGCTTGAATCCTTCGCCGCCAGCGTCATGAGCACACCGCGCACGCTGCCATCGGCCTTCACCGGCTCCAGCATGCGCAAAGCCTCGGTGCGGACGCCGGGATTCGAATCGTTGACCAGCGCCTGCAGCAGGCTGTCGCGAACCCGGGTGTCGTCCTTCACGTACGGTCCGAGGCCGTCGAGCGCCTTGAAGCGCACGCCGGGGTTGGAGTCATACTGCAGCGCGTAGATCAGGGCCTCGCGGAAATTGGTGTCGGTGGGCTTCTGGGTCAACAGGCCCACGGTATCCATGCGGACGCCGGAATTGTAGTTGTTGCGGGCGGCGTAGAGCAGCAGTTGCTGGATGCGCTGATCGTTGAGCGAGCCCTGCGCTTCCTGAGTTGAAACGGTGTTGTACTTGATTGTGACCTGATCTGTACCTGCGACTGGCGTGACGGAATTGATGCTGGCGATGGAGGCGTCGCTGACTACTGGCGGTGGGCCCGAAAGGCCTGCCTGCTGAGTGCGCGGCCCGTAGACCTTGGTGGCGGTCCCGATTCCGGCGGCGAAGCCGAAGATGAGAATTACCGAAGCCAGCGCGGGCGAAAACCGTACCTGCCTCAGCCAGTTCGCCGGATCGAAGGCCAGCCGGTGCCAGAAACTGCCCTGCTCGGCGGTCTCCAGCGCTTCCTGCAGGTGCATGCGCGAGCCCGCCACCAGATTGGGCGACGGCTCGGCGGCGCGATCCTGCGAAAGCAGAGCGTGGAAATCCTGCTCCGACTTCAATTCGGCGGCGCAGTCGGCGCAGCGGGCCACGTGCTGCTCCAGTTCGTGGCGGGCATCGTCGGCCAGTTCGCCGTAAACGTGGAGCACGATATTTTGTCTTACCCATTCGCACTTCATAAGTTCCACCTGTTGCATCTCGGGACCCATGACCCTATCTGATGGGGCCCTATCTCATGTCCGCCAGGGCGCCGCGCAGTTTCTGCGTGGCGCGAAAGAGTGTGTTCTTGGCGGTCTCTTCCGTGGTATGCAAAATTTCGCCCACCGTGCGCAGCTTCAAGCCGTGATAATGCTTCAGTTCGAACACCATGCGTTCGCGGGGCGTCAGTTTCTCAAGTGCTCCGCTGATCCGCGCTCCCAGCTGGCGCCGCATCAGGTCGCGCTCCGGATTCGCTCCCGCGCGGCCGTCGGCGACCTGATCCAGCAGGTCATACTCGCCGCCGTCGGCGTCTTTTGCCACCGGCGCATCCTCTTTGCGCACGTTCCGCTTGCGCAAATGATCGAGGCACAGATTGGTGACGATCCGGTAAATCCAGGTGTAGAAAGAACACTCGAACCGGAAGCTGCCGATGTTCTTGTAGGCCTTCAGGAACGCGTCCTGATAAACGTCCTGGGCGTCGTGCTCGGTGCCGGTGAGATGGAGAGCCAGGCGCAGCACCGCCTGATCGTAGTGACGGACGAGTTCCTCGAAGGCGGCGGTGTTACCGCGCTGCGCCTCGCGGATCAGCATCGTGTCATCTATACGGCGATCTTGCCCAGCCATGCGGCCCCGCGCGGGGTCTTGCTGCTCACGGTCTACGTAACCGCTGACTCTGTGTGATCTCTCACTCTTCAGTTTCGAGTGGGCCCGTTCGCCAAACGCAATTGATACTGCCCATGCATCGGCCGGCATTCGTGTCCTGTCCTCTGCATGTTCCGGCCTACACGCTGTATCCGGCCATGCACAGGAATAGACGGCTAGTCAGTGGAAGCGTGAGCAGAAATTATATGCGGTCCGGGGATTTTTGGGAGTAGCTAGGTGATTCTGGGGCAAAGGGTTAGGGCGAAACAGAACAACTGAACCCTGGTTCTGCCGCCGATTTGGCAGGGAAAATGCCCTGATTGTGAGGCAGAAGGATCGCCGCTCGAGCTGTCAAGGCAGGGCGCATCAGTGAGATGGGGTCTGGCCCACCAGGGCAAAAAGAATGGAATTCATCGAATCCTCTATTGCCTCTCGAGCATGCTAGACCAGGAACTAGGAGCTATTGCAACTGTGCCGCGCAAGCGCAGGACAGCCGCGTGACACGTGTGGGAGAATACACGCATGACTGGAGTCCAATTCGTTACGGATGGTAAGGGTCGCAAGGTAGCGGTTCTCATCGACCTGAAGAAACACGGGGCGCGGCTCGAGGATTTCTGGGACGGGCTGATTTCCGAATCCCGCCGCAAAGAGGCTGGGATACCGCTGGAGAAGGTGAAGGCTGACCTGGTCAGGCGCGGGCGGCTTCGTGAGTAGTTATGCTGTCGAACTAAAACCCTCGGCGCGGAAGGAACTCGAATCGCTGCCTGACAGCGTGTTGGAGCGCGTGATCCGCAAGTTGGAGTCGCTTGCGGATGAGCCAAGGCCCGCCGGATGCAAGAAGCTGAAAGGCTATAAGGATCAGTGGCGCGTCCGAATTGGCGACTGGAGGGTTGTGTACGTGGTCGACGATAAAGCGAGGCTGGTGAGCGTCACTCGCATTGCCCACCGGCGTGAAGTCTACGATTAGCCTACTCCGCCGTCGGCTCTTTCCCGATGACCACCTTCAAATGCGCGGTCACGTCCTTGTGCAGCTTGATGGGGACGGTGAACTCGCCGATGGTCTTGAGCGGCTCGTGCAGCTGGATCTTGCGGCGATCCACGTTGAAGCCCTTCTTGGCCAGGCCTTCGGCCAGGTCGCTCGAGGTGACTGAACCAAAGAGCTGATCGTGCTCGCCCGACTTGCGCGTGAGCGACAGCGACACGCCGTCAAACTGCTTGGCCAACTCCTCGGCCTGCGCCTTCTCTTTAGCGGAACGGCGCACGGAGGCGGCCTTCATCTGCTCGATGACGGCCTTGTTGCCGTCGTTGGCTTCGATGGCCAGCTTGCGCGGGAGGAGAAAATTGCGGCCATACCCCTCGGCGACCTTGACCACGTCGCCGCGGGCGCCGAGCTTTGCTACGTCCTCTTTCAGGATGACTTCCATGATGGCTCCAATCAAGATCAAATTCTTTTCGCCGCGGATTTACGCGGATTCACACGGATAAACCAACCTACTCAAAAAGCCTCATCCGTTAAGATCCCTGTAAATCCGTGGCCAAGGTCTAGCTTGCTCTCCCGGCGAACGGCAGCAGGGCGATGTTGCGGGCCTGCTTGATGGCCGAGGACAGGCGGTGCTGATGCGGCGCGCACACGCCGGTCAGGCGGCGCGGCACGATCTTGCCGCTCTCGGCGACGAACTGGCCGAGCAGCCGGTAATCCTTGTAGTTGATGTCTTCGATTTTCTCGGTGCAGAACTTGCAGACTTTCTTGCGCCGGAAAAACTTGCGGCCGCCGCCGCCTTCGCGCGGGCCGCCGGGACCGCGTCCGCCGCCGCCGAACCTGGGTCTATCTGAACCGGGCCGATCTCCCCCGGATCGCGGGCCGTCGCTGGAGCGCCGTCTCTCGCTTGGTGCCGATTGCTCTGGTGCTTTGGTTTCGTCAGCCATAATTCTCCTGTAAATTCGGTGGCCAGTGACTCGTAATCAGTGGCCGGTCAATTCAGTATCTCGGCGCTGCGGGAAAACTGGCGAGTGATCACTGTCCACTGATCACTGGCCACTCGTCTTCTAGACCGCCGCCGGAGCTTCAGGCGCTGCTGCCGCCGCCGGCGCTTCCGCCGGGGCTGCGGGCTGGGCGCTGATCTTCTTGCGCGAATCGCGGAGGGCCTTGATCTTGGCCAGGCGCTTCTGCTCCTCGTCAATGCGCACGGTGAGGAACTTGATGACCGGTTCGGTCACGCGCAGGCGGCGCTCCAGTTCGTGCATCACCACGCCTCCGCCCTCCACCACCAGCAGGACGTAAACCCCCTCGTGGAAGCGGCGTACGGTGTAGGCGAGACGGCGCTTGCCCATCTTCTCGACGGACTTTATGGATCCGCCTGAGGCCGGCACAGCCGACTGCAGCGTCGAAATCAGCTTGTCCAGGTCTTCGTCCGTCATGTCGGGCCGGACGATGAACATCAGTTCATAAGTACGATTCATTCGGGTCTCCAAATTCCTTGGCCACGGATCTTCACCGATTTCACGGATAAACCAAATCAACCCAAGCGACTCTCAAGATCCGTGAGAATCCGTGCAAATCCGTGGCTAGTTCTTTCCTTCCTCGAGCTCTTTCTGGTTAAAGCGGTTCATGGCCGCCGCCGGACCGTCCTGCAAAATTGCCTTCACCGCTTCTGCGGCGGTGTCGAGCATTCCGTCTACAACTTCCAGTTCTTGCTTCTTCATCGGGGCCAGCAGGTAACTCTGGCCATCGGATACCTTGCGCTCCGGCGCCACGCCAATCCGGATCCGCAGAAAATCCTGTGAACCAAGCGCCCCGATGATGGACTCGATGCCGTTGTGCCCCGCCGAACTGCGCCTGGTATGAATGCGCAACGTGCCCAGCGGGAAGTCCAACTCGTCCTGGATCACGATCAGGTCCGAGTCCGGCTTCGCGTCGTACTCTGTCAGCAGTTCCCGCACCGAGATGCCGCTCAGATTCATAAACGTCTCAGGCTTGGCCAGCAGCACCATCTGATCGGCGATTACGGTGCGCGCCGTCAGCGCCCGGCACTGCCGGTTTCTCACTTCCACCCCGAGTTTGCCGGCGATGCGATCAATCACCAGAAAACCCAGGTTATGCGGCGTGAACTGGTACTCGATACCAGGATTGCCGAGACCGACGATCAGTTTCACGCCACCATCCCGAACCATGTAGCGGCGGACATATTCGTCCGCCTTGCGGTGCATGAGGCCGGCGTTTCGAACGGCGGGCCCCGCTGCGCTCGGCGGGACGGGCGAATGCGCCCGTCCCTGCACGAGCTATTTCTTTTCCTTCTTCTCGGCCTTCTCCGGCTTGGCCGCTGCTGGAGCCTCGGCACCCTCTTCGCCTTCGGTCTCCTGCTTGCCCTTCTTGATGACTTCGGGCTCGGCCGGGGCCGCTGCTTCTGCCGCCGCTGCTTCCGGCGCGACGACAACTTCTTCCTTCACCGAAGTGACGTGCGCCACGGGTTGGTTCGGGTCGGTAATGAACTTCACTTTTTCCGCGCGCGGCAAGTCCGAAACGCGCAGCACCTTGCCGAACGTTAGTTCGGTCACGTCGGCGTCAATGTGGCTGGGGATGTCGGTCGGGAGGCACTCGACCTCGACTTCGCGGAGCATCTGCTCCAGGATGCCGCCTTCCTGCTTCACACCCGCAGCTTCACCCGTCAGCAGGATGGGCACGTTGACGCGCAGCACCCTGTCCATGGCGATGCGTTTCAGGTCAATGTGCAGCAGTTTGCCCTTGATCGGCTCGTACTGCCAGTCCACGATCATCGCTTTGGTGACCTCGGCCTTGGCGCGCTCGCCGCCGTTGAGCGCGAGGTCGAAAATGGTGTTGTGGCCGGTCTCGGAATGCAGAATGCGCAGCACCTGCCGCGGATCCACGCTGACCGGCAGCGAATCTTTGCCCGCGCCGTAGACGACGCCGGGAATTTTTCCATCGCGGCGGACGCGGCGGGCCTGGTTCTTGTTGCCCGACTCGCGCGCCTGCGCTTCCAGTGTGTTGGTTTCCAGTACGGTTGCCATAGAATTCAATCCCTGTCTGAAAAAGTTCGTGGCAGCTTCAGCCTTCTTCGATCTTCTGCCCGTCTTCCTATGTAAACAGCTTGCTCACCGATGTTTCTTCGTGATTGGCCTGAATGGCCCGGCCGATCAGGCCCGCAATCGAGAGGACGGTGATTTTCCCTCCCTTTTCCGTGCGCGCCGCATCGGCCTCGGGGTTCAGCGGGATGGTATTGGTGACTACCAACTCTTGGATCACCGATCCCATGATGTTCTGGACCGCAGGCCCCGACAGCACGGCATGGGACGCGCAGGCAAATACCGAAGTCGCGCCGTTCTCCAGAAGTGCGTCCGCCGTCTTTACCAGTGTTCCGGCCGTATCCACCAGGTCGTCAATGATCAGGCAGGTTCGCCCGCTCACGTCGCCGATCACGTTCATGACTTCCGCGACGTTCATTTCGACCCGGCGTTTATCCACGATGGCCAGCGCGGCGTCCACTTTCTTGGCGAAGAAGCGCGCGCGCTCCACGCCGCCGGCATCGGGCGAAACCACCGTCAGGTTGGGCAAAGCCAGCTTCCGGAAGTGATCCACCAGCACCGGTGAAGCGAACAGGTGGTCCACCGGGATGTTGAAAAAACCCTGCAACTGCGGCGTATGCAAATCCACAATCAGCGCCCGGTGCGCCCCGGCCGTGGTGAGCAGATCGGCCACCAGCTTCGAGGAGATCGGGCTGCGCGGTTTGTCCTTGCGGTCCTGCCGCGCGTAGCCGAAGTACGGGACTACCGCCGTGATGCGCCGCGCCGAGGCGCGCTTGAGCGCGTCAATCATCAGCAGCAATTCCATCAGGTGCTCGTCCACCGGCCGGCACGTGGGCTGCAGGACGAACACGTCGCAGCCGCGCACGTTCTCCTGAATCTGGACGTAGCACTCGCCGTCCCGGAAGCGGATCACCTGCGCCTGGCCGCGAAGCATGCCGAGAAAGTGGCAGACCTCATCGGCGAGGGGTTCGTTGGCCGTGCCGCTGAAGATCTTGAACTTGTCGTCGGTGCGCGAACGCTGCTTGCGCTCGGGCTTTTCGTCAGTCACGGGCGCAGCCTTCTTCTCGACTTTCTCCGTCGGCTTGTCGGTCGGCGTCACTAAAGTAGCCATAGTGAGTTCTCAGTTCTCGGTTCTTAGTTCTCAGTATTTTGGGCTCGGGCCAGTTCGACTGAGAACTGAAAACTGGCAACTGAGAACTGCTTCTTGGCTGGGCCGCTAGGATTCGAACCTAGACAAAGTGCTCCAAAGGCACTTGACCTACCATTAGTCGACGGCCCAATAACGACAAACTTTGATCGTCGATTCTTGATGGTTGATTGAACCCCTGAAGGGGCACCTTAATTGTCAATCAACATTCAAAAATCAACAATCAAAAACTCCGGGCCATGTGGCGAAGGCCGCCTCGGTCGTCCAAGCGCAGGCGAAGCCGAGCGCCCCTCGATCCAAGTCTCAACCCCTGAAAACCCGCCGCCAGTAAGCCTTCCGCGGCAATGTCGCCGTGGCCTGCGCCGTCCAGCCTTGCTTCCGCAGCCTGGCCGACGCCCGGGCAGCAGCCTCTCGCGAGGCGAACAGCCCGTACAGCGTCGAGCCGGAGCCCGACAGCGACGCATATTTCGCGCCCGCGCGCAAAAGCGCGCGCTTCCCTTCACGCAGCTCGGGATACTCAGGAAAGACGACTTGTTCGAAGTCGTTTTCGATCCCAGCCCGGACAAGCCAGAGAAGCGGATTCCCGGCCCGGCCCCTTCTACCCAAAAAATGAGAAGGAGCACCGGAGTAAGGCTCGCTCAGCCACGCCGACAACCCGCGGCCAAGCTCATTCATTCTATCGGACGCGAGGGATAGCGTCAATTTAGACTGAGCCGGTGTAGGGACAGCCGCCCCCGGCTGTCCGGCCGAGCGAAGCTCGGCTGGGTCTTGAACTGGTCCTTCCGGAACTGCCTCGGCGGACACCAGCTGGCGGGCAGGAGTGCCCGCCCCACACAAGCCACATAACCGATCCCACTCGGCGAAGGCTTTCGGAGTCGAGACTCCAATTTCAGGGATGATCACCACGCACGGCATCGCGGGCAAGTCCGGCAGCGGGTAGACCTGCTCGCCGCGGCCGATGCCGAGAACCATTCCACCCACCAGAAACTGGGGCAAATCCGAGCCGACCTCGGCTGCAATGCGCAGCTTGTCGGCCATTGGCAGGGTTTTCTTCAGGGCACGCTCCAGGCCTAGGAGCGTGGCCACGGCATTGGCTGACGCTCCGCCCAGGCCGCCCTGAACCGGCAGCCGTTTTTCGATCTCGATGACCACCCGTCCCTTTGCTCGATGTGCCTGCATGGCCTTTTCGACGATGCGGAAGCAGGTGTTCGATTCGTCCCGGGGCACACGCGGGTCGGCGCAGCGAATCTCGATCGCATGATTTCCGGCGGCGCCACGGCTGACGCTGACGCGGATCACGTCATGCAGCGCGATCGTCTGGTAGACGGTCAGGAGCTCATGAAATCCGTCCGGCCGGGATGCGCCGATGCGCAGCCCGAGATTGATCTTGGCGAAGCTTCGGACGGTCACCGTCATGGAGGAATGATTGTAATGGCTCAGCCTTGACTTAGGGATGATGAGGATGCTCCAAGAAGAGATCTTCAGTTCCCGATTGATCCGCGAAAATCCGCGTCGATCCGCGGCGAAAGGAGGTTCCCCTATCCCCTGCGCTTGTAGAGAATCGCGAACTCAAATCCCTGATTCGGCGGGAACAACTCCGCTATTTTCCGCAGGCGCTCGGACAGCGCCGAGGGCGCCAGCAGCGGATAGTCGCGCTCGCGCAGATCGTAGTAATCCACGTCGAGATACAACGACAACAGGTAGATCGAGATGGTGTCGGAGAAGGTCGCCTCCAGGTACTCGTTCTTGTACCGTTCGGCGTCGGGACCGTTAGCGGTGGCGAGTTTGCGGGCCTCCCAGGCGTCGAGCGAGGTCTCGCCGCGCAGGCCCGCTTCGACCTGGCTCCAGGCCAGGTCGCTGAATTCGCGCGAAACGCCGGCGTGTTCCACCAGCGCGTGGCCCACGTTGATGTAGAACTCAAAGGCCACGGAGAATTTGTCGTCCATAAGCCTGGTCGAGATAAAGACGCACTGCGAATCGCCGAGATTGAGGTTGCGGTGGCAGACGGCATTGTCGCTGAGCGCGACGTCGTAGCGGTCGGCAATCACAGTGTCGTCGCCCTGGCTCACCGTGAGCGGCACAAAGTAATAGGCTTTCCGCTCGAGCGCAGCCGCGATGCGCATGGGCACGGCTGCCACCATGCGCTCAAGGTCAAACGAATTTACCGCGATCTCGCCCGCCGCGGCGTAGCAGACTCCGTTTGGCGCCTGGGAAACCGGCGTCAAGCGGACCACATCTGCCGGAGTGCGCGTGATTGCTGGGGCGGCCTGCGACATGCTGTGTCTTTTATACACCAGCCGAGGCTTCCGTTTGGCGGTTGAAGCGGCGATTTGCGCTGCCGGGATGGTGTAGCTTAGAGGCATGGTTTCCGCCGTCAGTGCGCGGCCGCCCCGCTGGTATGGCGTTCCGGTGCGGGTGCTGATCATGACGTTTCTGGGAACGCTGCTCAGCTTCGCGGTCTGCCTGTTGCTCTCGATTCTGGGGACGGTGATGGTGGCCGCGGTGCGCGGCCTGCGTCCGGATTTGCGATTTGCCTACCGCCATATCGCGCTGCCGGTCGCGCTGGCCGCAGGAGTGATCATCTTCGTGTTTGTTCTGATTAACGAAATCCGCTACTACCAGCAGGGCAAAGCCTTGTCGGAGATCGAGAGGGCGAGCTAGATATGCCGCCGCGGATCGCCATTCCCATGCCGCACTCAACCGACCGTGAGTACGGAGAACGGGCCATTCCGCAATATGAACGCGCGGTTGCGCTGGCCGGCGGGGAACCGGTGCGCATTCCGCTGGATCGGAGTGCGAGCGAAGTCTTGCAGATGATCGGGCGGTGCGATGGCGTGCTTTTGCCGGGCAGCAAGGCGGATGTGGATCCTGCCCGGTTTCATGGTTCTCCATCGCCGCACACCGCTGCGGCCGATCGGCGCCGAGAGGCCGTGGATGACCTTCTGCTTAAAGACGCATATGAGCGGCGCAAGCCGGTGCTGGGCATCTGCTATGGCCTGCAGAGCTTGAATGTGTTTCTGCGGGGAGCGTTGATTCAGCACATTCCGGATTTTCTTCCGGAAGAAACTCGGGCGAAGGTGAATCATGAGGCGGGCCGGAAAGTGGCGGTGGCGCACACGGTGGAGATCGAAGCCGACTCAAAGCTCGTGGGCATCCTATGTGGCGACAGCCGCCCCCGGCTGCCGGGCCGGGCGCAGCCCGGCGGCGCAGAACTCAAAGGTCCGAAGTCTGAGGTCCGACCCCCGCTCGTCGTGCCGGTGAACTCATCGCATCATCAGTCGGCTGAGGCCATCGGCAACGGCCTGCGCGTTGTGGCCCGCTGCCCCGATGATGACATCATCGAAGCGCTGGAGGGGACTGCCTCGGATCATTTCGTGCTGGGGGTGCAGTGGCACCCTGAGCGCTCGGTGGATGAGGATGAGCCCTCGCGGGCGATCTTCCGTGCGCTGATCGAAGCAGCAACCGCCCGCTGACGGAACAGCGGCCCTATTTTCTGCGCCTATCTTTGCGTCGCCTGGTAGGTTTGCGCGCCAATAACACCACCACATGTGCAATGGCTGCGTTATCCGTGCCCAACCCTTCCGGAGTCTTCGCTTTCAGGCCGACACAATCGGCGTGAACGCCGAGCAGTTTGGCGACGCGTGCGCGGATCGCGGCCGCGTGCGGCCCGATTTTCGGAGCAGCCAGAATCAAGCTGGCATCTACGTTGCCCACGGTGTAACCGGCGCTGTGAACGCGTTTCAGTGCTTCGCGCAGGAAAATGGCGGAATCGGCACCCTTCCATTTCGGATCTGACGGCGGGAAAAGTGCGCCGATGTCCGGCGCCGCAATAGCACCGAGCAGCGCGTCAGTAACCGCGTGCAGCAGGACGTCGCCATCGGAATGGCCGCCGAGGCCCTGGTCGTGAGCCAGCGCGATCCCGCCAATCTTCAACGGAATGCCGGAACGGAATTCGTGCGAATCGAAACCGTAGCCAATTCTCATGCGGAAACCTTGGCCACGGATTCACACGGATTTCCGCGGATTTTCTTCCTTTCGTTGTCAAACAGCAGGCGGCGGAACTGCGGTCTCACTCCAAAGTTGAGGAGCAAGCCCACCTCGATTTCCGTTGCGCGCAGATAGTGCAGGAGTTGCGCTTCGTGTGCAGATTCCATGGTTCGTGCGGCTTTCAGTTCGAGAAGAACCGTACCCTCAACCATCAGGTCCGCATAATATTGGCCGACTTTTCTGCTGCGGAACCAGACTGGCACAGAGACTTCCCGCACGGCGCTCACCCCTGATTCTTCCAGGGCCACGGCCAGTGCCGCGGCATAAGTAGATTCCAGAAAGCCGTACCCGAGTTCGTTGTAGACATCGTAAAACACACCGATAACCCTGTTGGTTAGCTCGGAATGTTTCAGGTCGGTTCGAGGAGAATCCATTACCAGCGAGTTTACGCCCTGAAACAGGGTTGATCCGTGCAAATCCGTGGCTCATTTCCTTAAATAGAACTCGGCCAGTTCCATGTCTGCCGGCGTTGTAATTTTGATGTTTTTGGGCGAGCCCATGACCACCGCGACCTCGTGGCCGGAGCGCTCGGCCAGCGAGGCTTCGTCGGTGCCCATGAAGCCGTCGGCGGCGGCTTCGTCGAAGGCTTTCTTGATCACCTCGTAGCGGAAGCCCTGGGGCGTCTGGGCCAGCACCACCCCGGCGCGCGGGATGGTGGTCTTGATGATCGCGCCGTCGGCCGTGCGCTCGACCTGCTTCACCGTGTCCACGGCCGGCAATCCGGCGATCGCGGCCCCGTATTTCTGGGCCGCTTCGATCACTTCCTGAATGATCTCCGCCGTGACCAGCGGCCGCACGGCATCATGCACCAGAATAATATCGTCGGGCGCGGCGGTGATGGCGTTCAGAGCGTTCTGCACGGACTGCTGGCGATGTTCGCCGCCGGCCACCAGTTCGATTCTCTTTCTTAGGATGTCTCTGTTCAGGACGTCTTTGGCTTGTTTGTCCAGCCGCTCGCGGAATCCGTCAATCTCATTCTCCCGGAGCGCGACCCAGATCTCGCTCACCGCATTGCTGGCAGCGAACTTCCGCAAGGTATGAATGAGGATCGGCGTGCCTGCCAGTTCCGTGAACTGCTTGGAAGAATGCGGCTTCTTCGTCTTAGCATCCGTCGAGCTGGGCATGGGCGCCATGCGCGTCCCCAGGCCCGCGGCCGGAATGATGACAACCACCTTCATAGCGGGCTGTCAGTATACGAGCGCAGAAGGGGGAGTTCAACCGGGCGCCGCGCCGCAAGCGCGCTGCCGGCGGCTCGGTTTCGTAGTGGCCGCAATTCACTTTTCCTTCGGCGGTTCCCACAACTCGATGCGGTTTCCGTCCGGATCGGTGATCCAGGCGAAGCGTCCGTAGTCGGCCTCTTCGCGGTGAGGGTCAATCTCGACTCCCGCGGTCTTCAACTCTGCCAGCAGCGCGTCCAGGTCATCCACCAGGTAATTGACCATGAACCCGGCCCGGCTGGCGCCGAAATATTTCGTGGTCTGCGGAAATATCGACCACGCGGTCAGCCCCTTCGGGCCGGGCTCACTGCCGTCGGCTGCCTGCAGGGCACGCCACTCAAACGACGCACCCTGCCCGTGCGCATCACGCTTGATGCCAAGGTGCTTCTCGTACCATTCGTAAAGCTGGTTCGGATTTTCGGACTTGAAGAAAAGCCCGCCGATCCCGGTGACGCGTTTCATGAAGTCTCCTTGCGAGCTGGAAGCGATTACCAGGAAGGCCACTTGATGGCCAGACCACCCTGCGGGTGCAGTCCAATTGCCAGACCTCCGAGAGAGCGAACCCCGACGGCCAGCCCGCCCACGGCCACGCCGCCGATCGCGACTCCTCCAACGACCACCAGGCCCAGCGTAAGTCCGCCGAGGCCAATCACACCGAGACTTAGGCCGCCGATTGCGATGACTCCGGCCGCGATTGCACCGACGGCAATAATGCCAACCGCCACATCGCCCACCGCGATCACGCCGACAGCCCGGCCTCGGGTTTGCTGGGACCGAGCGTCCGGCCCAACTGCGATGCAGATTATGGGGATGTCGCCAATGACGGCTTCTGAGCGATAGCGCATAGTTCCTGCCTCCAGCGGATATTACGAAGCCGGCTTCGTCTCGGTTCCCGGAGAGACGGTTGCGCCTGGGCCTGCCACAGCCACCGGCACCGGCGGAACCGGCGCGGATACTGCCTGCCTCGAATAGGCGGCGCGCTCGTCCCATTTGCCGAAGATCATCTTTCCGGCCGTCGTCTGCAGAACCGAGGTGACCGAAACGTCAATTGTCTTGCCGATCATCTTGCGGGCGTTGTCCACCACGACCATGGTGCCGTCATCCAGGTAGGCCACGCCCTGGTTGTACTCCTTGCCTTCCTTGAGGATAAAAACCCGCATGGTCTCGCCGGGCAGCACGATGGGCTTCAGAGAATTGGCCAGCTCGTTGATGTTCAACACTTCCACGCCCTGAAGCTGAGCGACCTTGTTCAGATTGAAATCGTTAGTGATGATCTTGCCCTCATAGAGCTTGGCCAATTCGATCAGCTTCAGGTCTACTTCGCGGACGGCGGGGAAGTCATCTTCCACGATCTGGATCTGCAGGTTGGCGACTTTCTGCAGGCGCTGCAGAATGTCGAGCCCGCGGCGTCCGCGGTTGCGCTTCAGCGAGTCGGAGGAGTCGGCGACCAGCTGCAGTTCGCGCAGAACGAACTGCGGGGTGACGATCACGCCGTCGAGGAAGCCGGTCTCGGCGATGTCGGCGATGCGTCCGTCAATAATGACGCTGGTATCGAGAATCTTGTAGCTTTTCTTGCCCTGTTTTTCGCCGCCGAAAATGCCGCCCAGGGCGGAAAGATTCAGCAGGTCGCCCTTGTTGGCCCCCACGATCAGTCCCACGTAGGCCATCAGCAGCATGACCATGATCTGGAGGAAGCTCTGGGTGCTTCCAGGGGGCACGCTGTTGCGGATGACCAGGGCAAACAGGTAGGCGCCGCAGATGCCGAGCACGCTGCCGATAGCGGCCCCGATCAGCCGCTTCAGGCTGACCGTGCGCAGCTTCCATTCGAACAGGACGATGGCCGCCCCGATCAGCGCGCCCACGCCCGCATCCGAGGGGCGCGGCAGGTTGAAGGGCGCGATAACGAAGCAAGTAACCGCTACCACAACGATGAAAAGAAGGCGTACAAAAACAATATCCACGGCAACCTCCCCCGGATGCAGCGTCGCCACCCACGCGGCGGGATGCATCCGTGCCGTCTCCGCGCCGCCCCGGGGCGGGAGGGGCACTTCGTATGCGGGGCGCGCATGAATTAGGGGAATAAACCAGCGCCCCGTCCCGGCCCGGTTAGGGGCTTGGCCGGGTGAACAATACGTACCGCCCAAAGTATATACCTGCCGGAAAACGGCGGAGAGGAAACTGCGGCACCTGGGCAAACCCAGGTTCAGACCTCCACCATGTAAAGTACTGTCAGTTGGACGGTTAGAACGCAACATTCGCCGCTGAGGCGGTTTTGCATGGGTGTACGACCGCAAACCGAATTGAGGAAGCTCATGAAGAAGATCGCACTCGTGGTCACGCTGCTGCTCTCTGCGTTGGCCTGGGCGGGCACACCCAACCCAGCCAATTACACGATTAACGTCCACGTCAGTTCGTCGCGCCTGACCGAGCGCAACTTGCTGAAGTTGGAAGTAATCATCGACGGGAAGAACTATGAACTGCAAGGCGACCGTAGTACCAGCGCAGTGCTGGCCCCGGGCGACTACAAGGCAACGCTTGTTAGAGATGAGCACCGCACAGCCTACGACTCTCTCCAAATCTACGAGTTTCTGTTCCCCGACCAGAAAACCAGGCGGTACTTTCTCGTCGGCATCCGGGAATAGCCGCTTCGCCGATGCCTGCAGGACCTGAGAATTTGTTATCGTCTCGCGTGGCTGCGAGCCTGAAATGCAGGTCCGGTGGCGGTTTGTCCTGCTAGACTTTCCCCCTATGAGAGCACTGGTCATTACCCGTTTTTCCGGTCCCGAAGCCCTCACCATTCAGAATGTCCCCGAGCCCACGGCCAAGGCAGGCCAAACCATCGTACGCGTGGCGGCCGGGGGGCTGAATTTTGCCGACGTCATGACGACGAAGGGCGGCTATCCGGGAACCCCACCGCCGCCTCTGATCGCCGGCCGTGAATTTTCCGGCGTTGAGCAGGGCACCGATCGGCGTGTGATGGGATATGCGCAGTGGGCTGCCTTTGCCGAAAAGACAACCGCATATCCGAACATGGTGTGGCCGGTTCCCGATCATTGGACCGACGAGCAGGCCGCTGCTTTCCCGGTGAATTACTTCACGGCTTATCTGCTTTATTGGCAGTCGGGGATGACGCCTCAGCCTATGTGGGGACAGCCGCCCTCGGCTGTCCAGCGGAGCGAAGCTCCGCGGCCTACTCCGCGGGTGCTCATTCACGCTGCGGCCGGCGGCGTGGGCACGGCCGCGGTGCAGATCGGCCGCCTGCTGGGCGCCGAAATGTACGGTACGTCGTCTTCCGACGAGAAGCTCGCCCGCGTCAGAGAACTGGGCCTCGAACACGGCATCAACTACAAGCGCCACGACTACGAAGAGGTGGTCAAGAACTTGACTCACGGCGAAGGTGTGGACGCGGTGTTCGAAATGCTCGGCGGCGAACACACCGCCAAAAGCCTGCGCTGCCTGCGCGATTTTGGCCGTGTCATCCAGTATGGCACCGCCACCGGCAAGCCGCCGCAACTCGACGTGCGCGCCATGTACGCGAAATCGGGCAGCGTGCAGGGCTTGTGGCTGACATATCTGTCGCAGAAGCTGGAGATCATGCGGCCGGCGTGGCAGCAGCTTGCGGAGTGGATCGGACAGGGCAAACTCACGCCGCAGATCGGACACGTGCTGCCGCTCGAGCATGCGGTGGAAGCCTACAAGCTGCTGGAGGACGGAAAGAACTACGGCAAGGTGGTGGTGAAGATTTCGGGTTGAGGCAAAGCCAAGACATCATCGGCTCCAGTAAGAAAATTCGGTACCGAAAATCCCCAGTCACTTACGACCGAGGAACCGTATGCGGACGCTTAAAGCGCGTCCCGGGGCGTCTATATAGGTTGGCGCTGGGTGCTGTGAGTCAATAATGCCGTTGCTGACGGCGACGTTGGCGTGGTTTGTAATATTGTCGAATCCGCCCCGCAGCGCCCAGTACATGCCAAAGAGATGGAAGCGCTTTTCGAGCGCCAGGTTCAAGGAAAAGTATGGCGGCAGGCGGAAGGTTCCGGGAGGAGCGGTGGGCAGGATCTCCTGCCGGTCATTCACCACGTTGAAGGGCAAGCCGTCGCGAACCTCCACCGAATACACGACGTCGAGCGTGTGCACTCTGGGCAATTTGAAAAATGGCAGCACGCCCCAGCCCACGAACCGGTTGGGGACGTCCCAGGGGTAAGGACCCGGTTTTTGCGGGCTCAACAGTGGGATATCCAGGCTGAAATCGAACGCCTGATTGGTGTGCACGCGGGAGCGGGTGTAGGCGCCGAAGATGGCGTAATGCTCGCGAAAATTGTGGCGTAGAACCAGCGTGACCGCATCGTACCGGTCGTCGCGCGTATTGCCGAGGATATAGTTGCCATCCACCGCGCCATTGAGCGTGTTGTAGGCGAAGCCGTGCACGCCCCGCTTCTCCACGAACTCGGCCTTCAGGAAGACTGCGGCCGGGAGTTTCTCTTCCACGCCAACACTCCAGTTCAGGTAGCGTGGCTCCGAGAGGGTGCTCCGGTTGGCGGTGAATATGGTCACTAGTGGCACCGGCTGCGGCACTGGATTTCCGTTCACGTCAACCGGGTTTCCGTTCGCATCGAAAAAATAGTCGGCTCGCTGACCGGCGAGGGGTTGGGCGACCAGGCCGAGTTGAGTGGCGTCGTAGATGATTCCAATTCCCGCGGACAACTTGATGTTTCCGCTGCTATCGAGAATGTAGGTGCCGGCCAGGCGGGGCGAGAGCAGGGGTTTCCGCACAACTTCATCCCAGTCCAGGCGCACCCCGGGCTCGATGAGCAGACGATTGGTCGCCAACCATCGGTCTTCGGCGTAGGCGCTGGCCTCGACGTTGTAGGTTGAGGAGTAATTGCCTCCGGAGAAAACCGAATAGCGCGCGCACGGCGAAGGCAGGACAGTCAGACAGTTGCCATTCCCAGGCAGTGTCTTACCCGCGAGCAGGAACGAGATTGGCTGACGCGCGAAATGCGCGTCGTAGCTCAGGCGGTCGAGGTCGGCGCCAACCTTGATGTCGTGACGTCCGTGCCGGTGCAGAGGCGCAAGATAGAGGTTGGCCAGGCCCTGCCAGCGGCGGGCCAGAGTGCGCTGGCTCAGGTAGTAGTTGCCTCCGCTTCCCCCGGTGGCGATGCTGTAGGGAGAGGTGCCCAGGGGGGTCAGCGTCACGCCGTACTGGTCCACGCCAAAACCGGCTTCGAGCAGTGCTCCGCCCGGGAAGGAATACTGGTCTTTGACCGAACCGATATAGGCGGATTCCAGGTCGGTGGGGGTCGTCTGCGGAGGGGTCAGGGCAGAAATCCCGGAATGCGGGTCGTCAAGGTAGTTCCACAGGAAGCCGGCTTTCAGAATATTGCGCGGCGTAAGGTTGGCCTGCAACTTTGACAGGCTGTCCATGCGCCAGACATTGTCGGTGTCGTTGCCGTTCGGCAGTTGTGGAATGATCGTGCGCTCATACTTGCCATCAATCGATTCTACGAACCAGATTTTGCCTTTGCGAATCGGGCCCGACATGGTGTAGATCGGGGTCCATTGGCCGAAGTTGACGCCCTTCGTGTTCTGCAGGGAGGGCACGAAATCCGTAGAAATGAAGCGAAGGTGGTCATCACCCATCCCGGTATTCAGGGCGAGCACACCCCCGGAGCCCTTCCCGTACTCGGCAGGCTCGCGGCTGGGTTGAACCTCGATCGAGCGGAAGGAGTCGGCATTGGTGCGCAGCTGGAGCTGGCCGGTGGCGGGATCGGTTACATTGAATCCGTCAAACAGAGTGAGAATCTGGTAGGTCTCGGCGCCGGCCAGGTGAAACTGCCCGAAGGCATCAGGCGTGGATCCGGGGATGTAGGTGAGGGCATTGCGATAGTCGTGCGAGCCCGAATAGGGAACGTTGATCAACTCTGCGCCCGTGAGTTGCTCCTTGGCGGAGATCTGCGCGGGGTCGATTTCCAGCGGCGCCTCCTGCACGTTGACCACTTCTCGCATCTCTTGCTGGTGGTAAAGAACTACGTCTACATTGGGGCTGGCGCCAACTTGCAGGTTGGGCAGCGACAGAGCGTAAAAGCCGATTTTCTCGACGCTAAGTGCGTAGGCGCCCGAAGGCAAGCCGGTGAACTCGCAACGGCCGGCAAAATCGGTTTCGCAGCGCAGGGGGCTGGCGGAGGGTGGACCCTGCAGCAGCACTCGCGCCGTGGCCACTGCGACCCCGTTTTCGTCATTCACAGCGACCGTGAGGTTTTGTGATCCAGGTGGGGGCTCAGTCGAGGCAGGCGTTTGCGCCCCAGACCACGGCACCAAGACTGTGAACACTGCCAGCAGCGCGAATTTGATCGCGTTTTGCAGGGCACGGTTCAGGCGTGTTCCTGTCGTCACAGAAAACCTGTTTTCGAAAGACTGCACAGAGGCGCGCGAGAAAGACTACTCCCGCGCCGGGGTTCGTGTCCCCAAAACATTTAGGCTGAATAGAGGTGCGACCAACCCATAGGCAGATGCGGCAGCAAATTCGCCGGTTGCATTTCGTGGCCTTCAATGGCTGGATTCCTCAAACACCCACTCCTCGCTCACCAGAAAATTTGCCAGCGAGCACAACGCGATGGCGAGTCCGTTGGCGACCAGGTAATTCATGTGTCCCTGGCCGACCATGACCTTCATCAGCGCCAGGTTCCCGAGCACAGACACGGCTCCGTTGGTCAGATTGAAGCGGACGAATCGCGGCAGGGAGCTGCTCCACGACGGCTGTATTCGGTCGGCCCAGGTGAATTGCTCGTGCCAGATAAAGTTGTGGACGACCGCGGCTTCCACCGCGATGGCAGTGGCGAACAGATAGTTGAAGCCCAGCACAGTCTTCAGCAGAAACAGCGCGGCGAACTGCACGCCGATGCCGATGCCGCCGACGAAATTGAACTTGCACCAGCGCGCCAGCTTGGAAGATTTCACCGGATTCGTCATAGCGCGATCGTCTCCTCGCGATAAAGCCGGACTGTGTTCTGGAGCGTGAAGGCAATCAGCATCAGTGCCATGCCGCCCAGACCGATCGCGCCGCCGACATCGAACAGACGGTACTGGCGGCCCAACAGATGCACTTCCGGCTTCCAGAAAAGGGCCAGATTCCCCACGGCCAGCAGGATGCGCAGTTCGGTCGGGCCGAAGCGCCAGAACGAGATTCTGAATTCGCCAAGCGCATGGGTTGCCAGATACGACTGAATCGAGAGCATCAGAAACGCGGTGAGCAGGCCGATCGCGATCCACGGATGCATGGCGCCTGACAGCGCCAGCCCGCCCATCAGGGCGAGGGCGCCAAAGCTATCCACCATGTGGTCTACATAAAAGCCGTAGCGGGGACGCAGGCGTTGCCGCACCCGAGCCAGCGTGCCATCAAGCGAATCGCCGAGCCAATTGAGGCCGAGACAGAGGATCACGCCCAGCAGCGCGTAGCGATTCCAGGGGACGAGGGCATAGCAGGCGCCGGCTCCGATCTGCGCCGCTAACCCTAACGCTGTCAGGTGGTCGGGGCCAATGCTGTCGGGTGTGCGCGCGGCCAGCCAGAGCAAAGCGCGTTTCTCGGCGGACGCGACCCAGCTTTCCTGCACCCGCAGCATGTCCGGGAAGGGACGCTTGCGCCGCATCTCCAGAAGAATCCGCGGGTTCACCTGTTCACAAAATTCGGTCATGGCTTGCGAGCCGAGGGTTGCCATTGCTGCCTCCGTAGGTTGCGGCATGGAAGATTTGCACGTGTACCGCACCTGCTGACTCTCACTGTTGCCGGAATGGACGCATCACGGCAATGCACCGCGGCTCATGCCGGGATCAAACAAAGGTCAGACGGCAAACGATTGAAAACATGGGACCTGGGGGCGGGGGTCAAGACTGCCTGGCGACGTTTCCAAAGTGGAACGCGGGGCGCGCCGATTCTGACTGGTCAACAGGGCTTGGCGCGGGCTTCCTATAAGATTGAGATTCCAGCCAGCTATGACGAAACTGCTGCGCTTTTTCCGGCCATCGCACCAGCACACGGCATTTTCAGCGACCCTGCTGCTGATGGGGACGGTGATGCTGTCGCGCGTGATCGGCTACACGCGCGAAGCCTACATCGCCTTCGCCTTTGGGGCGCAGCGGCAGACCGACGCGTACGTCACGGCTTTTACGCTCCCCGATTTCCTCAACTACATCGTGGCCGGGGGCGCCGCTTCGATCACGTTTATCTCGATCTATACCCGCTTTCTGGCGGAAAAGCGCGATGCCGACGCGAAAAAGACATTCTCGATCATCATTACGGTGATGACCGCGGTCATGATCGTGGGCACGATCGTGGCTGAGATTTTCACGCCGCAGTTCCTGGCGTGGTTCGTAAAGGATTTCCAGCCTGACCAGCTCGAACTGTGCGTCCACCTGACCCGTATCCTGCTGCCCGCACAAATCTTCTTTTACGTCGGCGGGGTGGTCTCGGCGGTGCTGCTCTCGCACCGGCTGTTTCTGTTTCCCGCGTTTGGGCCGCTGGTCTACAACCTGTTCATTATTTTGGGCGGCGTGGTGGGCGGGCGTCATTTCGGGATTGCGTCGCTCGCCTACGGAGCCCTGGTGGGGAGTTTTGTCGGGCCATTTCTGGCCAGCGTGATCGGTGCGGCGCGGATCGGGACGGGCTACCGGCCGTCGTTTGAGGTAATGAATCCGGCGTTTCGCGAGTGGGTAAAGCTGTCCATCCCGCTGATGCTCGGCGTGTCGCTGGTGACGGCCGACGACTGGATTCTGCGGCACTACGCATCCGGCGTGGTGGGCGGCATTTCGCGGCTGAACTACGCCAAGCGGCTGTTTGCCGTGCCCATCGCTGTCCTTGGACAGGCTACAGGACAGGCCTCGCTGCCGTTCTTTGCCCGGCTGTTCAACGAGAAGCGGCTGCAGGAGTTCGCCCAGACCGTGAACGACTCCGTCTACCGGGTCTCGGCAGCTTCGTTTCTGGCGACGGCGTGGATGACCGCCGCGGCGCTGCCCCTGATTGACCTGGTCTACCGGCGCGGGAAGTTCGTGATGGCGGACGCGCAGCCGACGGCGGTGTATTTCTTCTGGTTTTCGCTGTCTTTGGCGCTGTGGTCGGCGCAGGGGCTTTATGCGCGGGCGTTTTACGCGGCCGGCGATACGCTGACCCCCATGGCCGCGGTGAGCGTGATTACAGCGTTGTCGTTGCCGGTGTATTCGATGTTGTTTCGCAGTTTCGGAGTGGTGGGGCTGGCGTGGGCCTCGGACATCGGAATCGGAGCGAACCTGGTGGCGCTGGCCTGGCTGCTGCACCGCAGGAGATTCGTGCCGCTCGGCGGCTTACGCTGGATTGAGCTGGGGAAAGCGGCGCTGACCGCCGTTGTGGCAGGCGGAATCAGTTTCGAAGTGGCGAAGATCGTTCCGCTGACCGCATCCGGGCTAGGTGGCCGCGTGGCCGATCTGACGCAACTTGGTCTGGTCACCGTCACCTGGGCGGCCGCGGTGGCAGCCGGATTGTGGCTGCTCGGCTCGGACTTGCCACTCGACTTGCGCCGGCGCAGAGGCGCGGTTTATCCGGCCGTGGCGCAGGGCGAAAGCAAAGAAATTCTGGGGGCCGGCCGGGAGCCGTGACGGGGCACCCGGCAGCGATCTGCTTCACTGAGACTGCGCTATACTCGATCCCCGATGATTACCGCCGCCAAGCCGGTTTCCATCCATAAACTCGTTGAGGAGCTGCGGCGGTTGCCCGAGGCGGCCTTTGACGGAATCGAAACCGTCCGGCGATTTCTGCAGGAAACGCCGGTCAGCGCCGACTCACTGGCTTCTTATTTGACCTGGGACCGGCAACATTACACCCGCAATCTGATTGACCGGACTCCACTCTACGAGTTGATGGCCATCTGCTGGGAAGTCGGGCAGGCGAGTTCCGTGCACAATCATCGCGACCAGAATTGCTGGATGGCGGTTCCAATCGGCCGCCTGCTGGTGGAGAACTTCCATCTCGTCGGCCAGGACCTGCAGGCCGGGAGTTGCTGTCTGGAGCCGCTCAACACAGTCGAAATGAACATCTCGCAGCCTTGCGCGGTGGATCCGGCAGACCCGGTGCATCGCGTGGTCAATCCCCGCGAATTCGGCCAGCGCGCCGTGAGCCTGCATGTGTATTCGCGCCCTTTCGATAGCTGCGTGGTGTATTCGCCGGAGCAGGGCACGTGCGGCGAAATTAAGCTGCACTTCAATACCGAATACGGCAAACCAAAACAACCTGCAATGTGAGCGGGAACACTAGCCCCGGCTGGTTTCCCCCTCGATTTCCAGCAGCGGTCCGGCTGCTACACTAGCCGCGGTGCCTGCGCGAAAGAAATCCTCCGAGTCTGTTTCCGGATCCGCCTCCACCCCTGCGCCCGCGAAAGTGGACGGCGCCCCGCGCTCCGCCTCCTCGCCCGGACGCATTTTCCTCATGGACACGATGTCGTTCATCTTCCGCGCCTATCACGCCATGGCGCGGCAACGGCCCATGTCCACCAAGAGCGGGCTGCCGACGGCCGCGATCTACGTGTTTGTGAACATGCTGCGCAAACTGCGCGACGATTTTGCGCCCGAATATCTGGCCGCGGTATTTGATGTGGCGGGTCCAACCTTTCGCGACGAGCAGGCGGAAGCGGTCACGAGCATCCGCAAGTTCGACATCAAGACACAAACCTTTACCGAGGTGGAATACAAGGGCTACAAGGCCAATCGCGCCGCTATGCCGGAGGATCTGGTTCAGCAGGTTCCTTACATCCGGCGCGCGCTCGAGGCCTACCGGATTCCGATTCTGGAGATGACCCGCTTCGAAGCCGACGACGTGATCGGAACGCTGGCGCGCCAGGCGGCCGAGACCGGGCATCCGGTGTACGTCGTGTCGAGCGACAAAGATATGATGCAGCTGGTCAACGCCAAGGTGGAGATACTGAATCCGCCGAAGGACAACCTGATCTGCGATGCCGCCAAGGTGGAAGAGATCCTCGGCGTTCCTCCGGAACGCGTGGTGGATGTGATGGCGCTGCGGGGCGATGCGATTGACAACATTCCGGGAGCGCCGGGCATCGGCGATAAGGGGTCGGTTGAGATTATCAAGCGCTTCGGCACGGTCGAGCAGGCTCTGGAACGCGCGGCCGAAGTTGAGAAGAAGACCTACCGGGAATCTCTGCAGAACAATCGCGAGGCCATCCTGTTCAGCAAGAGCATGGTGACGATTGATACCAACGTTCCCGTGGAGTTGGATGTCAAAGCCATGCGTGTAGGCGATCCGGATGTCGAGGCGCTGCGCGCGCTGTTTACCGAACTCGAGTTTACTTCGTTGCTGAAAGAGCTGCTGCCGGTGGTAGAAGTCACCGCGGCGCAATACGGAGAAGCGACGTCGGCGGCGGACGTCGAGGTCGTGTTGACGTCGGTCGAGGCAGATGGCGCTCTGGCGGTTGCCGTAGAGCGAGAAAGGGCGTCGGCCGCGCCCGAAGAGGAAGAGAAAGAAAAAGATAAAGATAAAGACGAAGAGCCGCAGCAGGCGCAACTTTCCCTGATGCCGGCAGCCGCGTCACCCGTACCCGCACCCGTTCCCGCTGTCCGGCGCATCGCTATCTCAAGCGCCGCCGGGACGGCCACGGTCGTGAGGCTCGATTCGGGCGAAGCCGGCCAGCGTGCGCGGTCATTTTTAGCGAATTCCGCGGTCTCAAAGTCAGTCCACGATTACAAGTCGGCGATCCACGCGCTGCAGCCGCTGGGGATTGAGTTGGCTGGCGTGCGGCACGATCCGATGTTGTATTCCTACCTGCTCGATCCGACGTACTCCTCCCACAGCGTGGCGGATGTGGCGCTGCGCCGGTTCAATCTGAAGCTGGCGGGCGACCTGGCGGAATCGGCCGACATCACCGGCAGAGCGGCCAGCGAACTGCGCCGCGAGGTGGAGCAGGCGGGGCTGGCCAGGCTCTACGAAGAAATGGACCTGCCGCTGGTGCCCGTGCTGGCGCGCATGGAAGCGGCTGGAGTAAAGATTGATACCGGCGCCTTGTCGCAGATGTCGGCGGAACTGGAACGCGAGATCGCGGCCAAAGCCAAAGAGATCTATGAAGTCGCCGGGATGGAATTCAACGTGGGCTCGCCCAAGCAGCTCGGCGACGTCCTGTTCAACCGGATGAACCTGCCCAAGCCGGTGAAATACGGCAAGGGGCGGACGATTTCAACCGCAGTGGATGTGCTCGAGGAATTAGCGGAAGATCATCCGATTGCGCGCATGGTGCTCGACTACCGCCAGCTCACCAAGCTGAAATCAACCTATGTGGACGCGTTGCCCGCGCTGATCAATCCTGCGACCGGGCGCCTGCACACGACTTTCTACCAGGCCGGAACCGCGACCGGCCGGCTTTCTTCGGCCAATCCGAACTTGCAGAATATTCCGATACGCACCGAGCTGGGGCGGGGCATCCGCGCGGCGTTCATCGCCGAGCCGGAACACGTGCTGCTGACTGCCGATTATTCGCAGATCGAGCTGCGCCTGCTGGCGCACTTCTCGCGCGATCCGCTGCTGGTGGAAGCTTACCGGCGCGGTGACGACATTCACACCTTGACCGCGTCGCAGGTGTTTGGCGTTCCTCCGCTGATGGTCACGCCCGATCACCGGCGCCAGGCCAAGGTGGTGAACTTCGGCATTGTGTATGGGCTTTCGCCGTTTGGCTTGTCGCAGCAGCTTGGCATCGGGACCTCCGAGGCAAAGCAATTCATCGCCAACTATTTTGAGAAGTACAAGGGCGTGCGGGCTTTCATTGACAAGACTCTGGAAGAAGCGCGCCGCGACATGAAAGTGAGAACGCTGTTCGGACGGGTGCGGCCCATTCCCGACATCAACAGCAAGAACCCGAACCAGCGCGGATTTGCCGAGCGTACCGCGGTCAATACTCCGCTGCAGGGCACGGCTGCCGATCTGATCAAGATTGCCATGATCCGCATTGACGCCGCGATGCGCGAACGGGGGTTGACGTCGCGCATGACCCTGCAGGTGCACGACGAACTGATGTTTGAAGTCCCCGAGAAAGAAGTCGAGACCATGCGGCCACTGGTGCGCGAGCACATGGAGAAAGCTCACGCGCTGGCGGTGCCGCTGCAGGTGGAGATGGGTGTGGGCGCGAACTGGAGAGACCTGGAGTAAGCATGTGTGGCGCGGGCGCCCTCGCCCGCGAAAGCTGGTGTAGAATAAGTCGGTAAACCCCTTCGTCGTAAGCTGGCGGGCTGCCCTAAGGCTGTCGTCAGATCGGCGGAATCCTTCCTTAGTCGGGACGTGGCTCAGCCTGGTAGAGCACTCGCTTGGGGTGCGAGGGGTCGGCAGTTCAAATCTGCCCGTCCCG
>Ga0209415_10001120_pt1 | contig 50889 bp, 49 predicted proteins | sample PeaSoiSIISIP2007_FD_187696 | JGI IMG/M metagenome (GOLD analysis project Ga0209415, IMG submission 187696) | Peat soil microbial communities from Weissenstadt, Germany - SII-SIP-2007 (SPAdes) (version 2) | ecosystem: Environmental > Terrestrial > Soil > Wetlands > Peat | place: Germany... | reverse complement strand
ACATCGTGCTGCCCTACGTGCGCGAGCGCCGCCAGTTCGGCCGGCCGATCGGCAGCTTCGAGCTGATGCAGGGCAAGATCGCCGACATGTATACCGACCTGAACGCCAGCCGCGCCTACGTGCACGCAGTCGCACGCGCCTGCGATGCCGGGCGCAAGACCCGCCGCGCCGCGGCGGCGTGCCTGTTGAACGCTGCCGAACGAGCCGTGCGCGTGGCGCTCGAGGCAATCCAGGCGCTTGGCGCCAACGGCTACACCAATGACTACGCGACCGGGCGCCTGCTGCGCGACGCCAAGCTCTATGACATCGGCGCCGGTACCCAGGAGATCCGCCGCATGCTGATCGGCCGCGAGCTGGTCGAGTCGGTATGAGCGCGACGTTCGGCCCGCTGCCGTTCGAGCCCGGCTACCGCCGGATCGCGAGCGCGATCGCAGCGCGCATCCTCGATCGGACGCTGAAGGACGGCGATGCGCTGCCATCGGAGCTCGAGCTCGCCGCACAGTTTGCGGTCAACCGTTCGACGGTCCGCGAGGCACTGCGCGAGCTCGAAAGCGCCGACCTGGTCGCGCGCCGGCGCGGTACGAAGCGCATGGTGGTCGCGCGACCGGCGACCGACCAGGTTGCCGGCCGGGTCCGTCACGCGCTCGCGCTCAATGACGTGACGGTGCGGGAGGTGTGGGCGATGCTCGAGGTGCTGGAGCCACCGGCGGCGGAAGCCGCGGCCCGCGAGCGCACGCCAAAGACGCTCGAGCGGATTCAGCGCGCGGCTGCGGTCTTCGCGAGCCGCAGCGCCGCGACCCAGGCCGCGGTCGACGGCGTCGGGGAGTTCTTCCGGGCGGTCGCGGCCGCGAGTGCCAATCGGGTGCTGCCGCTGATGCACGAGCCGCTGCTGCTGCTGCTCGAGGCGGCGCTCAGGATCCTGATCGACCGGGCCCCACCGGCCCGCGCACGCATCGCGCTCGCGCAGGCGCGCGTGCTGGCGGCCATCGAGGCGGGCGATGCCGACACCGCACGAATCTGGATGGGCAAGCACGTGCGCGACTTCCGCCGCGGCTTCGAGCTGTGTGGGATCGACCTCGACACGCCGGTCCCGGCGCCGCCGGCCGACTGAGCCCCCGGGCTGCGCGGGCGGGCCGGCCATGGACGGCCGCGCGTGCCGGCAGGCATGATTCTTGCGCCGCTGCGCCGGCCATGGCGCAGGTTTCTGGAGTACTCCGCCGATGAAGCTCCTCCATTCACCGACCTCACCGTACGTGCGAAAGGTCCGGGTCGTGGCGATCGAAAAAGGACTCGCCGCGCGGATCGAACTCGTCGCTGCCAACCCGTGGCCCGATCCGGCGGGGATCGTCACAATGAACCCGCTCGGCAAGGTCCCCGTGCTGTTGCTCGACGATGGAACGCCGCTATACGACAGCCCCGTGATCTGCGAGTACCTCGACTCGCTGGCAGCCGCGAGCCCGCTGATCCCGCGCGCAGCGCCCGATCGCTGGGCGGTGTTGCGGCGGCAGGCGCTCGCGGACGGCATCCTCGACGCCGCGGTGGCGATCGTGCTCGAACGCCGCCGCCCCGAAGCGGAGCGCTCCGCGGCATCGCAGGAGCGCGCGGCCGCGGCGATCCGCCGGAGCATCGCCGCGCTGGTCGCCGAGATCCGACCGCCCTCGAGCCCGTTTGATCTGGGGCAGATCGCGATCGCGGTCGCGCTCGGCTATCTCGAGTTCCGGCTCGGTGACCTCGGTCTGCTCGCATCGCCGAGCGCAATCAGCGATTGGTGGACCACCGTCAAGCGCCGGCCGAGCCTGGTCGCTACCCAGCCGGCGTAGTGCCGCGGTCCGGTCGCGTGAGGTCCAGACGCGGCGAACGGCTGACCCCGCTGCCTGCGGCGGCTCCGCCGGGCCGGTGCGGGACCGCGGCTGCGTGAACCTGCCCGAAACCTTCCGGCGTGAGTTCGCGCACCGCGGCTATACGGCGGATACGGCGCAAGTCGCCGCCAGCGCGAAACTCGAGGACCTGCGCGACCGCCTGCGGCGGGCCGAGCGGCGCGAGCGGCGGTGGCTGTGGCGCGTGCGGGCGGCGCTCGGGCGAGTGCCGCGCCGCCGGCCGGTTCCAGGCGCTTATCTGTGGGGCAGCGTCGGCCGCGGCAAGACGCTGCTGCTTGACACCTTTTTCGCCTCGCTCGAGGTTCCGGCGCGACGCGTGCACTTCCATCGGTTCATGCGCGAGGTTCATGCGCGACTGCGGCAGCTTCGCGACTCAGGACTCCAGGATCCGCTGGCGCGGATCGCGGCCGACATTGCCACCGAGGTGCGCGTGCTGTGCTTCGACGAGCTATACGTCAGCGACATTGCCGACGCGATGCTGCTCGGCGGGCTCATCGCCGGACTCGTCGAGCGGGGCGTCACGCTGGTATTGACCTCCAACGTGCCACCGTCGGAGCTGTACCGGGACGGTCTGCAGCGCAGCCGGTTCCTGCCGGCGATCACGCTGCTCGAGCGCAACACCACGCTCATCGCGGTGGACGCCGGCACCGACTACCGGCTGCGGCAGCTGGAGCGGGCGCCGCTGTACCTGAGCTGCGCGGCCGAGGATGCCGATGCGCGCCTGTTGCAGCGTTTCGAGGCGATCGCCGGCAGCGCCGGCGTCGTCGCCGACTCGATCGAAATCGAGGAGCGGGCGATCGCGGTGCGCCGCCGCGCCGGTGGTGCGGTCTGGTTCGCGTTCGCCGAACTGTGCGAGGGGCCGCGCTCGGTCGCCGACTACATCGAGATCGCACGCCAATACCATACGGTGGTTGTCTCCGACATACCGGAGTTCGATGCGGCGCGCGACGATGCGGCACGGCGGTTCATTGCGCTGGTCGATGAATTCTACGAGCGCGCGGTCAAGCTCGTAGTGTCGGCGGCGGCCGCGCCCGAGCAGCTCTATCACGGCGAGCGACTCGCCCCCGACTTCCGCCGCACCGCGAGCCGGCTGGCCGAGATGCAGTCGCGCGAATACCTCGCGCGGCCGCACCGACCCTGAAACGGGCCGGCGCGTGCGGTTTTCGTTACAATTGTAACCAATCGTGAAGGCCGTGACCCCTGCGCCGACCGCCGATCCGCCGCAGACCCTCGAGCTCGAGAGGTTCCTGCCGTACCGGCTTTCCGTTCTCGCGAACACGATGAGCACCGCGATCGCCGGCGCGTATGCGGAGCGCTTCGAGCTGTCGATCCCGGAGTGGCGGGTCCTGGCGGTGCTGGCGCGATCGCCCGGGCTGTCGGCCGCGCAGGTGGCAGCGCGCACCGCAATGGACAAGGTGGCGGTCAGCCGGGCGGTCGCGGCGCTCGTGCGCGCGCGCCGCCTCGAGCGCAGCATCGAGGAGTCGGACCGGCGCCGCACGCATCTGCGGCTGACGCCTAGGGGAGTCGCGGTCTACCGCGAGGTGGTGCCGTGGGCGCTGGCCTACGAGGACGCAGTGCTAAGGGGGCTCCCGTCGCGCACCCGCCGCAAGCTCGATGCGCTGCTCGATGAACTGCAGCGCCGCGCGCGTATGCTGCGTCCCGCCCGCATGCTGCGGGGGCCCCGGACGACGGCCGACGCGTCCGAGACGCCGGAGCGCGTGCTGAGGCGCAGCCCGAGGGAGTGACGATGCTAGGCAAGGTTCCCGCGAGCCGACTGCGACTCATCGAGGCGATCGTCCGCGCCGCTCGTGCTAGCACGCCGGCGGCCCATCGCGAGCTCGCCGAGACATTCTTGAGACGCTATTTCCGCGGCGTGGCAAACGAGGATTTGAGCGCGCGCGGCCCGGCCGCGCTCGCCGGCGCCGCACTCAGGCACCTGGCCGATGGTGCCAGGCGCCAGCCGGGACAGTCGCTGGTACGCGTCTTCAACCCGGACCCGGCGCGCGACGGGTTCGGCTCCGCGCACACAATCGTCACGGTGGTCTGCGACGACATGCCGTTCCTGGTCGACTCGGTGAACATGGCGGCCACCCAGGCGGGCCTGGCCGTGCACCTGATCGTGCACCCGGTCATCGAGGTCACGCGTGACAGGCGCGGGCGGCTGACGGGCATCCTCGCGCCGGGCAGCCCCGGCGGGCAGCTCGAGTCGTGGCAGTGCTTCGAGATCGACCGTGAACCCGATGCCGGCCGGCTGGCCGCGCTGCAGGCGCAGGTCGAGGCCGCACTCGACGACGTCCGGGTTGCCGTGGCCGATTGGGCCGAAATGCGCCGGCACGCCCAGGAGCTCGCCGCCGCTCTCGAAACGCAACCGCCGCCGCTCGGTTCGGCCGAGATCCTCGAGGGCCGCGCGCTGCTCGACTGGATGGCCGACAATCACTTCACGTTCCTTGGCACGCGCTACTACCGGCTGGTGCGCGGGCGCTCGAGCGACCGACTGATACCCGACGAGAAGTCGGGCCTCGGGCTGCTGCGCCCACACCGAGCCGGCCACCCGGCCCACCCCGTCACGCTGGCCGGTGAGGTGCGTGCGCACGCGCGCGACCGCGAACTACTAGTAATCACCAAAGCCAATACCGTCTCCACCGTGCACCGCGCGACCTATCTCGACTACGTCGGGGTCAAGACCTTCAACACGCGCGGTGAAGTCGACGGGGAGCACCGCTTCCTCGGGCTATGGACGTCAACGGCCTACAGTCGCAGCCCGCGTGAAATCCCGGTGCTGCGGCACAAGGTGCAGAAGATCATTGCGCACTTCGGGCTCGCGCCGCAGAGCCACGACGCCAAGGCGGTGGCACACGTCCTCGACACCTATCCGCGCGACGAGCTGTTCCAGGCCTCGATCGAGCAGCTGATTCCGATCGTCCGCGGTATCGTCAACCTCTACGACCGTCAGCACGTGCGCCTGTTCGTGCGCCGCGACGGCTACCACCGGTTCTGGTCCTGCCTGCTGTACGTGCCGCGCGACCGCTACAACACCGAGGTGCGCCAGCGGGTCGAGGCGCTCGTCAGCGCCGCATATGGTGCGAACGCGATCGAATCCGCCGTGCAACTGACCGAGTCGGAGCTGGCGCGTGTGTACCTGATCGCTCGCACCACCGACAGCCACAAGGCGCCCGATCCGGCGGCCGTCGAGCGGCAGATCGCCGCCGCAGTCCTGACCTGGCAGGACGGACTGCGGGCAGCGCTGACCGCCCGCCACGACGAGGCGCAGGCCCTGAAGCTGCTCGCCCGCTACGGCCGCGCGCTGCCGGTCTCCTTCCAGGAGGACACCCCGCCTGCGGCGGCGGTTGCCGACATCGAGGCACTCGAGGCACTCGCCAGGGCCCCGCAACTCCTGCGCCTGGCGTTCTACCGGCCGGACGGCGCCGCGCCGAATCGCGTCAACCTCAAGCTCTACCAGGCGGGGGAACCCAAGGCGATCTCCGACGTGCTGCCGACGCTCGAGAACCTCGGGCTGCGGCTCATCAGCGAGCGGCCTTATGAACTCACCGGCCTCGACGCCACGTCGCGGTGGATTCAGGACTTCGAGCTCGAGCTGGTCGCCGGACAGCGGCTCGACCTCGCGGCCGACGGCGAACGTCTGATGGCGGCAATCACTGCGCTCTGGCAAGGCCAGGCGGAGAACGACGGCTTCAACCGCTTGGTGCTCGGCGCCTGCCTGTCGTGGCGCGAGACCGTGGTGCTGCGGGCCTATTGCCGCTGGCTGTTGCAGACCGGCATTTCATTCAGCCAGCCGTACATGGAAAGCGTGCTCGCAGCGAATGCCGGGACCGCCGAACGGCTCGCGCGACTGTTCGTGGTCCAGTTCGACCCCGCCCTGTCCGCCAGGCAGCGCGAATCCCGCGCGGCGCGCCTGCGGCGCGAACTCGACAACGACGTGGCAGCAGTGACGCGGCTTGACGACGACCGGATCCTCCGCGCATTTCGCGCGGCGATCGACGCGACGCTGCGGACCAACTACTTCCAGGTTCGTGCCGGCAGCGCCGAGCCGAAGAGCTACCTGTCGGTCAAGATCGACCCGTCGCGGGTCCCGGGCCTGCCCGAACCGCGCCCGATGTTCGAGATCTGGGTGTACGCGCCGCGCGTCGAGGGCGTACACCTGCGCAAGGGCCGGGTTGCCCGCGGCGGTCTGCGGTGGTCGGATCGCTACGAGGACTTCCGCACGGAGGTTCTGGGCCTGATGAAGGCGCAGAACGTCAAGAACACGGTGATCGTGCCGGTCGGAGCCAAAGGCGGCTTCGTCTGTCGCCGGCTGCCGTCGGCCCGCGAGGCCGCCCAGCGCGAGCTCGTGTCCTGCTACCAGGACTTCGTCCGCGGGCTGCTCGATCTGACCGACAACATCGTCGACGGCGCGATCGTGCCGCCGGCTGCGACGCTGCGACGCGACAAGGATGACCCGTATCTCGTCGTCGCGGCCGACAAAGGCACGGCAACCTTCTCCGATATCGCCAATGCGATCTCGGCCGACTACAACTTCTGGCTGGGAGACGCGTTCGCCTCGGGCGGCTCGGCCGGCTACGACCACAAGAAGATCGCCATCACCTCGCGCGGCGCCTGGGAGTGTGTCAAGCGCCACTTCCGCGAGCTGGGCGTCGATACCCAGTCCCAGACCTTCACCGTCGCTGGCATCGGCGATATGTCCGGGGACGTGTTCGGCAACGGCCTGCTGCGCTCGAGGCATGCGCGCCTGGTGGCGGCGTTCAACCACCAGCACATCTTCATCGACCCGACGCCGAACGCCGCGCGCAGCTTCCGCGAGCGGCAGCGGCTGTTCGACCTGCAGCGCTCCAGCTGGTTGGATTACGACCGGACATTGCTGTCGGCCGGTGGTGGCATCTGGTCGCGAGCCGACAAGTCGATCAGGCTGACGCGCGAGGCGCGTGCACTGCTCGGCATCACCGCCGACGGCGTGCCGCCCAACGAGGTCATCAAGGCAATCCTGCGACTCAAGGTCGACCTGCTGTGGAACGGCGGCATCGGCACCTACGTGAAGGCAAGCGGGGAGACGCATGCGGCGGTGGGCGACCGCGCCAATGACGGAGTGCGGATCGACGGCCGCGAGCTCGGCTGCAGGGTCGTCGGTGAAGGCGGCAATCTCGGCTTGTCGCAGCTCGGGCGCATCGAGTACGCACTCGCGGGCGGGCGCCTCAACACTGACTTCATCGACAATTCAGGCGGCGTCAACTGCTCCGATCTCGAAGTCAACATCAAGATCCTGCTGCGGCTTGCCGAGGAGCGCCGCGGGCTGCGGCGTCCGGCCCGCGACAGGCTGCTCGCCAGGATGACGGACGACATCGCCTCGCTGGTGCTCCGCAACAACTACCTGCAGAGCCAGGCGCTCAGCACGCTCGAGGCCCGCGCGCGCGAGCGGACCAACGAACACGCCCATACGATCGGGGTGCTCGAGCGCAGCGGGGATCTCAACCGCGCGCTCGAGTACTTGCCGGATGACGCCACAATCAAGGAACGCGCGGCGCAGGGCAAGGGGCTCACGCGACCGGAACTCGCGATTTTGCTGTCGTATTCGAAGATCTGGCTGTACCACCAGATCATCGAGTCGGACCTGCCGGAGGATCCGTACCTGTCGAACGAGCTCGAGCGCTACTTCCCGTCGGCGATTCTCGCACGCTACCGGGACCTGCTGCGACTACACCCGCTGCGTCGCGAGATCATCGCGACGGCCACGACCAACAGCCTCACGAACCGGATGGGCCCGGTGTTCGCGCTGCGGGTCGCGGAGAGCACGGGTGCTTCCATGAGCGCCATCACGCGCGCCTATGCGATCGCGCGCGAGAGCACCGCGATGCGCGAGCTGTGGCGCGAGATCGAGGCGCTCGACAACCGCGTGCCGGCCGCGGTGCAGTACGACATGCACTACGCGACGGCACTGTCGCTGCGCCGCGCAACCTACTGGATCCTCGCGCACCGGGCGCGGGCCCTCGAGGTCGAGCCCGCGGTCGCCCAACTGCGTCCCGGTCTCACCGAACTGGTTGCCGAAGGTCCGCCGCTGGTGGTCGGCCGTCTTGCCGGGCGGATCGAGGCCGAGCGCACCCGCTACCTGAAGGCGGGCGTGCCGCAGGCCCTCGCCACCCGCATCGCCGCGCTCGAGGTGCTGCAGTCGGGCCTGTACATCGTGGAGCTCGCGGCCCGCCGGCGCGCGCCGCTGCTCGCGGTCGCCCGCGCGTACCTGCACCTCGGGCACGCGCTCGATCTCGACGGGCTGCGGCTGCAGATTGATGCGCTGCCGGCCGATGGCCACTGGCAGTCGGTCGCTCGCGGGTCGCTGCGGGAGAACCTGTACGCGCTGCACAGCTCGCTGACCGACACCATCGTGCGCGGCAGGCACCGGGGCGATCCCGTCAAGGCCGTCGATTCCTGGCTGGCGGCGCGGCCGGGACCGGTCGAGCACTTGAAGCGCATCCTGTTCGACATGGCGAACCCGCCGCGCGTCGACTTCCCGACGCTGTCGGTCGCGCTGCAGGCGCTGACGCACCTCGCGGGGGATTGACTACCCGCACGCCCCGGCGGCTCGCGCGCCGGGCTGGTGCGCGGGTCCGGCTGGACCGGCACGCCGCGGGTCGCTAGCCTCTCGCAGCCGTACTGACGGCGCGCACTGGAGATGGGACGTGGCTGATTCCGCCGGGACGCTGGTGCTTGTACGCCACGGGCAAAGTACGTGGAACCGCGAAAACCTGTTCACCGGCTGGACCGACGTCGACCTGACCGAGCAGGGACAGGCCGAGGCGGCCGAGGCGGGCCGCCTCCTCGCCTCGGAGAGCTTCAAGTTCGACCAGGCGTTCACCTCGGTGCTGAAGCGGGCGATCCGGACGCTGTGGATCGTGCTCGACACGCTGGACCAGATGTGGATTCCGGTGGAGCGCAGCTGGCGGCTCAACGAACGCCACTACGGGGCGCTGCAGGGGCTCGACAAGGCGCAGACGGCCGAGCAGCACGGCGCCCGCCAGGTGAAGATCTGGCGGCGGAGCTACGACATCGCGCCGCCCCCGCTATCCCCCGACGACCCGCACCATCCGCGCTTTGATCCGCGCTATGCCGGCGTCGCGCCTGCCGAACTTCCGGCAACCGAGTCGCTGAAGGACACACTCGCACGCGTCAAGCCGTTCTGGAGCGCGCGCATCGCGCCGGAACTGCGCGCCGGCCGCCACGTGCTCGTCGTGGCGCACGGCAACAGTCTGCGGGCGCTCGTCAAGATGCTCGACGACATGAGCGAGCCGGACGTCGTCGAGTTCAACATCCCGACCGGCGTCCCGATCGTCTACGACCTCGATGCTCACTTGAACGCGCGCGGTCGCCGGTTTCTCGGGGATCCGGCGGCGATTGCCGCGGCCGCGGAAGCCGTGCGGCGCCAGACCGACAGCAGGTAGCGGCCGCCTATCATCGCGCCCTGCGCTGCTTCAGGAAGAGCGATCGGGCGTGCGGCGAGCCGCCATGGGGCGCGGCAGGGAGCCAGCGGTGATCGTGGGCGGGGGTCGCGCCACGATCGATTCGCTCACTCGTCAGGTGCGATCGCCACCTTGAGGCCCGACAAGGCCTCGGTGAATGGGACCTGACACGATAATCGCGACGTCGGCTTGAAGCTTTGGAGTTCCTGCAGCAGCTCCTGCTCGTCGCCCTGCCGCGCCGGCAGCTTTGGATTCCACGCCTCGTCGACCCAGACGTGGCACGTCGCGCACGAGCACATCCCGCCGCAGATTGCGGCGACCCCATAGTCGAGCTCGCGCAGCGTCTCCATGACCGACACGCCAACGCGCCCCTCGACACGATGCTCCTTGCCGTCGCGATCCACGATCAGAAGTTCAGCCATTCGACGCTCCGGCGCATTGTTCGACTCGCGGCGGCTCGCCGCGCGCCGGCGCCCACGATCGCCACGGCGGGCGGCAGCCAACAGGCCCGCGATCTTGCGGCGCAAAAGGCCGTCGCGCAACCCGTAGCGTCGCCCGGATCGCACGCCGCGCGAGGCGCAGGCCGCGCGGCGGCTGCGTGCCTGCCGCCCGGAATGCGCTTCCGTTACCGGGTGCGTATGGTCGGATCGACCGACAGGCGCGCAATCAACCCCTGACGCCGTTCCGGCGACAGCGAATCCCAGCCGCCGGCGGCATCCAGCCACAGCGCGTGCAGGCAGTCGAACACGAGGCACATGCGCGTCACGTGCGCCGCCTTGAAGCCGCCGCCGTGCGCCGCGAGGAGCAGCTCCCGCTGATCGGCGTCATAGTCGTGATATCCGATCACCGCAGCCAGTTCGAACACAGGATCGCCGACGCCGGCGTACTCCCAGTCGACGAATCTGAGCGGCGCTTCGCCGATCAGGTTCTGGTGGTGCAGGTCGTTGTGGCACAGCGCCGGCGGCGCGTGTCGATAGGTCGCCAGCGACCAGCGCAGCCGCGCACCGATGTCGTCGCGCGACACCGGCCCCGGCGGCACACCGCGCAGCTCCAGGTAGTGTGCGAGCACGTCGTGCACGTTGATACGGCGTACGTCGCGCGGCGGAGGCGCTGCGTGCAGTGCGCCGAGGCGCGCGCCGAGCGCACGGATGCCGGGTTCGGCGCGCGCCTCGTCGCGCGTCCACACCCGACCAGCGAGGTGCTCGCTGACGAGGATCCCGCGCTCGGGCTCCGCGTGGACGATCGCCGGCGCAAACCCGAGCGCGGCCGCCGCCGCCTGCGCCTGGCGCTCGGCGACGCGGTTGATGGCATACCGCTGATCACGGGATCCGGCGCAGCGGACCACCCAGTCGCCGACCGCCGATGTGACACGCCAGCTTAGGTTGTCGAGCCCGCCGGCGAGCGCCTCGATCCGCGGTGCCATCGCGAGCGCCTCACGGCCCGCGGCGAAGCCGCCGAGCACTGCGCCGAGCGTTGCATCGGGGCCTGTCGTCACGTGCTTGTCTCCCCCGTCGCCGCCGGCGCCGGCGCTGCCAGATCCGCATACCAGGTGCGCCAGCCGACGATCACGAGCCCCAGGTACAGCAGGTAAAGAATCATGGACGCATACAGCTTCTGCTGCCAGCACAGCACGACGATCAGCGCGTCGACGACCAGCCACCACGGCCAGTTTTCGATCTTCTTGCGCGCCACGAGCCAGGTCGTGAAGACGCTGGCCCAGGTCGTCAGCGAGTCGAGATACGGGTCGGCCGAACGGGTCTCGCGCGCGAGCCAGGTCGCGGTCACGAGCGTCGCAAGCGTGATCGCCGCGAGCCCCACGCCCTGCACGCGCCACGAGGCGCGCGAGACGGCGAGCGGTGCCCGCCCGGCCACGCGCCGCCACACCCACCAGCCGTACACCGCCACCAGCACGTAATACCCCTGCAACGCGGCCTGCATGTACAGCCCGGCCGCGTAGAAGACGTGCAGATACAGGCCGGTACTCAGAAGCGCCGCGACCCAGCCGGCGCGATGCTGGCCGATCACGAGCACGACGTACAAGACGCCGAGCGCCGCCGCCGCGACCTCAACCGCCGAGGTGGCAGCCCAGGCCGCCACGACGGAGGCGACGATTCCCGGATAGCTCACCGAGCACCCCAAGCGCATCCCGCCGCAGGCCTGCGGTCCCAGCGCGAGCGCCGCTCGACCCGGCGCCCACCCCAACCCCCCTCAACCCGGGGCTGGTAAACTTCGCGCTTCGCCACGTCGAGGCTCCGAGCTCCATGCCCAAGCGCACAATCAAGGTGTTCCAGGTCGACGCGTTCACGCAGCAGCTGTTCGCCGGCAACCCGGCCGGCGTCGTGCTCGGCGCCGAGGTCCTGAGCGAGGCCGAGATGCAGGCGCTCGCCCGCGAGCTCAACAATTCCGATTCCGCCTTCGTACTGCCACCCGACGCCCCGGATCACGACGTGCGCCTCAGGTTCTTCACGCCGCACCGCGAGGCACCGTTTGTCGGCCACGCCTCGGTGGCGACGCACGTGGCGCGGCTGGCAGCCGGAGCCGGCAAACCGGGCAAGCTCAGGCAGAAGTCGCGTTCCGGGATCTACGATGTCGAGATCGCCGGCACGAGCGCAGTCCCGATCGTCACGGTCGCCTTTCCGGCTCCGCATTTCAATCCGCCGATCGATTCCTCGACCCGCATCAAGCTGCTGGACATCCTCGGCATTGACACCGCCGCGCTCGACCCGAAGTGCCCGCTGGTCGTCACCAAGCGCACGAGCACGCGCCTGATGATCGGGCTGCGTTCGGCCGAGCTGCTGGCGACCTTGCAGCCCGATTTCGAGGAGCTGCAGCGCCTCACGCCGCACATCGGCGCAGACGGCTTCTTCGTGTTCGTCCGTGACGCGCACGGGCCCGGCACCTCCGAGTCGCGGCTGTTCTCGCCGGTGCTTGGAATTCCGGAAGACCCGGTCAGCGGCAACGCGCACGGCATGCTGTGCGCGTACCTGGTCGCCAACGGGCTGCTGCCGCTCAAGGACGGCCGCGCGCGGTTGCGGGGCTATCAGGGTCGGGCGATGTCGCGACCGGGCGAGGTCAACGTCGAGGTCCAGGCTGAGGGCTCGACGCCAATCCTGATCCGCATGAGCGGCACGGCACGGATCGTGTTCACGACCGAGGTGACCCTCGACTGACACGGGCACCGGTCCGTCGGGGCAGCTAGTCGAGATACGCGCACTCCCGGCAACCGGTCGCGCACCGCACCATGGGCGCGATCCGGCTGGCGAGCGAGGCGACAATCAGCTGCGCAGAGTCCGCCCTGGCGTCGGCGCAGAACCCGACCAGCGCTGTGCCGCGAGTCCCGGCGCCAGGCATGAAGTGCCGGAGCGGCGGCATCCCGCCTGGCGATACGCGTGCCGAGCGCCTGCGGGCGAGCACAGTACAGGGCTCGACGGACCGCGGATGGTGACTTTCCCGGCCATTCACTCCCGCGCCGCACGCGATGCGCTCCATCGGATCTCCGGATTGCCGCCCAAATGCCACCGTGCCGAACGATGCCAGCAGTGCGGTCGGTGGCGCAACGCCGGCAGGTGCGGCACCGGGTGCAGCCTCAGCGGCGAGATTTCGGCGCCGCAGCGCGCCGGCGGCTGCTGGCCCGGCCGGCGGCGAGCGTCAGCACGTGGCCAATCTCCGGCACGAGGTCGCCCGGGTGGTGCGCGGCCATGATCAGCTGCACGCCGTCCGCGGCAAGATCAGTGAGCAGCCGCCGCACGCGGACGCGGTGGCCCGCATCGAGCCCGGTCAGCGGCTCGTCGAGGAGCAGCGCCTGCGGACCGCGGACCAGCGCGCGCGCGATGAGCGCGAGTCGCAGCTGTCCGTACGACAGTTGGCGCGCGGCGCGCGCCGGATCGACGCGCAGGTGCACGCGCTCGAGCGCCGCGCGCGCCCGCGCACGCTCGCGACGGCTCGCCGGCCGGTCGAGCCCGATGCTGGCGCGCATGCCACTGACGACGAGGTCGCTGACGCTGACGTGCTCGAGGTATTCCGACTGCAGCTCGGGCGAGACGAAGCCGACGCGCCGGCGCCAGGACTCAATGTGCGTGCCGGGCGGCTGGCCACGCCGCGCGACGTGGCCGCCGAGTGCGGCCGGCAGGTCCCCGTACAGGAACCTCAGCAGCGTCGATTTGCCGCTGCCATTCCCGCCGACGATCGCCCAGTGCTCGGCGGGGCCGATCGTCCAGTAGAGATCGCGCAACACCGGCCGATACTCGCGGTACAGGTTCACCGCGCGAAGCTCGACCAGCGCGCGGTCGGTCCCCGCGGCACGCGGGCTACGCCTTCGCGCCGGCGCCCGGGCCTCGCCCCGCTGCGCGGGCTCTCGCAGCCAGCGCTGCGCCTTCGCCCCGAGCTCGCCGTCGTACACCTGCCGGCCGCGGCTCAGTGCGAGCACCCGCCGGAAGCCTCGCGGCGCGTCCACGGCGCGGTGCGCAGCCAGCACGACCGACAGCCGCGTGCCGGCCAGCCGCGTCAGCTCGCGGTCGAGGAGCGCACGCGAGTCCTTGTCGAGTCCGTTGTAGGGCTCATCGAGCAATAGCAGACGCGGTCGCCCGGCGAGCGCCCGGGCGAGCAGCACCCGGCGCCGCTCCCCGTACGACAGCGCCAGGAACCGGCGCCGCCTGAGACGCCAGAGCTTCAGCCGCTGCAGCAGGCCGCGGACCCGGCGTCGTTGCGGGGCGCGCAGCGCGACGATCGGGCGGTCACCGCCGTGGCAGCCGGTCGCGACGACGCGCTCGACGCTGAAGTTCCAGTCGTAGCGCAGATACTTGTCCTGGCGTTCGCCGCCGACGTGCGCGATGCGCGGCAGGAGTTCGGAAAGCTCGAGCGTCCGCCCGCGGCGATCGTAATAGGTCCGGTGCTCGCGCCCGGTCGGCGTCGGCCAGCGCTCGCCGGCGAGTAGCTTGAGCAGCTGAGTCTTGCCGGCACCGTTGGGGCCGAGCAGCAGCACGTGTTCGCCCGGTGGCAGGTCGAGATTGATGCCCGCGAGAATCGCGCGTCCGTTGAGCTCGAGCCCGACGCGCTCGAGGCGAATTCCGATGCCGCTCACTGCGACTGCCAGCGGCCGTCGTCGCGACGAGCCCGGCATTCGCGCTCGAGCTTGAGCAGGTGCGCCTCGAGTGAGTAGCGGGCGATGGCGTGCCGCGCCGGATCGACGTCCGCATAGACATGAGGCAGCAGCGTCTCGATCGAGGCCGGGCCCAGGTCCCGCAGCGCCGCGAGTACCCGGGCCTCGCGCATCTGCCGGTGCCGGACGAGCGCAGCGATCACCACTTTCGGCTCGGCCAGGACCGGCCCATGGCCCGGCAGGATTGCCTGCGCGTCGAGCGCGTCGAGTCGCGCCAGCGAATCGAGGTACTCCGTCATGTCCCCGTCGGGCGGCAAGATCACCGGCGAGACCGTACCGAGCACGTGATCGCCGGTGTACAGCCGGCGTCCGGCGGGCTCAAACCAGCACAGGTGGTTCGAGGCATGGCCGGGCGTTGCGACCGCGACGAGCTCACCGACATCGGTGGCGAGGATGCAACCGTCACCGGCCGGCAGGTCAGCGACGAAGCTGGGATCGTGGAACTCCCGATGGCGTGGCACCGCGCCGCGGCGCGGTGCGCCGAGCGCCGCGTGCAGCGGCGCAGCCGCGGGTGAGTGGTCGCGATGCGTGTGCGTGACCGCGATCGCGACGACCCTCGCCCCGCCAACCGCCGCGAGGATCGCAGCGACGTGGCTGTCGATCGCCGGCCCGGGATCGAGGATAACGAGGCGTTCACGGCCGACGAGGTACGTGTTGGTGCCCGAACCGGTCATGGGGCCCGGGTTTGGCGCCAGCACCCGTCGCACACCGGGCGCGACCGGAACGGCCCGGCCCGGAGTCCAGTCGGCGGTCACGGGTGCGCCGTTCATCGGGCGCCGCTTGGACCGGCGTCCGCCGCCGCGAGATCCTCACGGCGCGCGGGCGGCTGCCCGCCGGCCGTGAACCGCCCTTGGCCGACCGGGATCGGGATGTGCCCGCGGCGGACGCCGCGCCCCGGGTGGGCGGCTCGCTCGAGGTCGAGGATGGAACTCACGGTGTGGCCCGATCGTACCGGCCACACCGGAGGCGTTGTACCCCGCTGGCAATCACGAATTGCACGTCGCAGATCGCCCCGCGGCCTCGAACTCATTTAGACTGGACAGCCAGCGCTGGCCATGTCGGCCGCGGAGCGAGGTTTCTCAATGAGTCGGTACCCGAGAGTTTGCGCGTCCCTGGTCGCGCTCGGAGCCCTTGCGGCGGCCCCATCCAGCTTCGCGGCCTGCGATTATCCCCCGAAGCCCGGCCCGTTCCCCGATGGCGCCACCGCCAAGCTTGAGGAAATGGTGACGGCGCAGAAGGGTGTCAAACAGTTCATGGCGGCCATGGATACCTATCTGAAGTGTGTCGACGAGGAGAACCCCCCGGCACCGGCAGGCACGAAGCTGACGGATGCCCAGAAGAAGGAGCAGGACGCCCGCGAGAAGGCCAGAGTCGCGAAGCACAACGCCGCGGTCACCGACGAGGAGACCGTCGCGGAAACCTTTAACGTGCAGCTCCACGCCTTCAAGGACGCGCAGGCGAAGAAGTAGCGGTGCAGGTCGATGCTGACCCCGGACCAGGCCGAGGCCGCGATCGCGGCGCGGTTGACGCCGCTCGGCTCCGAGGCCTGCCCGCTCGAGCGCGCCGACGGCCGGGTGCTCCGCGAGGCCATCCTCGCTGACCTCGATCAGCCACCGTTCGACCGCGTGGCGATGGACGGCATCGCCTTCGTGGAGTCCGAATTCGCGGGCGGCCGGCGATCGTTCCGGATCGCCGGCGTGGTCGCCGCCGGCGCGCCACCGGCCACGCTCGACGCTCCGGGAACCTGCCTCGAGGTCATGACCGGCGCGGTCCTGCCACCAGGCACGGACACGGTCGTGCCAGTCGAGGACGTCGCGGTGCAACACGGCGTCGCGTGCGTCGCGGACACCGCGAGCGTAACCCCCTTCGGCAACGTCCACCGGCAAGGGACCGACGCCCGCGCCGGAGCGCAGCTGCTTGCCTCCGGCGCCCGCCTGCGCGGGCCCGAGATCGCGATCGCCGCATCGGCGGGTCGCACCTCGCTGCTCGTGAGTCGCGAGCCGCGGATCGCCGTCATTTCGACTGGCGATGAGCTGGTACCGCCAGGGACACGGCCAGCCGCGTGGCAAGTACGCCGCTCGAACGCATACGGCATCGCCGCCACGCTTCGACAGCACGGTTTCGGGCGGTTGACCGACGATCATGTGACCGACGATCCGGCTCGGATCCGCGCGGCGCTTGCCCGTCATCTCGAAACCCACGACGCCCTCGTTCTGAGCGGCGGCGTCTCCGCTGGTCGCTTCGATCACATCCCCGGGGTGCTGGCCGAGCTCGGCGTCCAACAGGTGTTCCACAAGGTCGCGCAGCGTCCCGGCAAGCCAATGTGGTTCGGAACCCGGCCGGACGGGCGCACAGTGTTTGCGCTGCCGGGCAACCCGGTCTCGACGCTGGTCTGCCTGATTCGCTACGTGGTGCCGGCGCTGGTGCGACTGGTCGGCGGTGTTCCGCCCGGGCCGGCGTTCGCGCCACTCGCGGCGCGCTGGGAGCAACGCCATGGGCTGACGACGTTCCTGCCGGTCGACCTGCTCGAAGGCGGTGACCGGCCTGGCGCGCTCACCCCCCATCCGACCCACGGCTCGGGGGATTTCGCAGCGCTGGCAGGCACTTCCGGGTTCGTCGAACTCGCGCCGGCATCCCGGTGGGAACCAGGCAGCCTCGCGCCGTTCTACACTTGGTGACCATGACGCCCGTTGTGTCCCTGCACGATCCGAAGGCACCGCTCGACCGCCGCGGACGGGCCATGCACGACCTGCGGATCTCGGTCATGGACCGCTGCAACTTCCGCTGCCCGTACTGCATGCCGAAGGAGACTTTCGGCGAGGGCTACCGCTTCCTCGGTGCCGCCGAGCGGCTGTCATTTTCCGAGATCACCCGCCTCGCCGGGCTGTTTGTCGGGCTCGGGGTACGCAAGCTGCGGCTGACCGGCGGCGAACCGCTGCTCCGGGCGGGGCTGCCGGAGCTCGTCGGTGACCTCGCGGCGCTCCCCGACGTCGAGGACGTCGCCCTGACTACCAACGGCGTACTGCTCGCGCGCCTCGCCGAGGAGCTCAAGGCGCAGGGCCTCGGGCGCGTGACGGTGAGCCTTGATTCGCTCGACCCGGGGGTCTTTCGGACGATGTCGGGCGGGTTCGGCAACCCGGCGGAGATCCTCGAGGGCGTGGAGGCGGCAATCGCTGCCGGCCTCGCGCCGGTCAAGATCAACTGCGTCGTGCAGCGCGGGGTCAACGATCATACGGTGCTGCCGCTGACCGAGCGCTTCCGCGGCACACCGGTGGTCGTCCGCTTCATCGAATACATGGACGTCGGTACCCGCAATCACTGGGATCGCGGCCGCGTAGTCCCGTCTCGCGAGCTGCACGCGGCGATTCACGCGCGCTGGCCATTGGTGCCGGTGGCCGCCGGGTACCGCGGCGAGGTGGCGGAGCGCTACGCGTTCGCCGACGGAGGCGGGGAAATCGGCTTCATCTCCTCGGTCAGCCAGCCGTTCTGCGGCGCCTGCACGCGGGCCCGCCTGTCGTCGGAGGGCGTGCTGTATACGTGCCTGTTTGCGACGCACGGGCTCGATCTCAGATCCCCGCTGCGCGCCGGCGCCGACGACGCGACCCTCACGGAGCTCATTCGCTCGGCCTGGCTTGGCCGGGCCGATCGGTACAGCGAAAGCAGGGCGCAGGCGCGCGCGTCCGGCACCGAGCACAAGATCGAGATGTACTACATCGGGGGCTAATGAGCACGCTCACGCACGTCAGCGACGAGGGACGCCCGGCCATGGTCGACGTGGGTGCCAAGGAGGTGACGGCGCGCAGCGCCGTCGCCGAATCGCGCGTCCGGCTGCCGGCGGCTGTCGCAGCCGTACTTCGCGAGTCGGGATACGCGACGGCCAAGGGTCCGGTCTTTCATACGGCGATCATCGCGGGCACGATGGCCGCCAAGCGCACGCACGAGCTGATCCCCTTCTGTCACCCGCTCGGCCTCGAGCGCTGCCGGATCGACATCGAGGCCGACGGCGATGAAGTCGTCATCCGCTGCGAGGTCGGGGTCCACCACCGCACCGGCGTCGAGATGGAAGCGCTGACCGGGGCGAGCGTGGCGGCGCTGACGGTGTACGACATGTGCAAAGCGCTGTCGCACGACATCGTGATCGCCGACACCCGGCTGCTCGCGAAGCGCGGCGGCAAGAGCGACCACGGGGCCTGCGGTGACCGCTGAACCTTGGCTCGCGGGTCTGGTGCTCGCCGGCGGGCGCAGCACGCGGATGCAGCGCGACAAGGCGACGCTGGCCTTCGGCGGCGAGACCCAGCTGGCGCGCGCGGTGCGGCTCGTCGGTCGCCACGCGTCGGAGACCTTCGTGTCGGTCCGCGCCGATCAGACCACCGAGGCGGAGCGCGCGCGCTGGCCGCAGGTCATCGACCGCCTGACGGACGCGGGCCCCGTCGCGGGAATCCTTGCGGCCCTCGAGACTCGGCCTGAGCACGCGTGGCTCGTGGTTGCGGTCGACCTGCCGCTGCTCGATGCGGCCACGCTCGAGCGTCTGGTCGCGCGGCGTGATCCGACCGTGCTCGCCACTGCCTACAGGAGCAGCGAGGACGGGCTGCCGGAACCGTTGTGCGCAATCTGGGAGCCACGGAGCCGGGAACCGCTCGCCGCCTTCGTTGCCAGCGGCCGCAGCTGCCCGCGCAAGTTCCTGCTGGCGCACCCGGCACGGCTGCTCGAGCTGGCCGTTCCCGGTGCGCTCGCCAACGTCAATACTCCTGCCGACTATGCGGCCGCGCTTGCGCGCGCGGATGGCTCAGCACCATGAGCACGATCGAGGTCCAGTACTACGCGGTGCTCCGCGAGCAGGCGGGGGTCAGCGAGGAGCGCGTCACCACGCGCGCGACCACGGCCGCGGCACTCTATGAGGAGCTTCGCACGCGCCACGGACTCACGCTCGGAGCGGCGCAGCTGCGGGTCGCGATCAACGGGGAGTTCGCCGACTGGCAGGCCCCGCTCGCCGACGGCGCCAGGGTCGTGTTCATCCCGCCGGTCGCCGGGGGCTGAGATGGCCGGCTTCGAGTTCAGCGATCGGCCGCTCGACACAGCGGCGCTGCGCGCTGCGCTCGAGGATCGCGCCGCCGGTGGTTACGCGAGCTTCGAAGGCTGGGTGCGTGACCACAACGACGGCCGCGCGGTCGACCGCCTCGAATATGAGGCGTATGCGGAGTTGGCAATCAAGGAAGGCGAGCGGATCGTCGCTGAAGCGATACGCCGCTTCGGTGTCCGTCGTGCCCGGTGCGCGCACCGCGTCGGAACACTTGCGCTGGGCGAACTCGCCGTCTGGGTGGGTGTCAGCAGCGCCCACCGCGGCGAGGCCTTGGCGGCCTGTCGCTACATCATCGACGAGGTCAAGCACCGCGTACCGATCTGGAAGAAGGAGTACTACGCGGACGGCGATTCGGGCTGGGTCAATTGCGAGCGCTGCGCGGCGGTGCCCGACCCCTCCGGTCACGACCACGGGCACGGACATGCGGGGAGCGCGGCGGGCGCCGCGCATCCGGCGGGCCTGCCGAGGCCGGACTATTCGCGGCAGGTCGTGCTGCCGGAGGTGGGACCGGCGGGCCAGGCGCGAGTGCGTGCAGCGAAGGTGCTGGTGATCGGCGCCGGCGGCCTCGGTGTGCCGGTCCTGACGTACCTCGCCGGTGCCGGAGTGGGAACGCTCGGCGTCGTCGACGGCGACCTGCTCGAGCCGTCGAACCTGCAGCGGCAGACGCTCTATGCCCTCGCCGACGTCGGCCGGCCCAAGGCCCTGCTCGCGGCCGAGCGGCTGCGCTCGCTGAATCCCGAGGTCGACGTGCGTGCCTACGTGGAGCGCGCCGATGCGCCCGGCCTGCAGCTGCTCGCGGAAAGCTACGACGTCCTGGTCGACTGCAGCGACAACTTCACGACGCGCTTCGCGGTCAACGATGTCGCCGTGCGGCTCGGCAAGCCGGCGGTGCTCGCGAGCGTGTACCAATATGAGGGCCAGTTGCAGGTCGTCAGGCCCGGCGGCGCGTGCCTGCGCTGCGTGTGGCCGGAAGCGACGCGCGACGGGCTCGTCGGCAACTGCGCCGAGGCCGGAGTCCTCGGGCCGGTGCCGGGGGTGCTCGGCAGCCTGCAGGCGCTCGAGGTTCTGAAGCTCGTGCTCGGAGTAGCGACGCCCGCCGAGCACGCGGTCGTGCTCGTCGATCTTGGCACGCTCGACATGCAGCGGATCAAGGCGCGTCGCGCTCCCGAGTGCGCGGGCCGTAGCTGCGCACGGCTGCCCGTGGCGGCCGCGACCATCGAGGACCTGGAGCTGCCGGCCACGGCGCTGGCCGCGGCCGCGGCTGACGGCTTCACGGTCATCGACGTCCGCGACGCGCGCGAGAGGGCCGAGCGGCCGGCCCCGTGTCCGCATCGGCACATTCCGCTCGATCGCCTGGTCGCGGACCCGCGGCAACTGGACGCGGCCGGCCGCTATCTGCTGGTGTGCGCCCGCGGCCAGCGCTCGAGGGCCGCGGCCGAGGTTCTGCGCCGCGCCGGGATTCCGGACGCCTGGTCGTTGCGCGGCGGCCTCGCGGCGCTCAGCGCAGACTTCGCGCCGGCCTGAACTGGCTCCGGCGCGACGGTCAGGGCGGCCGGACCTGGCCGCTGCCGCGCACCACGTACTTGTAGCTCGTCAGCTGTTCGACGCCCACGGGCCCGCGGGCATGAAACTTGTCCGTCGATATGCCGATCTCTGCGCCCATGCCGAACTCGCCGCCGTCGGCGAACTGGGTGGAGGCGTTGTGGAGCACGATGGCGCTGTCGACGGCGCCCAGGAAGCGCTCGGCGGTGGCGGCATTCTCGGTGATGATTGACTCCGTGTGTGCCGACCCATAACGCGAGATGTGCTCGATCGCGCCTTCCACCCCGTCGACCAGGCGCGCGGCGATGATCGCGTCCAGATACTCCGTGTACCAGTCGTCCTCCGTCGCCGGACGCACCCGCCGATCGACCGCGCGGCAGGCCTCGTCACCGCGCACTTCGCAACCGGCGTCGAGCAGTGCCCGGATCAGCGGCGCGAGGTGCGTCGCGGCGGCGCCGCGATCAACGAGCAGCGTCTCGGCCGCGCCGCACACGCCGGTGCGTCGCAGCTTGGCGTTGAGCACGACCTCGCGCGCCATGCGCAGATCGGCGTCCCGGTCAACGTAGACGTGGCAGTTGCCGTCGAGGTGGCCGATGACCGGCACCCGCGCCTCCCGCTGCACCCGTTCGATCAGGCTGCGGCCGCCGCGCGGCACCAGGACATCAATGTAATCGGCCATGCCGGCGAGCAGGTAACCGACGGCGTCGCGATCCGCGGTGGGCACGAGCTGGATTGCAGTGACCGGCAGTCCCGCGGCCTCGAGACCCGCCTCAAGGCAGGCATGGATGGCCCGGCTCGAGTGGAAGCTCTCGGAGCCGCACCGCAGGATGACGGCATTACCGGACTTGAGGCACACGGCGCCGGCGTCGGCGGTCACGTTGGGGCGGCTCTCGTAGATGATGCCGACCACACCGAGCGGGACGCGCACGCGCTGGAATTTGAGGCCGTTGGGCCGCGACCACTGCGCCGTGACCACGCCGATCGGGTCCGGCAGCGCGGCGATCTGCTCCAGACCGTCGGCCATCGCCTCAATGCGCACCGCATCGAGCCGCAGCCGGTCGAGCAATGGCGCACCGAGGCCGCGGCCGCGAGCGGCGGTGAGATCACGCGCGTTGGCCTCGAGTATCGCCGGCGCCCGGGTCCGGATTGTCGCCGCCGCTGTTTCGAGCGCGGCATCCTTGGTGCGAGCCTGCGCCCCGGCCAGGACCCGCGCGGCCGCCACCGCCTCGCGGCCGAGCCGCTCCATCGTCTCGCCGAGGGATGTATCGCCGCGGGGGGTGTCGGTCGTCATGTATTCATCCCCCGCGATGCCGGAGCATCACCAGATCGTCCCGGTGAATGAGCTCCTCGCGTCCGCGATAGCCGAGCAGTGCCTCGATCTCCGCGCTGCGCCGGCCCGCGATCCGGGCAGCGTCCTTCCAGGAATAGGCCGCGAGTCCACGAGCGATTTCGCGCCCGGCGGCCATCACGCTGACGGTATCGCCGGGTTCGAAGCGCCCGCTGATGCGGGTCACGCCGGCCGGCAGCAGGCTCTTGCCGCGATCGAGGGCGGCCGCCGCCCCGTCATCGACGAACAGCCGGCCGCGGGGCTTGAGCGTGCCCAGAATCCACTGCTTGCGCACCGCGACCGGCGTCGCCACGGGCAGGAACCACGTGCAGGGCTCGCCGTCCTCAACCGCCTTCAGCGGGTTCATCCGGCGCCCGCTCGCGATGCACAGACTGCAGCCCGCACCGACCGCGATCTGCGCGGCCGCAACCTTGGTTGTCATTCCCCCGGCGCCGAGTCCGGAGGCCGGTCCCGCCGCCATGGCCTCGATCTGCGCGGTGATTCCGCGCACTTCGGGGATCAGGACCGCGCCCGGGTTGCGGCCCGGGTCGGCGGTATAGAGCCCGTCGATGTCCGACAGCAGCACCAGGCATTCAGCACTGGCCATTTGCGCGACGCGGGCCGCCAGCCGGTCGTTGTCGCCGTAGCGGATCTCGGCCGTGGCGACCGTGTCGTTCTCGTTGATCACCGGCACCGCGCCGAGCGATAAGAGCGTGTGCAGCGTCGCGCGGGCGTTGAGGTAGCGCTGCCGCTCCTCGGTATCCTCGAGGGTCAGCAGCACCTGCGCGACGGCAAGCCCACGCGCCTCGAGGACCTCCTGCCAGGCGTGCGCGAGCCGGATCTGGCCGACGGCCGCCGCGGCCTGGCTCTCCTCGAGGCGCAGGCGGCGGCCGGCGAGCCCGAGGTGCCGCCGGCCCATCGCAATCGCACCAGAACTGACGACGATCACCTGCTGGCCGCGTTTCGCCGCCCGCGCCAGGTCGTCGGCCAGGCTCTCGAGCCAGACGCGGTTGAGCCGGCCGCTGCCCGCCTCGACCAGCAGCGCCGAGCCGACCTTGACGATCAGGCGGTGCGCATCGCGGAGCCGGCGCGCACGCGCGCGGAATTCTGTTACGGACATGGGGTTGCGGGCCCGCGGCGTCGGGCCGCACGCCCCTCCCGACTATACCGGGAAGCCTCGCCGGGCGGGCTGGCCATCGGTGTTTGCCGCAAGACCAGTGTGCATTTCCGTATGGGGGCAGGTTCGGACCGTCGGCTACGCTCTGTGCGCTGCGCGACAGGGGCGTCGCGGCAGCATTTCCTCACCCTAGATAGCGGACAGCACATGCAACGCGTGGAAACATACAACGACACCGTGGTGCGGCAATTCGCGCTGATGACCATCGTCTGGGGCATCGTCGGGATGCTGGTTGGCGTCGTGATCGCGAGCCAGCTGCTGTTTCCGGCCTTGAACTTCGATATCCCGTGGCTCAGCTACGGCCGGCTCCGCCCGCTGCACACCAATGCCGTGATCTTCGCTTTCGGCGGCTGCGCCTTGTTTGCAACCTCTTACTACGTCGTGCAACGCACCTGCCATACGCGGCTGTTCGCCGGGCCGCTGGCCACGTTCACGTTCTGGGGCTGGAACGCCATCATCGTCGCGGCAGCCATCACGCTGCCGCTCGGCATCACCCGCGCCAAGGAGTACGCCGAGCTCGAATGGCCGATCGGCATCGCGATCGCCGTCGTGTGGATCTGCTATGCGGTGGTGTTCTTCGGCACGCTCGCGAAGCGCAAGGTCAAGCACATCTACGTGGCGAATTGGTTCTTCGCGGCGTACATCATCACCGTCGCCGTCCTGCACATCGTCAACAGCGCCGAGATCCCGGTATCGCTGTGGAAATCCTACTCGGCGTACGCGGGCGTCGTCGATGCAATGGTCCAGTGGTGGTATGGCCACAACGCGGTCGGCTTCTTCCTGACCGCCGGCTTCCTCGGAATCATGTACTACTTCGTGCCCAAACAGGCCGGTCGCCCGATCTACTCGTATCGCCTGTCGGTGGTGCATTTCTGGGCGCTGATCTCGCTGTACATGTGGGCCGGGCCGCACCACCTGATCTACAGCTCGCTTCCCGACTGGGCGCAGTCGCTCGGCATGGTGTTCTCGCTGATGCTGATCGCGCCGTCGTGGGGCGGCATGATCAACGGCATCATGACCCTGTCGGGCGCGTGGCATAAGCTGCGCACCGACCCGATCCTGAAGTTCCTCATTGTGTCGCTGTCGTTTTACGGCATGTCGACCTTCGAGGGACCGATGATGTCGATCAAGACGGTCAACGCGCTCTCCCACAACACCGACTGGACGATCGGCCACGTGCACTCGGGAGCACTCGGCTGGGTCGCGATGGTCACGGTCGGCGCGCTGTACGTGCTGATCCCGCGCCTTTATGGCCGCACCTCGATGTACAGCACCAAGCTCATCGACGTGCACTTCTGGACCACGACCATCGGCATCGTGCTGTATGTGGCCTCGATGTGGATCGCCGGCGTGATGCAGGGACTCATGTGGCGCGCGACGAACGCGGACGGCACGCTGACGTACACGTTCGTCGAGGCCTTGAAGGCGACGTACCCGTTCTATGCCGTGCGGCTGGCCGGCGGCGTGCTGGTGTTCGCCGGCATGTTCATCATGGCCTACAACGTCTGGAGGACCGTGACCGCCGCGAGCGCCACGACCGCGGACCAACCGGTGCTGCAACCGGCCTCCGCCTGAGCGCCCGACCACCGACCAGGAAGCCTCGCCCATGAATCACGAAAAGATCGAGAAGAACATCGGCCTGCTCGGCGTCCTGACGGCGCTCGTCATCAGCGTGGGCGGACTGGTCGAGATCGTGCCGCTGTACTTCGCGGGCGAGGTGACCGAGGCTGCACCCGGGGTCAAACCCTACACCGCCTTGCAGCTCGAGGGCCGCGATATCTACCTGCGCGAGGGCTGCTACCTCTGCCACACGCAGATGATCCGGCCGCTGCGCGCCGAGACCGAGCGCTACGGCCATTACTCGCTCGCCGGCGAGTCGGTGTACGACCACCCCTTCCAGTTCGGCTCGAAACGTACCGGGCCGGACATCGCGCGCGTCGGCGGGCGCTACTCCGATGAGTGGCACCGCGTGCACCTCAACAACCCGCGCGACGTCGTGCCGGAGTCGAACATGCCCGGGTTCCCCTGGCTCGCGCTGAACATGGTGGATGCCACCGTTACGGCCAGGAAGATGCGCGCGCTCAGGATCGTCGGCGTGCCGTACACCGACGTCGAAATCGCCGGTGCCAGGGCCGAGGTTGAGGGCAAGACCGAGCAGGACGCGCTGATCGCGTACCTGCAGGGACTCGGAATCGCCTCGAAGACGTGGAAGCGCTGAACATGAGCCCGACCGTATACGGCTGGGTCGCCGGTATCACGACCCTGTTTTCGATGCTCGCGTTCGTGGGCGTCGTCGCGTGGAGCTTCAGCCGCCGGCGGCGGACCGATTTCGAGTCCGCGGCCAGGCTGCCGCTCGAAGAGGATGCGGGAAAGACGCCGGGAGCGCCGTCATGAGCTGGTTCTGGAGCTGGTGGATCGCTGTCCTGACAACCGCCAACGTCGCGTTGCTCGTGTGGCTGTTCATCGGATCGGAACGTCGCAAGCCGGGCGAGCAGAAGCCCGGCGCCGCGACGACTGGTCACGTCTGGGACGGCGACCTGCAGGAATACAACAATCCCCTGCCGCGGTGGTGGCTGTTGGTCTTCTACTTCACGGTTGCCTTCTCGGTTGCCTACGTCGTGTTGTTCCCGGGACTGGCGGTGTTCCATGGCGCGCTCGGCTGGTCGCAGGCCAGTCAGTGGCAGCAGCAGACGGACCAGGCGAATGCGCTCACCGCCCGTCTGTTGGCGCAGTTCGACAACGTCCCGGTGGCGGAACTCGCCAGGGATTCGGGGGCGCTCAAGATCGGTAAGAACCTGTTCGGCGCGAACTGCTCGACCTGCCACGGCTCCGATGCGCGCGGCGCCAAGGGTTTCCCGAACCTGACCTCGCCGCATTTGACGTGGGGCCGCGAGCCTGAGCAGGTGCTGGCGACGATCGGCGGCGGGCGCCAGGGCGTGATGCCCGCCTGGAAGGACGTGCTGGGCGCCGACGGCGTCGAGGCCGTCGCCAACTACGTCTACGGCCTGTCCGGCCGCCCGGCACCAGAGGCGGCGCTGGTCGCGACGGGCGGGCAGAAATTCGCGATGCTGTGCGTCGCGTGCCACGGCGCAGACGGCAAGGGCAATACGACGCTGGGTGCGCCGAACCTGACCGACACAATCTGGATCTACGGTGGCTCGCTCGCCGACATCAAGGAGACCATCGCGAACGGCCGGTCCAACCGCATGCCGGCGCACCTCGAACTGCTGGGCGAGCAGAAGGTGAGGCTGCTCGCGGCTTACGTGCTGAGCCTCTCGCCCGCTCCCGCGGCACCCGCGGACGAGGCGCCGGCCGCAGCGGCTGCGGCTCCGAATGGCTCCGGCACCTGACCGTCAGACGGAGCCCTGGCCAGACGGGGAGCCCGACGAGGGCGCACCGGACTCAACGCCGAGATCGGCCTGGAGCCGCGCCCGTCAGGATCTCGCGATCGTACTGTGGCCGTCGTTCCTGGCCGGGGCGGCAGCCACCATGTTCTTCTTCGCAGTCTTCGATCCGGTGGCGATCGGCGAGGGCACGGCGCTCGCCGGGCTGCTGGCGAGCCACAACGCCGGATATGCGCTCGGATTCTTCTTCTTCTGGCTGATCACCGGAGTTTCGAGCGCGCTGTCGATCTATCTCGCGAGAACTCAGCACGTGCAGCGCCCCCGCGGCGTGGCGCCCTGGCTGCGGGACAAGCCGTGAACGCCCAATTGGAGGTCGCGGGCGGCGCACCGCCGCCGTCACCGTCGCCCGCGGACGGTGGTTCCTTCTACGCCAAGCACGTCAAGGTTCACCCGCGCGAGGTTCAGGGCCGCTTTGACACGCTGCGCCGCGTGGCAGTGTTCGTGTTGCTCGGGCTTTTCTATTTGCTGCCGTGGCTCACCTGGAGTGGACGCCAGGCGGTGCTGTTCGACCTGCCGGCCCGCAAGTTCTGGCTGTTCGGTCTGGTGCTGTGGCCACAGGACTTCATCTTCCTGACCTGGATACTGGTGCTCGCAGGGCTGTCGCTGTTCTTTGTCACATCGCTCGCCGGCCGCGTGTTCTGCGGCTACGCCTGCCCACAGACCGTCTGGACCGAGGCGTTCGTCTGGATCGAGCGCATGGCGGAAGGCAACCGTGCGCGGCGCATCAAGCTCGATGCCGCACGCTGGAGCGTCGGCAAGATCGCGCGCAAAGCAACCAAGCAAGCCGCGTGGCTCGCGCTCGCGCTCTGGACCGGGCTCAGCTTCGTCGGCTTCTTTGCGCCGGTCGGGCCGCTGACGCGCGACTTCCTGACGCTGTCGCTGGGCGGCTGGCCGCTGTTCTGGACGCTGTTCTACGGAGCGGCGACCTATGCCAACGCCGGATACATGCGCGAACAGGTGTGCAAGTACATGTGCCCTTACGCGCGCTTTCAGAGCGCGATGTTCGACCGGGACACGCTGATCATCACCTACGATGCGACCCGCGGCGAGCCCCGCGGCCCGCGCGCCCGCACCGTCGACTACAAAGCCAAGGGACTCGGCGACTGCATAGACTGCACGCTGTGCGTACAGGCCTGCCCGACCGGCATCGACATCCGCGAGGGCCTGCAGTACGAGTGCATCGCCTGCGCCGCGTGTGCCGATGCGTGCGACTCCGTGATGGACAAGGTCGGCTACCCTCGCGGCCTCGTGCGATACGCGACTCAGAATGCGCTCGACGGCAGGCGATCGCGGTTGCTGCGGCCGCGCACGCTGGTGTACGCGACGCTGCTCGCGGTGATCTTCGTGGCGGGGGTCGTAGGGCTGTTGACGCGTAGCACCGTCGGGCTCGACGTCATCCGCGATCGCAATGCGCTGTACCGCGAAACCGAGGACAATCAGATCGAGAACGTCTACAACCTGCGGATCCTCAACAAGGACCAGGCCCCGCATACGTTCGCGCTTGCCGTGACCGGAATCGATGGCGCGCGGGTCAGGGAAGCCGCCACCAGCTGGCGGGTCGAGGGCGGAGAGGTCTATACGCTGCCGGTGCGTGTGGCGGTGCCGGCCGGCACCATTCGCGGCGGGCGAACCATCCGCTTCGAGCTCGCGGCCACGGATGCACCGGAGGTGCGGGTGGTCGAAAAGGCCCGTTTCATCGCGCCGTGAGGCGCAAGGACAGTCATGCCGCAATCTCGCAGCCCACCTCGCCCGGTCGAGCGTCCCTGGCACCGCGAGCCCATCGTCTGGCTCGTGATCACGCTGCCGCTGCTCGCGGTGATCGGCGCCGTCACCAGTGCCGTGCTTGCCGCACGCGGCGCCGACCCAGAGGTCGCTGACCAACTTGGCCAACCCGCATCGGCGATTCACCGGGACCCGGTCCGTGACCAGCCGGCCTTACGAGGCAAAGTCGAGGTCGAGCTCCGCACCATTGACGCCACACTCGAGGCGCGCCTGTCGCGGCCGGGCGCGGACGGCGCGGTGAAGCCGGCCACCCTCATCGCCGTGCTCACGCACACCTCCGGCGCCGGGCTCGATCAGCGGATCGACCTCGAGGCGAACGCGGCCGGCAACTATGCCGCGAGGCTCCCGTCGCTCGCGCCTGGCCACTGGTCCATCGAGATCTTCCCGCCCGACCGCGCCTGGCGCCTGACCGGTGAGTTCCTCGACGTGCCGCGGACCCTGACTCTGCGGCAGGGTCCCGGTTCATGACCGAGGCCGGTGCCGCACCCTGCTTTCATTGCGGCGAGCCGGTGCTGCCGGGTGCCCGTTTGGCGGTCACCGTCGATGGCCGCGAACAGAGCGTGTGCTGCATCGGCTGCCGGGCCGCTGCCGAGCTGATCGCCGCTACCGGGCTCGGAGACTACTATCGCTACCGATCGGCGCCCGGTCCGCGGCCGGTGGCGGGCGATGACGACCTGTGGTCGACGTATGACCGGCCGGACGTGCAGCGCCCGCTGCTCGGTCAGGACGGCGAGCACTCGGTCGTCAACCTGCTCGTCGAGGGGCTGCGCTGCGCGGCTTGCAGCTGGCTGATCGGCCAGCGGCTCGCGCAGCTGCCGGGCGTCGTGCGCGCCAGCGTCAACCCTGCCACGGCGCGCGCGCAGATTGCCTTCGAACCGGCACGTGCATCGCTCGCGACGTTGCTGCGCGCGATCGCCGCGCTCGGCTACCGACCGCACGTGCTCGGCGCGACCGACACGCTGGCCGTCGCGACCCGCGAACGCCGCGCCGCGTTGAAACGCCTCGCCGTCGCGGGCTTCGGCATGATGCAGGTGATGATGATCGCCGTCGCGCTCTACGTCGGCGCCGTCGACGGCATGGACCCGGTCATCCGCGAGTATCTGCGCATCATCAGCCTCGTGGTCACAACCCCGGTGCTCATTTATGCAGGTCGTCCATTCTTCGCCGGCGCCTATCACTCCCTCGCGGCACGCCAGGTGGGGATGGACCTGCCGGTGGCACTCGGAATCGGTCTCGCGTGGATCGCGAGCGCGTGGAACACGCTCGCCGGGCGCGGCGAGGTGTATTTCGACTCGGTCGTGATGTTCATTTTCCTGCTGCTGCTGGGTCGCTATGTCGAAATGTTGGCGCGCCATCGCGCCGGCTCGACCGGCGAGGCGCTGCTGCGCCTCGTGCCGGCCACAGCCCTGAGGCTCGGTGCGGGCGGGCGCGAGCGCGTGCCCGTCTCGACCCTCGGCACCGGGGATCGGGTGCTCGTGCCGGTCGGCGAGTGCTTTCCCGCCGACGGCATCGTTGAACGCGGTACGACCGAGGCGGACGAGGCGCTGTTGACCGGCGAATCGCTGCCGGTCGTCAAGTCGCAGGGCGCGAGCGTGATCGCCGGTGCGGTCAACACCGGCGCACCGGTCGACGTCCGCCTGACCGCGGTCGGGCAGTCGACGGTGCTCGCCGGTATCGTGCGTCTCCTCGAGCGAGCCCAGACCGAGCGGCCACGCCTCGCGCGGCTCGCCGACCGGGCCGCGAGCTGGTTCGTGGCGCGCGTCATCATCGGGGCGGCGCTGGTGGCCGCGGTGTGGCTGATCATCGACCCGTCCAGAGCGTTCGAGGCGACGCTCGCGGTGCTGGTCGTCACCTGCCCATGCGCGCTGTCGCTCGCGACGCCGACCGCGATTACCGCGGCGACCGCCTGCCTCGCCCGCCACGGGTTGCTGGTGACCCGCGCCGACGCGCTCGAGGCGCTCGCCCAGGCGGACACGGTCCTCTTCGACAAGACGGGCACGTTGACCCTTGGCCGTCCCCAGCTCACGGCGGTCGAGGCGGTCACCGGCACACCCCAATCGGTACTCGAGATCGCCGCGGCGCTCGAGCACCGCTCCGAACACCCGCTCTCCCAGGCGTTTGAACGCGTCCCCGCCGCGGCAGCCGAGGCGGTGGCGGTATATCCGGGGCAGGGCATCGAAGGGCGCGTGCGCGGCACGGTGTACAGGATCGGTGCGAGTGCCTTCGTGGCCGAACTCGCGGGCCCGCGGCCAGCCGGCATTCGCGAGGGCGGTGTGCACCTCGGCTCCAGGGACGCCTGGACCGCGCGTTTCGAGCTCGGCGACACGGTGCGTCCCGCGGCCCGCACCACGGTGCGCGAGCTTGCGGCCCTGGGTCTTCGGGCGCTCATCGCGAGCGGCGACCACGCCGAGGCCGTCGAGCCCGTGGCGCGGGCATTGGGTATCGCCCGCTGGCACGCACGACTCCTGCCGGCCGACAAGCTCTCGCTGGTCGGGTCGCTGCGCAATGAGGGTGCGCGGGTGCTCGCGGTGGGCGATGGCATCAACGACGCTCCCACCCTGCGCGCGGCGTCGGTGTCCTTGGCGCTCGGCACGGGCTCCGCGCTCGCCCAGGCGAGTGCCGATCTCGTGGCCCTGGGTGGCGACCTCGCGACCCTGCCGCTTGCCGTGCGCACGGCGCGCCGGACCGTGGCCATCGTGCGCCAGAACCTCGTCTGGTCGGCCGCCTACAACCTGGTGGCGCTGCCGGTCGCGGCCTTTGGCCTCGTGCCGCCTTGGCTCGCCGCGGTCGGGATGTCCGCAAGCTCGCTGCTCGTCGTCCTGAACGCGCTGCGGCTGACGCACCTGCCGCGCGTTGCGCGCGCACCTGCCGCGGTGCCGCAGCTGTCCGGCCCGGCGGCCGCGACATGACCATCATCTTCGTGTTGATCCCGCTCGGCCTGGTACTGGTCGGGTTCGCCCTGTGGGCGTTCTTCTGGGCCGTGAGCGACGGCCAGTTCGACGACCTCGAGTCGCCGGGCTGGTCGGTGCTCGCCGACGAGCCGCTGCGCCCGCCGGCCCCGGATGATCCATGATCGCGGCGACGCTGAGCATCGGCGCTGCGCTCGCGGCCGGCCTCGCCGGCAGTGCGCACTGCGCCGTCATGTGCGGCGGAATTGCGAGCGCCGCCGGCGCAAGCTTCGGGGCGGGAGCTCGCCTGCCGCTCGCCGCCGCGCTCGCATTCAACGGTGCGCGACTCGCGGGCTACGCTGCCGTCGGTGCGGTGCTCGCGGCGACCCTGGGCTCGCTCGCGACCGCCGCCCCGATTCCGCAACTGGCGCTGGGCGCGCGCCTGCTGGCCGCGGTCCTGCTCGCGGGCCTCGCGGTCCGGCTCGTCAGCGGCCGCGACCTGCTCGGCGTTGAACGGCTCGGGAGCCTCACGTGGAGCTGGCTGCGGCCGGCGTTCGGCCGCGCCGCGCGACTGCCGCCACTGGTGCGCCCTGCGGCCCTCGGCGCGCTATGGGGATTCATGCCCTGCGGCCTCGTCTACTCGGTGCTGCTCGTCGCCGCCGCCACGGGGCAGCCACTGACGGGGGCGCTGACGATGCTCGCCTTCGGCGCCGGGACGCTGCCGGCGATGGTTGGCATGACGCTCGGTGCCGCGACGCTCGGTGGCGTGCTTGGGCGGCCGGCAGCCCGGCGCACGGCCGGCGTTCTGATCCTGGCGGCCGCCGTGTGGACCGTCGCGGTCGCCGTGGTACACCCTGTGACCCATGCCATGCACGGCACCGGACCCGAGACCGTTTTCGGCCCCGGCCACTGATGCGCAGCCGGCCACAACGCGATCGGGCGGCCGCAGACGCGGGGATCGGTTTGCCTGCGGCTACTCGAAACCATACACTTCTGCGCGGCTCGGAGTTCGCGTGTTCCACAGCACGCGGCCCCCGGCGATCGTCCTTACGCAACGTGCATCGAGGATCGAGGCAGTGGGCAGAGAGTACGAGCCGGTCGCCGGCAAGTGGTACCGCGACCTGGAAGAAGAAGAATCCTTCCTGGTTCTGTCCGTGGACGAGGACCAGGCGCTGGTCGAGATTCAGCACCTCGATGGCGACATCGAGGAGATGGATCTCGATACCTGGGCGGAAATGGACGTTGAGCCCACCGAGGAGCCAGAGGGCTGGTCCGGATCCACCGACGAGGGCGAGGAGGACGATGACGAGGAATGGGACGATGACGAGGACGAGGACGATGACGATGACGATGACTGGGACGACGACGAAGAGGACGATCACGACCGCGACGATTACTGAGTCCCGCCCTGCGCGTCGCGCGGCAGCATATCCGCCGGGCAGCCGTCCACTGCCAACTGCAACCCCCGAGCGCCGTGGACAACAGTTCGCACCGACCCGTACCGGCTGAGGCGCCGACCGACCGCGCGACGCTCGAGCTGCGCGCAGTTCTCGATGCGGCGGTCGACGCTGTCGTCGTGATCGACCACCAAGGCCGCATCGAGACGTTCAACCGCGCTGCCGAACGCCTGTTCGGTTACCGGACCGGCGAGATCCTTGGGCAGAACGTCAGCGTGCTGATGTCCGAGCCGTTCCGAACGGAGCACGACCGGTACCTGCGCCGCTACCAGGAGACAGGGCAAGCGCGAATCATCGGGATCGGCCGCGAGGTGATCGCAGCGCGCCGCGATGGCACGGTGTTTCCCGCCATGCTCGCCGTGGGAGAGATCGCAGACTCAGCGCCGCCGCGCTTCGTCGGCTTCATTCACGACATCACGGTCCGCAAGGCGGCTGACGAGGCTTTGCGCCGCGAGCGGAACCGCGCGCAGCTGTACCTGGATCTCGCCGAGGTCATGGTGCTGGCACTTGATTCGGCCGGCCGCATCTCGCTGATCAATCGCAAGGGCTGCGAAATCCTTGGTTACCGCGAGCGAGAGCTCGTCGGTCGCGATTGGTTCGAGCAGTGCGTCCCCGAGGCGTGCCGCGAAGAGAGCCGTGCCGGCTTGCGTGCGACGCTCGCGGGCGAGACCAGCCGGCCACGCTATGCCGAAGACGCGATTCTGACGAACAGCGGCGAAGCCAAGCTGATTGCCTGGCGCACGACTCTCGTTCGCGACGAGCGTGGCCGTGCCGTCGGCATATTGAGTTCGGGGGAGGACATCACCGAGCGACGACGGGCTGAGGAGGAACTAAAGAAGAGCGAGGCGCTGCTGACGGCTGCGCAGGCGATCGCCAACCTCGGCACCTACGAGGTACAAACGCCGGACGGGCCGTCACAGTGGTCGGAACAGGTGTACCGTATCGTCGGGCGCGACCCGGCGGAAGGGCCTGTGTCCCCTGCCGATTTCGCGCAGCACCACGTACACGCCGACGACCGCGAGGAATTCGTCAGAGAGTTCCAGCGCGCGATCCACGAGACCGGCCGGTTCGACCTCGAGTACCGGCTGGTGCGCCGCGACGGCACGACGCGCCACGTCCATTCCATGGCCCAGACGCAACCCGGCCCCGACGGCCAGTCGCTGGTCATCACCGGAACGATCCACGATATCACCGACCGTAAGCTGGTCGACGAGGAGGTGCGGCAGGGGCAGGAGCGCCTGACGCACGTCGCGCGACTGTCCACGATGGGCGAGATGGCCGCCGGACTCGCGCACGAGATCAATCAGCCACTGACCGCGATTGCAACCTACGCGCAGGCGGCGCTCAGGCTGGCGGCCGCAGGTCACGACATGGGCGAGATCAAGGATGCGCTGACGCAGATCACGACCCAGGCGCTGCGTGCCGGCGAGGTGATCCGCCGGCTGCGCGCGTTCGTCAAGAACCGGACCGCACGAACCGAGTCGGTCGACCTCAATCGCCTGATCGAGGATCTGCGCATGCTTGCCGAGCCCGATGCCCGGGTCAACGACATGCGCCTGACGCTCGAGCTGGCTCCGACCGTGCCGCTCGTCGCGGTCGATCCGGTCCAGATCCAGCAGGTGCTCCTCAATCTGGTGCGCAACGCCATCGATGCGACTCTCGAGGCCCCCGCGGCCCCCCGCGAGATCCTGGTGCGGACCCGCGTCGGCGTCGGGGAGGTCGAGGTGGAAGTGGTCGACCGCGGCAGCGGGGTCGACCCGGCCGTCGCGGATCACCTGTTCAACCCGTTCTTCACGACCAAGGCGGCCGGCACGGGTCTTGGGCTTGCAATATCGCGCTCGATTATTCGCGCGCACCGCGGCAAACTTGGCCATCGGCCGACGCCGGGGGGCGGGACGACGTTCTACTTTACGCTCCCGCCGTTGCCTGGAGGCTGAGATGAAAGAAAAACCCGCCACCGTGTTCGTCGTCGATGATGACGATGCCGTCCGAACCTCGCTGCGACTGCTGCTGAAGTCGGTCGGACTGCCGGTCGAGACCTTCGGCTCGGCGCAGGAGTTCCTCGACGCGTTCGACGCCGAGCGTGCCGGTTGTCTGGTGCTCGACATCCGGATGCCGGGCATGAGCGGGCTCGAGCTCCAGCAACGATTGAACGAGATACACGCGATCATTCCAATCGTGTTCATCACCGGCCACGGCGACGTGCCGATGGCAGTGGAAGCGATGCAGCACGGCGCCGTCGACTTCATCCAGAAGCCGTTCCGCGACCAGGACCTGATCGATCGCATCAACCAGGCGCTCGAGAAGGACCGCGACAACCGTGCGGGCCTCAAGGAGCGCGACGCGATCCGCCGGCGGATGCAGCAGCTGACGCCGCGCGAGCGGGAGGTGCTCAACCTCGTGACCCAGGGCAAAGCCAACAAGGTCATCGCCGGCGACCTCAATGTCAGCCAGCGCACCGTGGAAATCCACCGCGCGCGCGTGATGGAGAAAATGGGCGCGTCGTCGCTTGCGTATCTCGTGCGGATGGTGATCGAGGCCGAGCGCGTCAGCTAGCGTCGTACCGCTAAGTAAATGCACGGATACTGCAGTCGCGGGGGGCCGTTGATACTCGGCGACATCGCAATTCGTGGGCCATTCGCCCGCCCTGTGCGCACGCCTTATGTCCGCTCGCCCCGTCAAACCCCTACCCAGCGCCGGCCGGCTCGTCTGCGTCGTCGATGCCGACCCCGAGGCCCGGCGCAAGGTGCAGGTGCTGCTCAGCGCGCTCGGCGCCGAGGCGCGTGGTTATGCAACCGCGCGCGAGTTTCTGGCGACGCTCGCGACCGACGTGCCGGTGTGCGTGGTGGCTGATGCTCACCTGCCGGATCTGTCAGGACTCGAGCTGCTCGAACAGGTGCGCGCGCGGGGCCTTCAGATACCGACCATCCTGCTATCGACCGACGCCGAAATCGCAGCCGCCGTGACCGCAATTCGCGCCGGCGCGATCGATTTCATCGAGAAGCCGTACATAGACCGGGCCCTGGTGACGCACGTGGCTCCGATTCTCGGCCTCGATGACCGGCACCACTGAAGCGTCCGCACTGCGCGCGGCGGAGCTGCGCGCGAGCTGGTTCCACGAGCGTGAGTCCGCGTGGCTGTACCGGCGGCTCGCCAGCGCCGAACCCGATGCCCGCAAGAAGCAGTTGTTCACGGCGCTCGCTGCGGCCGCTGAGGAGCAGGCGGGCACGTGGGCCAAGCACCTCAACGACGCTGTTCCGGATTTCGTCCCGAGCGCGCGGGCGCGGCTCGTCGCCGCCCTCACCGACCGGCTCGGGCCGCGGCGCATGCGCGGCGCACTGATCGCGCTCAAGCTCCGTGGTCTGTCCGTCTACAACGCCCCCGCCACGGCGGGGCACGCGATGCCGACGACGGTCGAGGACATCGGCCGGCGCCATCGCGGCGTCGGTGGCGGCAATCTGCGGGCCGCGGTGTTCGGCGTCAACGACGGTCTGCTGTCGAACGCGAGCCTGATCCTCGGCGTCGCCGGCGCAGGCGTGGACGCGCGCTACGTGCTGACGAGCGGCGTCGCCGGGCTGCTGGCCGGCGCGCTGTCGATGGCCGCGGGCGAGTACGTCTCGGTGCGCTCGCAGCGCGAAATGTACGAGTATCAAATCGGGCTCGAGCGCGACGAGCTTGCCGAGTATCCGGAGGAAGAAGCCGAGGAGCTGGCCCTGATCTACGCCGCTCGCGGCATGCAGCTCGACGCCGCGCGCGAGGTCGCCCACGCGCTGATCCGGGACCCGAAGCATGCCCTCGATGCGCTGGCGCGGGAGGAACTCGGGCTCAACCCGGATGACCTCGGTTCGCCGTGGGGTGCGGCAAGTTTCTCGTTCGTGTCCTTCGCAATCGGTGCGTTGCTGCCGCTGACCCCGTTTCTCGCCGGGGCGACGCTCGCGGCGGGGACGCTGTGGGCCGCGGGACTCACGCTGGTTGCATTGTTCGGCATCGGGCTCGCGCTCAGCCTGTTCACCGGCCGTAACGCGCTGCGTGGCGGCCTGCGGATGATGGGAATCGGCCTGCTCGCCGGCGGCGCCACCTTCGCGATCGGACGCCTGCTGGGGGCCGTGATCGGCTGAGTCCGAGCTCCGGGGTCAGAGCTCGGCGCGCGGATCGAATGGCAGATCCTTGCGCATCTGCTCGTAGAACGCGCGCGCCCGATCGCTGTCCGCCGGCGGCAGCACGATCTTCAGCAACACGTACTGGTCGCCCGGCGGGTCGCCCGGGAGACCGCGGCCGCGGAGCCGTAGCTTCTGGCCTGCCCGGGCGCCGGCCGGAATGCGCAGCTCCACCGGCCCGCCGAGCGTCGGCGTCGACACCGTTGCGCCGAGAGCCGCTTCCCAAGGCGCGATCGGCAATTCAACGGTGACGTCCCGGCCGTCGGAGCGGTACAGCCGGTGCGGCAAGAGGTGTACCTCGAGCAACAGATCGCCCGCGGCGTCCGGACCACCTGCGCCACCCTGGCCGGCGAGCCGGATGACCTGGCCCGCCGTGACGCCGGCCGGCACCTGGACCTTGAGCGTACGCTCGCGCAGCGCGACGTGCCCATCCTCTGCCAATTCCGGGTGCTGCAGCGAGATCTGGCGGCTCACCCCGGCATAGGCCTCCTCGAGCGTCAGATCCAGGCGCGCCCGGTGGTCCTCGCCGCGACCCCGAAAGCCGGGGCTGTCCCGGCCCCCGAGATCACCGAACGGGCTACCGGAGCCGAACAGGCTCGAGAAGAAGTCGCTGAACCCGGGATCCGCGGCAGCACCCCGACGCCCGCGTGGGCGCGCGCCGAACTCGAAGTTACGGGCCCAGTCCGGTGGCGGCCGGAACTGCTGGCCGCCGCGAAAGTCGGAGCCAAGCTGGTCGTAGGCGGCACGCTTCTCCGGATCTTTCAGGACTTCATAGGCCTCCTGGACCTCCTTGAAGCGCGCTTCGGCGTTCTTCTCCTTGCTGACGTCCGGGTGAAAACGCCTCGCCAGCTTGCGATAGGCACGCTTGATCTCGTCCGCAGTTGCGGTCCGCGGGACGTCGAGAAGCTTGTAGTAGTCGCGGTATTCCATCCGGGTTCGGCCTGTGGCGAAAGCTGAGTTGTGCAGGGCACATGGAGGACGGCGGCTCGATTTTCAACCCCTGCGGCGGCCAGGTACAGGCGGTGCAGCCGCAGGACGACGCCGCGCCCGAACAGCAACTCCGCCGCCCCACCGGGCCGCAGCACACACCATCGCCAGCCCCATGCGACGCGTACAGTCCCCGAGTCCGCGGTCGGGAGGACCGCATTAACGGAGCTTCATCCGCCCGCCGCGCGCGCTGGCCGCGCTCGGCTCCGGGCGGTATGCTTAAAGTTTATCCTGTGGCGATCCCCGATGAATCGCGATCTGGATGCAAGGCACCAGGCCCGCGCCTGGACGCTGCTGCTGGTCGCGTGCGGCATCGTGTGGTTCGGCGTGCTCGGTCTGCGTCCGCTGTTCAATCCGGACGAGGGCCGCTATGCGCAAATTCCCGCCGAAATGCTCGCCTCGGGCGACTACACGGTTCCGCACCTGGATGGCCTTGTGTACCTCGAGAAACCGCCGTTGCAGTACTGGGCGACGGCGCTCTCGCTATGGGCCTTCGGCCACAACGAGTGGGCGGCACGCCTGTTCACCGCGGCGAGCGCGGCGGTGGCCTTAGAATTCGTCTACCTGCTCGGCGTGCGCGCCTTCAGCCGCGAGCGGGGCCTGATGGCCGCGGCGATGACGGCCAGCATGCTGCTTTACGTGTTCATGGGCCAGCTGATCACGCTCGACATGGCACTCGCCTGCTTCCTGACGGTTGCCATCGCAGCCTTCGGGCTCGCCCAGCTCGACCGCGAGGCGGCGCCATGCCGCACGCAGGCCTGGATGCTCGCCTGCTGGGCGGCGATGGCGGCGGCAACTCTGACGAAGGGCCTCGTCGGTCTCGCTATCCCGGGAGCCGTGCTGGTCCTCTACACGTGCTGGCATCGCGATTTCGGCGCCTGGCGGCACCTGCATCTCGGCATGGGGCTCGCGCTGTTCGCGGCGCTCGTCGCGCCGTGGCTCGTGCTGGTCGAACGGGCCCAGCCGGGCGCGCTGAACTTCTTGATCGTCCGCGAGCACTTTCAGCGCTACCTGACGAGAATGCACGATCGCTACCAGCCGTGGTGGTACTTCCTGCTGATCCTGGCGCTCGGATCGCTGCCGTGGCTGCCACAGGTCGCGCGGGCGCTGATCGGCGGCTGGCGCGCCACCGCGCCGCGCGGCCAGTTCGACGTCTCGCGCGTCCTGTGGGTCAGCGCCGCGTTCACGCTGCTGTTCTTCTCGCTCTCGGATTCGAAGCTCGCGCCGTACATCGTGCCGGTGCTGCCGCCGCTCGCGTTGCTCGGCTCGGCCTCCGGACCCGGCGGGTCGGCCGATCTGAGACTGAGCGCCCTGCTGCAGGTCCTGTGCGGACTCGGACTCGCGATCGGGATCGTGCTGTATGGGCGCCGAACGCTGACCGGAGACCCGGCCGCCACGTTCGCAGCACTGCGGCCCTGGCTCGCAATCATCGCCGTCGCTCTGGTCGCTTGCGGGGTCGCCGCATGGCGGCTGCAGCAGCGGAGCTTCGGTGCCGGCGCCCGCACGCTCGCCGCCGGGGGTTTTGCGGTCGCGCTGACGCTGATCGCCGGCGGGGCCACCGCGATCAGCACGCGCTATTCTGCCAAGGGACTGCTGGCGGCCGCGGGCCCGCTGGCCCCCGAAGCTCCACTGTTCGCGGTCGACACTTTCGACTGGACGCTGCCGTTCTATGCACGGCGCCTCGTGGTGCCGGTGATCTGGCGCGGCGAACTCGACTATGGACTGCGGCTCGCGCCGGCGAAGGGCCTCGCGACGCTGGCCGAGTTCGAGGCGCGCTGGCGCGCGACCCCTGCCGCCTACGCACTCGTGCCGCACGCCACGCATGCGAGGCTCCTCGGGGATGGCCTCGAGATGCGGGTCCTGGCCCAGGATTTCGACAACGTGTTCGTCAGCCGCCGGTAACACCATGCCAGACTTTCTGCCATTCACCCGCCCGACGATCGACGAGGCGACCATTGCCGACGTCGTCGCCGTGCTGCGCTCCGGCTGGATTACCTCGGGACCCAAGGTGCTCGAGCTCGAGCGCGACCTCGTTGCGTACCTGGGTGGCGGCCGCCGGGTGCGCGTCATGACCTCGGCCACCGGAGGTCTCGAGATGGCGTTGAAGGCGCTCGGAGTGGGACCCGGCGATGAGGTGATCGTCCCGGCCATGAGCTTTGCCGCCTCTGCCAACGTCGTGATGCGCCTCGCGGCCCGGCCGGTGTTCGTCGACGTCGATCTGCGGTCGCGTAACGCGACCCCCGTGGCGATCGCTGCCGCAGTGACCTCGCGCACACGCGCGATCATGCCGGTGCATTTCGCAGGTCTTGCGGCCGACATGGACCCCATCAACGCGCTGGCGCGCGAGCGCGGCCTGCGGGTTCTGGAGGACGCGGCGCACGCCATCGGCACGCGCTACCACGACCGCCTGATCGGCAGCTTCGGTGACGTCGCCTGCTTCAGTTTTCACGCCAACAAGAACATGACGTCGGTTGAGGGCGGTGCGCTCAGCTTCATGGATGACACGCTGACGCTGCCCATCGGCCGCGAGCGTTTCCACGGCATCAGCAAGGACGCGGCTGGCAATGTCGACGTCTACGACGCGGGCGGCAAGTACAACCTGACGGACGTGGCGGCCGCGGTCGGGGTTGGCCAGCTGCGCTCGCTCGAGCGCTTCAACGCCCAGCGGCGCGCGCTCGCGCGCCACTACTTCGCGCGGCTCGAGGAGCGGCTCGACCCTGACGTGCTGCCGCTGTCCGGGGACGGGGGGCATAGCTGGCACCTGTTTGCGGTGCTCGTGCCGTTCGGCCGGCTCGGCTACTCGCGCGACGAATTCATCGCGCGCATGCGCGAGCGCGGCATCGGCGTGGGGATCCACTACCCGTCCATACCTGGGCTCACCTACTATCGGCAGCTCGGCCATGATCCGCGCGCCTTCCCGAATGCCGCCCGGATCGGGGCCGAGACCGTGACGCTGCCGCTGTTTCCGGCGATGACAACCGGCGACGTCGACCGCGTCTGCGACGCGTTACTCGGCCTCGTTGCGCGCTGAGGGCAAGACCGTGAACGATACCGCCCCGATCCTGTCAGTCGTCATTCCCGTCTACAACGAGGAAGAGGTGCTGCCGGCATTGTTCAAGCGCCTGTACGCGGCGCTCGATGCACTGCACCGCCGCTACGAGGTGCTGTTCGTCAATGACGGCAGCCGCGACGGGTCGGTGGCGCTGCTGCGCGAGCAGTTCACGCGCCGCCCGGCCGAGACGCGCGTGATCCTGCTGCAGGTGAATTTTGGCCAGCATGCCGCGATCCTCGCCGGCTTCGCCCGGGCGCGCGGCCACTACGTCGTGACGCTCGATGCCGACCTGCAGAACCCCCCGGAGGAGGTGGCCAAGCTGCTCGCGCAACTCGAGGCCGGACACGACTACGTCGGCACGTGGCGCGCCAACCGCCAGGACCTGTGGTGGCGCCGTACCGCCTCGCGCTTCGTCAACCTGATCCGCGAGCGGGCGACGCCCATCAAGATGGCGGATCACGGCTGCATGCTACGCGGCTACGCTCGCAGCGTTATCGATGCGATCAACGCGACCCGCGAGAACGTCACGTTCATCCCGGCGCTCGCCTCGCTGTACGCCGCGAACCCCATCGAGATCGAGGTCAAACACGACGAACGCGTCGCCGGCGCCTCGAAGTACTCGCTGTACCGGCTGATCCGCCTGACCTTCGACTTGATGACGGGGTTCTCGACGGTCCCGCTGCAAGCGTTCTCGCTCGTCGGGCTTGGCGTGTCGCTGCTGTCCGGCGCGCTGGTCGTCTACCTGATCGTCCGGCGGCTCGTACAGGGGCCGGAGGTCGAGGGAGTCTTCACGTTGTTCGCGATCGTGTTCTTCTTCCTGGGGATCGCGCTGTTCGGGATCGGCCTGCTCGGCGAGTACATCGGCCGGATCTACCTGCAGGTGCGCCAGCGGCCGCGCTACATCATCGGCGCGGTGCTCGAGTCGATCCCGGACGCACCGCCGACTCCGTTGAGCGATGCCGTCGAGCGCCGCAAGCTGCTGGACCAGCAGCCGTGACCGCCACCACCGCCGTGGTGTTCGCATACTCCGAGGTCGGGGCCCGCTGCCTGGGCACGCTGTTCGAGGCGGACATCGCCGTGCCTCTCGTAGTCACGCACGAGGACGATCCGAACGAACAGCGCTGGTTCGCGAGCGTCGCCGAGGTCGCGCGCGGCGCCGGCAGTCGCGTGACGACGCCGGCGGACCCGGCGGACCCGACGCTCGCCAGCGAGCTCGCGGTATTGCGGCCGGATTTCATATTCTCTTTCTATTACCGGTGCATGCTGCCGGCGAGCGTGCTGGGCGCGGCCCGGCGCGGTGCGCTCAACATACACGGCTCGATGCTGCCGAAGTATCGCGGTCGTGCGCCGGTCAACTGGGCGATCGTGAATGGCGAGACAGAGACGGGGGCGAGCCTGCACTACATGACGGCCAAGCCCGACGCCGGCGCGCTGGTCGACCAGCAGCGGGTACCGATCGGCCCCGACGACACGGCCTTCGACGTTTCGCAGCGGGTGGCCGATGCGGCCGTGACCGTGCTCCGGCGCAGCCTGCCGGCACTGATTGCCGGCACGGCGACGGCGCGGCCGCTCGATCTTGCGCACGGTTCCTACTTCGGCGGCCGCAAGCCCGCCGACGGCGAGTTCAGCTGGGACTGGCCCGCGGCCCGCATCCACAACCTGGTTCGGGCGGTGGCACCGCCGTTCCCGGGCGCCTTTGCGCGCCTCGGTGAGTCGCTGATCCGGGTGCACCGCACGCGGCGGCGGCCGGACGCGCCACGCCCCGGCGGGGCGGAGCCGCGCCTGTACGCCGACGGCCCGGTGCTGATCGCCGAGTGCGGCGACGGTGGGCGCCTTGAACTCAGCGAGGCCTATCTCGACGACGCGCGGCTGGACGGCCGGAGCTTCGTCGCCACCTTCGGGCCGGATCCCGTGCCCGCCCGCCCGCAGCCGCGGGCTCAAGCAAGAGCAGCAAGCCCATGAAGAAGATCCTGATCCTCGGTGTCAATGGCTTCATCGGTCATCACCTGAGCCGCACGATCCTCGCTAACACCGACTGGCAGATCTGGGGCATGGACATGCAGGACGATCGCGTCCGGCCGTTCATGGACAGCCCGCGTTTCCACTTCTTCGAGGGCGACATCACGATCAATCACGAGTGGGTCGAATACCACATCCGCAAGTGCGACGTGATCCTGCCGCTGGTCGCGATCGCGACGCCGGCGACTTACGTGCGCGAGCCGCTGCGTGTGTTCGAGCTCGACTTCGAGGCCAACCTGCCGCTGATCCGGCAGTGCGTGAAGTACAAGAAACGCGTGATCTTTCCATCCACGTCCGAGGTGTACGGCATGTGCCCGGACGGCGAGTTCCACCCGCAGCAGTCGAACCTGGTGCTCGGCCCCATCGAGAAACAGCGCTGGATCTATTCGTGCAGCAAGCAGCTGATGGACCGGATCATCTGGGCGTACGGTCAGCGCGATGGGCTCGATTTCACGCTGATCCGGCCGTTCAACTGGGTCGGCTCAGGACTGGACTCGCTGGCGACGGCGAAAGAAGGGTCGAGCCGCGTCGCTACGCAGTTCCTCGCGCACATCGCGCGCGGCGAGGACATCAGCCTCGTCGACGGCGGCCGGCAGCGGCGCTGCTTCACGCATGTCAACGACGGGGTCGACGCCGTGCTGCGCATCATCAAGAACACCGATGGCATCGCGTCCGGCAAGATCTACAACATCGGCAATCCCGCCAATGACCTGTCGATACGCCAGCTCGCCGAGCGAATGATCGAGATCGGCAAGCAGCACCCGGCCTACGCGAAGCAGGCCAAGAACGTGAGGATCCGCGAGGTCGGTTCGGCCGAGTTCTACGGCAAGGGCTACGAGGACGTGCAGAGCCGGGTACCCTGGATCGCCAATACAATGGCCGAGCTCGGCTGGGCGCCACACGCCGGCATGGACGAGATCCTGGGCGCAGTCTTCGACGCCTACGCGGCCGAGGTCACCTCCGCCGCACAGCTGATCGACACCAGCCCGCGCGGCACCGGCTGAGGCACCGACCGCCGGTTGCGGCGCGCGCGCCGAGCGGACCATGGACATCGCCCTCAAGGTTGACGTCGACACCTACCGCGGCACGCTCAAGGGCGTGCCGCGACTGGTGGCGGCGTTCAACGCGCGCGGCATCACCGCGAGTTTCTACTTCAGCCTCGGCCCGGACCACACCGGGTGGGCGCTGCGCCGCGTGTTCCGGCCGGGCTTCCTGGCCAAGGTGCAGCGCACCTCGGTCGTGAGCCACTATGGCCTGCGTACGCTGCTGTACGGAGTGCTCCTTCCCGGGCCAAACATCGCGCGTCGCGCGCGCGCCGTGCTCGTTGCGACCGCGGCCGCCGGTCACGAAGCCGGCATCCATTGCTATGACCACGTCTACTGGCAGGACAACGTCGCGAGCCGGGACGCCGCCTGGACGCGCCGCCAGGTCGAGCTCGCGGTGCACGCCTACCGCGACGCATTCGGCGTCGCCCCGCGGGCCCACTGCGCCGCCGGCTGGCAGGTGAACGAGGCCCTGTTTGCGCTCGAGGACGAACTAGAGCTCGACTATGCGAGCGACTCGCGCGGCAGCCATCCATTTCTTCCCACGTTCGGCGGCTACCAGGCGCACTGCCCGCAGCTGCCCACGACGCTACCGACGCTCGATGAACTCGTGGGCGTCGACGACCTCGACGTTCGGGGCGCGATCGACAGGCTTCTCGACCTGACGGCTGCGCCACCTGCCGCCGGAGCCCACGTGTTCACGCTGCACGCGGAACTCGAGGGTCAGCAACTGGCGACCGAGTTCCTGCGGCTCGTGGACGCCTGGCGGGCGCGCGGCCACCGGCTGGTGACGCTCGCCGAGCTGCGCCGGCAGATCGATGTCGCACGCCTGCCGCGGCATGCCGTCGTGCTCGGCGAAATTGCGGGGCGCAGCGGGACGCTCGCGCTCCAGGGAGCGCAGCTCTAGGGCTGCTCGACGAGCCTGCGCAGCTCGGCACGGTCGAGCAGCATCGCGAGCAACGCGCCGACGGTACGGTGGGCCTCGATCGGATGCCGCAGCGGACGCTCCGTGTGGACCCGGTAGTGGTTGCGCCGACCGGCGCGCTCGCGCGCGACGATCCCGGCCGCCTCGAGGTCCGCCACGATCTTCTGCACGGCACGCTCGGTGATGCCGACTGCCTGCGCAACATCGCGGAGCCGTGCATTCGGGTCCTGCGCCAGAAACACAAGCACGTGGCCGTGGTTGCTGAAGAACGTCCACGGGCGGGAATTCGCCGCATCCGGCGACCCGGGCAACCGCCTATCGCCCGCCCATCGCGTCACAACTCCCCCGCCCGCCGTCGGGATCGATGAATTATGGTTCGTACTCCAATCTTCGTCATTCGGCATTCCAGAGTCAATCCTCGCGGCCGGGCAACAGGGCGCTTGAATTGCTTCGCGCGAGCCCCATACCCTCGGTTGGCCCGCCTGCGATACTGGCGTTCAACCGAAAGGCGCAGTCCCACATGACCCGCATCCTGCTGCTGCTTGCGACCAACTTCGCCGTGCTGTTCCTCGCCACGATCACGCTCAACCTGCTGGGCGTCGGTCCGTGGCTCGGTGCCCGTGGCATCGACTTCGGGTCGCTGCTGATCTTCGGCGCCGTGCTCGGCTTCGGCGGCGCATTCTTCTCGCTCGCGATCTCAAAGTGGATGGCGAAACGCGCGATGGGCGTCGCGGTGATCACCACGCCGCGCAACGACACGGAGGCGTGGCTCGTCGCCACCGTCCGCCGGCACGCGGCCGCGGCCGGCGTCGGCATGCCGGAAGTGGGTGTGTTCGACTCCCCCGAGCCGAATGCCTTCGCGACGGGTGCGAACCGCAACGCGGCGCTCGTTGCTGTCAGCAGCGGGCTGCTCGCCCGCATGGGGCGCACCGAGGCGGAGGCGGTCCTCGGCCACGAGATCACGCACGTGGCCAACGGTGACATGGTGACGCTGACGCTGATCCAGGGGGTCGTCAACACGTTCGTGTTCGTGCTGTCGCGGGTGATCGGCAACCTGGTCGACCGCGTGCTGTTCCGCGGCGGCCAGGACAATCGTGGCCCGGGCCCGGCATTCTGGATCACGACCATCGTCGCCCAGCTCGTGTTGAGCGTGTTCGCGACGATGATCGTGATGTGGTTCTCGCGGCGCCGCGAATTTCGGGCCGATGCCGGCGGTGCCCGACTCAGCGGCCGGCCGGCGATGATCGGCGCGCTCGAGGCCCTGAAGCGCGTCCAGGCCGAGGGACTACCGAAGACGATGCAGGCCTTCGGAATCAACGGCCCGGACCGGGTGAGCGGCGTGCGGCGGCTATTCATGAGCCATCCGCCGCTCGACGAGCGCATCGCCGCCTTGCGCCAGCCGCCCTGACGACCGGCGGGGCGCCGCGCGCCGCAGGCGGCCGCACGCGGCTCGTGTAGCGGATCCGCCCACCTCGCGGTCGCCGTCGCAGATCCCCTCAACCGCTGGCAGGCGGGATGCTGCCCTTAGAGCGGCAGTGGCGCGCGAATAATTCACCACTCGATGCGATTCGGACCTCTCGCTCCGCGCGGGCCGGCGGATCACGGACAACGCGCCATCTGCAACCCCCCGTCGCTTCGGTCGACCGCCGGGCTTGCGGCTTCGTGCGCGAATCCATCCGGCGCGCAGGCGCGAAAGACATTGCGCCGGGCCCCGACTCGCGTCCGGCGACCGGTGGCTGCTGGTGACAGGCGCCCGACAGCGACGCGTGGGAGGGAAGACCCTTGCAGATGCCGGCGAAACCGCTGCTATCAACTGTGTTACGCGCCGCCGGCGTCGCGCTCGTGGCGCTCGCGCCCTCGCAGACGCGACCGAACGCCGCCCGGCGCCGGCCGTCGGCGTTGGCCGCGCAGCTGCGCAGCTGGTTCGACTCCGCCACCCCGGCGGAGCTCGCCGAGGCCGGCAGCGACATCGACTGGGCTCGGATCATTCCATTCGTCGGCGTGCACCTCGGGTGCCTTGCGGTCATCCGCGTGGGCACGAGCCCGGCCGCACTCTCGGTGGCGCTCGCGCTTTATGCTGTCCGCATGTTCGCGGTCACCGGCTTCTACCACCGCTACTTCTCGCACCGCTCATTCAAGACCTCGCGTACCAGCCAGCTCGTGTTTGGCGTGCTGGGCGCCTCAGCGGTGCAGCGCGGACCACTGTGGTGGGCGGCGCACCACCGTCACCACCACGCACACTCAGATGCCCCGGCAGACATACACTCGCCGCGGCAGCGTGGATTCCTGTGGAGCCACATGGGCTGGTTCCTGTCACGCCGGCATTTCGTGCCGGATCTCGGCCGGGTGCGCGACCTGATGCGCTACCCGGAGCTCCGCTGGCTGGATCGGTTCGACATCGTCGTGCCGGTCGGTCTCGCGATCGGCGTGTTTCTGCTCGGCTGGGCACTCGAAGGCACTTCACCGGGACTGAAGACCAATCGGTGGCAGATGCTGGTCTGGGGATTCTTCGTTTCGACCGTGCTGTGCTACCACGCGACTTATACGATCAACTCCCTGTCGCACGTCTTCGGCCGGCGGCGCTACGGCACGCCCGACGACAGCCGCAACAACGCGCTGCTTGCGTTCCTGACCTTCGGCGAAGGCTGGCACAACAACCACCACCATTACCCCAACGCCGCGCGCCAGGGCTTTTACTGGTGGGAGGTCGATCTGACCTATTACCTGCTGCGCGTACTTGCGCTTACGGGAATCATCTGGGATCTGAAACCGGTGCCGCTCGCGGTCCGCGACGATCACTGCCGCCGCGAGCCCGAGGACCCACGCCGGTGAACGCCGCCGCGGCGCCATTGCCAGATCCCCCGCTGTCGGTCGCCATCGTTGGCAGCGGCATCGCCGGCCTGACGGTCGCCGCCGCGTTGCATCCGGAGCATGCGATCACCGTTTACGAGGCGGCGACGTGGATCGGCGGGCACACCCATACGGTCGATGTCGATGACGCCGGCCGCCAGGTCGCGATCGACACCGGCTTCATCGTCTGCAACGACTGGACATATCCGAACTTTCTCGCGCTGCTGGCGCGCCTCGGCGTGCCGACGCAGGCATCCAGCATGAGCTTCAGCCTGCAGCATGAGGTCACCGGGCTCGAATACAACGGCACCGATCTCGATTCCCTGTTCGCGCAGCGGCGCAACCTGTTCTCGCCGTCGTTCCTGCGGATGATTGCGGACATCCTGCGCTTCAATCGCGAGGCGCCGCGGCTGCTCTCGAGCGGCGATGACCGCACCACGCTCGGCGACTGGCTGCACGCTCAACGGTACGGCGCACCGTTCATAGAGCACTACGTCGTGCCGATGGGGCGGGCGATCTGGTCCGCCGAGGAGCGCGCGCTGCTCGGCTTCCCGGCCCGGTTCTTTGTCGAGTTCTTCGCCCGTCACGGCTTTCTGTCGGTCGACCGCCGGCCGCTGTGGCGCACGGTCGTGGGCGGATCGCGCGAGTACGTCCGCGCCCTGACGCGACCGTTCCGGTCACGGATCCGGATCTCGACGCCTGTCGAGTCGGTCCGGCGCCTGCCATACGGCGTTGCGCTGCGGACCCGCGGCGGCTCGGTCGAGCACCACGACGCAGTCGTGTTTGCGTGCCATGCCGACACGGCGCTCGCGCTGCTGGCGGATCCGAGCGCGGCTGAGCGCGAGATTCTCAGCAGCTTCCCGTTCCAGACCAACGAAGCGCTGCTGCACACCGACGAGCGTCTGCTGCCGCGCACGCCGCGCGCGCGCGCTGCCTGGAACTATCATCTGCGCCGCGATCCGCACGCCGGCTGCGCGATCACCTACGACATGAACGTGCTGCAGTCCCTCGCAACCGGACGTCGCTACCTCGTGTCGCTCAACCTGGCCGACCGAATCGACCCTTCGCGGGTATTGGCACGATTCAGCTATGAGCACCCGGTGTACACGCCGGCCAGTGTTGCCGCGCAGCGCCGCCACAGCGAGATCAGCGGCAGCCAGCGCAGCTTCTACTGCGGGGCATACTGGCGGTACGGCTTTCACGAGGACGGCGTCGTCAGCGCGCTTGCGGCGCTCGAGCACTTCGCAGGCTGGAGGGTGATGCATGCACAGCGCGCTTTACGACGGCCGGGTTAGCCATCGCCGCCGCGGGCCAACCGGCAACGCGTTCCGCTACCGGATGTTCATGGTATGGCTCGATCTTGCGGAACTGCCCGATGTGTTCCAGGGCCGCTGGCTGTGGTCGACCTCTCGGCCCGCACTCGCGCGTTTTCGCCGCGCCGACTACCTGGGACCGCAAGACCGGCCGCTTGACGTAGCGGTGCGAGACCTGGTCGCCGCGCGCACCGGACGGCGCCCGGCCGGCGCGATCCGCATGCTGACGCACCTGCGCTACTTCGGCTGCTGCTTCAATCCGGTGACGTTCTACTACTGTTTCGATTCCGCGGACCACCTCGAGACTCTCGTCGCCGAAATCACCAACACGCCGTGGGGCGAGCGATTCCAGTACGTGCTGCCGGTGGCGGAAGCCGCCGTGGAACGCGGCCAGCACGTCTGGCGGTTCGGCAAACGCTTCCACGTGTCGCCATTTCTGCCGATGGAAATGGACTACGAATGGCGTTGCACCGCCCCGGACCAGGCGCTGGGCGTGCACATGCGAAACAGCGAGGACGGTCGCGAGCTGTTCGACGTAACGCTCGCGCTTCGCCGCCGGCCCCTGACGCCGACCAATCTCGCCACTGCACTGCTGAGGTTTCCGCTGCTGACGGCAAGAATCGTGGCGATGATCCACTGGCAGGCGCTGAAGCTCTGGCTCAAGGGCACACCTTTCTATGTGCATCCGGCCAGCGCGGCCGGCGCGCCCGATCACTGAGGGCGGCATGAGGTCAAGCATGAAAACCAGCATCATTCCCAGAGCGAGCGTGATACCGCAAGCCGGCGCGGGCAGCGCCGGCGGTGCGCGTGGGCTCGCAGCTCTTGGCCGCCGCGCGCTCCTCAAACAGCTTGCGGGGCTGCGCCACGGGACGCTGACGATCCTGGAGCCCGACGCCCGCCATGTCTTCGGCCACACCGACTCTGCGGGAGACCTTGCGGTGACGCTGGCAGTCCGCGCGCCGCAGTTCTGGGCCGACGCCGCCTTCGGCGGCACGGTCGGCGCAGCTGAAAGCTACATCCAAGGCCACTGGCAGTGCGACGATCTCACCGGCCTGGTGCGCCTGATGGTCCGCAACCGCCAGCTGCTGGGCCGCCTCGACGCAGGCCTCGCGCTGATCTCGGCGCCGGTGCGCAGCATCCTGCACTGGCTCAATCGCAACACCCGCGGCGGCAGCCGCCGCAACATTGCCGCCCACTACGACCTCGGCAATGACTTCTTCCGGTTGCTGCTGGATGAGACCATGGCGTATTCCTGCGCGATCTATCCGGGGCCGGCCGCGAGTCTGTGCGAGGCGCAGCTCCACAAGTTCGACACGATCTGCCGCACGCTCGACCTCAGGCCTGGCGAGCGGCTGCTGGAGATCGGCACCGGCTGGGGCGGGCTCGCG
>Ga0209415_10001119_pt1 | contig 50918 bp, 42 predicted proteins | sample PeaSoiSIISIP2007_FD_187696 | JGI IMG/M metagenome (GOLD analysis project Ga0209415, IMG submission 187696) | Peat soil microbial communities from Weissenstadt, Germany - SII-SIP-2007 (SPAdes) (version 2) | ecosystem: Environmental > Terrestrial > Soil > Wetlands > Peat | place: Germany... | reverse complement strand
CCAGGGACGGAGTTGAACCGCCGACGCCAGCCTTTTCAGGGCTGCGCTCTACCACCTGAGCTACCTGGCCACGCTTGGTCTACGGCTTGGCTGCCGAATCGGTGCGAGTCGTGGGCACGCCAAGATCTTGGCGGAGTTGCCGGTAATCGCGGGCAGTCAAATCGCTGGGAGCGTATGGAACAGCCACGATTATAGCAACCTGGATGGATTCGCTCAACGCGGGGACGATCGTCGGTCCCTGGTCGTCGGTTTGGCGCGAGGCTCGGGTTCAGCGAAGTCGTTGTGTGGCGAGATCGGTGCCGGGTGCAATCAGGTCAGGAGAATTGGCGTTACCACAACTGCGATGCTGCATTTTGAGCCCGCCAACATGACCGATCTCCAAACACCAAGTTGTCGACAATCGAGGGCTGACGCTATTCCATTCCACGAGCAACTGAACATGGATGTCGGTTTCCTGACACTGTTCGATTACATTTGAGCGGAAACAAAAAATATGCAGCCAACCCGCCTTTAGGGAAACTCTGATCAAGCATGAGTTTCAAGCTGAGCTTCGGCGCAGACGGGCTCGTCTCCACATTGGAAACTAAACCAGGGCTTCCTCTAGGTCAGAAACAGCCGCCCGTGGGTGATCTTATGCTGCAGGCTGGCGGCAAGCTGGTCAACATCGGCGGCGGCGATATTGCCGCCGACCCGCTCTTCCAGGAAGAGTGTGTGATTGCTCCCCACGGTGTCGCGTCGGACTTGCAGCAGCAAAGCCTGCACCACATGGGGATCAAATTTCTGGGGAGTCAGCCGCACGATTTCGCTCAGCGTGCTCCCGAGCGAAAGACGTTCCCGGTAAGGACGGTCGCTGGTCATGGCGTCGAAGGTATCGGCCAGGCCGATGATGCGCACCGGCATCGGCACATCTTCCATCACCAAACCGTCCGGATATCCCGAGCCATCGCCGCGCTCATGGTGCCAGCGCACGATTTCCGGAATGCGGGGCCAGGGGAACTGTACTCCGCTCACAATCTGATGCCCAACCACGGTGTGGTCCGCCATTTCGCGGAATTCTTCGGCATCGAGAGAAGTCGGTTTGCCGAAAAGACGTTTATCGACTGCAACCTTGCCGATATCATGCAAGTAACCAGCGGAGCGCAGCGCCGCGATGTCGCTCGACTCCATGTTCATAGCTTCGCCGATGGCAGCGGCGTAGCGCCCCACGCGCAAGGAATGGCCGTGGATGTTGACGTGCTTTACGTCAATGGCGGCGGCAAACACTTCCAGTGTATTGTCGTAAAAGCCGTGCAAAGAGGCCATCAGGCGGAGATTTTCGGAGACGCGCTGCGCCAGAGTCTGAGTCAAGGAATGATTGTGGATGGCGAGCGCAACATAGTGGCACAGCAAATCGAGTGCTTCTAACTCGTCCTCGGCGTAGAGAGCGTCGCCCTCGCGGCGGCCCAGAGCTACGATGCCCACCAGCCTGCTGCCGACTTTGAGAGGCACGATGCACTTGAACAACTCAGGCGCAACATTTCCGTTCGAGCTTAGATATAAGTCATAGCACCCCGAATCCAGAACGACTGGTCCGCGGGTTGAGCCCAGAGCATGAACATGTTTGGGCAACAGCGGGATTACGGCTGGTTCCGGCATCAGCACGAATCCTTCGGCGCTGATGGAAGTGAGCAGGGAAGGTTTTTCGCTGTAAATAAAGAGCACAGCTTCGCGAGCTCCGCCCGCCTGCAGCAGGGCAGACACAATGGCGCGCGCAGTCTGCGGAAACTCGCGTTCGGCCGTCATCTCAGGGCCGAGATCGGACAGAGCTTCCACCGTCCGCAGGAGCCTTCGAAAATTGTCTTTCTGTACGGCCACGCTGCTGGGGGAGAAGAAGGACCAGAGCAATTCGAGAGTATCATTCCGGTCTGCCGGACTTGTTAGTTAGTTTGGTGCGGAAGACTGCGAGTCGAGAAGCGCCCGAGGCTCGCATTCACATTGCAGTCACAAGACTGTCACACTAGCGATGCTGTGCCCTGCGCCCGACCGCTTTGAAAGTCATTTCCTTGGCCGGGCTGCGCGTCTGCTTTTTCCACTGAAAGAACAAGTCGGCATACGTTTGGGTGATGTAGTTGCTACGCTCGATCTGCAAAGCCGCCGCGGTCCGGTCAATCCAGCGCGAAGGCCCTTCGATTTCGCCAAAGTTTCCGATCGGGGTTTCGTCTACTACCACGTGGCCTTTTCCGTCGCTCCACTCGGCGCGAAACTTTTCATAGCGAAATGCCGGCGCAAAACCCAGAGCGTGCAAGATAGCTTCCATCTTCGTGCCATCGGCGACCTGGGTTTCGTTTTCTACTCGCGTCTTGTGGCGTCCGAGCTTGCCTTTGGCTTTGTGGGTCAACACCCACTCGGATCCGTACTTGCGCAAGCGCAGCAGTTCGCCGCGTTGGCGCAAGGGCTGGCTGGGGAGATCGTAAAGCGTATTCATTTCGTGAGTACGCGGAGTGACCAACCGAAAGCCCGCCTTTCGCAGCCGCCGGTTGAGGGCACGCAGATCATCTACGCGAAACTTGATTTCGATTTCGTTATTAGAGGCCATTGAGAACAATATAAACTGCAATACTTGAACGCGTAGAGCGGACACTCTTGTCCGCTGCTTTTGACTTTGATCTCCCAGCGGAATTTTTGTTGTTAGGGAAAGCCTTTGGCGGACAAGAGTGTCCGCCCGACACGGCTCCTGCCGCTAAGAGAACGTCGGCAGCTTGACTAAATCATCGTGGGGCACCGGTTCCAGCGGCTGGCCCGCTTTGCGCCACGCCGCCAGCCCGCCCACGATGACGAAGGCGTTGAATCCTTTTTCCCGCAGTAGCAGCGCCACCCGGGCGCTGGTCGCCTCGCGTGCTCAAGTACAGTAAAGGTATATGTCCCTATTTTTGGGGAGATCCTTCAACTCCTCGGAAAGATTGTTAGGTTCGATGCGAACGGATCCTTGAATGCGCGCAGCGTCGGCATCGTAATAGCCGTGGCTCCTGACGTCGACGATGAGATTTCGGTCCCGTTCTTCCGACTGGAGTTTACGAGCCAGCTCCTCTACCTGCACACGAGGCACCACGCGATAAACGTTATTCTTGCGGTAGAGCCACACGCGGTACGCGACGTAGACGAGCGCCGCCACGAGAAGTACTTCTGCAAATGCGTGGCTGGCTGCCTGGAATCCACGCGTGATGGCCGCCAGGAAATCGCGGGAGAGGAATCCCAAGCCGCCATAAGCCAGGATATAAAGTGAAGCCCCTGCGAGGTCAAGCTGCAGGAACTGTTGCGGGCGCATCTTCATGCTGCCCGCCAACGGCGGCGCCATGGTGTTGACACCGGGAATGAACTTGGCGACCAGCAATGTAATCTTGCCGCGTTTATAGAACGACTCAGCCGAGCGTAGGATGCAGGACTCGGGATTGACCGAAACCCGGCACAGGAAGCCGAGCAGGCTCCAGCCCATGTAGCGGCCCAGGACAAAGAGAAACGAGTCGCCCAGCAGCATTCCCGTCAAGGCGAGAACCAGCAGCCGGGGCGCGCTTAAGGCGTGGGATGCAGCGGCCGCGCCGCCAGCCACCAGCGCCAATGCAGCCGGGACTGGCAGCCCCACAGCCTCCGCCATTACGACGGCGAAGATCAGTGCGTATCCGTGGTGCGCTACAAGTGAGAAAAGATCGTTCATCGCTGACGCGTTAAACTGATGGAATTAGATAGACCGCCGAGTTCGCGGGATTCAAAGTCACAGACAGGAACAATAATCGAAATGCCGGCAAAAGCCAAAACCACTCGCCGCTATATCAATCTACCGACCCGCAAGACGCCCCTGCCGTTTAGCGATGCCGTGCTGGTGGGCGACACCCTCTATCTTTCCGGACGGATCGGCATTGATCCTGCGACCGGTCTGGCTCCAGCCGACGTGGATGAAGAATTGCGGCTGCTGTTTGACGGATTCGAAGCCGTTCTTCGGCAGGCCGAGATGAGCATGGACGACCTGGCCTGGGTGCAAGTGTTCTCGCCCGACGTTTCCCTATGGGAGCGCTTTAACGTGGCCTATGTCAAACGCTTTTCGAAAGATTTCCCGGCACGTGCGTTCATCGGTTCCGGACCGCTGCTGAAGGGCGGCCGCTTCGAGATGATGGGGATAGCGGTGAGAAGGTCTTGAATCGCAGAGTTCGCTGAGAAGGTCCGCAGAGAGCGCAGAGAAGAACAACTTTCATCGAAGATCAGCTTTTCTCGGCGTCCTCCGCGGATTCTCTCGGCGTACTCTGCGTTGTGAGATCCTCTACATAGTTGTTGACGATTCTCCTGATACCGTCTTTTAGTATCACTACGTGAAAGTTGATCAGAAGTCCAACTTGGAGGTCCAGCAATCTGAGGTGGGAAAGCACTTGGGCATGATCGACGGGATGCAGTACTTCTTTACACTTGAGTTCCACCACGATTCTGCCATCGACCACGAGGTCGGCTCGAAACCCACACTCCAACTTCACGGAATCATAGATTAGAGGAACTGCTTTTTGCTGCTCTAGCCGCAATCCCATTCCTTCCAATTCAAAGGCGAGACACGCTTGATACGCAGACTCCAGAAGGCCTGGCCCCAGGCGCCGATGGATCTTGATGGCGGCGCCAATAATCTTTTCAGTCAGTTGGTTCGCACTCATTTGGTGGGACGGACCTCTTTGGTGCCATTGCAGCGCTGCGATAGGACCCATGACTGAAGACTAGAAGGCGGTTGCGATGTGGTCGGTGACCAGCGTCACCAGAAGGGCAAGCCGTTTCTGTGGATAACCTTCCGCGCTGGAACGGCGAAGCCCTGATGCGGACTGTTAGAAAATCCTAAATCGCAGAGTGCGCCGAGGAAAATCCGCGGAGCGCGCAGAGAAAGACTGGATTCAACTCCGGAGCATACGTCACATCGCAGATCAGGCCTGCTCTTGCGTTCTTTGCGGCAGTCTCAGCACCCTCTGCGGTTATGAGCTCTGGAATTACTTTTCTCTGGCCACCACGAACTCCGGTGCCCACAGCAATGCCCGCTTGATTTCGCTGTCGGGGAAACTGCAGATCGCATTTCGCGCCAGTGCGGCATACTGCATAGCGCGCGCATAGGCGGCATCGAGGGATCCGTAGCGATTCAGGATTTCGAGAATTTCGGCATGAGTCACGCCATCGAATGCCCGCTCCCGGACTACCGTTCCAATCAAATCTCTTTCGCGTAGCGTGCAACGCTCGAGCGCATGGATCACCGCCATCGTGACCTTGCCCTCGCGCAGGTCGCTGGCCACAGGCTTGCCGAGCACATTTTCCGAAGCCGTCAGGTCGAGCACGTCGTCCACAATCTGAAAGGCCATACCGAGATCCCGTCCGTACTGGGCAAGGTTCTCTTCCTGTTCGGTGGTCGCGCTCCCGAGGATGCCGCCAATCCGCATGCATACGGAAAACAGGCACGCGGTTTTGCGGAAGATGAGGTCGAAGTGCTCGTCCGACGAAATCAACTTGCCCAGCTTCTCCATCTGCAGCAGTTCGCCTTCCACCATCTGCTGGGTCAAGTCGATCAGCGTATCGAGAATGCGGAAGTTGCGTTCCTGCACCGCGATCTTGAACGCCTGCATATAGAGCCAGTCGCCGGCCAGCACGCACTTGGAGTTTCCCCATTGCGTATTGGCGGCGGGGCGGCCGCGCCGCGTTTGGGCCTCGTCGATGATATCGTCGTGGACCAGCGTAGCAGTGTGGATAATTTCAACCACAGCGCCCAGCTTGACGGCGCCCCGTCCCCGGTAATCGAAAAGCTTGGAGGAAAGCAGCAGCAGCATGGGACGGATACGCTTGCCCCCGCCTCCGCGCAAATACTCGCCGATCTCGGTAATGGCTTCCACGCGGGAGACGGTATCCCGCCCGAACTCGCGCTCAATCGCGGAAAGATCCTCGCGCAGGAGATCGAAGATTTCTTTTCCGTTGATGGTGGCCGGCGTACTCAAAATCCCCGTGTCCTCTGCGTCCTCTGTGGTTGAATTGCTTCGTGCCTTTGCTGCTAATTTGTTCTGTAATTCGTGAACTGCATGTCAATTCCGAAATCCTGCTGGCGCAACAGGGCAATGATCTCCTGCAGCGCGTCGCGGTCTTTGCCGCTCACTCGTACCAGGTCCCCCTGGATCGAAGCTTGTACCTTCTTCTTCGAATTCTTGATCAGCTTCACGATCTCGCGGGCCTTTTCGATCGGGATCCCCTGCTGCATGGAGACGCGCTGCTTGGCGGTGCTTCCCAGCGCCGACTCGACTACGCCATAAGTCAAGCCCTTCAGCGGCACTCCGCGCTTCACCAGCTTCTGCTGCAGGATGTCGTTCACTGCTTTCAGCTTGAACTCGTCAATCGAGTGCAGCACGATGGCGTCCTTGCCCTCGAGCTCGATATTCGATTTCGAATCCTTCAGGTCAAAGCGAGTATGAATTTCCTTCAACGCCTGCTGGATGGCGTTGGAGACCTCCTGCAGATCGATCCTGCTTACAATGTCAAAAGTGTTCTCAGGCATGATCCTTCGCTTCCATTTATCAGATTACGCAGCCCCTATGAAAGATGCTCTTAACAAGCTAAATGGAGTTGAGCTTTTCGTGAAGGGAAAAGAAGCGATAGAAGTTTTTTGACGTCTGTGAGCCGATGTCTTCGGTCGAAACCCCGCGCAGTTCGCCCAGTTGCCGCGCCACCTCTCTTACGAATGCCGGCTCATTGCGTTTTCCGCGATGCGGCACCGGCGCCAGAAATGGCGAGTCCGTCTCAATCAGGATGCGGTCGAGCGGTACTTGCTTGGCCGCCTCGCGAATCTGCTGCGCTTTGGGGAAGGTCACATTGCCAGCGAACGAGATCATGAAATTCATATCCAGCGCCCGTTTCGCGCGTGGCCATGTTCCGGTGAAGCAGTGGAGCACGCCGCCCAGACCCGCCGAAGCCCACTGTTCCGCAAGCAAAGTGAGGCAGTCCTCCCAGGCATTTTCGCTGCCATCGGACGGCCGGCAGTGGATCACGACAGGAAGCTTGGCGGTTCGAGCCAGCTGCAATTGCCGGAGAAAAACCTGCTGCTGCACAGCGCGCGGCGAGTGATCGTAAAAGTAATCCAGCCCGATTTCACCCCACGCAATGACCTTGGGTCGTTTTGCCAGTTGCAGCAATTCCTCAAAGTCCGCATCGTTGGCCAGCTTGGCCTCATGAGGATGAATGCCGATCGTGGCGTAAATGAACGAATGTTTCTCCGCCAACTGAATGCCGCAATCAAGCGATCCCGGACCGGTGCCGCTGCCGATGGCGACGATGGTTTCGATCCCGGACTCGCGTGCGCGCGCGATGACCGACTCGCGGTCCGCGTCGAACTGCTGCATCTCGAGATGGGCGTGGGAATCTACGAACATTGGGGTCGGTGGTCGTTGGTCGTTCGCCAGAATGCTTTCGCCGCGGCAGCAAAACCGGCACTGGGCGTTAAGCCTTGGGTGAAACCTGGCGATGCTGTTTCTATTTCAGCCTCGCGCCCACAGGGACGTCTTCCAGGAAACTCGCGAGCACAGGCTTGCCGCCCTCGATCGACGCCGCCACGATCATCCCATTGGATTCGAGCCCTCGCAACTTGCGCGGGGCCAGGTTCGCAACGATCACAACTTTCCGGCCGATCAATGTCTCCGGAGCGTACGCTTCGGCGATTCCTGCCACCAACTGCCGCACTTCGGTGCCGATATCAACTTCCAGCCGCAGCAACTTGTCCGCCCCTTTCACCTTTTCCGCGACTTTGACCTGTCCCACCCGCAGCTCGATCTTGGAAAAATCCTCGATACCGATTTTGCCATCAGGCATGGGAGTCGCGGCCACCGGCGATGGCGTCGCCACCGGCGTGCTCACGGACGGCGCCGGTGCCACTGCTGCAGTCGGCGCGCTTCGTCCTTGCTCTTCCATCTTCTGCATCCTTTCGATTGCGCTCTTGTCGGCGCGCGGGAACACCGGTTCCACAGTGCCCAGCTTTGTACCCAAGCGCAGCTGTCCCCATTTCAAATCGGAGAGCGGAAAGTCCTGGATGTCGCCCAGCCCCAACTGGGCCCAAATCCTCGCCGTCGCCTCCGGGATCACCGCATGCGCCAGCGCGGTCACGATGCGCAATGCCTCAGCGCTGGTGTACAGAACCGTCGCCAAGCGTGACCGGCTTTCTTCATCCTGTTTTTCGCCCAGCGCCCAAGGCTCGTTCTCTACGATGTACTTGTCCACTGTCGCGACCAGACCCCAGGCAACTTCCAGGGCACGAGAGAACTGGTATTGATCAAACAGCGTGCCGAACTCGCCGATCGCCTTGCGGGCAGACTCGGCGATGGCATTGTCAGCCGCCTTATGCGAAACGGCGGCCGATGGATAAGGCACCTCGCCCCGGAAATAGCGCGTAATCATGGTCAGCGTGCGGCTGGCAAGATTTCCCAGTCCGTTGGCCAAATCCGCGTTGTAGCGCTGCACCAGCGCATCGAACGAGAAGGATCCATCCTGTCCGAACACAATTTCGCGCAGCAGGAAGTAACGCAGGGCGTCCGCACCCAGCACATCCAGGATCGTTTCCGAGCGAACAATATTGCCGCGTGACTTCGACATCTTGTTTTCTTCAAACAGCAGCCAGCCGTGTGCGATGATCGATTTCGGCAAAGGCAGTCCTGCCGCCATCAGAAAAGCCGGCCAGTAAACGCAATGGAAGCGCACGATTTCTTTGCCAATCATGTGCACGTCTGCCGGCCAGTACTTGTCGAAGAGCCTGGTGTCCTCCGACCCATAACCCAGAGCGGTAATGTAGTTCGCCAGCGCATCCATCCACACATAGATCACGTGCTTGGGGTCATCGGGCACGGGAATTCCCCAGGAAAATGTGCTGCGGCTGATCGAGAGATCCCGCAATCCAGAGCGCACGAAGGAGATCACTTCGTTTCGCCTGGTTTCTGGACGGATGAATTCCGGATGCTCGGCGTAGACGCCAAGCAGCTTGTCTTCGAAGGCAGAAAGCTTGAAGAAGTAATTCTCTTCTTTCACTGTTTCGGTGGGCCGTCCGCACTGCGGACACGGATCGCCGGGTTGAGCCGAGTCCACGTAAAGTTCATCCGAGACGCAGTATTGTCCGGTGTAGGTTCCCTGGTAGATATACCCGTTGTCACGAACCTTCCGCCACAAGGCTTGTACGCCGCGCTTGTGCCGCTCCGACGTGGTACGAATGAAATCATCGTAGGTCAGCCCCATGCGATCCCACAGTGCCCGGAACTGGGACGAAACTTCGTCCGTGAGTTGCTGGGGTGGCTTTCCCGCGGCTTGTGCGCTTCGCTCTATTTTTTGCCCGTGCTCGTCAGTTCCGGTGAGGAAGAAAGTGTCTACGCCCAGCATGCGCTTTCGCCGCGCAATCACGTCGCACACGATCGTGGTGTACGAGGTTCCGATGTGCGGCCGCGCGTTCACGTAATAAATCGGCGTCGTAATGTAGAACTTCTCACTCATGCTTGTATCTTACCGGGGAACACGTATTGCATGTGGCGTTTGCCTTTTCTCCCGCTGCTATTCTGGCAACGTCTTTTGTGGAAGAGCACGGTGTCGCCCGTGCCCATGGACGCTCAAGCCGCCGCTTCGGATTTGAGATCGTCGACTTCGATTCCGATGTGGCGCAGATGGTGCATCATATGCTCGACGTAGTCCTCGAAAACGAACTTGAGGGTCAGAGGCTCCGAGTCGGCGATGGTGCAGGTTCGCAACCAGGCGGAATCCGGTACAGCTTTGGCGGCGGCCAAAAGTTGCTGATTCAGGGCTTGCCACACTGCTATCAGTTCGCGCCAATCGCGTCGTTCGTATCCGTGCAGATCGACCCATAACTGCTGCTTGTAGTCAGGCATCGGGGGATTGTCTTCCAATTGCGCCCGCACGATCCGCTGGTGATTGTTGGCGGCGGAATCCAGCAAGTGGCCCAATTCCTCTTTTGGCGACCATTTTGACGGCGCGGGCTTGGCTTCGACCTTGCCCTCCGAAAACTTCGCCAGGCGATCCGGTACCTCCTCCAGGAGAACACGCATTAATACGAGTGCTGGCATGGTTAGACCTCGCTTTCCGATTCGTCTTCCGAATAGACTTGCAGCGCTTCCTGCATTACGCGTTTCAGTGGCACACGGTGTTCGGCCGCGATTCTGCGGCAATCCTCGTACTCTGGAGCGTAGTTCGTCACGGTGCCGTTTATGCTGGCGATCTTCATTCGCACATCGCCCCAGCGCGTCGCCACCGTCATCCATTTGCGAGCTAGAGCCTGACGCCTTTCTTCGCGCTGACGCACGCCGATAGTCGTGGTTTCGGTGAAGATCAGCCGTGTCAACTTGGACGCGTCAGCGGGCTGGCACAACACAGTCAAGACCATTCCTGGACGATTCTTCTTCATCTGGACGGGAATGCCAAAAGCATCCAGCGCGCCTTCTTCGAACAGGCGGTCGATCACATATCCGAATACTTGCGGATTCAGGTCGTCGAGGTTCGCTTCGAGCACGCTGATCGTCTCCTGTGAAACGTTGGCCGCAAGCTCGGGCTGTGCCTCGCCGATCGTGAGCCTCACGACATTCGCATGCCCCGTGAAGTCTCGCGTGCCCGCGCCGTAGCCGGTCTTTTCGATCTTCATCGGCGGGAACGAGGCGAACCGTTGTGCCAAAGTTTTTACGATGGCGGCGCCGGTTGGCGTAACCAGTTCAGCCTGGATGCCGGACGAATAGAGGGGCGCGCCTCTGAGCAACTCGACGGTCGCGGGCGCCGGCACGGGAAAAGTTCCATGCGCGCACTTCACGGTACCGCCGCCTACATTCAGCGGAGAGCAAACGATCTCGTCGACGCCGAGAGCTTCCGCTCCCACCGCCGCGCAGACAATATCTACCATCGCATCCACTGCGCCCACTTCGTGAAAGTGAATACTCTCGATGTCGCTGTTGTGGATCTTAGCCTCCGCCTCACCCAGGGCCTCGAAAATCGCGATCGCCTGAGTCTTTGCGCTCTCGCTGATCGCCGATCTGCGGATAATCTCGCGGATTTCCTTCAGCCCGCGGCCATGTTCGTGCTCATGTGGCCCGGTCGCTCCGGCCAGGGAAGTTTCGTGGGGCTGCAACGCGTAGTTGTGCTCGAGCAACTGAACCGGTACCTCGGAGGCATGCTCATGATTGCCATGGTCACGGCCGTCATGATCATGCGCATGTCCCTGGCGGCCGCGAGCATTGGGATCGTGTTCCTGCGCATGTTGCTCCCAGTACAAATCACGCGGCAAATCCTTCTCTCCATTCGAATAAACATCCACCTTGATCGCGCTGATACCGCTGCGGCTGACGCGGGAAATCTCCAGCCGCGCCCCGATATTCAACGCTGCCGCCGTTTCTTCCAGAAGCCGCGCCGGGACGCCGGAATCCACCAGCGCGCCCAGAAACATGTCGCCGCTCATGCCCGAAAAACAATCGAGGTAGGCTATGCGCATAAGGCCGTCGTTGGTCCTGCGTCGTTCGTCCTTGACGGTTGGCGGTCGGCCGTTGCGTAGCGGTTTCCGTTCGACGCAACCGCTCGCGCGAACGGCTAACGACGAACGACCAAGGACCCACGACCAAGGACGCACGACTGATTTTCATCATAGGGAAGCATGCAATTGCCGTCAAACCGCCTGGCGGCGCGGTAGTGGTGCAGTTTGATTTGTCATCCTGAGCCGGCGTTTTTTTGTGCAGCGAAGAGCCTGTCCCGAGCGAAGTCGAGGGAATCTGCGCGAGCCGCGCGACGGGTCGCGTTCTTTGCGACCAACCATCGCGCGTTTGGCTCGCTTCCTCGTTAATGCACCACTACTCACCGTGCCCGCTCTGCTACAATCACTATCTTCTTTAATCGCTTAGAGGGGCTCTTGTACCGTCATCTGGAACGCCGGCTTGCCCAGCAGGTGCGCGATTTCCTGCGCCGCACGTACGACGTTGACCTGCCGAATATTGTCCTCGAGCAACCACCCCGGGTCGAACTCGGGGAGTATGCTTTGCCGCTCGCTTTTGAGCTAGCCAGGAAGCTGCGCAAGCCGCCCCGCAAAATTGCAGAAGAGATTGTCGACGCCATCGGACCGATCGAGGGTTTCGAAAAACTCGAACTCGCCGGTGCGGGCTACATTAATGCCCGCGTCAAACGCGATCAACTGGCTGCCGCGCTCGCAGCCGACGACAAACCGCAAGCTGAAATTCCACCCGGCAAGATCCTGGTCGAGCACTCCAGCATCAATCCCAACAAGGCTGCGCACATTGGACATCTGCGCAATGCCATCCTGGGCGATACCTTCGTACGCCTGCTGCGATTTGCGGGCAGGGAAGTGGACGTCCAGAACTACATCGATAACACCGGCGTGCAAGTTGCCGACGTGATCGTAGGATTCGTGCATCTGGAGAAAAAGTCGCGCGTCGAAATTGAACAGCTTACCCGGCAGCCGCGTTTCGATTTCTACTGTTGGGATTTGTACGCGCGCGTTTCCCAGTGGTACGCGCTAGACAAAGAGAACCTGAGCGCCCGCCAGGAAGTGCTGCATGCGGTAGAGCAAGGGGGAAATGAAACTGCCGCCATCGCTGACTTGATCGCGGTTGCCGTGCTCCGCCGCCATCTCGAGACCATGGACCGTCTCGACATCGAATATGATTTTTTGCCTCGCGAAAGCGAGATCCTCCACCTGCACTTCTGGGACGCTGCCTTCACCAAGCTGAAGGATGGAGGGGTGCTTTTCTTCGAGACCGAGGGGAAAAACAAGGGCTGTTGGGTGATGCGACGCGCCGGAACTTCAAGACCTGAAGCCGCAGAGGCCGCCGAAACCTCCGCAGAAAACGCTGAGAAAGGGCAAGTCTCCGAGGAAGATCAGAAAGTGATCGTGCGCTCCAACGGGACGGTGGGCTACGTCGGCAAAGATATCGCTTATCACTTGTGGAAGTTCGGCCTACTGGGTCGCGATTTCGGATATCGCAAGTTTTACCGTTATCCCAACGGCCACGACTGCTGGATTTCGACCACGGTCGGCGCATTGGAACATCCGCATTTTGGCGATGTCGCGGAAATCTACAATGTGATCGACGCCCGCCAGGCGGAGGCGCAAAACACTGTCATCGAGGCCCTGCGCGGGCTCGGTTACAACCAGCAGGCCGACCACTATACGCACTTTTCCTACGAGATGGTCGCGCTAACCCCGCGCTGTGCTGCCGAACTGGGCTACCAACTCTCTGACCAAGACAAGACACGCTCCTACATTGAAGTCTCCGGCCGCAAGGGTTTTGGCGTGAAAGCCGACGATCTGATCGACACGCTGATCGCCTCTGCGCAGAAAGAAGTGGATTCTCGCCATCCCGAGCTGGGCGATGCCGAGCGCGTCACGATCGCTACGCAGATCGCCATCGGCGCCCTGCGCTACTTCATGCTGAAGTTCACCAAGCCTTCAGTCATCGCATTTGATTTCAAAGAGGCGTTGAGTTTTGAAGGTGAGACTGGGCCCTACGCGCAATATGCGGTCGTGCGCGCGACGAATATTTTCCGCAAAGGCGGCCTTGATCCCGACGATTTCTCTAGAGACATAGCTCGCTATGTCTCCAGAGATGATCTCGAGAAAAACTTGCAGGTTGATGAAATCTGGGAGCTCTGGCTGGCGTCCTCGAAGACTTCCTACATCATTGACCAATGCATCGCCACCACCGAGCCAGCTTATCTGGCGAAGCATGTCTTTCAGTTGGCCCAACTTTTCAATACTTTTTACCACCGCTACCCAATTCTCACCGAACCGGATGAAGGCCGAAAAAAGTTTCTGCTGGCGACCGCGGCGGTCGTGCGTCGTGAGTTACTCCGTGCCCTGGCGGTGATGGGAATCAGCGTTCCGCCGGTGATGTAGTTCTACCTCCACGATTAACGTCAACCCAAGGGAAATGCCCGCCAAATCAGGACTTTCGCGGCGTTTCACCACGGCCTCGGAGCCGCGCCAAGTCACTCCGCTACAACCAAACTCACCAACTTTACATCGAACTATGCAAAGGGAAAGTCAGGGGAGGCAGATGTGATCAAAGCTTTTCGTGTTGTTTGCGTAGTGTTGTTTGCGGCTGCGGCAGGGCTCGCCGCGCCCAATGTCGGGTACCGCGCCATCGAGGCGTTTCCTAAGACGTTGATGAATGCGCGTTACGTGTACGTCACCAGCTATGACGGCAACCAGTTCAGCGCGAACCCGCTTCCGGAAGACCGGCAGGCGATTGCCGCTGTGCAGGACGCGATCCAGCAGTGGGGACGCTACCTCATCGTAGATCGTCCGCAGGATGCTGACATGATCCTGGTCGTGCAGTCGCGTCCGTCGGAGGACATCCTGGCGGTGTACGAGGGCCATTCCTTCGGTTCGCCTTACTTGTGGCGGGCCATGGCACGCAATGGATTGCAGAAGGGCGAGACTCCACTCGTGACCGAGTTGCAGCACGCAGTGGAGAAGGCTGACAAATAGGCTGCGCGCCAGCTTTCAGGAAACTGGCGGGATTCTTAGGGGATCAGGTTCGGTATCCTGATCCCCGTTTCAATCTGACGGAATGCGCACGGTTTGCTATCCGTTGAAGTCTCTTGCGAACTCCACCAGACTGCGCACCGCGATTCCCGACGGGCCTTTCGCGATCCACGCCTTGTTCTCTTCCGTCCATGCTGTGCCGGCGATATCCAGATGCAGCCAGGGCGTGTCCTCGGCAAATTCCTTCAGAAACATCGCCGCGGTCACCGCGCCGCCATAGCGACCGCCCGAGTTCACCATGTCTGCGATGTTTGATTTGATGACCTCCCGATATTCTTCATCGAGCGGCAGTCGCCAGAACTTCTCGCCGGCTTTCTCCAGAGCGCGGCTGAAGCGCTCATACATCTTTTCGTCGTTGGCAAAGACGCCAGCGTTGACGTAACCGAGCGCCACCACGACCGCGCCGGTCAGCGTGGCGGCGTCAATCAGGTGGGTGCAGCCCAGTTGGCGGGCATAATAAAGACCGTCGGCGAGCACCAGGCGGCCTTCGGCGTCGGTATTAATGATCTCGATCGACTTGCCGGACATCGCGATCTGAACGTCGCCGGGCTTCTGCGCCTTGCCCGAAGGCATATTCTCCGTGGCACAGATAACCGCGGTGACTTTTACTTTCGGCTTGAGCAGGGCAATGCCGCGCATGGCGCCGATCATGGCCGCCCCGCCGGCCATGTCATATTTCATTTTCTCCATGCCGTCCGCGGGTTTGATCGAAATACCGCCGGTGTCAAACGTGATGCCTTTCCCAACCAGGCCGAGCACCGGAGTCGCCGGCGCGTCCGCCGGTTCGTAGCGCAACACGATCAATGCGGGAGGTTCGTCCGATCCTTGGGCGACGCCCCAGAAGGCGCCCATCTTCAGTTCTTTGATCTTGTCCGCGCCGTACACTTCGCATTTCAAACCGGTCTGCTGCGCCATCTTGCGGGCCCGTTCCGCCAGCATGGTCGGCGTCAGGCGATTGCTGGGTTCGTTCACCAGTTCGCGAGTGAAGTTCTGCGACTCGCCCAGGATCCGGGCTTCTTCCATCATCTTCTGCAGCCGGGCTTGGTCTCCGCCAGCCACCACGGTCAGCGATTCGATCTTCTGATCCTTGCGGTCGCTCTTGTAGGTGTCGGGATCGAAGTTGCCCACGAAGGCGCCTTCTACAATGGCCTTCACGGCTTCTTCGCCCGGGATGCTTCTCTCCGGGGCGAGAAAGGCGAAGCTGCGAATCCCTTTCGCCTTCAGAAAACGCACCGCCGTTCCGGCCAGCTTGCGGAGTTCGAAAGAAGTAAAGTTCTTGGCCTTGCCTCCGCCTAGCAGCAGCAGGCGTTTGGCTTTGAGCCCTGCGGGATGGTGCAGCAGGGTGGCTTCAAGGATTTTTCCGGAAACTTCACCGCTGGCAATCATTTCCGCGGCGGCTGCTTTCAGCGCGTTGTCGCTGGATTCGACAGTAACTTCGGTTTTGTCTTTCGGACCATGGTCTTTTTCGGTTCGATCTTTTTCCGTGCGATCCAGAACCACCACGGCCAGGCATTCGGTTTCGACTTGCGCGGGATGAGAGAAGGAAAGATTCGTGTTCATAGTTTTCGGTGCTTCCAGTATCGTCGGCGGACGGGAAAAAGTGCAAGGTCAGGCGGGGCTTGCGGGTCGCGGAAACTATCCTCGCATCTCCGGCTTGCGACCTCGCCGCTCCCTTTTCTCAGTCTCCGCCCGAACCGCGCATCCGGATGGGCAGAATGTTGAATCGCTTGCGCCCGCCGATCCGATAGGTCTCAAAATCGTTGTGATCCACGGTCAGGATAAGGTTGAGCGACTCGCGGGCGGCCAGATGAACCAGAGTGGCATCGGCAAAGTCCATTGGATGATCTGCATAGTTACCCATTAGAACCTGAATCTGTTCGAGTTCGTCATTCTCGATCAAAGCCATGCGAATTGCGCCCGAGCTCAACAACTTCCACACGCCGCGCACGTCGCGCAGGTTGCGGTAGGTGAGATGGAAAACTTCTGCGAGGACGGCTTCAGTAGTCAGCAGCGGAAGAGGAGTGCGGTTGTACGCCTCAACGCATGCAATGTGCCACTCGTCACTGCGGTCGAGGAGAGCGAGGATTGCGCCCGTGTCAATTAGGGCGCTTGCGGGCATAACGCTCTCTCAGGATTTCTTCGACCAATTGCGAAGCCCGCGAGGAACGAGTCGGGTCACCGCCGACAATCGAGCCGATGGCAGCGGCGGCACGTCTGCGGATCGCAGCCTGCTCGGCCTCGTCGCCATTGCGACGCTGTCGCAGCCAGTTGTCCGTAATGCGCTCCAGGAGCCCTGCCAAAGAAGTGCCTTCACGCCGGGCTTCGCTCTCCAGATCGGCTTTTCTTTGCGCTGAGACCCGCCAACTGTACACTTCCGTCTTCATGCACTACAGTGTAGTGCATGCGTGCCAGGCGGGTCAAGCAGGTGCGATCAAGCCCATAAGCCAGGTTTCGACAAGGGATTGGATTGCATGTGCAGCGAAGCCGTTCGGGCAGGCCGGGGATCGATTCCACTTCACCTTTAATTATTGTTCTAGCGACCCTTGTGTCCTCGTGCGATCGCGTCGCGGGCTTCCCGGTCAGCCGTCTTCCGGCGCTCGGTCTCCCGCTTGTCCCAGAGCTGCTTGCCCTTGGCCAGCGCCAGCTCCACTTTCACCCTGCCGTTTTTGAAATACATCCGGGTGGGAATCAAGGTCAGCCCTTTTTGCTGCGTCTTGCCGATGAGCTTGCGGATTTCCTCTTTATGCATCAAAAGCTTACGCGTACGCAGTGGGGCATGGTTGAAGATGTTGCCGTGCTCATAAGGGCCGATGTGACAATTCAAAAGCCAGAGTTCGCCGTCCTTGATCAATCCGTACGCGTCTTTCAGGTTTGCCCGCCCCGCTCGCACCGATTTGACCTCGGTTCCGGTCAAAGCGACCCCGGTCTCAAATTTTTCCAGCAAGAAGTAGTTATGGGCAGCGATCCTATTAACGGAGGCGTCTCGCTGGCCTGCGGCGGTCGGGTCGCGGCGAGGGTTCTTCTCCGGATTGGGCCGGGTTAGGTGTGTAGGTTGACGGGCCATGGCCTGAATAAGGTTCGCTATTAGGTTATCTCATAAGCAGACTTCAGGCTGCAGTCTCCAGACGAATCGCCTCGAGGTTTTGCGACCAGAAACCTGATAGGACTAAGACTTACGACTTTAACTGCTACCATAGCAGTAACTTCGCGGCACAAAAGAGAATGTTATAATCGCGCAGTTTACATTTTCTTCGGCAAAAATTGAGAGTCCCAACCCAGGGTCATGGCCGACCTGCGGGAGAAAATTGTGTGCGAGGGATCTGTGATGAAACGTTTGATTCGCCCGGCGGCCGTTGTTCTGCTGGTCGTTGCGGCGACCTGGTTTGCCGTCGCGGCCGACAAGGTTAAGACCTTATATAACAAGGGGAAGGAAGCTGAAGCTCGAGAGAACTACGAGCAAGCCTACGACTTCTATAAGCAAGCCTACGACCTCAAACCTACAGACCTAAGTTATCGCTCCGCCTTTGAGCGGCTGCGTTTCCTGGCAGGAGCCTCGCATGTGCATCGCGGCCAGTTACTGGGCCAAGCGGGCCAGCTGGATGCGGCGCTGGCGGAATTCCAAAAAGCAGCGGAAATCGATCCCTCCAGTCCCATCGCCCAACAGGAAATCCGGCGCACCAAGCAATTGATTGATGCAGCCAAGGCTCCAGCGCCGAAATCCTCCGCCCCTTCTCCCAGCGGCCTGCAAAAGCGCCTGGACGAAGCCCAAGGTCCGGTGGATCTGGCTCCCATCTCGAACATCCCCATCAACCTTAAGATTTCGGAAGACACCAAGGTCATTTACGAGACGGTCGGCAAGCTGGCCGGGATCAACGTACTGTTTGATCCGGACTACACTTCGCGACGCATTAAAGTGGAACTCAACAATGTGTCGCTGGAAGAAGCTCTGGAGATCATCGCCCTGGAATCCAAGACATTTTGGCGGCCGGTGACTCCGAATTCGATCTTTGTTGCATCGGACAATCCCGCCAAGCGCAAGGATCTGGAAGAGAGCGTGATCAAGACGTTCTATCTGGCTAACCTTTCCCTGCCTACCGAACTGCAGGATATCGTCAATGCCATGCGGCAGATCCTGGAAATTTCCCGCATCCAGCCCTTGCCCTCCGAAGGGGCAATTGTGCTCCGGGGCACACCCGACCAGGTCGCGCTGGCGGAGAAACTCATCGGGGACCTGGATCGATCCAAGCCGGAAGTCATCGTCGATGTGGCGGTGATGCAGATCAACAAGGACAAATCCAAGACGTTGGGCATCAGTCCGCCCACCAGCGCCACGGTGGCCCTGCAGAATAACTTCAATAACACCACTTCGACCGGCGTTGGCACGGGGATTTCGAACGTCACGAATAGTTCGCAGAGCACCAGCGGTACGCCCAACCAGGTCAACCTCAATCAGATCGGCAACCTGAATGCGACCGACTTCACCATCACCATTCCGCCCGCCACGGCCAGCGCGTTATTCAGCGACAGCAGCACCAAGCTTCTCCAGAAGCCGCAAATCCGCGCTGTGGATGGGCAGAAGGCCTCGCTCAAGATCGGCCAACGCGTGCCGGTGGCGACCGGATCGTTCCAGCCTGGTATCGGTGGCGTCGGCATCAACCCCCTGGTGAACACTCAATTCCAATATCTCGATGTCGGCGTAAACATTGATATCACGCCCAAGGTGCATCAAAACGGCGAAGTCACGCTCAAGATTACGATGGACGTTTCATCGGTGACCGGCACGTCCAGCATCGGCGGCATCAGCCAGCCGATTATCGGACAGAAAAAAATCGAGCACGAAGTTCGCTTGAAAGAAGGGGAAGTGAACATGCTGGGCGGCATGTTCGAAGACCAGCAGACCAAGGCGTTGTCGGGCATCCCCGGGCTGGCGCAAATCCCGATTTTGAAGTATCTGTTCGGGCAGACCACCACCGACCACTCCGAAACCGAGACCGTCTTCGTGCTGATTCCGCACATTGTCCGCGGTCATGACTTCACGGACCTGAATCAGAAAGCCATCGAGGTCGGCACAGCCAGCGCCATCGAACTGCGCCGCGTAAGCCATACACAGGCGCCGGCAACTGGAGCCCCCGCCCCGGTGCCGCCGGCTCAAAATCCAGCGGCGCAACCGCCCGCGCCGGGCGCTCCACCGCCGAATCCGCCGGTCACACCGCCCACCGCGCTTCCGGGGATGGCAAGCTTCGGCTTCGATCCGCCTAGCGTTACGCAGCGGACCGGTTCGACCTTCGCCATCAATGTGGTGCTCAACGGGGCGCAGAATGCGTATTCGGTGCCGTTGCAGCTCAGCTACGATCCCAAGATCCTGCAGGTGGTGAATGTGTCCAATGGCAACCTGCTCTCGCAGGACGGGCAAGCCGTGGCCTTGGTGCATCGCGATGATGACGCCACGGGGACTTTGCAAATTACCGCGACCCGGCCGCCGGGTGCGCCGGGCGTTTCCGGACAGGGCACCGTCGTCACTTTGACCTTCGTGGCCAAAGCTGCCGGGCAGGCGACGCTGACGATCGCCCGGGGAGGAGCGCGTGATCCGGGCATGCAGGCGATTCCGGTTGCAGGCGCGGTGGCGACGGTGATGATTCAGTAATTTGCAGCTCTCCCGGCGCAAACCGTCGACCTGACAGCGCAGGAGCTTCCGGCAAACATTATTATTGTTATGGATTCAGCAGTTCTCAAAAACCGTTCTGCGCACCGCATGCGCGGATTCACGCTGATCGAACTGATCGTGGCCACAACCATCCTGGTGGTCCTCACCAGCTTGGCCATCCCCTTGGCGCGCGTAACCATCAAGCGCGAGAAAGAGCACGAGTTGCGCCAGGACCTGTGGGAAATGCGCGACGCCATCGACCGCTACAAAGATGCCGCAGATCGCGGCGCCTTTCAGACCAAGGTGGGTTCGGAGAACTACCCGCCCGACCTGGACACCCTGGTGAAGGGCGTGGACGTGCAGGGAAAGAAACTGAAATTTCTGCGCCGCATTCCGGTGGATCCGATGACCAATTCCACCGAGTGGGGGCTGCACTCCATGCAGGATGATCCGACTTCCGACTCCTGGGGTGAGCAGAACGTTTTCGACGTGTACACCAAGTCAGACGGCACGGCGCTGGACGGAACCAAGTACAAGGAATGGTAAATGGCGAGATTCCGCAAAAAGCAGAGCCGGGGCTTCACCCTGATCGAGTTGCTCATTGTCATGAGCATCATGGCGATTCTTATTTCCGTCGCCTTGCCTGCCTATAACCAATCCATTTTGCGGGCGAAAGAGTCGGTGCTGAAGCAGAACCTGTTCACGCTCCGTTCCCTCATCTCGCAATACACGCTGGACAAGCAAAAGGCTCCGCAGTCTCTGCAGGACCTGGTCACCGCAGGCTACCTGAAGCAAATCCCAAATGACCCGATGACCGGACGCAACGATACCTGGGCCGAGGATCAGGAGGCAGACGTAATCATGAGCCTGGACCAGCAGACGACGACGACCGAAGACCAGCCCGGCATTTATGACGTGCACAGCGGCTCCAGCGCCGTGGGCAGCGACGGCACCGCGTACGCGACGTGGTGAGGCCGCTGTCAGCTTTCAGCAGTCAGCTCTCAGCATGTCGGCGCGACAACTTGTCCCATAAGCGTTTTTTGTGGAAGGGCACGGCTTCAGCCGTGCCGCTCAGGGACGATAAGGATTGGGCTTTAGCCCCTGAGGTCCACGCCGCGGCGGGCACGGTGCCCGCTCCACACCTATTAGGTTTTGCAGTTCCAAACTCGTTCGCCGAGATTTGATCGAGTGCGCCCGACCCACTACCATTAACTTATGCCAGTCGAAACCGAAATCACTCCGGCTACCTACACTCCAATCCGCGCTCCTCGCGGCGCCACCATCTCCTGCAAAGGCTGGCAGCAGGAAGCCGCCATGCGCATGCTGATGAACAACCTCGATGAAGAAGTCGGCGAGCGACCGCGAGATCTTGTCGTCTACGGCGGAACCGGGCGCGCCGCGCGCAGTTGGGAGGCCTACCACGCCATCGTTTCCTCACTGAAAAACCTTGCCAACGACGAGACTCTGTTGGTGCAATCGGGCAAGCCGGTCGGCGTTTTCAAAACTCATGAATACGCGCCGCGGGTGCTGATTGCGAACTCCAATCTCGTCGGTCACTGGTCCAACTGGGAGAAGTTCAACGAACTCGAGCGCGCCGGCTTGATGATGTATGGCCAGATGACGGCGGGTTCATGGATTTATATCGGCTCGCAGGGAATTGTGCAGGGCACGTTCGAGACGTTCGCCGCGGCCGGAGAAAAGCATTTCGGCGGCGATCTCGCGGGCAAGCTGATCGTCAGCGGCGGCATGGGCGGCATGGGCGGTGCCCAGCCACTGGCCGCTACCATGACCGGCGCGGCGTTTCTTGGGATTGACGTCGATCCCGAGCGCATCAAAAAGCGGCTCAAAACCGGCTACTGCGACTTCATGGTCACCACCCTCGACGAGGCGTTGCGCATTCTGAAGAACGCCGTGCGCAAGAAGGAAAATGTCTCCGTCGGGCTGGTGGCAAACTGTGCCGACATTATTCCCGAGCTCGCCGACCGTGGCGTGGTGCCGGACATTCTCACGGATCAGACTTCCGCGCACGATCCGTTGAACGGTTATGTGCCCAACGGCATGACGCTGGAAGAAGCGCTGGCGCTGCGTGCACGCGATCCGGAAGCCTACCAGCAGCTTTCCCTGGATGCGATGGCGAAACATGTCGAAGGCATGTTGCGTCTGCAGAAGATGGGCGCGGTGACCTTCGACTACGGAAACAATATCCGGACGTTTGCCTTTCAACGCGGGGTGAAGAACGCGTACGACTTTCCGGGATTCGTGCCGGCGTACATCCGCCCGCTGTTCTGCGAAGGCCGCGGGCCCTTCCGCTGGGTGGCCCTGTCGGGCGAGCCGTCGGATATTCACGTCACAGATGATCTGGTGCTGGAACTTTTTCCCGACAATCGCATTCTGCGCCGCTGGATTGATCTGGCGCGGAAGCGAATTAAGTTCCAGGGATTGCCGGCACGAATCTGCTGGCTGGGTTATGGCGAGCGGGCGCAATTCGGACTGGCCATGAATGATCTGGTAAAGAAGGGCAAGATCAAAGCGCCCATTGTCATTGGCCGCGATCACCTGGATTGCGGCTCGGTCGCATCTCCCTTCCGCGAGACGGAGAGCATGAAAGATGGCAGCGACGCCGTGGCCGACTGGCCGCTGCTGAATGCTCTGATCAACACAGCCGCGGGCGCGTCGTGGGTTTCTATTCACAACGGAGGCGGCGTGGGTATTGGCTATTCGCTGCACGCCGGGCAGGTCACGGTCGCAGATGGCACCGAGATGATGGCCAAGCGCATCGAGCGCGTGTTGACCACGGACCCTGGCATGGGGATTATCCGCCATGTGGACGCGGGCTACGACAAGGCGAAGGAGTTCGCCGACAGGAAAGGTGTGAAAGTTCCGATGGAGAGAAGTTCAGGGAAGGAGGAAAAGAATGGGTCGTCTCGCGATCTTGGACTGTAGCGACTGCCAGAGGGCTACGTTCATACCCTCTCAGAAACTGGATGAGCTTGTCGATCACGAGAGAGCGGCGCCGAACTCAAAGTTCGTGGATTTTGTGTGCCCGCACTGCGGTTCCGGGCGGCGCCAACCCATCGAATCGATTTCGACTCGTGAAACTGCGAATGAAGTGCAGCAGGTCCCAATATTCAACGCGTTTCTCAAGTGCAGCGTCAAAAACTGCCCGGCACACGTGACCGTACGCACCATTGCGATATCGCGCGATCAAAATGCCAAGCCACAGAAACCCTTGGCTCAATGGAAGCTAGATGGAATCAAGTGTTACGAAGGGCATGCTGTCAAGACTCCCCTCGAGATGACAGATCACACCGTTACGTGACTGTGCTTAAAGCCATCAAGGACACCCTCTGGTTCGATGCCACACAACCGCTGGTAAAACCAAAGACACGCGGCCAGTGCTACTTCAGGCCAGCCGACTTCTGAGATATTCCCCTGGCAGCATAATCGCAATGCCCTCGATCTTCGTGCCCAAATATGGACCGAAGTGTCGTACATCCCCTGTCAGCAGGTGGGTGGCTCGGGCTTCGATAGCAGCCAGCACAATTGGCACATCTTTCTCTGGCAGTGAGATTCCCCGTGGAAGGTCCGGTTGGACCGCATCAAACAATTGCACAACTCCCGATAGGCGAATAAGTCGCGCGCGTTGATCTTTGTTCGCCAAGTTGATTCTGGCTTCCTCCAAAGCATAACGCGAACTGCAAAGCGTCACGTCTTGAAGTTTCCAGAGTTGCAACAGTCCAGCATCGGGCCGATAGGCCGCGGAGAACAGAACATTAGCGTCAAGAAACAGCCGGTCCATTTAAGCCGGTCGCCGGTGTGGAATCGAATCCGGGTCAAGGCCCAACTTGCGGACGGCCTTTCGCGCTTTGCGGTAGTCCGCGTCGGTCGTGGCGGTAGAAAGAAGGAATTCGGCTTTGCGTTCGGGGCTATATCTTTCAACGGGAACAAGAACCGCCGGGCGAATCAGAATGCCATCGTCCTTCTCTTCGGCGGTTACGATGCTCCCCTCTTCCATGCCAAAGCGCTTGCGCAACTTCGCGGGCACCACGATTGTGCCTCGTTTCCCGACTTTCGCTGATTCCATATCCGCCTCGAATTGTCTGAATGCCTGAGTATATCATTTGCCTGATTATCAGACAATCAGATCCAATCGCCCAGTACGTCCCTGACTGCTAAACTGCTCAGCGTGACCCCTCCCCAAAAAACCAAGCCGCCAACCCAGCACCCGGTCCTTCTCATCAACATCGGCCAGTTGCTCACGCTGCGGTCTGCTTCCGGTTCCTCCAGCCCGCGCCGCGGCCCCGAACTCCAAGAACTGGGCATCATCGAAGACGCCGCCATCCTCTGCCTCGGGGGAAAGATTGTCTCGGTGGGCAAGAGCCAAGATGCCCTTCGCGATCCCTGGCTTAAGGAGAACCGAAAGAAGATCGTCGAGATCGACTGCGAACGCCAAGTCGCGCTCCCCGGCTTCGTCGATTCCCACACTCATCCTGCATTCATCCAACCGCGCCTAGTCGATTTCGAAAAACGCAACTCTGGCGCGACTTACGAAGAGATTGCTCAGGCGGGCGGCGGCATCCGGTCGAGCGTCGAAGAAGTGCGCAAGGCGAGCAAGAGTCTTCTCGCAGCCAAGGTTCTCGAGGCGCTGCGCGAGATGGCCGAGCAGGGCACAACCACGGTCGAGGCTAAGTCAGGTTATGGGTTGACGCTCGAGTCCGAACTGAAATCTCTGGAAGCGATCCGACACGCCGCCACGCACTGGCCCGGCACCGTAGTCCCCACGTTGCTGGGTGCTCATGTCGTCCCCATGGAATTTAAAGGTCGTCCAGAAAAATATGTCGACCTGATCTGCAAAGAAATGATCCCGCAGGCAGCCAAGCGGAAGCTTGCCCGGTTCGTGGATGTCTTCACCGAGCGCGGTGCGTTCAGCGCCGAGGACACGGCAAGAATTTTCCAGGCCGCTGAAGAGCATGGCTTGGGAGTCCGGGCCCACGTGTGCCAGCTCAGCGAATCCGGACTGCAGCCCTTGCTGCGATTCAAGCCGGCATCCTTCGACCACATGGATCATGTAAACGACACCGACATTCCGTGGCTGGCGGAAAATAACACTGTGGCGACGTTAGTTCCCGGGGCGAATTATTTTCTTGGCCTGGAAAAATTTCCGCCCGCGCGAAAACTGATTGATGCTGGCGTGCCCGTAGCTTTGGCCACCGACTACAACCCGGGTTCATCGCCCACGCCGAGCATGCCGTTTGTGTTGTCGCTGGCCTGTACACACATGAAGATGACTCCCGCCGAAGCGATTTCGGCGGCGACGATCAACGGCGCTTGGGCTCTCCGGTTGCAGGATCGAAAAGGATCGATCGAGCCAGGCAAAGACGCCGATCTGGCAGTATTCGAAGCCGATGACTATCGCGAGATTCCATACTGGTTTGCTTCCAATCGGTGCGTCTTCACGGTTTTGAACGGAACCGTGATTGCCTCTGCCGGCTCCGCGGAATTGCTCTGAACCTCGCCGCGCAGACTCGTCCAGCAGCCAAAGGAGCCATCAACCGAGTCACAAACCAGCACAAACCCACCCAGTATTTTCCGCAAAACTCTCCAAACCACAGCCGGCCGACCTCCCGAGTTCGACCGGATGCTGGTTTCTGCTTTCGGTCTCAGGTCCCTCCCGTCGAAACACTGAAAACTAACAAGACAGTATTTCTGGGTTATGGATTTACGGATAACCAGTCCTCGGTATCCTCCCAAAATACGTAGATTCTTGAAGATACGCTCGTCGCGGAACTTGTAAAGTATTGTAAACAATATGTGTATCACAACACAGCACTTGGCAGAGCGAGTGCTAAGTTACTAATAGTTACCCTGTGCGAACGGCGTAGGAAGGAGTGTCTAGCGTTGGACGCTCTCTAGATGCGCCAGGAATGTTTTCACCAACAATTCCTATCCGCATCGTGCCTACCCCGCAGGGTGACGGTCTTGCGCAACAAGTGCACCAGTCAGGTTCGCGAGGAAATGTTTCATTGACAACTTAAAGGTGGAGAAAACTATGCGATTTAGACTGTTATTCAAATTAGCCACTCTACTGGTCGCGGGTTTGTTTGCCGTCCAAGTGATGGCGCAAACCATCGTGACTGGCGACGTTACAGGTACTGTCACTGACCCATCCAATGCAGTCGTTTCGGGCGCGACGGTAACTTTGGCGAGCGCAGAAAGCGGGACGAACGCAACCGTCAAAACCAACTCGACCGGTTTGTACCGGTTCCCACTGCTGAAACCGGGAAATTACAAGATTTCCGTTGCCCAGTCCGGTTTCCGCACCACCACTGAGACCGCGGTCGTTGCCATCGGGGCGGTGACCACGGCGAATATTCAACTGCAAATCGGTCAAGGCTCCGAGACGGTGGAAGTAACCGGCGCGGCTCCATTGATTCAGACCGAGAATGCCAACATCCAGACCTCGGTGACCGAGAAGGAAGTCATGGAATTGCCGAACTCGGGCAACGACCTGACCCAGATCGCTCAAGCTGCGCCGGGCGTGACGATGAACTCGTCCAGCGGCGGCGGTTACGGCAACTTCACCGCGTTTGGACTGCCGGCCACCGCGAACCTGTTCACGGTCAACGGCAACGACGAAATGGATCCTTACCTCAACCTGAACAACTCCGGCGCCACCAACCTGCTGCTGGGAAAGAACGAAGTGCAGGAAGCGGCGGTCGTGAGCAACGGCTACACCGGCCAGTATGGCCGCCAGGCTGGTGCGCAGGTTGACTACGCCACTCTTTCCGGCACCAACCAATACCATGGCGACGCCATGTACTGGTGGAATGGCCGGACGATGAACGCCAACGACTGGTTCAACAACGAGACGCTCCCTCTTACCGCGCGTCCTTTCGTAAACAACAACCAATACGCAGCCCGTTTTGGCGGACCCATCAAGAAAGACAAAGCGTTCTTCTTCGTGGACTATGAAGGTCTGCGTTTGATCACCGCCAGCAGCACGCAGGTCTTCGTGCCGACTCCAGCGTACATGACCGGGATTGTGGGTAACCTTCAGACTGTTGATCCGGCAGCCGCTCCCTTTTACCAGACAATGGCTAACCTGTTCGCTGGCGCTAAGGGAATTGCTGGAGCAACTCCCGGGACCGGTCCAACGGATCCCCTTGGCTGCGCCGACTTAACCCCGGTGGTCACCGGGCCGCTTGCGGGATTCGGTGCGACCCTGCCCTGTACCGAAAATTACCGCTCCACGGTAGGATCGCCCTCGCACGAGTGGATACTGGCAGGCCGTGTGGACTATAACGCCACCAACAATGACAAATTGTACCTTCGCTACAGGATGGACCGTGGTCTGCAGCCGACCAGCAGCGACCCGGTGAACCCTCTGTTTAGCGCAGTTAGCGATCAGCCTCAGTACGAAGGGCAGATCAACTACACCCGCACCATTAACCCCACCACCATCAACTCGTTCATCCTTTCGGGAAGCTGGTACAGCGCGATCTTCGACGTCGCCAACCGGCCGGCGGCCTTGGCCGCATTTCCATACTTCCTGATTGACATCAGCGGGGCCAGTTGGTTGGCCAATTCTGGCGGCCTGGGTGCCAGCTCTGCATTCCCGCAGGGCAGAAAAGTAACCCAGTACCAGATCACCGACGACTTGTCCATGACTCGAGGCATGCACGAGTTTAAGACAGGCGTCAACTTCCGCCGCAATGACATCACGGACGGATTATTCGGGCGGCGCACCATTCCACAGGTCTATGTCACCAGCCAGGAGCTGTTCACCGAGGGGTTGAGTGGCCGCATCCGCCAATACTTCCCGGAACAATTGGAACAGCCCATGGCCATCTACAGCCTTGGGGCTTATTTCCAGGATATCATTCGCTTGAAATCGAGCCTCAAGCTGACTCTGACACTGCGTGCGGACCGCAACTCGAACCTGGTCTGCCAGACCGACTGCATTGCACGTTTTACGGGGCCGTTCACGCAGTTGAATCATGATCCGGGCGTCCCGTTCAACCAGATGTTCGGGGAAAACAACTCGCTATTCCCGCAGATCGAGAAGGTGGTCTTCCAGCCGCGCTTTGGCTTTGCCTGGAATCCCTGGGGCAAGTCGGACACGGTCATCCGCGGCGGCATCGGTTTGTTCACCGATCTGTACCCCGGAACGTTGGCGGACAGCTTCGCGCTGAACTCGCCGACCTCGAACCGGTTCACCTTCCTACCGGTCAACCCAGCGCCCATCTCGCCCGCTGACACCAGCAACCCTGCTGGTCCACCGATCGAGACGCAAATCCAGGCCTGCAACGCGGCGTTCAAGAACGCGTTCGCCGGCGGGCAAACTCTCGCCCAATACCAAGCGGCAGCTCCGGGTTGCGCCGTTCCCCAATACAACTCGATTCTCAACAACCCAGTCTCCAATCCGAAGTACGTGGAGTGGAACCTGGAACTGCAGAAGTCCATCGGACAGAAGACCTCGGTGTCGATCAACTACGTGGGCAACCGCGGATCCGACATCTATATCTTCAACCCGTGGGTGAACGCGGGCGCAGGCGGCTTCGGCACCTTCGCGGGCCTGCCGCCGGTTGCTCCTGACAGCCGCGTCAGTCTCGTCGAGGAGATGACCAACGGCGGAAACTCCTACTACAACGGTGTGACCTTCACGGTAAGCCGCCGCATGACCCATGGCTTTTCCGGGTCGATCAACTACACCTACTCGCACGCCACCGATGACGTGTCGAATGGTGGAGTCAGCCCCTACAGCCTCAACGACAGCCTCCTGTACCAGTTGAACCCAGCGGGGTTGAACATCAACGATTACAGCAACGCCGACTACGATGTGCGGCATAACCTGACTGCGAGCTATGTGTGGGATCTGCCCTTCAAGTCCTCGAGCAGCGCGCTGAACGAGGTGGTTGGCGGGTGGAGCATTTCCGGCACGTTCTTCGCCCGCAGCGGCTACCCCTTCACAGCTTCGGACGGTGTTCCGACGCTAGTGTTCCAGAATACCTATGCGAACGTAACATTGCTTCCCGCGCAGTGGAATGGCACTGGCCCGACGAGCTGCGGCCATCCCACACAATCGGCGCCCGGCGTACTGGCCGAGTGCATGGATGCTGCCAACCAGTTCCCGGTCAACTTCAACGGCCTGGAAACGGGCTTCGCGAACACTCGCAGGAACTTCTTCCGCGGTCCGGACTACTTCAACTCCGATCTCGACCTGTTGAAGCGATTCAAGGTCACGGAGCGGGTGAATTTCGCGGTCGGAGCAAACTTCTACAACATCTTCAACCACCCGAATTTCTCCAACCCGAACACGGACGTGAACAATATCTTCCAGGCTCCGTTCGGTACGGTGACTTCGACGGTCGTTCCGCCCACGAGTATTTACGGAGCGTTCGTCGGTTCAGCCGTTTCGGGCCGGTTGGTTCAATTGCACGCCCGGATCGAGTTCTAACGATCTGAGCAACCGCAGTATTTGCAGGGCGGCTTCGCAAGAAGCCGCCCTTTTTATGTATGGCCAAGATGGCCCGCGCTGCGCAAAGAACCCTTGCTCGGGGTGACAAATCAAACTGAGCCACTACCGCCAACCCACCTGAGATGATTCCCGGTCCCCTTTTCTGCTAGTCTGTTCATCGTCGGTCTGTTGATCGTGAGTCTGGCCCTGCTGGGCCGCTTTCTGAGAAAACCTAATGGTCCTGATGATTTTGCTGGTCTTGACGCTTCTCCCACTGTTGGGTGTCGCTTACATTGTGCTGTACGGTTCCCCCACGACCGTGGATGGACTGTTCATGTCATTGATTCTTCTGGCCATTGCCGGGATTGTGGGCATGAATGCCCTGTATGAACTGCGCAAAGGAAAAGCCGGTTTGGCGCCAAAGGGTTCGTCTGCCGGTCGGATCGCCGCGCTGATGTCCTCGGGCGGACTGGTGCGGCGGGGAAAGGTACAGGAGGTCGTTTTCTTCGAATCCAACGTGGGGCAGCCCAATAAATCCATCGTTACTCTTTCCGATGGAGATGGCGCCTCCGCCCAGACGCTGGTGCTCGAAGGCGACGCCCGGAATGCTCTTCCCGTAGGCCGGAAAGTGGAAATCACCTTACGTAAAGACAGCGGACAGAACGTCAACGTGCTGGTAAACGTCAGCTATTCCTGAGACTACGGCGTTCCTGGAAAGGATCGAAGCCGGACTCTTCGGATTACGAACGTAACCGCCGGAAGTACTTTCCTCCTCGCTCCGATTTGCCCTTTCGGTAGAGAATTGCCTGGGTACCAGTGTTCCGGGCGCATTCTGTCCGGGACCGGAGGGGGGAATGCTGCAGACCTCAGAGGAGCGATCCGAACAGCCTTCGATGCTGGCGCGGGCGGAACAAATCCAGGGCGAAATTCAGCAGCTTTCGGGGCGAGACCTGCAGTTGTGGTCGATTGGGGCGCTGGTGATTCTGGTTCTCACGGCCGGCATACTCGCCCTGGTTCTGCCCAACATGATGTGGTCGGAACGTGTGATCCGCATCGAACATGCTTACCTGCCGCAACTGTTTTTTGGATTGATCTCTCTGATCGTGCTGTTCAACATTTACCTGATCGGCCAGAAACTGGCTCTCAACAATACCCGGCGGGCGCTGATCAGTGAACTGGTACTGAATGAACGGCTGGAGAGCCTTTCCCTGATTGACCCACTGACCCAACTGATGAACCGGCGGGCGATGAACGAACTGCTGCCCCGGGAAGTCGCCCGCGCCAACCGGTTGTCCAGTCCTCTCACCTTCATGACGATTGACATCAAGGGCTTCCGCGCGATCAACGCCAAGCTGGGGGCGGTCGAGGGCAACCTGCTCTTGCGGGAATTTGCCCGCATGCTGACCACCTGCTTTCGCGGCGGTGACATCGCCTTCCGGCAAGGCGGAGACGAATTCCTGATCGTCATGCCCGACACCACGGAGGAACAATCCGATTCGCCGGTTCGTCGCCTGCTTCGCGCCGTGGAGCAGTGGAATGACCATAGCGGCAAGAGCTACGAACTCTCGTTTACCTGGGGTCTGGCATCGTATGTCACCGGCAGCGACCTTGACGACGTGCTGCGCGCCCTGGATCGCAAGCTCTATCAGAAAAAGCACAATCTGCTGCCGGTATTTTGAAGATTGCTGGCTCCTGTTTTCTTCCTGTACATACAAATCCGGCAGCACGAGCGTCTTCAGTTATATCGCAGAGCTAATAATCGGCCTGGAGGCGATCTGAGAGGCTGCGGGCTGATGGATGACCTTCTGGGTCGACCGGGTGCCTGGAATGCGTCCAGAGGGCATTTCTGCGCGTTCTAGGGGCATTGTAGCGCAGGGTCGGACCTACATTCCGGAGGCCGGAAGGTGCAATTATCAATTACTTAGAGATAAGTCGCTGAGAACAAAGGGTTGGCGTGGCTGACATTCTCAGCCGAGGCCTACGCTGGCGATCGTGAACCGCGGATTGTAGTCACCGGCGATAAAGCGCTGGCGGCCGCGCGATCCAGCAGCCACACCAGCCTGCCATCTTGCGGGCAGACTCTCTGAGATGGCAGCTCAGCCTGGCGGTTCTCGAATACATCGCGAATGATCGCGGCCTTGTCCGACCCGCTGACCAGGAACAGGTCACATGCGGCGTGGTTGAGAACGGGCAGCGTCACAGTAATTCGATAGGTTTTGAACTTTTCTACCCAGTTGGCGACAACAAGGCGAGTGTGCTCTTCGAGTGCGGAGCTGCCGGGGAAAAGAGAAGCAGTGTGGCCGTCGGGGCCAAGCCCGAGGAGTATCAGGTCGAACCGCGGGAATTGGCCGGGTTTCAGGTCAAAGAATCTTCGGATCGTTTCCTCATAAGCGCGAGCCACAGCGTCCGCATCTTTTTCCTTGGCCGGCACGCGAAACACATGCGGCTGCGGAATCTTCGACAGCAGGGCTTCGTTGGCCATGCGATAGTTGCTCTCGGGGTGGTCGGGAGGCACATGGCGCTCATCGCCAAAGAAAAAGTAGATCTTGTCCCAGGGGATGTCGGGTATTGAGCCGCTGGCAAGCAGCATATAAAGGCTCTTGGGCGTGGAACCGCCAGAAAGCGCGACAGAGAATCTGCCATTGCGCCGGGCGGTGTCCAAAGCGAGAGCCGCAAACTCGGCAGCCGCAGCCTCAAACAGCGCCGCAGCTGTGGGCAGAACGCGGATTTCAGGTTGAGAGGACATCCCTCAAAACGTTGGGAACGTGTACGTTGGAAATGTGGCCGGAACAAGATCGGGAGGTAAACCACTGGTTCGCCCCGCATCGCGGATGGTGGCATTGGTCTGCGAAATATCGAAACCTTTTATAGGCGGCTGATGGGAAAGCAAGTAGTCGCTCGGTTTGCCCGAGGTCCTGAAGTGCGGATTCCAGGTTACGGTGCTTCCCGGGTCCTCATTCATGGGCACAGGAGTCGCCGGTGGTTTGCCGTGTTGCCAGGTCAGGCTGCCATTTTGCGGCAGATCAAAAGTCAGCGAATCGTTAGTGGACTTGTTGCAGGTTCCGTTCGCCGGAGGATTTTGCAAAACATGAAATGCAGTGGCATCTTTGGCAAATCCTCCGTCCAGCCGCCAATACGCATTGCGCTCAAAGTCCATGAACCGGTTGAAGTCCAGGCCACAAGAATTGGTACAGCCGTCCACAGCATTGAAGGACAGGATCGGGTGGGTCAGATCGACCTTACGGTCGAAGTTGAATATATTGTCGTAAACCTGAGCGTGTGGCGACTTTGCCTGGTAGCAGCCCGTCTCCAACCAAGGAAACACAATTCCAAACATTCCATGCCCGGCGAGCGAGAGAATGTTATTGGCGAAAAAGTTGGGAGGCTGACCTTTTGCCTGGCCCTTGGTCATGTGCATGGCATGCCCCGACATATGGTAGACAACGTTGTAGCGCACGTCGACACCGGCAGACATGCCGTCCACATACAGACCTTCGCCTCCGAATGCAGTTCCTGGACCGACAGGTATGTAATTGACAACGTCGATGATTGAGGAGTCGGTGGTGTCATGAATCAGGTTGTTATACATCTTGTCCCCGGTCCCGCTTCCCTTGGGTCCGCCCACGTCATAGTAAAGGGAGCCACCATCCGAGGTAAGTCCTTGTATCAGGTTCCAAAGGTGGTTGTACTGGCTGACGATCGCAGTGCCGTTGGCGCCGGTCTCAGCCCCATAGCAGTACAGTTGGCAAATCGAGATGCCGGCGTGGTAACCATCAGTGATGGCGTTGTGCGACAACAAAATGGTATTTCCATTGCCTTGCGCGATGCCTTCCCCGGTGGGAATGACGCGTGAGTAGCCATCGATGAGGCTATTTTGAACCGTGATATTGTTTACCACATGGGCAGCAAGATCCGTCGAAGCGGGATAGTGACCCAACCGAATGCCGCTGTCGCCAATATCTTCAAAAGTCGAATTCTCGATGGTGTCATGTGCCGCTGGCGTTCCTGACTTCCCTGAAGTGGATGCAATCAGGAGCCCCGACATGGAAGTGTGCCTGACAGTCACATTGTCGAAGGTGACGTTCTGGCAACTTTCGCAATCGACAGCTTGCGGAGCGGACAGTTCGCCGTTGATGTCCTTGTTGAACCCAGTAACGTACGAAGGAATGAAGTTATCCACCTCAAATGTGATGCCACTGAAGGTGACGTAGCTGAGATTCGTCGCCCAGATCAGGCTTCCTCCAATGAAGTCGTAGGATTCCTGACCGTTGGATTTCTGTGGAACCTGATTACTGAGTTGCGAAGGAAACGGAAGCTGCGGAATCACCACCGAATCCGTATTAGGATTCTCCCCGGCATTGGCTATGTAATTGAGCACGGGCGGGCTTGTAGAGCGATCCAGGAACCACAGACCGGTCTGCCCGGCATTCAAGGCGGCTTGAAACGCGTCGAGTGTGTTTTCGACAATGTAACGGTGGCCCTGAATCGGGCCGTAATAATTGTAATGCATGGAATCGCCAGAGTCCCCCTGCGTGGCCCCGATCAAATAAATGATGTGGTTAACCGTATCCACGCAGTTTATCCTCATGGCATCCACTGTCCAGGAGTCGAAGAGAGTAAGCGCAATATCGCCGGCGGGATAGGAACCGGAGGGCTGGCAAGGCTGCGAGGCGACGACCGTACCGTTCAGATTGGTCCAGTTCGCGATCGTGGTTTCTTTGGGATTATATTCAAAGCGATCCAGGCATTTCGCGTTGGATCCGCCGTCGCTCGAACTTGGACAACCCGTAGTTCCGGGAGCGATGATGCTGCGAACTCTCAGCATGGTTCCCAGATTACAGAAGGAATTAGCCACCTGCTGGCCGGTCTGGGTAGAAATACAAGATCCCTGGCTCATGTAGTACCCGACGCCCAGCGGTGATTCAAGCCTGGAACGCAGCCGACGCTGGCCGTTGTAATACAAGTACTCGAAGGATTGCAGGGGCTGGCTCGATGTAACGTTAGCCGGCAATTGAACCTGCCACAGATTGCCGCTTACATTTTGCCATGTCAGATTCAGACCTGCTGGGCCAAGCGGGACGCCTCCGCTGAGTATCGGCACTTCGCCGGGAAAGGCCTCCCAGACGATGGGGTAGGGGGAAGTCCCTGAATCGGCAGTCCCGAAAATCAACGTTCCAGGATTGGTCGGAGCCAGCGCCAAGTAATAGGTTCCAGCCCGGACTTCGACGGTAACCGCCTGTGTTCCCGCAAGGGACTGCACCGCAAGCTGAGCTCTGCCCAAAGAAGCAAATGGCCCGTCATTGCCACTTGTGTAACTTGGGGACAGGCCGTCCCAGGTATCGTTCCCGTTCGTCGCCACATAAAACGTAGTGTCTGCTGCGGCGCCTGACGGCCAGATTGCCAAGACCAAAACTGCGGTCACGGCCATGATTCTCGAAAGCGTGAACCAACGGGCGGCAGGCTCTGAGGCGGTCAATGGGTTTTTGGGTCGCGAATGCATAGTGTCGGGCCTCCTGGCGGGCTCTAGCGCGGGCAACAGTTTAACCCATTTTTCCCATTTTGCTCATGAATTTCTGCCTGGGTTTTTGACCCTCGAACCCTCGAAAACGCCCGTGCACGCTCAGATCTACGTATTGTCAGCGTGATATCGCGGCGACATCGATTGACCCGGTTTTCTGCGCCTGACGGGGTTGCGACTGGCAAGGTCGGGGGCGGTTGGAAGCCGGCCTTGTTTTGTTCGAAAGCTGCTATTTTCGACCTCATCGGCAAGGATCTACCTTAGGGCCGCGCAGTTGGCGCAACTGGAGGCACGAGATCCTCGGCAGCTACGATCTGCCATTTGCCGCCTCGCCTGATCCAGGTGTCGGTCCAGACGAATTTTCCCGGAGTGCCATCCTTTTTCTTCCAGCTCTCGTTGCCCTGGGCTACGGCTGTGTCCCCGTAGAATCGGATTTCAACTTCATTGAGATGGTTGGAAACGAATTCGGAAGGGTGGGTGCGGTAATCCTTGATGGCATCCGCTTTGGAATAGTGGGTGCCGTCGATATCGACTCCAACGAAATCATCAGCGAGGATGCGTTCGAGAACGCTCACGTCATTGGGGACGACGGACTCGGCCCAGTCCGACTCAGACTGTCGTATGTAGGCTCGGTCGCTGGCGTGGTCATCGGCCGACTGGACTTGCGCCAGGGACGCGACGAGCAGAAGAAACGCTATGATCGTAAGGCTTCGTAGCGGCATGACAGTTCCTTTCGAGAAAGAGTGTGGAATTTTAGCATGAGGGATCGGGTCGCCGCCCCGGAAACGATGGGGTGGTTGGCGTGAAATCGCCCTTGCGCCAGTGATACTTCCAACTGGCCTGTTTATGAGATTAGGGGTCAGTACTATGAAGCCGCTGCCCTCAATGCCGCACAACGAGCGGCGCCCAGCAGAGCGGCGTTGTCATTGACGATGACCTTGACTGGCATGGTTTGCAGCAAGGGCTGCATGCGGCCTTTGTTCACAAAAGCCTGCATGAACAACGGCCCGGTCAACTTCGGCAGCAACTTGGGAGCGATGCCGCCGCCCAGGTAAACTCCGCCGGTGGCCATCAGCTTTAATGCGAGGTTGCCCGCCTCGGCAGCGTAAATCGAGATAAAGAGATCGAGCGCCTGCACAGCCAGCGGACACTTGCCATCAAGAGCCGCGCGCGAGATGGCTGGGGCAGGATCGGCATGCGACATCTCATCGGTCAGCCATTGCGGTTCCTGGCCGCGGCCCGTGTCACGCAGAAAATGAAATACGTTGACCAGACCGGGGCCGGATACGATGCGCTCATAACTGACGTGCTCATATCGCGCGGAAAGATAGCGAAGCAGTTCGATTTCCAGCTCATTGCGGGGAGCAAAATCGGCGTGGCCGCCTTCGCAAGCGAAAATGTGGTGCTTCGATCCGTCCCAGTACATTCCAGCCTCGCCCAGCCCGGTTCCGGCTGCGATCACGGCCTGGTTGCCGGCAGGACTTCCCTGAGGCTGGGTTGCTTGGACCTGGTTTTGGTGGACCTGGTTTTGTTGAATCTGGTTTTCTTGAATCTGGTTCAGCGAAACCAGATCCTTGGAATCCAGAGCTGCAATGCCCCAGGCATTGGCCTCGAGATCGTTGATGACCATCGCCTGCCTGAGCTTGAGTTCATCTGCCAGGCGTTTGGACTCGACCACCCAGGGAAGATTTGAGGTCTGGACCTGGCCATTGCGAACCGGGCCCGCCACTCCGAAGCAGGCTGCCTCGGGATGCAAGCGCGAAGAGGCGACGAACTTGTTTACGATTTCATCGAGGCCGGAATATTCGCGGCTGGGAAAAACGGATGCGGCGAGCAGCCGGAAATGATTGTCTGCGACATCGAAGAACGCCAGTCTGGCATGAGTGCCTCCGATGTCTCCGGCCAGGATCATTTCTCGAAGTTTCTCCAGTGACGCCCGTCCCGCTCCAGCAGGTCATCGGCCTCCTTCGGGCCCCAGGCGCCGGAAGGATAGTTAGGAAAATTGCGTGGCGGCAAAGCTTTCCAGACGTCCAGCGCCGGGCTGACTACGCACCAGCCGGCCTCGACCATGTCGGCGCGCTGAAACAGAGTTTGATCGCCGATCATGCAATCGTGCAACAGCCGTTCGTAGCCGGTGCTGGGCTGCGTGCCGAAATAGTCGGCGTACTCGAAATTCATGTCCACTGCACCCAGCCGCATAATCGGCCCCGGGACCTTGGCGGCAAATTGCAGGGAAATGCCCTCTTCCGGCTGAATGTGCAGCACGAGTTGGTTGGGCATGAGGTTTTCAACCGGAGTATCGCGGAACAGCACGAAGGGCGCCCGGCGGAACTGAATCACGATATGAGTGTTTTGTGCTGGCAGGCGCTTTCCGGTGCGTAAATAGAAAGGGACGTCCGCCCAGCGCCAGTTGTCGATGAGCAGCTTCATGGCGACAAACGTTTCGGTCTTTGAATCGGGCGGAACGTCTTCTTCCTCTCGATATCCGGGCACGTGCTGTCCATCCAGAGAGCCCGCGCCGTATTGCCCGCGGACGGTTCTGGTCAACACTTCCTCAGAACTTAAGGGTTGAATAGCGTGGAGAATCTTGGCCTGTTCATCGCGGACGGCATCGGCATGAAAGGAGACGGGCGGCTCCATCGAGGTCAAGCTGATGAGTTGCATGATGTGGTTGGGCACCATATCGCGCAACGCGCCCGCCTGATCGTAGTAACCGCCGCGCTGCTCCACGCCGACCGTTTCTGCAACAGAAATCTGCACGTGGTCGATATAACGGCGGTTCCAGATGGGCTCGAAAATGCCATTGGCGAAGCGAAAGGCCAGAATATTCTGGACCGTTTCCTTGCCCAGATAGTGGTCGATGCGATAGATCTGCTTCTCAGTCGCAACTTTCAGCAGTTGCTGGTTGAGAAGCTTGGCCGACTCGAGATCGTGGCCGAATGGTTTTTCGATGATGACGCGGCGCCAATGCGGACTGTCCTCCGCCATCAATCCAGCCGTAGATAATTGCTCGACAATCACGCCAAAAAATCTTGGCGCGGTGGCCAGGTAGAAGAAATAGTTGCCGTGGGTAGTGTGATCCTGGTTGACCTTTTCCAAGAAGTCTTTCAACTGCGTATAGACGTTCCTATCGTCAAACTCGCCGCTTACGTAGTACAGCCGCTTAAGAAACCACTCGACGATGTCGGGGTCGGCACCCGCACCGGCGTAGTGCTTCACAGAGTCGGCAACCTCCCGGCGAAACTCATCGTGCGACATGGCGCCGTGCGAAACACCTACAACGGCAAACTCGCGTGAAAGCAATTCGGCTTTGGCCAGGTTGTAGAGCGCGGGAATCAGCTTGCGGTGAGTCAGATCTCCGGAGGCACCAAAGATTACCATGATGCAAGGATCCGCGGGCCGTCCGGTGCGTCGTGTTTGTGTGCCAGTCGCGACTTCTGCTTGGGCCATGATCATTACCTCCGGTTCCTTCGGGTGGTTGTGTTCTTCGCGGCAAGTACCAGACATAAACCACGAAGGACACGAAGGAATGAAATCTCACGCCGACTTCTTGGCAGCCGCTCCCGGTTCCACGTGTCCGCCGAATTTCTGGCGCATGGCAGAGAGTACTTTCTCCGCGAAAGTGTGCTCCTGCCGCGATCGGAAACGCGTGAACAGTGCCGCAGAAAGAACATCCACGGGTACGGCTTCATCGATCGCCGCCTGGATGGTCCAGCGCCCCTCACCAGAATCCTGCACGAAGCCGGTGTACTCCGAGAGCGTAGGGTTTTCAGCGAGGGCCATGGCCGTGAGATCGAGCAGCCACGAACTGACGACGCTGCCACGGCGCCAGACCTCGGCAATATCCGCCAAATTCAAGTCGTAACGCTGTTCTTCGGGCAGTTCCTTGCTGCCAGCATTGCGAAAGATGTCGAATCCTTCGGCGTAGGCCTGCATGAGCCCGTATTCGATGCCGTTGTGCACCATCTTGACGAAATGACCTGCGCCCGATGGGCCGCAGTAAATGTATCCCTCTTCGGCTGTGCCGGGCAACTTCTCGCGCCCAGGAGTGCGCGGGATGTCGCCACGGCCGGGAGCCAGCGTCTTGAAAATCGGGTCCAGGTGCTGCACCGCTTCCCTGGGGCCGCCGATCATCATGCAATAGCCGCGATCCAGGCCCCAGACGCCGCCGCTGGTGCCGACATCGACGTAGTGGATGCCCTTGTCCCTGAGTTGTTTGGAACGGCGAATGTCGTCTTTGAAATAAGAGTTGCCGCCATCAATGAGAATGTCGCCGGACTGGAACTTCTGCGCCAGAGCCTGCACGGTTTGTTCGGTGGGACCACCTGCGGGCACCATGAGCCAGGCAACACGCGGCTTTCCTAGTTTGCTGACGAAATCGTCGAGCGAGGCGGAGGAGATGGCGCCCTCGGCGGCGATGTGCTTTACGTTATCAGCGCTCAGGTCGCTGACCACGACTTCGTGCCGGCCCCGCATCAGGCGGCGCGTCATGTTCGCGCCCATCCGGCCAAGGCCTACCATGCCTAGTCGCATACGTCCGCTCCTTCACTCTGTTCCTCTGTGGCGCTTCCCCGGCGGAAAATCTCAACCACGGAGGACACAATGGACACAGAGGTCCGAACTCAGTTCAGCGCTTGCTGGAATGCTGCCAGCAGCTTCGACAGCCCGGCATTCAGATCCCTGCCAAGATGGACGCGCAGCGCCCGGCGACCGCGCTCCGTCAGCACCTGAAAATCTCCGCGCGCCTGGGCAGCCTTGACCACTCCGAACGTGTACTTTTGCCCAGGGACCGGTAGATCCGTGGCATCGTCGCAAGTGACTTGCAGGAACACCCCAGAATTCGGTCCACCCTTGTAGGCCTGGCCGGTCGAGTGCAGGAATCGCGGGCCAAATCCCAGGCAGGTTGCAACGTGTTTCTGGTCACGCAGGCTGTGGCGCATTTCCTGCAAGGGGGCCTCGTGTTCCGCATTCATTTCAACGAAAGCGAGCAAGGCGAAATAGTCGCCAGCGCCGATGCGGTTGAAATGAGCCCGGAGATAGCCGGACAGCGATTTGTCATTTCCTGCAGCTTTCGCCAGCGCGTCCGCATTTTTCGAATCTGTGAACAGCTTAATCCCGCCCTCTTCCAAAACCGGTCTTTCGGAGGGAAGGGAGCCGGTTTTCTCGTATTCCGCAGTCAAGTTGCGAGTGGCAACTTTGCTGGCTTCCACATCGGGTTGATCGAATGGGTTAATGCCGAGAATCGATCCAGCCACGGCCGTAGCGATTTCCCAACGGAAAAATTCCTGACCCAGATCGTAACTGTCGCCAACAGAAATGCTCACCACCGGTTGTCCCGCCTGTTCGAGCGCCGCGACTTTCGCGTCCTGTGCCGCGTCGGGCGCGGAGTCCAGGCGCACATAAGCGAAGATGCGGTCGTTGCCGTAGACGCCGGGCGATCCCAGTTGCTCGCGATCGACGGGAATGATTCCTTTGCCCTGCTTGCCGGTGGACTCGGCCAGCAACTGCTCCAGCCACGCGCCGAGATCGGAAATGCCGGGCGAAGTAATGAGCGTAACTTTGTCGCGGCCGTTCTTCGCAGCCGTGCCCAGAATAATTCCCAGCACGACGCCGGGGTTTTCCCGCGCCAGAACTGACGAAGCGCAGGCTTCGACCATCTCTTCGGTGCGGTCGAGAAACCTGGTGGTATCAAGACCCATAAGGGCTGCGGGGACCATGCCGAAATTCGATAGCGCCGAGTAGCGTCCACCGATGCTGGGAACACCGTGGAAGACATGGCGAAAGTGGTCCGACTCGGCAACCTGCTGCATCTTAGAGCCCGGATCGGTGATGGCGATGAAACGGCTGCCGCCCTTTTCGGCGCCAACCGCCCGCTTCACCCGCTCGAAGAAGTATTGCTTGAAAATATTTGGTTCCAGCGTCGAGCCCGACTTGCTGGAGACCACGAACAGGGTCTTTGCGAGATTAATTTCGTTTTCGATCGCCTTGATCTGCGCCGGGTCGGTGGAATCGAGCACATGCAGTTGCGGGAAACCCGCGATTCTGCCAAAAGTTTTTTCAAGCACTTCCGGGCACAGGCTGGAACCGCCCATGCCGAGCAGAAGAACATCGGTAAAGCCCTCATTCTTCACTTCGCGGGCTAAGGTGTAAAGTTTCTCGCGGTGAGTGATCTGCTCTTCGGTGATGCCCAGCCAGCCCTGCCAGTTGGCTTCATCGTTGCCGGTCCAGAGTAATGCATCCCGCTGCCACAGGCGGCGCAGCTTATTGCCTGCCTGCCAGTCTTCAACATTCTGCTCGATCAGCGCCGCCAGCACTGCCGGCAGCGTGTGTTTAGGCGGACTGATTTTTCTTGCGGTTTGCTGGCTCACGTTTCAACTCACTTTGCTTTCGATGATTTCTCCACCGCTTCAAGCAGCTTGTCGAAGGCTCCGGCGAACAAGCGCACGCCGTCGTCGGTCAGCTTGTCGGTGATTTCTTTCATGGAGATGCCGAGCTTGGTGGCAGTCTCCATGGTTCGATTGGCGGATTCGAGATCTTCCGTCAGGCTGGCCCGGGGATGGCCGTGATCGCGATAAGCGTCCAATGTGGCCGGCGGAATCGTGTTCACCGTGTCCGGCCCAATAATTTCTTCCACGTAGAGCACGTCGCTGTAGCTGGGATTCTTGGTGCTGGTGCTGGCCCACAGGACGCGCTGCGTCTGCGCGCCTTTCGCGGCCAACGCTTTCCAGCGATTGCCACTGAAGATTCTCAAATATCTCTGGTAAGTTTGCTTCCCGTTGGCAACCGCAACCTTGCCCAGCAGACTCTTCAACTGTTCCTGCTCGCGCGGATCTTTCGAAGTTTTGAGGCGCGCGGCGACAATGGCATCAGTCGAATTGTCAATCCGGCTGATGAAAAAGCTGGCCACACTGGCAATCCTGCTGACATCGCCTCCCCGTGCCGCCAGTTGTTCCAGTCCGGTGATGTAGGCCTCGGCCACGCGCTCATAAACTTCCTGGGAAAAGAGGAGGGTGACATTGATGTTGATGCCTTCACTGATTAACTGCTGGAAGGCCGGGATGCCTTCAGTGGTGCCGGGAACTTTGATCATCACGTTTTCGCGGGCCACGGTTTTCCATAGTCGGCGCGCTTCTTCGAGCGTGCCTTGTAAGTCACGAGCGAGGTACGGCGAAACTTCCAGGCTCACGTACCCATCACGGCGCTTGGTGCTGTCGTAAATCGGGCGCAGAGTATCGGCGGCATCCTGAATGTCGCGGATGGCGATGATCTCGTAGCGAGCTTTAGCGTCGAGGCCGGTTCTGGACCGCAACGACGCGAGGATGTCCGCGTAATCGGTGCTGCCGGCAATAGCCTTTTCGAAGATGGAAGGATTGGAGGTCATGCCGCGCAGGCCGTCTTCCTCGATCAAGCGTTTCAATTCTCCGCTGGTGAAGAGGTCGCGACGGATGTAGTCCAGCCAGACGGATTGGCCAAACTTCTGCAGATCTTTCAGAGGATTCGTAGCTTTTGCCGTTTCCACAATTCCAGTTGCCATAAATGCGTCCTCCTAGTATTGGCGCAACGACTGCGTGTCTACAAAATTCTGATCTTGTTGTCATCCCGAGCGAAGCGAGGGATCTGCAGTTCTTCTCCATCCATAGAAAACTGCAGATTCCTCGTCGCTTCGTTCCTCGGAATGACAAAGTTTAAGTCAACACTACCGTCACGATTTCGATTGCGCGATGGCCGCCCGCGCTGCCTCGACGACCGTATCCGTGGTGAACCCAAACTTCTTGAGCAAATCTTTGATCGGCGCGGACGCTCCGAAGCGGTGCATGCCGATCATCTTGCCATCCGGGCCGACATACCGCTCCCAGCCGAGCGTAGCCGCTGCCTCGACCGAGACTCGCGCTCGCACAGCGGGCGGTAGAACCTGTTTTTTGTATTCGTCGCTTTGCTTTTCAAAGAGACGCCATGACGGCATGCTGACCACGCGTGCCTTGACGCCTTGCGACTTGAGTTGCTCGTAAGCGTCCACGCACAGGGAAACTTCGCTGCCGCTTCCCATCAGAATGACCTCCGGATTGCCGTCGGGCGCATCCGCCAAAATGTACGCACCTTTCGCCACGCCAGAAGCGGGGGCGTATTTGGATCGGTCAAATGTGGGCACAGCTTGCCGGGTGAGGACCAGGGCCGCAGGTTCCTGCTTCAGTTGCATGACGACTTTCCAGGCTTCCACGACTTCGTTGGCATCCGCCGGCCGAATCAGGATCAGCGTCGGCATCGCCCGCAGTTGGGCCAACTGCTCAATGGGCTGGTGCGTGGGGCCGTCTTCTCCCAGGCAAATCGAGTCATGCGTGTACACATAGATCGTGGGAATTTCCATGAGCGCGGCCAGACGGACCGAGGGCTTCATGTAGTCATTAAAGTTGAAAAATGTGCCGCCATACGGGCGTAGCTTGGACACCGCCAGGCCATTCAACGCCGCTCCCATGGCGTGTTCGCGCACTCCGAAATGCAGATTGCGCCCGCTGTAGCTGCCCGGCTGAAAGTCTCCCGCGCCTTCGAACTTGAGCCGGGTCCGGTCTGAAGTCGCCAGATCCGCCGAACCGCCCATCACCCAGGGAACATTTTGCGCCAGCACGTTGAGGACTTTGCCGGAACTGTCGCGAGTGGCCATGCCTTTTGCGTCAGCGGGGAAGGTGGGCAGATTCTTGTCCCATCCGTCGGGAAGTTCGCGGTGCTGCATGAGGTGAATCTGATCCGCCAGATCAGGAAACTTCTTCGCGTACTCAGAGAACGAGGCTTGCCAGTTCTGTCGCAGCTCGTGTCCGCGTTTGCCAATTCCTTGCTGAAAATTCTCAAGCACTCCATCGGGCACGAGGAATTTGGCATCCTCCGGCCAGCCGTATGCCTTCTTGGCCAGCCGCGCTTCCTCATCGCCCAGCGGCTCCCCATGCGCCTCGTTGGTATCTTGCTTATGCGGCGCGCCGTATCCAATGTGACTGTCCACAATAATGAGGGTGGGCCGGTCGTGGGTTTGCAGGAAATTGTGGTAGGCATTCGCCAGCGCGCCCAGATCATTCGCATCGGAAACGCGGGTTACGTTCCAGCCATAACCGCGGAAGCGCTCGCCCACGTCCTCGGTGAACGACCAGTCGGCAGGGCCATCGAGCGTTACCCGGTTGTTGTCATAAATCCAGCAGAGATTAGGAAGCTTCAAATGTCCGGCCAACGATGCGGCCTCGCTAGCCACGCCTTCCATGAGGTCGCCATCACCGCAGAAGGCATAAACGTTGTAGTTGAAGATCTCAAAGCCAGGCCGGTTGAAACGCTCCGCCAGCCACTTGGCAGCGATCGCCATTCCTACGCTGTTTCCCACGCCTTGGCCCAAGGGTCCAGTCGTCGTTTCGACGCCGGCGGTGATGCGATATTCGGGATGCCCGGGCGTGTTGCTGTCAATCTGGCGAAATCTCTTGATGTCGTCTAAAGTCACGGCGAATTCGCTCAGGCGTTGGTATTCCGGATTCACCCCGCGAACCCCGGTCAGATACAGCATGGCATACAGCAGCATGGAAGCGTGGCCGTTCGACAGCACAAAGCGGTCGCGGTTGGGCCAGGTCGGATCCGACGGATCGAAGCGCAGGAACTCCTGCCACAAGCAGTAAGCCACCGGGGCCAGCGCCATGGGGGCGCCGGGATGCCCGGAGTTTGCCTTTTGCACCGCGTCAATGGCGAGGGTGCGGATGGTATTGATGCTCAAGGTGTCCAGTTGCTTGCTGGTCAGCAATGTCTGCTCGCTCGCCACCATAGAAAAGCTTCTCCCTTGGGACCGGATCAGAATTTCACGATCACGTTCAGTCGGTAACTCCACTTTGACGGCGTACTTTACGCCGCGAGTTGCCTCTCCGCGCGGCGTTCACATTGGCGCTTCACGGTCCCACCCTACGCAGTTTATCAACTTCTCATGCGACGCGTGCGGCAAGGCAGGAGAATCATTCACCCACGATTAAGAAGGTGAGCGCAAATCGTCGACCCCACGTCATTAGGATGAATGAGATGTAAGAAAGATTCACCGTCGTCGCGGCCTGACTGTGAATATTGTTGCAGGTTTAGACTTGGAGGCCTTCAATCCTCCTGAAACCTGGTCGCGCCGGGACAGCGAGAACGAGGTTTACGGAATCAAGGGCGAGGGAGTAAGCAGCTGTGACACGGTATTTATTTCTCGCGCCACTCACCCCGTTTTCTTTTTGCACATTCCGATCGCAGCCAGGGACAGCCCACTCACCAGCACCGGGAACCACACTTGTGCGACCCAAGGCACAGGGATAAGAAAGAGGACATCGAGATCCTTGAACGAGGCGGGCCAGCGCACCGTGACCCATAAACCCGCGTAGTAGGTGATGTCCCAGATGGCAAAAGCCCAAAGGAATGCTGCCCACCGTTCTCGCGCTTTGGGCGCTGCCAGCAGGGCAAAGCTGACCAGCATGACCAGCGTGGCCGCCTCGCGGTACGTCTCAATCGCAAGCAGACTCTGAGGAAACTGGGAGATCGATTTGGCCTGCTGATAGGTTTCCGAGGCGTGTTGCAGATCTGACAAGGTCCCCATGTAACCCGGCAACAGACCGACTGCCGCGCGCAGGTAAACCACCACGGCCGCTTCTACGAAACCAAATGCGGCGGCAAAGATCCCGATCATCAGGAGCCGGTGCCGGGTGAGCAGCAATGGCTTACCGTGCCCCAGCAGAAATACAATGACCGGAATAAAGATCAACAGGTTGACCCACCACGGCTCTGCCCAGGGCTGGAACTTTCCCATGGAGAGAATTCTACAGGCGATCTCGGCTCACTTGATTGTCGCGGCGATGTCGCATGGATTCCAAGCGCGGTTTGGAGTCCTTGTCCCAACTCGTTGCTGAGGTGGGACGCAGACCCTTGAAATCTGGAGTTCCACGTCACCCAGGTCAAAAAATGACATAGTTTTGACAAATTGCCGACATTCTGCGGACAGTCAGGCGTCGTGATCTCTATAGATTTATATCTGACGAGCGGGGAGCGATTCACACCCAACGCTAGAAATCCCTCACCTGCTGATGCTCTCTACACCCAGGAGGAAAAGACTATGAAATTCCATGATCTGGATTCCCACCTAGACCTTCGCATCCCGCGTGTTTTCGCAGTGGTGCTTACGGTCATGCTTGCCCTCGCCAGCGCCCAAGCCGGCACCATCAAAACCATTGCTTCTACCGTTCCTGGTAACGGCGATGTCAATCCCTACGGAATTGTTCGCGTTCCAGCTACCACCGGGGCGCTGGTCAAGGGAAACATTTTGATCAGCAACTTTAACAACAGCTCGAATCTGCAGGGTACCGGCACCACCGTCGTGCAGATTACGCCGAGTGGGACGGTTACCTTGTTTGCCCAAATCGATCCCAACAATCTGCCCGGCCCGTGTCCGGGGGGAGTGGGCTTGACCACAGCGTTGGTGGCGCTCCGCTCCGGGTGGGTGATTGTCGGGAGTTTGCCGACCACGGACGGACAGGCAGACACCGCGCAGGCGGGATGTTTGCTGGTTCTCGACAGCAGTGGGAACGTGGCTGAAACGTTTTATGGTTCGCTGATCAATGGCCCCTGGGACATGGCTGCGGTGGATGGCGGCAACCACGCCAGCCTCCTTGTCACTAACGTCCTGAACGGTACCGTGGCCGGTAACGGCAACGTCGTAAACGAAGGCACGGTGGTGCGTCTGGATCTGATTATTTCGAAGAACTCGATGCCCAGCCTGCAGCAAATGACCGTGATCGGTTCGGGTTTTGCTGAGCGGACCGATCCCGCAGCGCTAGTCATCGGGCCGACCGGAGTGGGGCTCAGCCACAGCTATCGGCGTGACCATGGCGGCCAACTGCTCTACGTAGCGGATAGTCTCAACAACCGCATTGTAGCTATCGAAGACCCGCTGACCCGCAACACGTCGGATGGAACGGGCAGGACGGTTTCAAAGAACCGCGCTTTGAACGATCCCTTGGGCTTGGCACTAGCGACAAACGGCGACATCCTGACCACCAACGGCAACGATGGCTACATGGTAGAAACAACACCTGACGGCCATCAAGTTAACAAGGTGCTACTGGATGACACCGGCGGCAATGGAGCCGGTGCTCTCTTCGGACTGGTGGACGTGCCCGAACAAGGCGTCTACTTCGTGGATGATGCGACTAACACTCTGAACCTTTTTCACTGACGTTGCCTGGTGAATGACCCAAGGTCAAACTGGCTGCCGGTGGGCCGTCTCGGGGCATTGTTCGTTTTTCGTAACAGTTTCCGCCGATGGTTGCGGCTAGGAGAAATGGACGTATCTTTAGGCAGACGCCTAAAGAGGGCCCGGGCGACCCGAAACCCCTGGTGCCCGGACCTCTGGTTAGGCGGCTCGAAACTACGTTAACCCATAACCGGCATCCCAAACGTCCGTCAGAGGCGTGGGATGCCTTTATCTTTTTACTGCAAGTTGGTATAAGCCGCGCAAGCCGCATTGGTGGTGACCGGAGCGGTGTTGCCGACAGCCGTGAAGCGAATGACGCCATCGTTGTTGGAGCAGAAACCGCGCACGCCCGTAGTATTCAGTGCAGCTGGAACGCCGCCGACGGTGTAGCCCAGGTTCAGGCCGCCGGCTGCGATCACGCCCATACCGAAATAATAACCGCTCTTGGGACTGGCAGGGACGGTCGCATTGGCCAGTACCCAGTCAATCAAGCAAGCGCTGGTCGAGGTCGGGGTCACAGTGGACGGACAACCGGTCGCGGCCGGAGGTCCCAAGGCCAGGATGGTTCCCGCGTAACCCACGGTCGGATAGCTGGAAAGATAAGCGACCTGGGAGGTGTTAATGGTACGAACTGAGCTGACCGCAGAGGACTCGTTGGCCGCAATGCGCGCCCGCAACAGGTTCGGAATGGCAATGGCCGCGATGATCAGAATAATCGCAACCACGATCAGCAACTCAATCAGTGAAAAACCCTTCTGTTTCCGCATTTGATTTTCCCTTCGCTTTTTCAATCTGTAGCAGGCTTTCTGTAGCAGGCTTATGCAGCACGCTCCAAGGCGCGTACATACATCAAACGGTGACCAGCTCTTATGACAATTCTGCAGACAGCAGTGTGGCATCAGCCGGGGAACTTTCCGGAAGCTTTCTGGCATACATGTCGCGGTCAGCAGCATCCAGGACTTGGTCGAGAGTCCTTCCGTTGGCCCATTCGGAGCGGCCAATACTCATGCTCAACTCGAAACCCTCGAGGTGTTTGGCACTGTTCCAATCGCGAGTGTAAGCTGCGATTCTTTCCACCACCTTATAAGCGTCTTGAAACGAGGTGTCGGCCAGGATAACCAGAAACTCGTCGCCGCCGTAGCGAACGACGGCATCGGAGCCGCGCACGGAACTGCGGAGCAATGTGGCAACCTCAGCGAGCACAAAATCGCCCGTCAAGTGTCCATAGCGAGTGTTCACTTTCTTGAACCGGTCCACGTCGACCATCAAGAACGTCAACGGGTGGTTCAGGCGCCGGGCGTGGCTGATGAAACGTCCCGCCATGTCTTCGAGAGAACGGCGGTTATAAACCTCCGTCAGAGGATCGGTAAATGACTGCAGACGCATCAACTCGTTCTGAATGGTGGTGGCGATCACGGTTTCTCGGGCCCGCCGCAGTTCCAGGCGGCGGGTGACCAGGTAGGTGTTGAGCAAGACCAGGAGAACAAAGAGGCCAACGACCAGTTGCCGGGAAACCGTAATCTCGAAATGAACGTTATCTTGTTTCAGAAAGGCCGCGGGTATGATGAGCGCGAGCAGCCCGATTCCAACCAGGGCTCCGGCGAGGGACACAATGGTCCACAGTTCCCAGTCGCGTTTTTCCAGTTTCGAAAGTTGCTGGGCGATTCCGGAGAAGATGTCATTGGTGTTGTTACTCATGGGCATGGGTTCTTGATATCGGCAGTTTAGCGTCTGAGCGGGAATTACGCGTCGGTACGAAGGTAACGTCAAGAAAAAGCCACAGAATCGGGGCCGTGGGCCGAGTTCGTCCTGAGAACAGACTGTGTACGGTAGTGAGAGTACTAAGTGGGGAGTGGGGTCTCCAAGTGGAGAGATGGCAGAGGGTTCCTGCTACGGGTCAAGCTACAACGAGGCGGCGGAATCGTCCCGATTCCCGGAAGCTATTGTATCCGCTCCACCATGATGAACACGTTGTACCTCGAATTCTGCGCTACGCGCTATTGCGCCATCGCCGTCGTGACTACGGTGTCAGCTTCCACACCGTTCCCGAACGACTGCTGCCACCCTGGTAGGTAGTGCCATAAAAATTACCTTTTGAGTCGCGAAGCAACCCCCCAAAGAGATTTGCCCCGTCCGACCCAATGAAGGTGTGCAGCAGGGTTATCGTGCCTGTCTTGCTCATTTCATACACCGTGCCGTCGCTAGCGAGGCCACCCTCCTCGGTGTCGCCATAGAAGTTGCCCTTCGCATCCATCATCACACCCGCGTAGGGATATGCCCCGTCCGATGACTTGCCAGTGAAGTTGTGCAGCACGGTCTCAGTACCTTTCTTGCTCACCTTCCACACGATTCCCTCGTTGGAAGCGCCGCACGCGTGGGTGGTACCATAGAGGTTGCCCTGCTTGTCCATAAAGGGAGATCCGAGGGGATTGCACCCGTCCGACGATCTCCCCGTGAATCCGTACAGCACGGTCAAGGTCCCGCTCTTATTGAGCTTGTACACCACTCCATTGCTGTTGCCCCCGCCACCCTGTTCGGTGACGCCATAGAGGTTGCCCGCCTTGTCCATGATCAAACTGGTGTAGTAGGGGTATGCCCCGTCCGATGATCCTCCGGCAAAGCTGTGCAGCACGGTCTCGGCGCCGCTGGTATCTATCCGGAACACCGTTCCGTAGCCGGATGCGCCGCATTGATACGTAGTGCCATAGAGATTCCCCGCCTTGTCCAAGAGCAAGCCTCCGACGGGGAAGCATCCGTCCGACGCCCCCCCGGCAAAGCTGTGCAGAACCGTCTCGGTTCCGTTCGTATCCACCTTGAAGACCGTACCGTGGCGGGAAGAGCCGCCCCGCTGGGTGGTGCCATAGAGGTTGCTGGCATTGTCCCGGATCAGGCCTGCGAAAGGCCATGACCCGTCCGCTCCCCCGGTGAAGGCGTGCAGCACGGTCTCCTTGCCGCTCTGGCTCACCTTGAACACAGTCCCGTGTTTGGAAGCGCCGCCCACAAGCGTGGTGCCATAGAGGTTACCGGCTTCGTCTTGGACCAGAGCTGCGTAGGGACTTCCCCCGTCGGTCCCCCCGGTGAAGTTGTAAAGCGTAGTTAGAGTCTGAGCCTGCGCCGATTCGATCGCCGCCAGACCCAGCACCAGCACAGCGGCCATTGCGAACGCCGAATTTGCCGCCCGTAGAAGTATCCTCGAAATCCAGCCCCGACATTGCCCCAGGTTCGTCATAGTCACCCTCGCCTGCCAAAACGCCATCCATCCTACCTTCTCCGGTGCAAGATGGCAAAGAGACTTTCGGCCCACTCTGAGAGAATTTGGACCCTCGATTGACGCCCGGCTGGCGGAGGACGACAATGATGCCGCCCGCCTTGAAGGAGGACTTTGTGCAACCTCCCCGGACACCCTCCAAGCTCTCGGAATCAGTCTGGCGCGCCCGGAGAGATTCGAACTTGAGGCGGTTTGCGGGGGTGAGCGAAGCGGGAGCCCGCAGCCGAAATCCC
>Ga0209415_10001118_pt1 | contig 50947 bp, 34 predicted proteins | sample PeaSoiSIISIP2007_FD_187696 | JGI IMG/M metagenome (GOLD analysis project Ga0209415, IMG submission 187696) | Peat soil microbial communities from Weissenstadt, Germany - SII-SIP-2007 (SPAdes) (version 2) | ecosystem: Environmental > Terrestrial > Soil > Wetlands > Peat | place: Germany... | reverse complement strand
CTCAGTGTTCCCGGCGTGGACTACGAAAGTCTAGACCGCTCGGAACAGGAATATGCAGTGAAGCGATTGGAGGCGGCTCTGAAAGCCTTTGGCCCCGGCTTTCACGTCTACCAGTATCTCTTCAAGTCGAACCGGCCCGACGTACCCTTCGCGAAATATGACGACCCGATTGTGGAAGCGGCGATCGAGCAGCGGCGGAAGTTCTTTGAAGCCAAGCGTGACCATCTTTATCAGGTGGAAATCTTTTACTGCATTCTACTCGAAGGCTCGCGGTCGAAAACCGGAGTGGGCGCGGCGCTCAGCCAACTCTTTCGCGATCCTGCGGGGGCCATCGGCGAACTGAAAGCGCGGTTCACCAACGACAACATGAAAACTCTGCTGCGCAGCCAGATCGAGCGGGATGTTGCCTGCCTTGACCAGCGCGTGCAGGCATTCGCTCGGCAGCTCGCGGACTTCATGCAAATCCTGGTCTTGGACAGGCAAGCGCAATTCAGGCTTTTCCGCCGGTTGCTTAACTTCGACGACTGGCGCGTTGCGGGCAAGCCGCAGTCCACGCAGTTTCTCGACTATCAAGTCGTCAACTCGAACATCGAAGCCGAGCGTGACCATCTGCGCGTGGGCGATCACATCGTCCGGGTGCTGACGATGAAAGAGGCTATCACCGAAACACGGCCACTGGCGCTCGATGCGCTGCTGAAAATCCCGGCCAACTTCCGAGTCATTACGGAATGGACGCCGCTCGCGGCGGACAAGGCGCGCAAGGAAGTCAACAAGCGCCGCCGCCATTTCAACATGTCGAAAACGGGGTTCGTCTCGCAGATGGGCAACGACGCCACAAAGACCAACCCGCGTGATGTGCTGGTGGACGAGTCGAAGCAGGCCGACATCGAAAACCTTGGCGACTGCCTCCGCGCCCTGGGCGACGGGCAATCGCTCGGCGATTTCTCGCTGACGATTGTCCTCTACGGTCGCTCCAAATCCGAGTTGGAGCAACTCGGAGCCGAGTGCGCTGGAATCTTCACCAATGCCGATGGCAATTTGTTTTCGGAAACCTACAACCAGCTGAACGCCTACTTCGCCACCGTACCCGGCAACTATGCGCTCAACCTGCGCAAGCTGTATCGACTCAATACGAACTACGCCGACCTGTCTTTTCTGTTTACGATCCTTCCGGGCGAGAAGACGAACGCCCATCTCGGCATACGAAGTGTAATCGTTTACAATAGCAAACGCTAATTGTAAAGTCCTAAACTTTGGAAGGTCCCGGCGATCGTCATGACCTAGTGAAAGGAAGCTCATGCACAATCCGCACCTCCGGCTTTTTCCCTTGGCCACGGTTTCTTTGGCCCTCGTCGCTATGATTAAGCCTACTTTGGCCCGGCCAACATCGAACTCAAGTAGCGCGATTGCGATTGACGCGAGCGGCCCAGCTCTTCCTCCCGAAAGCAGCTATCTGAAGATGGACGGACGATCGTCCAGCGGCCATGAAATCCAGGTCAATAGCAGATATTTAGCGCTTGATGGGAAGCCTTGGCTCCCGGTGATGGGGGAGTTCCATTTTTCCCGCTATCCAGAAAAGTATTGGGAAGAAGAGATTCTGAAAATGAAGGCGGGTGGGATCCAGATCATCTCGACCTACATATTTTGGATTCATCACGAGGAAGTTGAAGGCCAGTTTGACTGGACAGGGCAACGCGATCTCCACCACTTCGCGGAGCTTTGCGGGAAGCATGGAATGTATGTGTTCGCCCGGGTCGGGCCTTGGGCACATGGGGAGGTGCGAAACGGAGGTTTTCCGGATTGGCTTCTGCAAAAGGGGCCGACGCGGCGAAACGACCCTGCTTATCTTTCCCACGTGGAGCGCTTTTATGGAGAAATAGGCAAGCAGCTCAAGGGGCTGCTGTGGAAGGACGGTGGTCCGGTTATCGGTGTGCAACTTGAAAACGAATACGGCGAGCAGGGTCCCGGCACGGGAGCGGCCCACATTGCAGCACTAAAAAAGATTGCGCTTGAGGCCGGACTGGACGTTCCAATATTTACGGTTACTGGCTGGCCCACTCTCGACTTTCCGCCGGGAGAAGTGATACCTGCATTCGGCGGCTATCCCGATGGTTTCTGGTTTGGCAGTCTGAAAGAATTGCCCGCCAATGACATTTACTTGTTCAATCTCAGTCGCGAAAGTTTCGGCCATTCGCCGCAATATGACAAATTCAATGTGCCTAACGAAAGGCTCTCGCACTATCCATACCTCGTTGCCGAGGGCGGCGGGGGTATGGCAACCGCTTATCACCGCAGGCCCGTCATTACCGCTGACGATGTTGCCGCCAGCATGCTGACACGTCTCGGTTCGGGGACCAACCTGTACGGGTACTACATGTTTCACGGCGGAGCAAACCCCGAAGGGAAACTCTCGACGCTGCAGGAGTCAAGCGCCACCGATTATCCCAACGATCTGCCGGTGGTCTCCTACGACTTTCAGGCTCCGCTGGGAGAATTTGGCCAAGTGCGGCCTTCCTTCCGGCAGTTGAAGCTCCTGCATCTTTTCTTGGGTGATTTCGGAGAGTCTCTAGCGCCGATGGTGGCAACTCTCCCTGCCACGATCCCGGGCACGCCGGCAGACACCGGGCCAACGCGCCTTGCCGTTCGTTCTGATGGGCAGCATGCATTCGTATTCTTCAATAACTATTTGCGGAACTATCCGTTGCCGGCCAGAAATGGGCTGCAGGTTTCCGTGAAGCTCGCCTCGGAGACGGTCTTGGTTCCGGACAAGCCCGTGGACGTACCCTCCGGCGCATATTTCGTTTGGCCCGTAAATATGGATCTGCAGGGCGCGAACCTTACGTACTCCACGTCCCAACCGTTATGTAAGGTGAATCACGCAGGCGCAACCTATTATTTTTTCCATGGCGTGCCCGGCGTAGCCCCCGAGTTCGTCTTCGATAGCAACACCATTACGTCCATTGACGCAGGAAAAGCGGTCGTATCACGGGGGGGCGGCAGGATCTACGTCAGTGGTGTCGAAGTCGGCAAGAAGATCGCAATCACCTTGCAAACTCGCAAATCGGCAACCGTACACATCATTCTTCTGTCCCAGGAACAGGCGCGCAACATCTGGAAAGCTTCGTACGGGGGCAAGGAATATGTCTTGTTCTCGCCTGCGGACATGTTTTTTGATGAGGCGGCCCTCCATTTGCGAGCGCGTGACGTGGCCGAGTTGCGATTCGGCATCTTTCCCGATCTGAAGTTTCACAGTCCTGGCGGGACAATAACAAAAGCGGGCGATGACGGACTTTTTTTCGAATACGCGGCGTCAATCGCGCCAAAGAAGTTGACGGTCCAATTGGAGGCAGTTCGCACAAACCAGGCGCCAAGCCCCATACGGATGGGAAAGCCAGTCGCGTGGCGCGACAATGCCGCTGTGGCCACACCTCCTGAGGATTTCGATCACGCTGATCTTTGGCGGGTCGTGTTGCCCAAAGGCGCTCTGGATGGCCTGAGCGACGCATTCCTGCGAATTGCGTACGTTGGAGACACTGCTCGCCTGTACGCGGGCCCACGGCTGCTCGACGATGATTTTTACAAAGGGACCGTTTGGGAAGTTGGGCTGAAGCGCTTTGCACCTGGCATCACAGGCGCTCCACTGGAAATCAAGATTCTGCCATTGCGCAAGGCGGCGCCGATCTACCTTCCGAGCGCTGCTTGGCCCGGCTCGTGGCCGGGCGACGCGATCGGCGAAATTCATCAGATCGGCCTAGTGCCGGAATACGAAGTCAGCGTCCAAGTACATTAAGCGTGGGAGGGCAAACCACTATGGAGAGAAGAGACTTCATCAAGAAGACCAGCACTCTGGTTGCCGGGGTGCTAGCGCAGAGCGCCTTTGCAGCGACGTCCAGTTCGTTTCCCCTGCCTGTGGCGAGCGGACGGGTCGTTCTTCCGATGAACCGGAACTGGCGGTTCAGCCGCTCCGCGGTTGCCGACGCTCGTATGAAAGACTTTGACGACTCAAAGTACGAGCGCGTGGTCGTTCCTCACACCAACATTCGCTTGCCCTGGCACAGCTTTGACGATGAGGACTACGAATTCGTGTCGGTCTATCGCCGTCACTTCAAGCTCCCGCCCTCAGCGCGTGGCCGGCATGTCTTCGTCGATTTCGAAGGGGTAATGACAGCTTCCACGGTTTGGCTAAATGGAATTCGGCTCGGCGAATACAAGGGAGGGTACACACCTTTTTCTTTTGAACTGACGCCGCATCTCGATTTTGACTCTGACAACGTGCTGACCGTCGAGGTTGACTCTACCGAACGAGCGGACATTCCGCCTTTCGGGCATCAGATTGACTACCTCACCTTCGGTGGCATCTACCGCGATGTCGCGCTGCGTATCGTTCCCTCCACTTTTGTCGAAAACATCTTCGCCAAGCCGAAAGATTTGCTCACTCCAAATCCCCGCCTTGAGGTGGATTGTTTCTTGCAGCATCTGGAACCGTCCCGCGAAGCGCTGTCGCTTGAAGTAACGCTGTGCGACGGGGATCGTGTGCTCGCCACGGGTAGGCAACCAGTTGCGGCCTCCCCTGCCGCGAATGATCCGGTGCCGCATACCGTGCGGTTGGAAAAACCGGGGCCAGTGGTGCTCTGGGGCCTGGCGCAGCCCAAGCTCTATTCTGTCCACGTTCGGTTGCTGAATGGAGCGCGTTTAGTCGACGAGGATTCCCGCACCGTCGGGTTCCGCGAGGCCCGCTTTACCGAACATGGTTTCGAGCTGAACGGCAAAGTGGTCAAGTTGCGCGGGCTCGACCGTCATCAGACGTTCCCCTTTGTGGGCCAAGCCATGCCGGGACGCGTGCAGCGGCGTGACGCGCAGGTCCTTCGCACCAACTTTAAGTGCAATATCGTGCGGACCTCTCATTATCCTCAATCGCGCGACTTCCTCGATGCATGCGACGAACTCGGCCTTCTGGTCTTGGAAGAGATTCCGGGCTGGCAGCACATCGGCGATGCCGCCTGGAAAGACATTTCCGTAGACAATGTGCGCCGCATGATCCGCCGCGACTGGAATCACCCTTCGATCATTCTCTGGGGAGTCCGCATCAACGAATCCCCGGACGATCACGACTTCTACACTCGCACTAATGCCGTGGCCCACCAACTCGACTCGACGCGGCAAACGGGAGGGATTCGCAACCACTTCGACTCGGAATTTCTTGAAGATGTGTTTACCATGAACGATTTCGGCTTCCCGCTGAAACCGCCGAACCATCCTCTGTACTTAAATACGGAATTCATGGGGCACACCTATCCCACAAAGAGCATAGACAATACGGAACGGCTCACCGAGCACACTCTACGTCATGCCCGAATCCACAACCAGTTGGCTTCGAATCCGCAGTACGCCGGTGGCATTGGCTGGTGCGCCTTCGACTACAACACCCATTCTGATTTCGGTTCCGGCGACCGGATTTGTTACCACGGCGTAGCCGACATGTTCCGCGAACCCAAGCCCGCTGCAGGTTTCTACAAGTCGCAGTGCGACCCGGACGAGGAAATTGTGCTGGAAACTGCTTTTCGCTGGGCGCGTGGAGATGAATCAACCGCATTCACCAAGGGCGTGGTTTGTTCCAACTGCGACCATCTTAAGTTTTATATCGATGGACAACTGATCGCAGAACTTGATCCCGACCGCAGCGAGTTTGGCAACCTTCGCTATCCACCGTTCATCCTCCATTTGGAGCCTTTCCGCAATGCCTGGGGAGACCTGCGAATCGAGGGCTACATTCAGGGCAAGCAGGTGATCGCGAAGAAGTACTCGGGCAAAGGGATTGACCAACAATTCTCCGTTTTGCCTGATGACACAGAGCTCGTTGCCGACGGTGCCGATACCACCCGTGTAGTCTTGCGCGTCACCGACGAATTCGGCGCCATACGTTCCTTGGCCAACGACGCCATCCAGTTGGAGGTTGAGGGCCCGGCCGAGATTATAGGGGATAATCCTTTCGCCCTGGTGGGCGGGACCGGCGCCGTCTGGCTGCGAGCGAAAGAGCAAACGGGGAAGGCAAGGCTGACGGCGTTTCATCCCGTTCTGGGCAAGCGCCAGGTCGACTTGGAAATGATTGCCGCGTCCCCGGAAGCCGTGTGAACGCTGAGAGGCAGCTACCTATTTTTTCACGAACCGGCCCCGGCGCATTCCGAGCAGTAGCATAGTGATTCCGAAGGCGAGCAGCACGAGCCCCCAAACGAGATTGACATTGATTCCAAGCGACCGGCCATAAATAGCGGGCTTACTCAGAAAACCAAAAATCGTCAGAATGACACCGAACACACAAAACATCAGGCCTATCGGCGTCCGGATATCCAAACCCATAGACAAACTCCGTTTACCAGAAAATCAGGTTCAGCACCAAAGCAATTCCGATTACTATCGCGCCCAGCACCGCCGGGCGCATGTACCACGCCACGTGCTCCTCACTCGGCCTCTCGGTTAAGGAATACACCAACCCGACCAAGTCTTTCTCCTCGCGTGCGCGAGTGCAGAGGCTGATCACAATGCTGACGACGAAGCATGCGGACCACGCCCAAATTGCAGTCCAGAAGTTCTGTGCCATTTCACTAGGATAGGTGTGAACCGAGCCCAGCCAGCCACCTTTAATGCCGATGCTGGCGCCCAGTGGCAAGGTCAGTCCGTGATGCACGGCGGCCGCCGTGGTTCCTGAGAGCAAACCGAAGAATGCCCCATGTCCAGTCGTTCGCTTCCAGAACATGCCGAGCAGGAATGTGGCAAATAACGGCGCGTTCACGAAGGCAAAAACCAACTGGAGGAAATCCATGATGTTGTTGAAGCGCGATGCCGCATAAGCCGCGGCTACCGACAGCGCGATACCGAACACCGTGGCCATGCGCCCCATCCAGAGGTAGTGAGCATCTTTCGCGTTGGGGTTGATATAGGACTGATAAATGTCATAAGTCCAGACCGTGTTGAACGCGGTCACATTGCCAGCCATGCCCGACATAAAGCTGGCCAGGAGGGCGGTCAGCCCCAGACCAAGAATTCCTGTCGGAAAGTAATGCAGCAGCATATTCGGAATGGCCAGATCGTAGTCGAGGATGGGCCTGCCGTTCGAATCCAATTTCGGAGCGCCCGTGGTCTCGTCCACTTTTACGGGGATCAGTCCCTTGCCGCCCGGGTTGGAGAACTGCATTTGGCTGGTGCTCGGATTCATGGCCGTTGCCGTCGGACTCGGCAAGGAGATCGCGATCATGCCCGGCAGAATCACGAGAAGCGGAAACACCATTTTCGGCAATGCCGCAATCAGCGGCGTGCGACGGGCGGCGCCCATGGAGTCGGCAGCCATGGCACGCTGGATCACCAGAAAATCCGTACACCAGTAACCAAACGAGAGCACGAATCCGAGTCCCATGACCAAGGCAAATGCATCCACCCCCATCGGATTGGTGTGAGCGCTGGACATACCCTGCCAGGAATGAGTGAAGGCGGTGGGCAGTTGGTGTTTCAGTCCGCTCCACCCCCCAACGTTCTTGAGCCCGAGAAAGACCAAAGGAAGAAAACCGGCGACGATCAGAAAAAACTGCAGCACTTCGTTGTAGATTGCGCTGGTGAGCCCACCCAGGAGAATGTATCCGAGCACAATCAGTGCCGAGACAAGAATACTCACATGGAAGCTCCAGGTGGTCGAAACCCCGAGCTTCGCGAACGGGCCGTCCAGAATGTGCATCGTCTGAATCAGCTTCGCCATGGCGTACATCGAGATGCCGGACGAGAAAACGGTCATCACGGCAAAGGAAATGGCGTTTACCGCACGCGTTTTCTCGTCGAAACGCAGGCGCAGATACTCAGGAACAGACCGCGCACGCGAGCCGTAGTAGAACGGCATCATGAACACGCCCACAAACACCATGGCGGGAATAGCGCCGATCCAATAGAAGTGGCTGGTTGCGATCCCGTACTTGGCCCCGGAAGCGGCCATGCCGATTACTTCCTGCGCTCCCAGGTTCGCGGAAAGGAATGCCAGGCCACAAATCCACGCCGGAAGTGAACGTCCGGCCAGAAAGAAATCCGAACTGCTCTTTACATAGCGCTTCAGGACAACACCAATGCCCAACACAAAGGCGAAGTAAACCGCCATCAGCAGCCAGTCGACGGGGGTAAGATTCACGTTTGGGTCCTGTCCGCTAGATTTTCTGGCAATCCGGTCTGTAGCTGAACCCGCAGTTCCCAGGACTTCTTTTCCCCGGGGAGAATCCGGGCGCACTCGCCGCACCCTATGGCTTCGGCCAACGAGTCCGCTCGGCTGGTACATGGTTCCAGAGCAGCCGTGTAGTGTCCGTCCTCTGGATTCGGCCATCCGCCTTCACAAACCCAGATTCCAAGGTAGGGAACCATCGCGGAATTGAAATGAAATGAAATGGACTCGATCGAGTCCGGGTAGTACAAAGCACAAGCTCCGTTGGAAAGCCGTGGCGTAAAAAGTTTGTCCGCAGTTTGACGCGACGGAGCTCCTAGAACGCTCAGGTCTGTTTCGGCGCCGTCGGCGAGGCGAGTCCGCGGCCATCGACCGCTGTGACCGGATTCTCCCAGGCGTTGATTCCGAGAGGATTCGACAAGCACGTTTGTCACCTCCTTTGGCAGCATAATCCGGCAGCCGGGATCAACTTTAAGCAGGGGATGAGCGGACCAAAGATAATAAAATGGCGCGTCGGTCACGCTTTCCAGTTTATATTGCAATATGACCGCTTCATCTTCCAGACGGATGCGCTTACGGAATATGTAGGGTAATCGCCGCCCTGCAGTTGCCAGCCATAACTCTTCCCCGTGTACCTCGAACTGCCAGCGAGACGACCAAAGTTCGCCATGATCGGGCAGCGCGAGACCGTTAAAAGATCCGCCCGCGTATTCGCAAGCGGCGATGGTGGGAAAGCATTCGTCGAACCCGCTAGCGTCATAATTCTCAAATGCCGCGCCATAGACGGCAGGTTGCAGCGGGCGACTCACTGGTTGCCGCAAGAACTCGCGGCCCGTGTCGGCTCGGATCAGCGATGACATTTTTCCGCCAAGTTCAGGCAACACAGTGGCTCGGATCCGGCCGTTGTCGAGGATCACTTGTGTCATCCCGGAGCACCCTCGTGTTGTGATCATCGTTCGCCGCTTGTCTTGCAGTTCCACCGCGGTTCGTTGAACGCCGCCAACATCGGGTAGCGCCACAGCTTCCTCCCATGCAACCGTGAATTGTAATCGATTACAATCAACTAACAAACCTATATATTTTTCTGACGGACAGTGGTAGTAATCTGAGCGAGCATGAACATCAAGGAAGTCGCTGCACGCGCCCGCCTTTCGACGGCCACCGTTTCACGCACCATCAATCGAAGCGACTTGGTGCGGCCGCGAACTGCCGAGAAAGTACAGCGCGCCATCCGCGAGCTTGGTTATTATCCGAATACGCAGGCGCGGGCCCTGGTTTCCGGGCGCAGCCAGATGTTCGGTTTGATCATCTCGGATATCGTCAACCCGTTCTTTCCGGAGTTGGTGAAGAGTTTTGAGTTTGCCGCCATCCATCGCGGGTACGAAGTTATCGTCGCCAATACGGACTACAACTCCGAGCGCATGGGCGGGTGTGTGCGCCGAATGATTGAGCGGAAAGTGGATGGCGTTGCCATCATGACATCGGAAATCGACCGCCATCTTCTCGATGAGCTTTCCGATCGAAGGCTACCCATTGTGTTTCTGGATGTGGGGAAACTGAAACCGCTCATCAGTAACATCAGGGTCGATTATGCCAAGGGAATAGGAGAGGCGGTTCAGCACATTGTTTCGCTGGGGCACCAGCGCATCGGATTCATCAGTGGCCCGCTGGCATTGAAGTCGGCGCGGACACGTCGCTCGGCGTTTTTGAAATGTATCGCCGCTTGCGGCATTGGGGAACGTCAGCGGAGCGTGGTCGAAGGCGACCACAAGATCGGCGGGGGAGACGTGGCCATGACGGAGTTGCTCTCACTCCCGAAGCCACCAACTGCTGTGCTCACCTCCAACGACTTGACTGCAATTGGGGCACTCCGCGCCATTGCCCGCGTTGGGTTACGAGTCCCCAACGACATCTCCGTAGTTGGCTTCGATGACATTGAGCTTAGCCAGTTCACGCAGCCGCCGCTCACAACAATTCGCCTCTCTCGTGACGAACTAGGGCGAAAAGCGTTCGATGCATTGTATGAGACAGTTGAAGGGAAGCGGCGTCAGGGACAAGAGGTCAAAGTCTCCACAGGTCTGATACTTCGGGAAACCACGGCAGCGGTCAAGGTGATGTCCTCCGGGCAGGCGACCTGACAGCGGTTGCAAATGAGAGGTTCCAGTGTCGGTCCTGTCTCGCTTTTACGGATCAAACAAACTTGAGCTTCCAGGTGACCTTCTAGCCTGGTCCTCCGGTTAGTTCTTCGAGCGCGGGATAAGAACTGGGCGTGCTAAGAGTGCGTTGCGGTGGCTGTACCCCCGAGCGAATGGCCTTGGCCATGATCTCGAAGGCCAGTCCCATGGTGGGCGGGACGACAACTGTCGCCGCGAGGAGACCGCGACGTACCCATTCCTGGCCAGTTTTCGGGGCGCCGTCGCAGCCAGTGAACGGCAGGCTTAGCCACTCTTTCCGTGCTTGACTTTCCTGGACTTCCTCGCATGCTCTTCGGGCACCGATGGCCATGGCGTCATTCTGGCATCCGATCATGCGAATGTGCAGTTGCTGGGATGTACTCAACGACAACCAGGACTTTACGGCTCGGTGCCCGCTAGCCTCTGTCCAATCTCCTTTGAGTACTTTCGGGCTTACATTCTCAGGTTTGGTGGAATACATTCCCGACGCGCGCAACCGGGCAACGTCGGTCGCGGGTCCCTCGATGTACAGGACACCTCCACCTTCCTTCAGGAGCACCGCGAACTGTCGTCCCTGAATTCGACCGACCTCTTCCTGATCGGTGGTCACGGCAAAGATTGGTGCCCGACCGGCCCCGCGAAGTTTGGCAACATAGTCGACGTCACGATTCAATATTCCCCAACCGATGCCCGCGGCGGCGGCGGCGCCCGCCACTTGCGGCATCCCAGTGCCAACCGGTTCCACCAGAATTGCATCCGGGCGCTGAGACGAGCCCTGGATAACCTTCAACAGTTGTTGACTTTGATTGACAGCGTCGTTGCCGGCATACACGATCTGAATGTTGGCATCCAGACGCCGGGCAGCGTCTTCGGCTGCCGCCGCTTGTTCCTTTTGGTAGTCGTTCTCGTTGGTGATGAGTGAAACCAATATGCTGAGCTTCGTCATTGAAATCCAGCACCCCCGGCTCTAAAGTCGCTTTAGTGCGGACCTGAAGGTTGTCGATTCGATAAACCTACCCATGCAGCCCTGGATTGTTGCGACGCGGTAGCCGCCTTTTTCAGCCACTAGGTTGGGTTTTCCTCCGGTGCGTCTTGAATGCGCACTCTGGCCAGCCGCTGAAAGGCCCAAATTGCCAGCACAGTAAACGCGATCGCTTGCGCCACGTGGATCCAAAACCAGTTGTCAGTCCCACGATCCCAAACCAGCCGTCGCGCGGCATCGTGCGGCCAGACCGAGGTGAAGAAAACTAGGTCCCCCACAACGTGAACCGGGATGGCTGGCAGGATTGAGTTGGTGAGGTAAGCCGTCACACCGAACGCAACACCCACGAGGAAGTAGAAAAGAAGCTTGGGCCACAGGAAGCCCTGCGTCGGGCCGTGCGCAAGCGCAAAAACAACCGATGAGGCTGCGACAGCGACTGCTCCGCGAAACTCACGCTCGAGTGCGACCTGGAAATATCCGCGAAAGCTAGCCTCTTCCATGAAGGGAGCAACCAACGACCCCATGAGAATCATCAGCGCTACAGTGATTCGCGGATAGCTCGACATGTCCGGGAGCGCGTTGAGTGGCATCTTGACCAATTGGAACAGCACGATCCAGTATCCAGCCAGAGCAACCACCGACAGAATACCCGCGACCCATGCACACAGGTATGTCCGGTCAGACCTTCGGTTCGCCCGCAGATAGCGTTGTCGCGCTTCAGAGGTGCTGCGTGGCCATCCTCTCCCGCCGAGGTAGCTCCAACCCAGCCAGAGCAGAAACGCCATCGTCGGAACGGACCAAGGTACTGCAGGGCTGCTCCGAAGATTGGTGACGAGCAGGGCGCTCCAGACACCACCGGCGAGAATGGTGATCGCAAACGCCAACAGGCCAAAGCCGGCCACCTTCAACGTGCGAGCAGCAAGAGATCGCTCTACCTCCATCCTTCGCCTCCAGGCTGCTGCCCCAGGACTGCTCCGCAATTTAAATGTGTTCGACCGAAAACTCGATGCCGGAATGCCAATTTGGACACGGACTGCTGCGCCTGCCCGCTAAAGCCTCACTGGGGCAGAATCCGCGGTCTGCTCACCGCGGCCAGTGAGGGAAGACCACGCCCCCGAGCCAATGTCCGAAATCTCGGCCTGCGTATCGAGAAATTAGCATCTGAACTATTCCGCTCCGTTGGGCTCAACCCTCGCGCCATCGGCTGCCGAACAGATGTAGACAGCCGGTTCAATCCCCGTCGCCTTTTGGTAGCGACCCGAAATTTGATCGGCAAAGGATTCCGCATCCGCCGCCTCGACCAAATGTATCGTGGATCCACCAAATCCGCCTCCCGTCATTCGTCCGCCGTAGTAGCCCGGGAGGCCTTCGGCAACCTCGACCATGATATCCAATTCGCGGCAACTGACTTCATACAGGTCGCGAAGACTGCGGTGTGATTCCCGCATCCGCTCTCCAAAGCCATTCAAGTCTCCGGCGCGGAGATGGCCAGCACCATCGCGCACCCGCTGATTTTCCTCTACCACATGACGGCATCTCTTATAGATTGTCTCGGGAAGATCTTTCGAGTGCTTGACCAATTGATCGAAAGAAAGATCGCGGAGAGCTCGAATATCCGGATACCACCGTGCCAGGATTCTCACGCCCTTCTCGCACTCCTCGCGGCGCCGATTGTATTCCCCGCTGGCGTGCTGGTGTTTGACCATGGTGTTACAAACCACCATCCGAACGCCATCGGGAATGGGAATGAGTTCGAACTCGAGTGAACGGCAGTCGAGCAAGAGTGCGTGTCCCGCCCTCCCCAGGCATGAGACAAACTGGTCCATGATGCCGACACGTGCGCCGATGAAGGTGTTTTCGGTATGCTGGCAAAGCTTCGCCACCTCGGGCAACGAGAAGACAACGCCATTGAGGCAAATCAGTGCGAGCGCGCTGGCGACCTCGATAGCCGCCGAAGAACTGAGACCCGCACCAATCGGGATCTCGCTCTGCACGAGCAGATTCGCGCCCTTTAGAGCATGGCCTGCTTGCTGTAAAGCGACAACGATCCCCAGCACATAGTCATACCAAGCTCCGGTAGCATGCTGGGGCAGGTCGTCCAAATCAAACTCGAAGAACTGGGGAAACTCCCGGGACTGAATCAGCAGCTTGCGTTGGAGACGAGGAAATATAGACACGCGAGTACGCAGACCGATGGCACAGGGCATTACAAAACCATCGTTATAATCGGTGTGCTCTCCGATTAAGTTCACACGACCCGGCGCGCTGAAAATAGTGGGTTGCAAACCGAACGAGCCCGCAAGTTGCGGGACCAACTGTGTAGAATCCATGCTTAAGTCCCGACGAAACAGCTGAGAACTCGACTGAAACCGTCGCGAAAGCAGTAAAAATGCAAGCGATTACATTCGCAAGCAAAACCATATGCCGCAACCCGCGGCATGTCAACCGTTATCCACGCCACCTCGGAGCCAGAGCTATGCCCGGGTGCTTCATGGGCGAGGCCAGCTTTGAAAGCGGACCGATGCCCCTGCAACTGGATCTTCCCGGATGATGACAAGTTGATTCGCGGCGACGCTCTTCACGGTGTCGATTCCCCCGAGCGGCCAGCGCACTTCAATGTCGGCTGTCTTCTCAGCCCCGAGGCCAAAATGCAAGCGCGGATCGTTGGCCGAAAGGTAGCTGGATTGGCTCATCACTTCTTGCACCTGCACTTTGCCGCCATACCGCACGGTGACGCGCCCGTTAATGGCGCTGCGATTGCTTTTGGTGCCTTCCAGCCGCACCTTCAGCCAGTGGTTGGCCGCCGGAGCATCGTTGCGCAGCAATGACGGTGGCTCATTCTGGTTCATGATGACTACATCGATGTCTCCGTCATTGTCAAAGTCGCCGAAGGCACAACCACGGCTGCAATGGCGGGCCGAGACCCCGGGTCCGGCCTCTTCGCCCAGCTCGGTGAATCTTCCGTTCGCCTGATTGCGAAAGACCAACCGCGGCCCGCGCCTTGGGTACTTGGGATAGACGGGTTCCAATTCTGGATAGACGGTTCCGGTCACCGACAGGATGTCGGGGTACCCGTCATTGTCCAAATCCACGAGGGCAGTGCCCCAATTGATAAACCTGCGCTCCGTGGCTAGGCCGGCTTGTGCGGTCACATCCTCAAACTGCCCCTTGCCGAGGTTATGGTAGAGTCCGGTCGCTTGGTTTTGAAAGTGGGTCCGCACCACATCCAGGTGGCCGTCCAGATCGTAATCTCCGACGCCCACTCCCATGCCAGCCATTTGCCCGCCATCGCTGCTGAGCCCAATACCGCGCATCAAAGCTTCTTCTCGAAATGTGCCGTCATGATTGTTCATTAACAGGAGGCTCGGCGTAGAGTCGCAGGCCACGAGAATATCGGGCCAGCCATCTTCATCCACATCAAATGCCGCGGCGGTCAACCCATAGGAGCCCTTGAGGCTCGCGATGCCCGATTGCTTGGAAACATCCGTAAAGGTCCCATCGCCATTGTTCCGGTAAAGAAAGAATGCTGGCAGCGGCAATCCACTCGGCCCACAGTTGACGGGCACCCCTTCATACTGGCAGTTGGGCATCTGCAAATTGGGCCGGGGCGCATGCGCCAAGTCGATGTCGCAGTAATTGGAGACAAACAGATCGAGCAGCCCGTCACGGTTGTAATCCACGAAAGTACAGCCCGAGCCGAAACGAGTGCTGGGGTAAAGTAGACCGGCCTTGGCGGTTACGTCGGCGAAGGTTCCGTCGCCGTTGTTGCGATACAGTCGATTCTGGCCGAAATAAGTGACGAAGAGATCCTCAAAACCATCGTTGTTATAGTCGCCGACGCAGACACCAACCGCCCAGCCGGCATCGAGCAGTCCGGCCTTCTCGGTAACGTCGGTAAACGTACCATCGCGATTGTTCTTGTAAAGGCGATTACTGGCTCCAGGCGGGATGCTTTCCAGGCGGCGGCCACCGAGGATAAAGATGTCCATCCAGCCATCGTTGTCGTAATCGAAGAAGGCGCAACCGCCGCCCATGATTTCCGTAACGTAGGTTGCACTGGTGCCTTCGCCGTAGAACATCGTCTGCGTGAGTCCAGCACTCGCGGCTATGTCCACAAAGCGGGAAAATGGAGGCGGGTTCTTGGCGGTACCGGGGCTGGCGCACCAGCCCGCGCGGACAAAAGCCGCAGCAAGCGCCGCCGGAACCGTTTGCAACAGACGGCGCCGGGTCCACGGAACAGGCATCCGGGAAATCATTGCGGCCAGTGTAGCACCGGCGATTTCCACCGAAACGCCGGCTCGGAGTTGCCGTTGCTCCAATGGCATCGGTACACTTACTCGCTAGCGGAACCAAAACTCTCGACTCGCTTGGCTCGTTCTCATGTCATATCCGAACTAAGCTACGATTTGCACCAGCGTGCGCAGGGCTCTTACTTCAGGGTTGCGCCGAATCCAACGCGCTATTTAATTTCTGGGCCTGCGGATTGTCCGGCTCTACCTGCAAAGCACGCTGAACCGCTTCCTTCGCCTCCGGCAACTTGGACTCAAGATATAACGTCGCCGCCAGATTCACCCAGGCCTTGGCGAATCCTGGAGAAGCGCGCACCGCCAGCCGGAAATGCTCCTCCGCGGAAGCTGTCTCTCCCGCACGCGATGCCAGGTATCCCAACTGGTTATGGGCTTCGGCCATGTTCGGATCGATCTGGATTGCCTGTTCAAGTGCGATTCGCTCGTTCACGGGATCGCCAGCTTTATCAAGTGCCATCGCCAGTTTGTAGGCCAGCGTAGCTTCTTTGGGGGCCGCAGCGAGAGCCTCGCGATAGAGATCGACGGCTTGCTGCACGTCCCCCGCGGCTAATTTCTGGTCCGCAAACGCAGCTTTCGCAGCAGCCTGAGTTAGGTCGGACTTCGCCTGCGCTTCCTGCTGGTAGAGCTTGAATTGTTCTTGGGCCTGCTCGTTCTCGCCTAACGCCCGAAGCACGCCGGCCAATTCAAAACGGACCTGCGGATCATGGCTTCCCAGCGCGATAGCCTTTTCCAGTTGTTCTCGTGCCCCTTGGTTGTCCTTGTGTTTAGCCAATACGCTCCCCAGGTTGCGGCGGGATTCGTAGTGGTCCGGATTCAAGGCCACCGTCTGTTCCAGATGATCACGAGCCGCCGCGTATTCTCCCGCGCGCTGTTCAAGGACGCCGTTCAGATACAGCACTTCCCAGTTATGGGGAGTCATCTTAAGCAGCTTGCTTCCCAATTGATGTGCTTTCACGGCCTCGTCCTGTATCACCAGCAGCCGCAGATAAAGCAACTGCACGCTCAAATCCGCAGGGTGCTGCTTCATCGCCGTTTCCAGAATACCGGCAGCCTCTTCCCTTCGAGCTTGTAAGACGAGCGTGGCCGCAAGAGCCTTGGCGAGTGGCAGGGAGGTGGGGTGTGCGCTCAGCGCGCTGCGCAGTAGCGAATTGGCGTCCTGGAGCATTCCGATTTGCCCGTAGGCCAGCGCCAGATCCAGGGTCAACTCCGGCGTCAACTGCCCGGAAGAGGAGGCTGCGCGGAGCAGGGCGATCTCTGAACCGTAGTCTTTCTTGGTGAGCAGATCCTTGCTCAGTGCAGCGCGTGCGATTGTCGATTTTGGATCAAGCGTGAGTACCGCCCTCCATTCGATTTCGGCATCCGTCGTGTCATGCACGTCGTCGAGCGCCGCGCCCAGGGTCAAATGGGGTTGCAGAACTTTGGGATCGAGCCGCACCGACTGTTGCAACGAACCGATTGCCTCTTTCGAATTCCCAGCGGAATACAGGCTCGCGCCCAGCAGATACGCGAGGTGGGCCGAGCCGGGGTTCATTTCTAGCCCCTTTTCAAAGGCCTTTGCCGCGCAAGCAAATTGCCGACGGTTGCTAAACCAAGTCCCGAGGTCTGCGTACGCATTCGCGCTGGGATGGGTTCGCAGTAACGCCTCAAGCCCTGGAGGGCCGCTGCAAGACGCCCTGAGGGAAGGCGCCGCGATAAGCCAGACTACCGCCAATAGTAGAGCTTTTCGATTCCCGAGGTATCGCGCAAAAAGTTTGGCTAGCTCCAAAGAAATCACTCCAGCAGACGTTGGTCCGGGGCGCTCACTCCGAGGCACGATTCCAATTTGCGCCAAACCATGTAAATCGAAACAACGAGGGGGCAGACGTGCAATCGATTCGTATCGCGCATAGTATACGTCAGAGAATCGCCGCTCATGCTTGGGGCCCTCAGCACCCACGGACATTGGCTCGCATTTTTCAGGAGACTGATCTCAAGCCCCATGCGTTTGTTGCAGACCAGCGCAGTATCCCGATTTTCGTAGCAACAATATGTCCGATTGTATGTTTTATTCTGAGGGGGCCCGAAGCGCCCGGTCCCACCGCTTTCCTTGGCGAACATTATCATTCGCCACGACATCGACGCAAAAAGCTCTTGACAAATGCTCTGCCAAGTAATAAACAAGAACTTCAGTTCTTTTGTAAACGATTACATTGTCTGAATTTTCCGGAATCGTTGGTGAGGCAGCAAAGAGTTTCGATCGGTTTCGCGAATCAATCCTTTTCACGATTGGATGTTCACCAGTAAATTCGACAGCTCCAAAAATGTAAGCGATTGCAGGATTGCGACGTCCTGCCCAGCGATGCTACGAATGCGGCGGTTAGTTCCGCGGAGGTTTACCCATGCGATTTTTCATCAATAGACTCATACTGGTTTCAACCCTGATGATGTTGTCCTTTGCCGGAACCCTGGTATTTGGCCAAGGTACTAGCGCTAGTCTCACCGGCCAAATTACCGACGCCACCGGAGCCGCAGTGACAGGTGCGACCGTCACCGCGAAGAATACCGCCACGAACCTGGCCCAAACTACGACCTCGAACGCAGAGGGCCTCTACACGATTGCACCCCTGCCGCCCGGCAACTACGTGCTGACTGTGCAAGCGAAGGGCTTTGCACGCTACGTGCAGCAAGGCATTGTGCTGGGCGTGGACATCTCGGCGACGCAAAACGTCTCACTGAAAACCGGAAGCGTCCAGGAGACCGTCACGGTCGTCGAAAATGCCGAACTGATCAACACCACCACGGCCGAACTGGGCACGACGGTTGACCAGGCCGCGATCACCCAGTTGCCCTTGAACGGCCGCGATCCTTCGTCGTTGGTCTTTCTGGCGCCTGGAACGACGAATGTCATCGGAGGCTCGGGAGGAGGCGAGGGTAGCCAGCCTGGCATACAGTCCGGGTTCTCTTTCCCCACCGAAACCGGAGCTTCGGCGAATGGAGGACGTCAAGGCAGCACGTATTACCTTTTAGATGGCGTGCCTCACATGGACAACTACCTGCTCATAACCGCGCCCTTTCCCAACGCGGACGCCATCCAGGAGTTCCGTGTCATAACCAACAACTTCGATGCCCTCTACGGTTTCGCGCCCGGCGCCGTGGTCAGCATCGAGACCAAGTCCGGAAGCAACAGGTTCCACGGCGGAGCTTTTGAATTCATCCGCAACAAGGATCTGAACGCCAGCAACGGTTATTTCTCCAATACGAGTTCCCCGGACCCGCTGCGACGCAACCAGTTCGGTGGCTATGTGGGCGGGCCCATCCTCAAGGACAAACTCTTCTTCTTCGCTAACTATCAGGGAACACGGGAGAGTGCCGCCTCATTGTCCAACTTTACCTATACTCCCACAGCAGCGATGCTGACGGGCGACTTCAGTGGTTTGGACACCGGGGCCAATCCCTTGCTGTTATGTGGAAGCAAGCCGACGGGGGCGGATACACCCACGTGTCCCTTTGCAACGATCGGCGGCAAAGTGAACCAGTTGGATACCACCATGGCGCAGCTCAATCAGGCGGCCCTTACGGTCGCCACAACCGGCCTGCCCCCCGGGACGCAACCAAACGGCGGGGTCTTCTATCCGGGAGCCGCTTTGATCGATAGCTATAACGAGTTCACCGGCAGAGTCGACTACAACATCTCAAATAGCCAGCGGGTTACACTGCGCACCTTTGTCGACAAATTGGTTGAGCCCTCCGGCGACATTGCCGGCAATATGCTCTCCGTGCTCAACCTCAATCCCTGGTCACAGGCGTTCGGGGAACGGATGGAGTTTTACAACGAAGCGCTCACTCACACCTGGACAATCAGCCCGACGGCGGTGAACACGGTGTCGGTTTTCTGGATGCAGATGCAGGCGCACAACTCCGCCGCCGTGAAAGATAGCGGCGGACAAAATATGTGCTGGTCGCGCTACATCACCGTGAACGAACTTCCTGGCCAGTGCTATATGGAGGGCTTTTCGGTAGGCGCAGGCGGCTTCAACGGCGGATGGACAGAGCCTTCGCAGGAGGGTCGCACGACCTACGGCTTGTATGACAACTTCAGCAAGACCCTGGGCAAGCACCTGCTTTCGTTTGGAGCGAACCTGCAGCATCAGTATGCCCAGGAGGCGACGCAATATCCGACGACGCCGATCATTGGCTTCAACGGCCAGTACACCGGCAGCGGACTGGCGGATTGGTTGTTGGGTTTCATGTCCTCGTACGAGCAAGGGGCGGGTGAAATTGCCAGCGTTGCCGGCTGGCAACCGGGCTTCTACGGCCAGGATCAATACCGGTTGCGGCCGAACCTGAGCATTACCGCCGGCCTACGCTGGGATCCAAATATTGCTCCCGGAGTGGCGGGTGGACGCGGCGCGGCTTTTGTTCCGGGGCAGCAGAGTACGCTTTTCCCCAACGCTCCCTTAGGACTTGTGTTTCCCGGAGATAAGGGCATAGGCAACGGCTTAATGCCAAACACCTACGGCTATTGGGAACCGCGGCTGGGCGTGGCTTGGCAGCCCCACTCCTTACCGCACACTTCGTTCCGGGCCGGCTTCGGTATGTTCACTGCCCCGTTGATGTACTCCATGTACAACCACACGGCTGACATCGCGCCGTTCAGCCCGTTGTACTCATTATATGGAACCTCTTCTACGCCCCTTTCCCTGAGTACTCCTTGGTCGCAGAACGCGGGCACAGGCGATGTCAGTCCATTTCCGCCGTTTGCCCCGTTCAAGCCTCCGTCGACTGCCGCGTTCGCGCCGCCGTTCACCGTTCCGGCTATCTTCGCCCAAAACTTCCATCTCGGCGTCACGCAAAGTTGGAACGTTTCGGCCGAGCATGAATTCGGACAAAACATGATCGTCCGGCTCGCCTATGTCGGTAGCGAATCCTATCACCAGTCGGACATCATCGATCAGAATGCCGGGATTTATGCGACTGGCGGCACGCGCAGTACGTATCCCAACTTTCTAGCGATTCTAACCGATTTCAGTAATGCCACGGCCAGCTACAACGCGCTGCAGATAGGAGTGGAGCGGCATTTGTCCAAAGGTCTTCAGTTCCAGTCGAACTTCACCTGGTCGAAAACCATGGATACTGCTTCTTCGGGAAACATTTCCTTCGGGAGCAACGAGCTACCGGATCCCTTCAACTTAGGCTACAACCGGGGCACTTCGGCATTGAACGTTCCCTTTATCTGGGTCAGCAACGTTGTTTACACCACCCCATCGCTTTCGGCGGAAAACCAATTCATGCGGCAGGCGCTCGGAGGTTGGCAAGTGAGCGGGATCATCACATTGCAGTCCGGTTTTCCGTTCGGCATTAGCGGCGGCGACGGGAACAATAACTCCGGGGCCCTGCAGTACGAGGATCGTGCCGACGTCGTCCCCGGCCAAAGCTACGATGTCCGCCAGGGAAGCAAGTCGCAGTGGCTGAACAAGTACTTCAATACAGCCGCATTCACGCCAAATGCCGCGGGAACCTTCGGCAACAGCGGTAAGAATCTATTCCAAGGCCCGCCAGTTAAGACCATGGATTTGGCCTTCTCCAAGAATTGGACGATTATCGAGGGTTACCGCTTGCAGTTCCGCTGGGAGATGTTCAATGCCCTCAACCATCCCAGCTTTTCTAATCCGGATAACACCGTCACCGATGGGAGTTTCGGCCAGATCACGAGTTTAGGCCCGATTCCTGCGCGCGTCATGCAGGCGGGTCTGAAGTTTACGTTCTGACGTTTTATCTTCTCGACGTGGCCCGGGCTGAACTACAGCCCGGGCTATTTTTTGATTACCGCAGGGAGTGCGATTTTACGAAATGCTCCGCTTTGCAAAAAGGTGGTATCAATAAAGATCGGCGGTTGCGAATCGGCGGAGACAGTTTTCGGGAGATAATCATGGCGGCCAATGCGGAGCGGCAACGAGCGGAGGTTGCGCCGGTCGAGAAGCGGGCCATCACCAATCACAGCGTCCTCAACGAGGCCTACGAGTATGCCAAGCCCAGTTCATTCTCTCGCGGTATGCGCATCGATCTGAATGGCTTGGTCATTTTGCTGATCTCAGGCACGGCCAGCATCGATCAGCACGGCGCCACGATCCATATCGGAGACTTCCGCGCGCAATGCCGCCGCACTTTCCAGAACATCACCGCGCTCGTTGCAGCCGAGGGCGCCACGTGGAAGGATATCGTACGCACGAGTTGCTACCTGCGCGACATTGATCGCGACTACGCGCAGTTCAACGAGGAGCGTACTGCGTTTTACACCGAGCAGGGACTGAACCCGTTGCCGGCTTCCACTGGCGTCCAGGCTAAGCTCTGCCGCCCTGAACTGCTGGTTGAAATTGAGGCCATCGCGATGTTTCGCGAGTTGCCCCGCGAGTTGGCGAAGGAATAACGTGATACCGGATCGCAGCGCTCACCGTCTCGTACGATTCAGCGTGCCTCTCCTTGGAGCGGCTCTACTACTCGCGCCTCTGGTGGCACAGTGGTGGTCCTCACATCAGCACTCTCTGCAGGTCCCTCCCGTGTTGGCAGCCGCCGCACAGCCTCTGGGCAACGGTTCGCGTTTGCCGGAGTCCGGCGATGCATCCATCATCATCGATTATCCCGAAGACGGCTCCATTTTCCCGCCTGAGATGACGCCGCCAACCTTCCTCTGGCGCGATGCGGATGCTTCCGCCAAGACGTGGAGTATTGACATCACCTTCGCCGACGGCTCGGAGCCAATCCACGCCAACTCTTGTGGCGATCCCATGCGCATTGGCGAAATTGACCCGCGGTGCGTTTCCGAGACTAATCAGCCCCCGTCCCTGACGCCCGAACAGGCCGCCGCGCACACCTGGATACCCGACGCGGCCATGTGGGCCGTCATCAAGCGGCACTCCGTAGAGCGACCGGCTACTGTGCTAATCGCGGGCCTTAGCGGCGGGGTGTCGCACAATCCGGTTTCACGGGGACACATCACCCTGACTACGTCCAAAGATCCGGTGGGTGCGCCCATCTTTTATCGTGATGTCCCTTTAATGCCGTCGGAGGGCGCGAAGAATTTCATCCAGCCCCTGGCCCCGTCCTCGATATACCTGATCAACTGGCGACTTCGCGATATCAGCCAGCCCGAGAGTCGAATCGTAATGCACGACTTGCATACCTGCGCCAACTGCCACTCGTTCTCCGCCGACGGCAAAACGATGGGCATCGACGTGGATGGCCCCAAGAACGACAAGGGTCTGTATGCCGTCGTTCCGATCCGGAAGCAGATGTCCATCCGCAACGAGGACATGGTCTCCTGGAACACCGACATGCGTGTGGGACAATCGCGCGTCGGCTTCATGTCGCAGGTCTCGCCCGACGGCCAGTATGTGCTGTCCACTTTTGCCGGACAAGACCAGAGCATCCCCAGTTCCTATTACGTTACTAATTTCAAGGACTATCACTTTCTCCAGGTCTTCTATCCGACCCGCGGCATTCTTGCCTGGTACAACCGTGCGACTGGCCGTCGGCAGCCACTTCCCGGTGCCGATGATCCGCGTTACGTTCAAACTGACGGAGTTTGGAGTCCGGATGGAAAGTACATAGTCTTCGCCCGCGCCGAGGCGAAAGACCCTTACCCGGCTGGGCAGAAGCCGGCGCTCCACGCCAACGACCCGAACGAGGTGCAGATTCAGTACAACCTCTACCGCGTTCCGTTCAACGACGGGAAGGGCGGTCAAGCCGAGCCCATCGCCGGCGCCTCCGATAATGGCATGAGCAACAACTTTCCCAAGGTCTCTCCAGACGGCCGCTGGATCGTCTTCGTCAAGTGCCGAAACGGCCAGTTGATGCGCCCCGACAGCCGACTCTACATCGTGCCAGCCAGCGGCGGAATCGCACGTCTCATGCGAGCCAACACGAAGCTAATGAACTCATGGCATAGCTTCTCCCCGAATGGACACTGGCTGGTGTTCTCGTCCAAAAGCCGTTCTCCTTACACGCAAATGTTTCTTACTCACATCGACGACCAAGGCAACGACAGCCCGGCCATCTACATTGACAACTCGACTGCTGCCAACCGCGCCGTCAATCTCCCCGAATTCGTGAACATCCCGCCCGACGAGATGCAGCACATCGACGTCCCTGCGTCCGATCTCTATCGAATCATAGACAACGCACTGGACCTGCAGAAGAAGGGCGAAAACGCCGCAGCGCTAGCCGAGTGGAAGAAGGCCCTGGAATTGGATCCCAATGACGCTCGGGCGAACAATGGAGTCGCCGTTGCCTTGTCCGTAGCTGGGAATTCCGACGAGGCCATTGCTTACTTCCGGAAGGCTACTCAGATTAACCGGAACTTTTTTGAGGCGTTCTACAATCTGGGCCTTGAGCTGGTGAAGAAAAACCAGCTAAACGAGGCCATCGATGCGTGGTTGGATGCCGTCCGCATCAGACCCAATTTTGCCGCCGGCCACGAGAACCTGGGCTATGCTCTTTATTTGCAAGGGAAATTCTCGGATTCACTTACCCACCTGCGGTTGGCGCTGGAGGACGAGCCCGATCGAGTCTCGGTCCTCAACCTGGCCTCAAGTCTACTGGCAACCTGCCCAGACTCCTCGATCCGCAATGGTACTGAGGCTATTGCTCTGGCAAAACGGGCCCAGCAGCTTACCGCCGGCCACGACGCCGCAATTTTCGACACGCTGTCCGCCGCCTACGCCGAAGCGGGCCTCTTTCCTCAGGCCATCGAGGCCGAACAGCAAGCTGTGGCCTTAGCGACGCAACAGGGCAAACTTCCGCTCGCAAATACGCTGAAGGCCCATTTGGCGCGTTACAAATCGAATGCACCGCTCCGCGAACCTCCGGACGCCGTGTCTTTCTGATGTGCTGGTCAGAGGGGTCGATCTTCCCGTGAGGGTGGCCAGTTCTGACCGAATCAAGCGAGAGTTGCGCTGGGAACCAAGATTCTCGAATCTGGAAGATATCATTGGCAGTGCGTGGTCATGGCGGCAACAGCACCCACGCGGATACGGAGGTGACGGTTAAATGGAATCGGGGAATCTTCATCAAGACCCTCATCGCCGTTTCAATCCACTCACGCGCGATTGGGTGCTGGTGTCACCGCATCGCACCGAGCGACCCTGGCGCGGCCAACTGGAGTCGGCCTCATCTGCCCCGGCCCTGACGTACGATCCCACTTGCTATCTCTGTCCCGGTAACGAACGGGCAGGCGGAGCACGCAACCCCAAATACGAGACAACTTTTGTTTTTACCAACGACTTCGCGGCGCTAAAGCCCGAGGTTCGACCAGCGAGACAAGATGACTCCGGGCGCGGTCTGCTTCTGTCGGAGTCTGAAGCCGGTACCTGCAGAGTGATGTGTTTTTCGCCCCGCCACGATCTGACCCTGGCGCGCATGACGGTCCCGGAAATCACCAGCGTGGTGGACATGTGGGTGGAACAATACGCTGAGATTGGCTCTTTACCCCACATCAACTACGTTCAGATGTTTGAAAATCGTGGCGAGATCATGGGATGCAGCAATCCGCATCCGCACGGTCAAATCTGGGCCAACCAGACCATTCCTAATGAGCCTCGCAAAGAGCAAGAATCGCAGAAGGCTTACCTGGAGAAGAACGCCGCTTGCCTGCTCTGTGACTACCTGCAATTGGAAACACAAGCGGGGACGCGCATGGTCCTCGAGAACGCCCATTTCGCGGCCCTCGTTCCTTTCTGGGCGGTGTGGCCTTTTGAAGTGCTGCTGCTCGCCAAGCGGCACAGTGGAGACTTGGGATCTCTTGATCCTGTGATGCGCAGCGGTCTTGCGGATATCTTCAAACAACTCACCACGCGCTACGACAATCTCTTCGAGACGTCGTTCCCCTATTCAATGGGCTTTCATCAGTCCCCGACCGATGGCGAAGCGCACCCGGAATGGCATCTCCACGCGCACTTCTACCCCCCGCTGTTGCGTTCGGCCACAGTTCGCAAGTTCATGGTCGGCTACGAAATGCTGGCCAGTCCACAGCGAGACATCACCCCGGAGGTGGCAGCCGCCACTCTCAGGAAACTGAACGGGATACACTATGCCGAGCGCAGACTACGCTAACGTTCTCCAAATTCAACCCACGAGCTTCACCCTGAACCCGCCGTTTGGGCACGTCGAAGATCACGAGCTTCGTCTCGTGTTCACGATTACCAACCCCGGCGTAAACATTAATGCTCAGGTTGATCGCACAATCGCCGAGGTCAAGCATTATTTGGATTGGCTGCGCCCGTCCGTTGAACAGATGAAACGTGATTTGATGCAAGTCGCAGTACCTCTCATCGCCCAGCGAAAGCAGCAGGCGACTGCACATGCCCAAATCGTCGGAGGACTGGGCATTCCCATCAGGCAGGCGCAACCGCAAATGAAAGAGTCCACGCCGGAGATTCCCGTCGTGATCGAATCGAAGAGCAAGGGTCAGCCTAGGAAACACGAGGAATGGGATGTTTTTGTCTCCCATGCTAGCGAGGATAAGGATGAAATCGCTCGCTGGCAGAAGCCCTTCGATCCAGAGGATTGCGGGTGTGGTACGACGAGTTTTCGCTGACGGTGGGAGATAGCCTTCGAAAATCAATTGATCACGGCTTGGCACACTCACGGTTCTCCCTGCCTAGTATAGCGAGAGCGAGTCGTCAAAGGTTACCTCGGGAAGTACGATGTGCGTCTGTTTGAAATCTGGGAGCTGTCTCGAGAAATTACTGACGCGCATCTGCAATACCTTTTTCTGGTCGTCATTCAAGTTTTCACCGTCGGGTGTCTTCCCGTTCGCGAGCATTTGGCGATCGGATTCCCCTGCACCTTCTCTTTCGGAAGGTCCGGCTCCGCCAGCGCCTTCTCCAGGCCACTATTTTGTCAATCGCTGCTGCGAAGAGCCATCCCTCTTCATCGTATAGACCTCGTACTGGCCGTCGCGCGTGCTCTGGAAGAGCAGACGGCCGTCGGGCAGCCAAGCTGGTGTTTCGTCAAGGTAGGGGTGGTCACGATGCGTAATGGTAGTAAATTTCCCGGTGGCAACATCCAGTAGCACAATGTCCGCGTCGCCTTTCTTGCCGGTCCATGTTTGATAAGCGATGGTCCGCCCATCCGGCGACCACGCGGGCAACTGGATGAACCCCGGGAACGTCGCCAACAGCCGGCAATCGTGGCCGGAGGTGTCTGAGATATAGACAGATTCCGTCTGAGCCGTCGGGTCACCCGCGTCGGGTGGCTGCTGCGCAAACACCAAGTGCGTTCCGTCTGGTGACCAGACCGGGTCCCAGGGCCGGTCCAGTCCCGTTGGTACAGTCCGCAAATCTCGGCCGTCCAGGTTCAGGGTCAAGATAGTCTTGGCGCCCGTTTCGTCGCTGCTTTGAAAGGCAATGCGTTTTCCGTCTGGCGAGATTCGTGGCCAGCCGATATCCTTGCGATCGCTCACCACGTATCGTTCCGATCCGTCCGGCCGGATTGCCTCCAGTTGCACCGAATCGCCCCGAAACGACCGAAACACGATCCACTTCCCATCGGGGCTCCAGACGGGACCAAGATCGTCTGTCGACGAGTGCGTGAGCCGACGCACATCGCTGCCGTTCACATCCATAACGTAGATTTGTAAATTCGGCCCGTCACGGTTGGACTCAAATACGATCCGTTTGCCGTCGGGGCTCGCCCAGGGCAGCGAAGCGTGCCGCGCTAACCTGCCACTGGCCGCCACTCCGTTGATGCCGGTCAGGATGGCGGCCGTCAGAGCGGCGATTGCCAACAGCAATAGCGGCCTCAAGCGACACATGTGGCCACAATTCTGCCAGAATCTCTTAAACGCAGCACCCCAGGCAATCCCTGATTTCTTTGCATTCATCCCGGAGTTTCCGTTTTGGCTTCCGAAAACAGCACCACAGCTCGCCGGCCACCAACCAAGGTCAACCTGCTAAAGTCCGCCAGCGATCCTGCCGATCCGTTCGTGGGTGCCTTTTACCTGCTCCGATTGAGCAAGCTCTCGAGTTGGTCCAACTGTCGGTTTGTGCGTCGGAAGAACACCTCGTAGGGAGCTCGAGTGTTCAGGTCTATGCCAACCTGCCGCAACATAAAATAACTTCGGTCACTGTCCAGCGAGCCATACACTCCATCCACCGCCAGCCGTGCGTTCTTATCGCCAGAGTGGAGCCCCTCGGTGATGCACGCCGCCGCGGCTGTTGCGACTGGCCAACCCTGGTGTTCATAGCTCTCGAAAGGCACGGAGGAGAGAATGATCCATTCATTGGCGAATACTTCGTCGACGGCTACCGCGCCCCGCCCGAAGTAATCGTGCAGCAAATCCAAATACATTTGAGAAACTTGCGCGCCGGTCGGAGTCTTGCCTGCCCTGATCAGTTGCTCGACCTTCGCATCGAGTTCTGAGAACAACACCCAGCGAAAGAATCCTTTTAGCTGTGAATCCAGGGAATACAAGAGGTAGGCAATCTTCTCCTGCCGGGTTGCAGCATGATCCACCAGATAATCGTCATACAATGTTTGGGCTGCTTCCAAGCCCCCGTTGCCGAAGATAGCCGGATCATCCATGGTATCGGGAAGACTGTCTTGGGGATAATCGGCCTTGGCCGTCATGCGAATTACGGAACCCGCAAAGGTCCGGGCACTGGCGAAGTCATCGCGATAGCTCATGATGAAGTAGGGCTTGGCTCCTCCGATTGGGGGCCAGATGCCATACGTACCGCGCTTCTGAGGCCAGGGGGGAAGATGCATCCAGCCAGCTTCCATGCGTTGCCGCAGATGGTCCTGGAAAGCAGGTCCCATCGGTGCCGCGACCTCTATAGCCATCTTCATCACCTCGGCAATTGGGAAGCGGCGATCCACGGCCGGGGGAGCGATATAGAGGTCTCCATAATCAACGCGGTTGAGGCCGAGCGCGCGTGCCCGCAGGTTCATGTATCGCTGTAAAGTAGCAAGATTGGCCCGTGCGGCATCGGCCATGATGTGAAGACTTCCCTCCGGCATGGCGTCGCGGAGAAACCACATCCCATCCGCGCCGTTATTGAACTTGCGATACTTGGCGGTGGTGAGATCGGCTTCGATGCGACTGGTGTAAAGAACTCCAAAAGCATTTCGCAGAGACTGGAGGCGGTTTAACAAGGCTTTGGCCGCTCTGGTCTGATCTTCCCCCTTGAATTGCGTCTTGTAGTTATAAATGTTGACTTCGACGGTTTTGCCTTCGGCGGTTTGCATCTTCGGCCAACCTAGATCCGAATCCATGAGCGCCCAGTAAGCGTCGCCCGAAACTTCAGGCCAACCCGCCATGCTCGCCAGCATGCTGGCCTGCTCCGTCGGTAAAGCATGTGGCGTTTCCTGCAGTATCCGCGTGATCCGCATGCGATGCCGCCTCAGCCGCGGTTCCTGCTTCATCCATTGCGTTAACACGGACTCGTCGATGCTGTGAATATCCGCGGGAAGGAAGGCGACCGCCGCCTCGACCTGCGCCTCCAACTGGCGGCCCACGGCGCCCTGAGCCTGGGCGGTTTCCGACCGGGTATCGAGATCGCTTTCTATTTGGCCGTAGAGGCCCATCTTCGCCGCCCGGGTCCGAAGGTCGGAGATGGCATCGAGTTCGTCTGCCAGAGCTTTCGCGCCTTGACTTCCTGTGCCTTTCACCTGGCCGATAGTGTCGATCTTTTGCAGAATGTAGGCACGTTCGGCGTCCCAAGCCTTGTAATCGGCATAAAGTGAAGACAGATTCGAGACATAGCGATCAACGTCAGGATCATCAGGAGTTCCCGATTGCTGAGCTGCGATATCTTGGGAGAGAACCGCACACACAAGTGCCAGCACGCCGACGCAAAACAGTATTCTCAGGTTCACTTCAAATCCTCCATGCGGAGCGGAAGGCGTCGCAAACGTTTACCGGTTGCCACAAATATTGCGTTACACACCGAAGGCGCTACGACTGGCACTACGGGTTCACCCATGCCCGTCGGATTCTGTTTGCTGGCCACGATGTGCACTTCGGTGAACGGGGCTTCGTTCATGCGCAGGACTTCGTAATCATGAAAATTGCTTTGCTCGACTCCACCTTTGTTTATCGTGATCGGTGACTTCATCACCGCGGACAAGGCGAAGACGACGGCGCCTTCGGCCTGGGCCCTGATACCATTGGGGTTAACTGGCCTGCCGCAATCAACCGCAACAATCGCACGGTCCAGTCGCAGCTCATCGTTCTTGACAGTGACCTCTGCGACCATGGCGGCATAAGTGTTGTAAGAGAAGAAACCAGCAAGTCCGCGCCCTCGACCTTTGGAAAGCGGTTTGCCCCAGCTGGCTTTGGTGGCTGCCAACTCCAAAACGGCCTTGAGCCGCTCCGTGTCGAGTGGCTCGCCTGTGGACCAGATGAACTTTGGAAGAGGTATCCTTCGCGGTTCTCCGATCAGCCGCAATCGAAACGCGAGCGGATCCTCCCCAGCTGCAGCAGCTAGCTCGTCCACGAAACTCTCCACTACAAAGCCACTGCTCGATTCTTCGACCGAACGCCACCACGACCGCGGGACTCCGGATTCTGCCAGTGCATACTCGATTCGATAGTTCTGGGTGGCATAGGGAATGTAACCGGCTCCGCCAATCTCCGAGCTTTCAGGTTTGGCTGTCTCCGGCGGATCGTACCAGGCGCTTATCGACGGTGACGTGAGAAAGTGCTTCCAAGCTATGAGGTTTCCATGCGGATCAAGACTACCCGCAAGTTTGTGGTAGCTGGCCGGCCGGTAAAACCCGTGTTGCATGTCATCTTCCCGCGTCCATAGCACCTGCACAGGCTTTCCGATGGCCTTGGAGACTTGCGCAGCTTCGGCGACAAAGTCGGCCTGGCCTCGGCGCCCAAATCCACCGCCCATCAATGTTGTATGGACTGTGACCGAACTTGCCGGGATGCCGGCGATCTTAGCGATCATTTCCCGCGCCCATTGGGGCGCCTGCGTGGGCACCCAGGCCTCAGCACGGTCGGAGCGAACGTCCACAGTGCAATTCATCGGCTCCATCGTGGCGTGTGCCGCAAATTGCAACTCATAGGCGGCATCGACTTTGTTTGCCGTTTCGGCAAGTACAACATCTGCATCGCCGTCGTTGCGCACAACTTTGCCCGAGTTACCTGCTAACTCCAAGAACTGCTGCCGCAGGGTGACACTGCTTTCGTTGGCATGCGGGCCGTTATCCCATTCGACTTTAAGTGCCTTGCGCCCCTGTATCGCCGCCCATGACGAGTCTGCCAACACAACTACGCCGCCAGCCGTGAAGGCGTCACTTCCGACCGGCTCGATAGACACGACGTCGCGGACGCCTGGCACCGCCTTTGCCTGGTCCGCTTGAAACCCCGCGACCTTGCCACCAAACGTCCTCGGTCTTGCGATCACTGCGTAGACCATGCCGGGAACGCGCGTATCAATCCCGTACCTCGCCGAACCGTCCACCTTAATGGGAACATCGACACGGTGAGTGTCCTTCCCGATGATTGTGAAATCGTCTGAATTCTTGAGTGGCACGGTGTTTAGGTTAGGCAGGGGCAGTTTCGAAGCTGCTTCGACAAGCTCTCCGTAGCTGTATCGTCTGCTCCGGGCCCCATGAATTACGCCGCCGTGTTCGGCAAGGCAGCTCTCGCGGTCGACATTCCAAGCGATGGCCGCCGCAGTAATGAGCATTTCGCGCGCCGCCGCGCCCGCACGACGAAGGGGCAGCCACGAATTGTGCACACTGCTGCTACCTCCCGTGTTGTGGTTGTAAATGGCAGGGTCCGTCGTCGCCTGCTCAACGCGTACATTCTTCCAATCAACTTCCAATTCTTCGGCAAGAATCATGGGAAGCGAGGTCATTACCCCTTGTCCAAGTTCCGATTTCGCCACAATAAGCGTGACTTGCTCATCCTTTCCGATACGTATCCAGGTGTTAAAAGGATTAGGCGCTGACTTTTCCTGCTTTACATCTTGGGCTGACGTGCTCCACGGGAGATAGAAACCGACCACCAGTGCGACTCCTCCGGCTGAGGTGGTTCGTAGAAAGCTGCGGCGACCTATGCCCGCCGTGTTGTTGGTCACTATCGGCCTCTGACCTTCTGACTCGCAGCCTTGGGAGTTGCCTGCATTTGGCTGGCGCGGTGAATCGCGCGCCGAATCCGTTGGTAGGTCCCACAACGACAAATATTGCCACTCATTGCGTTAGTAATATCCCTGTCGGTGGGGCGAGGCTGGCGGATCAACAGTGCCGCCGCCGTCATAATTTGCCCTGATTGGCAGTAGCCGCACTGCGGCACATCCTCTTCAATCCAGGCGCGCTGCACTGGGTGGCTGCGGTCAGAAGACAAGCCCTCGATGGTCGTTATCCGCGCGCCTGCGACCGAAGACGCCAGCGTTATGCAAGAACGCGCTGGTTCACCGTTGAGATGAACCGTGCATGCGCCACACAGGCCCATACCACAGCCGAACTTGGTGCCGGTGAGATTAAGGGCATCGCGCAGCAGCCAGAGCAAGGGTGTCTCCGCGCTCACGTCGACCGATTGCGGTTTTCCATTCAGCGTAAATCGAATGATGGCCATTGTTGCCAACTGGTGCCTAAGACCGTGACTTTCTCGGAATCTTGCGACTTTGAATTCCCGAGCGAGAGTAGTCAAGGTCGCTGCTTGCTCGCAACAGCCATGCGACGAAGCGAGGCTTCGACACGATAAAGCGCCTTTTTTGTGCGACAGCGCAGACTTGGGGGCGAAATTGAAAGCACCAGACGTACAAGACGCGCGACTAACGCTTGCGCTGCGTTCGCTAAGAGAGGTCCTAAAGCAACTTGGTCAGCGCCTGGCGGTAGTTGCGGCTGAGTTTCAGTTCGACGCCGTCGCGAAGAAGAACCTGGTACTCTCCGTTATCCAGAGTTCTCATCTCGGCAATCTTTTCCTGGTTCACGATGGTCGAGCGATGAATGCGGATGAAGCCTTTGGCTTCGAGCTTTCTCTCTATTTCTGAAATCGTCTCCCGCAGAAGCCACAATTTCCTCCCGACGTGGAGAGTAACGTAGTCACCCGAAGCCTCCACCCAGTCGATCTCTGCGATCTTCACAAACACGACCCGGCCACCAGAACGCACCACGATACGATCAGGGTTGCATTTTAGACGGGTGTTGCTTGCTTCTATGGGCAGTTGGCGGAGAACCGAGGTCAACCGACGTCCGATGTCGCTGTCCCGCTCACGGGTCAGTGATTCTCTCGCGCGCTGCAGAGCCAAATCGAAGCGCTCGTCGTCAATGGGCTTGAGCAGGTAGTCAAGCGCATTCACCTCGAACGCCTGGACTGCATAGCGGTCGTGGGCGGTGACGAAAATGACGTGAGGAAACACGTCCCATCCGATGCTCTCGACTACTTCAAAGCCAGTCTTGCCCGGCATTTGAACATCAAGAAACACAACGTCGGGAGCTTCACGCCGTATAGCCTCGATTGCCTCTCGCGCATTGCCGCACTCGGCCACGATTTCGATGCCGCTGCGGCGCTCGAGGCGGGTACGGATTCCGCGGCGCGCCAGTTCTTCATCGTCTACAATCGCGACCCGCATTCTCATCAGCGCTCTCCTTGCTCGCGAGCGGAGTTGGAGGTTGCAGTGCGGAATGGAATCTCGACCCTCGCAGTCACGCCACCGCCGGGAGAGCAGGCCACTGAGAAGTGCGACTCTTCACCGTACAATTCCTTTAGCCGGGCCGCCGTATTGGAAAGACCAACCCCGCGCTGGCCATTCCGTGCCTGGGACAGGCCGGGCCCATCATCGGCAACGCATAGGTGCAACCTGCCGTCGTTCCGAGCGATGGTGACCGTCACCGAGCCTCCCTGCTCCCGGGGCAGCACTCCATGTTTGACAGCGTTCTCCACCAAAGGTTGGAGCACTAAAGCCGGAACCAGGCCCCGCGCGGCCTCGGGTTGGGCGTCAATCATAACCTGCAGTCGATCGCCGAATCGCACCTGCTCGATTTCCAGATATCGGCGGACGAACTCGAGTTCCTCGGTCACAGAAATCTCCGGGGTTTCGGCCGTGTCGAGTGTGAGGCGGAGGAAGTCGCTCAGCCGGGCAATCACGCGAGTCGCCGCCGCGTTGTTCCCTTCCGCCACAAGCGTGGAAACCGCGTTCAGCGTATTGAACAGAAAGTGCGGTTCGAGTTGAGACTGCAGAGCGCGCAGCCGCGCCGCGTGCGCCATGGCCTCCGCCTTTGACGCACGTTTCCTTTGTTTCTCGATCTCTGCCCAATCGTTGATTCCGTAATACAGCAGCGACCAGGCCAGCAGGACAAAGCCGTCGTAGAGAAGTGTCCCTAGGGGAATTCGCGCCAGTCCAACCGCGATCTCCTCGCCCATAATTGCGCGGAGGCAGACCTGAAACAGCAGACTCTGAGTCTCCCGCCAGATCGCAGCCCCGGTAAAAGAAACCACGAGCACCAGCAAAGCGGAAGTGAGCGGCGTCGCGGCTCGCGCGCGGGTTCTACGATAAAGCGCGCGAAAAAACAGGGTCGTTCCGAAGCCCGTAAGAACCAGCAGAGCCTTGTTCACCAGCGCATCGCGAACGCTGTAGAAATCAAGCCCCCATCCGAACATGGCAATGCCGAAAGCCAGCCAGCCGCCACATTGCAGAATCCAGAAGAGTGAACTCTTATCTATCCAACTGGCCAGAGTAGTCGGTGGCCCAGCGGCTCCCGCGTTGAGGTGCCGCAGTGGTCCAGAATCGCGCTCGTCTGAAGAAGCCGATTTCAAGGCCGGTGCTGCCTCCCGATCTGCTGAATCTCCATCAAGGCCGAGGTTCATTAGTATATTCCATCGATAGGATCTGTAAATGGACTCCGAGTTCTCCGTAAATCGTCATGTCCTTCGTCTCAAAAGCAGGAATGTAGACTCATTCAGCCGGCTCTCGACACACAATCGCTTCCTACGCGGACTATGGCAGAAGCCACGACTCTCGGGCGTTGATATCTCTTAAACATGCACTGTTGACCGTGCGTTCTTGAGCAATGACGAGGGAGAGGCGAGAAGTCGCCCAAATGAATTCTTCCTCTAATGGTCCCCACCCGATGTGCACCTATCCCATTCTTCTTGCGCGGATGAGAGCGCGGCCCTAACGTTCGTCCGAGATTTCAATGCACTGACAGTCCAGAACCCTTGTCGGTAGCGCTTTTTCGGTCGGAGGTTTAGGGGTCATCGAATGATGGGTCACGACCACCTGTTGGCGGTAGCCTAATGCCTTCCTCCAGAAGCAGGCGGTTGGCTCAAAATCGTCGACGCAACGCCAAGCTTACTTTCCCCCCAGTTTTCTGAGGAGCGGGTTCCATGACGAATCGAAACGGACTTTTGCACTTGATCCTGGTTGTTACTATCGCCCAGGGGGTTGCCCTATCAGCCCAAACCGCGCTATGGGGACAATCCAACTCTTTAATCACGTCGACGATCGACAACAATGCCGTCGTGCGCATTCCCGGCACGACGCATCCTTTGGTCGCGCGAGCTAACGAGGCCGGTCGCGTGAATGGGGATTTGGCCATGGAGCGCATGGTCCTCGTTCTAAAGATGAGTGTGGCCCAGCAGAGTGCGCTCAGTAAGCTCATCGATAGCCAGCACAACCGCGATTCGGCAAGCTACCATCAGTGGCTCACGCCGGAACAATATGGAGCGCAATTTGGGGCTACCGAAAGCGATCTGAAAGGAATCGTCAGCTGGTTGCAAGAACAAGGATTCAAGATCGGGTCCATCGCTCGCGGAAAACAGTGGATCGAGTTCTCTGGCAACGTAGGACAGGTCGAGCGCGCGTTTCACACCGAGATGCACAACTATGTGGTGAACGGCGAAAAGCATATCGCTAACTCGCAGGATATTTCGGTGCCACAGGCTTTGGCGCCCGCGGTCGCGGGTGTGTTGTCGCTCCACAATTTTCAAAAGACTAGTGCTCACGGACAGCGTGGGCTCGCGCACAGAGACCCAGCGACCGGTCAACTCGTACCCGATTTCACGCTCACAACCTCGAATGGAACGACTCATCTTCTGTCTCCTGGCGACAGCGCCAGGATTTATAACACCGAGCCCTTGCTAAGCCAGGGGATCGATGGCGCCGGCGTGTCCATCGCCATCGTAGGAAGAACTGACATCTTTCTTTCCGATGTGCAGACCTTTCGTCAGATGTTCCAACTCCCTGTGAACGATCCCGTTTTTATCGTAAACGGACAGGATCCAGGGCTTATGAACGATGTGTTCGAGTCGGACTTGGATGTCCAATGGGCCGGAGCGATAGCCCCGCAGGCCGAGATCAAGTTTGTGACTTCAGCAACCACGTTAGCGACCGACGGTGTAGATCTTTCGACCTCTTATATCATCGACAACCTGGTCGCACCTATTATGAGCAGCAGCTACGGCGCATGCGAAGCCGCCCTAGGGACGGCCGGGAATGCGCACTTTACTGCTCTCTTTCAGCAGGCTGCCGCGGAAGGAATCACCGTTTTTGTTTCCACCGGGGACAGTGGCAACGCAGGTTGCGATCCCTCCGGACCCGACTTCCAACCGGCGCAGAATGGATCTGCCGTCAGTGGATTGGCAACTACCCACTACACCGTTTCGGTCGGTGGCACCGAGTTTAATGAAAATGGGTTGGATGGGGATTATTGGCTGGCGAACAACCGCCCCGATCTGTCGTCCGCGATTGGTTATATCCCAGAGGAAGTCTGGAATGAGAGCTGCGACCCGACGGTCGATCCGAACCAGTGCAATGGAACAGGGCTCTACTACCTGCTGGCAGGAGGCGGAGGGCCAAGCAATTGCAGCACCTCGACCGTTAGTGGCGGTCAGACCACTTGCGTCAGTGGGACTCCGAAGCCATCGTGGCAAGCTGGGATTGGCGTGCCCAACGATGGGGTGCGCGACATTCCCGATCTCTCGCTGGCCGCAGCTGGCCACGATGGCTATCTGGTTTGTGACTTGGGCGACTGCATCACCGAACAGGTGGGCGGGCAGACCGTCATCCTGGATGCGTCTGTGGAATCTGGAACGTCAGCTTCGGCGCCATCGATGGCGGGCATCATGGCACTCTTGGAGCAAAAGAACGGAACCTATCAGGGTGTAGCGAATTATTCGCTCTATCAGCTCGCTGCCGCTGAAAACCTGGCCAACTGCAACTCCAGCAAAATTAAGAATCCTCACCACGTGAGCGATTGCGCTTTCTATGACGTGACGGTGGGTAACAACAATGTTCCCGGACAACCGGGTTACCAGGCTGGCGTGGGATACGACATGGCCACGGGCCTGGGAACGGTGAACGCGGCGAATTTGGTTGCCGCCTGGAGTTCGGCTGCAAAACTGGGAACAACAGCCACACTAGCGGTCAAGACCAGAACAGTTGAACATGGACAACCGGTGCCGATCAATCTGGCGGTGGCGCCGGAAACAGGCTCGGGCGCGCCCACGGGCGATTTTTCTCTCGTGTCCAGTAAGAACGGTTCTGTCTTTGGCGGGACCCTCTCCAGCGGGAGCTTTTCCGGTGGAGTGAATGGGCTGCCGGGAGGGACGTACAAGGTCAGCGCACATTATGGCGGCGACGCCATGTTCGCTTCCTCCAACTCCGCCGGCCAAGCCATTACCGTCACACGCGAAGATTCGGCAGTGAAAATGTATGCCTGGTATGCGGGCGATTTCAAACCGATACCAGTAGATGGGCCAGTGCAATATGGCGACGAGGTGGGCTTGCAGATTCAGGTTGTGGGAAAATCTGGGGTGGGTTCGCCCACGGGCCGAGTAAGCGTCACACTCGACAACACTACCGACCTTGGAACCTTCGCTCTCAATCAGCAGGGCAGTGCTAACTTCGAAGTGGACAACCTTTTGGCTAACGGCCTGCTCCCCGGACGACACGTATTGGCAGTGACCTACGTCGGAGATGACAGCTTCAGAGCATCACCACCGGCTGAGGTCACGGTGAACATAGTTAAGGGAAATCCGGTAATGTCCATCTTTATTACTTCCGGACTCTACGAAGTTACGGTGGGAACCCCGGTGGAACTGTTCATCTGGTCACCTATACCCCATCTGACCGGAACCGTCAACCTCTACGACAATGGAAAAAAAATCGCCGGGCCGATTCCACTGGTTATGAACGGCATACAAGGAGTTGGCTTAGCTCAGGCGGAGTATACCGCCCAGTTTGCGGTTGGTTCTCACAATATTGAATATTCATATTCTGGAGATTCGAACTACATTCCGCTGCCACGACAATCGCACGGCAACTTTGGGCTTACGGTGGATCCGCCCTCGGGTGCCGCGACTACCGTCAGCATGCTGCAGACACCGTCGACTATAACACTCGGCAACTCTGTGACTTATGTCGTGTCAGTGCGCCCTGCCAAGGCGGGTGGGCCCATTCCGACAGGGGTCATAAACCTGGTGATCGATAGCGAATCTGCTTCCAACCCGCTGGGCACTCCCGCGCCGGCAACGCTTGTGAACGGGAACGCCACACTTGTGCTGCCCGGATACGTAACGGGAAGATTTGTCATGCTGGCAAGCTATTCGGGTGACGCGAACTACAACCCTGCCAACAGCAAGAATGTCGAGTTGAACATAACGGCGGCGACTCCGACCGTGACTTTAACGACGGAGGGAAACGTCGTACCCGCGGGGGGCAGAACGGGTCTGATGGTGGCGGTAACAGGGCAGCCGAATAACCCCAATCTCTCTCTGCCTTTTGGCTACGTGACGTTCTTCGATTCGTTCAACGGAGGCGCGGAACATCCTTTGGGTCCTTCGGAATACCTCAATTACGGCAATGGTAATTTCACGGTCTTCAGCTTGACCGTCGCGCTTCCCGCCGGTCAACACGTGATCCGAGCCCAGTATTACGGTTCGAATTCTGGGCATTTCCCACAAGACTGGGCGGCCGCCAGTTCGAATCAAGAAGCGGTGACGGTGGAGTGACTGGAACTTGCCTGCTGGAGATCAAGCAAATTGGCGCTTAATAATCAGGTCGCGCTTCTCCGGTGCGTCGGTATTGAATGACCGCGCAGGGCCAGCAGGATCTGTGAACACAGTTGAAAAGCCTAATATGGCGGCCAGAATACGGTGACGCTCCGGTATCCACACACTAAATCCGGCCAGAGCCGTTATGAACACGGGTTTTGGGATCGCCGTTGTATCGTTGTGAATAACGGAGCACGGAGTGCACCGGACAGATCGAAGCAGCGCAAAAGCAAGCCCCGGGACTGTGGCACCAGCCACTGAATGCGTTTCGTTTGTTGGCGAGCGAGATTGTCAAACCACATCACTGCTGGGTCTGTGTTCGGTCGCTATGAGAGTACCACCTGTCCTCAATTACTTTGTGGATATCCCAACATAGCACTTGAGTAGTTCACGATTGTGGTACGGTGGCTGCCAAATGTAGCCAATCGCAGACTGGCAGTTGCTTGCCAGTCTTACGTCGGTTCGCTGCCCCACAAGATGCGTTGCTGCGAACCGACGCCCCCAGCTACGGCACTACATCGGTAAGAGGCTTTTTATTTCAATTTCTTCGGCCACTGGTCGAGAGGGCTTGTGCGCAAGGAGCCTAGTAATCCAATGAGGACTATCCTGAGAACCCAGATTTTATTGGCTTCTCTCGTGTTTTGCGCGCAATCGGTACTTGCGCAAGGAATCTCACCGTCACCTACAATTCAGGCGGCGCCAACGGAGTTACCTCCAGTCGAACACTTCACGCCTGACATTGCGGAAAAGTCCGTTGACCCGTGCGTCGATTTTTATAAGTACTCCTGCAGTAAATGGCTGGGCGCAAACCCAATCCCTGCAGATGAGGTTGCATGGGGAACGGACGGGCCGTTAGGCATCTGGAACCGCGCTGTTCTTGAGCATACTCTCGAAAAGCTATCTTCCTACGATCCACATCGTTCTGCCAATGAGCAGAAAATTGGGGATTTCTACTATTCGTGTATGGACGAGAAAAACATCAATGCGCACAGCGGCGATTGGCTGCAGCCGGAACTCGATCTAATCGCAAAGATCAGGACAAAGTCAGATATTGCGGCGGTAGTGGCCCACCTTCACCAAACTGTCCCGATCGCATGGACCCAACAGGACAACGCGACAGCCAGCACGCTTTTTGGCTTTGCTGGTTTGCCAGACTTCGACGATGCTTCGCGCAACGTCGCGCAGTTTGATCAGGGCGGCATGACTCTCCCTTCGCGCAATTACTACCTTGATCAGGATGACAAGTCAAAGGAGATTCGTGCGAAGTTTCTGGCACACGTGGCGAATATGTTCAAACTGATTGGCGAGAAGGCAGACCAAGCAACCGCGGACGCTGGTACCGTCCTCGTCATAGAAACTGCGCTCGCGCAAGCCGCCATGGACGCCATTCCCAGGCGCGACCCCAAGAACATCAACAACAAAATGTCACTTGACCAAGTCAAAGGCCTGACACCGTCCTTCGACTTCGACCGCTACCTGAAGCTGGTGAATGCTCCGCAAAGTCCACATTACATCGTAACCTCACCTGGTTTCTTCAAGGGCTTGGAAGAACTACTCCTCGAGCGTTCTCTCGATCAGTGGAAGACCTATCTTCGATGGCAACTTCTGCATGGATCGGCTCCAGGCCTGGGCGATTCCTTTTTCAGCGAAAACTTCGACTTCTTTAGTCGTACTCTGGTTGGAGCCAAGGAGATTCAACCGCGATGGCGGCGATGCGTCGATAGCACGGACTTTTACCTTGGAGAAGCTCTCGGTCAGGCATACGTCGAGCGTGCGTTCCCGCCTGAAAACAAGGAGCGAGTTCTCAAACTGGTGCAAGATCTCAACCAAGCACTCGCCAAAGATATCGAGTCGCGTGATTGGATGTCTCCGGAAACGAAAAAGCACGCCCAAGAGAAGCGAGAGGCGACGCTGGTTAAGATCGGGTACCCGGACCAGTGGCGCGATTATTCCACGTTGCGAATTGATCGGAATAACTACTTGGCCAATCGCCAGAGAGCAATCGGATTCGAGTTCGAACGCTGGGTGGCGAAGATCGGGCAACCCGTGGATCGCACAGAATGGATCATGACACCTCCCACCATCAACGCTTACAACGACCCCCCGACCAACACCATCAACTTCCCGGCTGGGATATTGCAGCCCCCGGAGTTCGAGATGAGCCAAGATGATTCGGTGAACTACGGGGCTATTGGGGCCGTGATTGGCCACGAAACGATTCACGGTTTTGACGACCAAGGGCGCAAGTTCGACGCGAAAGGCAATCTCCATGATTGGTGGACCTTCGAGGACGCGAAGGCTTACGAGGAACGCGGTAAATGTATCTCCGATCAATACACAAAGGAGATCCCCGAGGCTGGCCCTGGAGTGAAGCAAGACGGTCGTATGACTCTAGGAGAGGATACCGCCGACAATGGCGGTCTTTACATAGCTTTCATCGCTCTACAAGACGCCTTGGCACGACAAGGAAGAGATTTGGACACCAAAGAGGCAGATGGCCTGACGCCACGGCAGCGATTCTTTCTGGCCTTCGCTTTTGGTTGGTGTACCGAATTTAGACCGGAACTTGTGAGGTTACTGGTTTTGTCTAATCCGCACTCCTATCCTAAGTACCGCGTAAATAACACTGTTGCAAATATGCCGGAATTTGCCGCGGCTTTCGGATGCCAGAAAGGCAAGCCCGAGGCACGTGTGAACGCATGCCGCGTCTGGTAGGCGCAAAAGAATTTCGCAAGCTGTAGAGCTGTGTTTTACGTGAAGGTTCACTTCGAGAAAATTACGGTAGATTTAAACACAATTCCATGGCTCACAACTTCGATCCCCGGTAGCGCTACCAAGGCCTGCGCTACGCGCCGATTCCAAAGCGAGTTGCCAACCGTTCAGCGCTTCGCTGCCGCCGGCGCTTCAACTTGCGCCAGGATTTCAGCCAGTCCTGGGTGCGTGAGTTCTTCTACCTCGTAGGTGACCCGCAAGCTGGGCTTATTGAGCTTGATGACTCGCGCCAGATCAATCGGCGTAGCGATCACAACCAGGTCGCAGGGCACGCGGTTGATCGTCTCCTCCAGTTCGTGCCGTTGCATCACGCTGTAGCCCATGGCGGGAAGCAGATGGTCGAGGTGCGGGTAGCGCTCAAAGGTGTTGAGAATGGAGCCGACCGCAAAAGGCTTGGGGCCTATTAACTCTGCCGCTCCCCATTTGCGTGCGGCCACAACTCCAGCGCCATAGGGCATTTCGCCGTGGGTCAGGGTGGGGCCATCTTCCACCACCAACACGCGCTTTCCCTTCACCAGTTCAGGGTTAGGAGCGGAAAGCCGGCAGGCGGTCTCAATAATCTTGGCCTTGGGATTACTTAATTGGATATTGCGCCGCACGGTCTCGATGTCCTGCTGCGCGGCCGTATCGACTTTATTGATGACCACCACATCGGCCCGCCGCAGGTTGACCTCTCCGGGAAAATACGACAATTCGTGCCCGGGGCGCAGCGGGTCGACCACCACGAGTTCCAGATCGGATTTGTAGAACGGGGTATCGTTATTCCCGCCGTCCCAGAGAATGATGTCCGCTTCCTTCTCGGCCTGGCGCAGGATCTTCTCGTAGTCCACGCCGGCATAGACGACGGTTCCCTGATGGATGTGCGGTTCGTATTCTTCGCGTTCTTCGATGGTGCATTGCTGCAAATCCAGATCGTCGATGGTGGCGAAGCGCTGCACCGCCTGTGCGACGAGGTCCCCGTAGGGCATGGGATGGCGGATTACTACAGGTTTCCAGCCCTGGCGCCGCAACTCGAAGGCCACCCGCCTCGACAGGGGACTCTTGCCGCAACCGGTTCGTACCGCGCAAACCGATACCACCGGGACTGACGATTTGATTTGAGTGCGCTCGGTCCCCAATAGCCAAAAATCCGCGCCGGCTGCCACCACGCGCGATGCCAGATGCATCAGGTTCTGGTGGGAGATATCGCTATAGGCGAACACCACCGCATCCACCCGCTCGTCATGAATCAGTTTCTCGAGGTCCTTCTCTTCAAAGATCGGAATGCCTACGGGATACTGCGCACTGCCTGCCAGTTCCGGCGGGTAGCGGCGGCCTGCAATGTCGGGGATCTGCGTGGCGGTGAAAGCAACCACCTGGTAGTCAGGATTGTTGCGAAAAATCACGTTGAAATTATGAAAGTCCCTGCCCGCCGCGCCTAAGATCAGAATCCTCTTCATGATGGCCTCCAGCCAGACCCACTTAACATTCTATCCATGTTCTCGCGCCGCTGGGGGGCGTGGCAGTGCGGCCGGTCACTGCCGGGTGTGACTCCGCAGGAGTGAGGTTAGCCCTCCGGGCGCACGCGTCACAGTCATGTGTGATCTTCGCCAGCCTAAGGCGTGATCAGGAACACAGCGGTCTGTGCACCGTCTCCTGTATCTACTGGAGAGCGAGCTCCGGCCGGAAGGCTGCAGGCAAGTCTCAGGCCCAACGAGCGAGCGCTGGCACCATCATGAAGGCTTTCAAAGATTCCGGACACCTGTTCCGCTTGGCAGCAGTCTTCGCCGTGGGCACGCTGCTGCTCCTGGCCATGCGCAGCGTCCTGGTCCCAAAAAGCTTTGGACAATACGGGCACTACCGCGGGGACGCCATGGCCGAAGTCGCCGCGCGGCCCATCAGCTTCGCTGGACATGAGACCTGCGAGGGCTGCCATGACGAGGTCCTCCAGAAGAAAAAAGACGGCAAGCATTCCCACGTCAATTGCGAGGCCTGCCACGGACCACAAGCCGCTCATGCCAACGACCCGGCCACGGTCCAGCCTCCGAAGCTCGACACGGCGGTACTCTGCGTGCGCTGTCACGAGGCGAACGCAGCCAAGCCGAAAAACTTCCCGCAGGTTGCTTCCGCCGACCATTCTTCCGGTATGCCCTGCGATACCTGCCACCAGCCGCACAGTCCGGTCATCGCCAGTCCGGCCGTCGGAGAAGCAAAATGAGCATCTCCCGGCGCCATATGCTTCTGCTGTTGCCTGCCGCCGCCGTGGCGTGGAAGCACGTTCTGGCTGGTACCCCGGAGTCCTCCCCCAACTACACCATGAGCCAGCATTGGTGGGGCATGTTGATCGACCTCACCAAATGCATCGGTTGCGGCAATTGTGTCCGCGCCTGCCAGTCCGAGAATGAGGTACCCGACGGATACTTCCGCACCTGGGTGGAGCGCTACCACGTTTCCGATTACGACATTGAGAATCCCCGCGTCGATTCTCCCGATGGCGGCAAGAAGGGATTTCCTCCAGCGAAGGACGACAGCGGAAAGAACTTCTTCGTTCCCAAGCTGTGCAACCACTGCGCCGAATCACCTTGCACCCAAGTTTGTCCGGTGGGCGCAACCTTTGTGAGCCCGGATGGCGTGGTTCTGGTGGACAAGAAATATTGCCTCGGCTGCCGGTATTGCGTGCAAGCCTGCCCTTACGGGTGCCGCTTCATCAATCCAAAAACCGAAACGGCCGAGAAGTGCACGCTGTGTTATCACCGGATCCGGCAAGGCCTGACCACCGCATGTTGCGAATCGTGTCCGACGGGTGCGCGGCAGCTGGCGGATCTGAAGAATCCCAACGACCCGATTCACGAGTTCCTGAAGACCCATAGCGTGCAAGTTTTGAAACCTTACATGGCGACGCACGCCAAGGTGTTTTACAACGGCCTGGATGGCTCTGTGCGATGAGCAGTGCGATGACCAGTGCGATGAACTCTGCGATGAGGAGAGGCGGATATGTCTGGAGTTGAAGGCTTCATGTATCCGAACGAAATCGAACTGCAGTGGAGCGTGCTCATCGTGCTCTATCCGTTCCTGACGGGACTGGTGGCGGGCGCGTTCATTCTGGCTTCACTGGAGCGCGTGTTCCGGGTACAGGCCGTCAAGCCTACGTACCGCCTGGCGTTGCTGACCGCACTGGCCTTTCTGCTGGTGGCGCCACTTCCTCTGCAACTGCACCTCGGGCACCCCGAGCGTTCCTACGAGATGTACATTACGCCGCACAAAACCTCTGCGATGGCCATGTTTGGCTTTGTTTATCTCTGGTACCTGATGGCGGTTCTGGTGTTGGAAATCTGGCTCGACTACCGGCGTGACATCGTAGTTCTGTCCCAATCCACCACCGGCTTGAAACGCTGGATTTATCGCCTGATGACCCTGGGGTCCAGCAACCTTAGCGAACGCGCGCTCGCCATTGACGATCGAGTCGGCTACCTGATTACCCTGATCGGTGTCCCTTCAGCGTTCTTGCTGCACGGCTACGTCGGGTTCATCTTTGGCTCCGTCAAAGCGAACCCGTGGTGGTCGTCGCCGCTGATGCCAGTGGTGTTCATCTTCTCGGCTATGGTGTCGGGGATCGCCGCCGTGATGGTGCTCTACATGCTCATGATGTGGGTTCGCGGCGAGAAGATCGATATGCGGTGCGTAGACACCATAGCGAGCTACCTGTGCTACACGTTCATCATCGATTTCAGCCTGGAAATGCTCGACCTGATCCATCGCATCTACGAGGCGGATGAAAGTTTCCGCAGCCTGGATTTCATGGTCCATACCAAGCTATACATGTCGCATATCGTGGTGCAGATTATGCTCGGCACCGTGGTTCCCATCGCGCTTCTGGCTTTGACCCAGGTGGTGAAGCTCGGCGAAATGACCCGCAAACGTATTTACGCGCTGGCCGGATGCCTGACCCTGGTCGGCATTTTTGCCATGCGCTGGAACGTAGTGATTGGAGGACAGCTGTTCTCCAAGAGTTTCTTGGGATACACGACGTACAAAATGGCCCTGGTCACGCGCGAAGGACTGCTGGTGGCGATTGTGCTGACCGTTCTGCCGTTGGTCATTTTGTGGGTGCTGGTAAAGCTCCTGCCACCCTGGCCGGAAAGAGAATCGGGTTCGCTCCCCGAAGCCGCACCCGCGAACTAATTTTCGCGCACGAAGTTCTACTTGTATTTCGTTTGCTAGCCTCAAAGCGGTGGAGACTATGGACGATCTTCTCGAGGCTTTAGCGCGGATTTCCGAACGACTGGAACACCTGGAGAGCCGAGTCTCCGCCCTGGAACACTCCCCCAAGATCATCAACTCTCGCCCCGGCGCAATCGCGCCGGCAAGCGCAACTCCTGCCGTGGAAGAGTCCGCCCTCGCGCAAGATGGAGGAGCGTTTCCAGTCGTGGGTAAAGCCATGCTCGGGATTGCCGGCGCCTACCTGCTGCGAGCCGTGGCCGAATCGGGCGCTTTGCCGCAGTGGGTGATCGTAGCGCTGGCACTCGCCTATGCGGGGATGTGGCTGCTATGGGCGGCGCGGGTTTCGGCGAACAGCCCTTTTGCCAGTGCCGCGTACGCCGTTACTTCAGGCTTGATTCTCTCCCCGATGCTCTGGGAACTTACCATGCGTTTCAAGGTATTGCCCGCCTGGGCGACCGCCGGCGTGCTGATCGCATTTGTGGCTGGAGCATCGGCCCTGGCCTGGAAACGCAATCTGGCGCCAGTCCTCTGGATCGCCAATATCACCGCGGCATTCACTGCCCTCGCCTTGCTGATTGCCACGCATGATCTGGAGCCGTTCATCTCAGCGCTGCTCATAATGGCAGTAATCAGCGAATTCGCGGCGGATCGCAAGCGCTGGCTGGGCCTCCGTTTTCTGGTGGCGCCTGCGGCGGACCTTGCCGTCTGGATTCCGATCTATATCTATTCGCTGCCGCAAAGTTCCCGCTTGGACTACGCACCCGTCCAGAGCGCGCTTCTGCTCGCGCTCCCGTGTGTCTTGTTACTGATTTATGGGGCCAGCGTTACGCTTCGGACCACCTGGTTGCGCCAGCGCATCACCATCTTCGAGATCGTGCAGACCGTGATCGTGTTCTTGCTGGCGGTCTTCAGCTTGCTGGAGCTCGGGCCTGCCGTCCGCGCGAGCTTAGGAATCTTTTGCCTGCTCCTCTCGGCGGCTGGTTACGTGTCGGCGTTTGTCCTCTTCGACCGCCTGCCGGAACAACGCAACTACTACGTATATTCCACCTGGAGTGCCCTACTCCTACTGGCGGGCAGCTTCCTGTGTCTCCCGCCGCTGCAGGTCGCGGCGTTATTGAGTGTCGCCGCAATTCTCGCCACGGTGGTTGGCGTCCGGAGAGACCGCCTGACGCCTGAGTTCCACGGCTTGTTGTATCTGGCGGCGGCGGCTTTTGCTTCGGGCTTGTTGGAATATGCCGTCCGTGCTCTCGCCGGAACCTTTCCCAGCGCCCCCGGGTTGATGGTCTGGCTGGTGGCCGCTTCCGTGCTTCTCTGCTACGCCGTCGGAGGACAGTTTCCAGGAGAACGGTGGAATCAGCGGCTGCTGCGGTTGCTCTCGGCCATTCTGGCGGTCAGCGCCGCCGCTACCCTGTTGGTATCGGCCTTGGTCTGGCTGGCGGCGGTAGGCATGACTCCCGGCGCGTCCCATATCGCCGTTATCCGCACGCTCATTACCTGCGCGCTGGCGCTCACCCTCGCCTATGGGGGCTCGCGCTGGCAGCACATCGAACTGGTGTGGACCGCCTACGGCACACTAGCCTTTGTCTCAGCCAAACTTCTGTTCGAAGACTTGCCCCACGGCCACTCCGGCTCCATCGCCATCTCGATCTTCCTCTACGCCGTGGCTTTGATTATTGTTCCTCGCATGGCGCGCCTCGGATCGCAACGCAGAGGAAACAAGTAGCGCCGGCACCTTCGACTTCGCTCAGGACAAGCCTTGCCGGCTGTCCCCAGGGCGTCTCGCCCTCGGTGCGGCGGCGCTACATTTTTATGCCGTCGTAAATAGGGCGATCGAACTCATAACCGCCCCGTTAGTGTAATGGGGCTTTATCAACAACTGGCGTTAGAATATGTCGACTATGAAAGCCCTGCTACTTATTTTTCTACTCGCGTGCGGGCATGTTGTAACCGCGCAAGACAGCAAGGCGGCACAAGCATTCGTAGGCTGTTATGAGCTAGAAGTTGAGGGATGGCAGCGACTACTCGGTAGCGACGTGCCAAGGCGGTTCGAACTCAAAGAAGACTTCGAAGCGAAGGATTTGGATACCAAGCAGCGTTGGGGCTTCGCGTCGTTTTGGAATGTGAAGAATGGAAAGACCGAAATCCTTTGGAGCACCGGTTTCGTTGGATGGCACCTTTTGTTGAGCAAATCCGGCACCGACCTTCGGGGTACGGCAGATTGTTTCACCGATTTCGGTTTCCATTCCCATAGAACAGTTGTCGCTCATCCCGTCGATTGCAAAGCATTAGCTAGGAGAAGCCAACTGGACTGGCTGCTGTCGCCAAGAACACCTTGGCCGCTATTCTGGATTCTTATGGTTCTTGGCCTTGCATTGTTCTTTGCCGCCCGCCGACTCAAGAATAAGCGCTTGAGAAGTATTCTTGTTTTCTGAGGACCTGCGGGGTTAGTTCGCGCTGCGGACGACCAGGATCATGCCCGGCCGCAGGGTTGCAACATTCTGGTTGTCGCGCTGGAGAGCGGTAACGGTGGTCTTATAGGAGTTGGCAATCGAATACAGAGTTTCGCCGGCCTTGACCTTGTGATGGACGACTCCGCTGACCGAGGCGGTTGGAGTTGCGGCATGGTGTTTCGACCGGCTCGAATGCTTGCTGGCGATCTGCGCCTCGTTCCCGTTCGGAGTTACGGGAAGGTGGAGAAACAGCACTTTTCTTCCCGCGAGGCTGTCGCCTTTGATGCGGTTCCATCCGCGTAGCATCTTCACCGAGACGCCGAAATTTTCGGCTACCGATTCAACTGTATCCCCTTTGTGTACCCTGTAGCGGGTGGTGGCGCGCGCGTAGGTGCTGGTATCGCTCTGCTTGCCGGGAACGATGGGGATGATCAGACGGCTTTCGGGTTCGAGCGCATCGTCATTCAGATCGTTGGCTTCGGCGATGGACTTCGACGTCGTGTGATAGGTTCGGGCGATCGAGGCCAGAGTTTCTCCGTTTTGCACCTTGTGATAACGCCACCAGGCGCGCTTGTCGGCGGGAATCGCGGCCACCGCGGTTTGAAACTTGTCCGCAGTTCCAGCCGGCAGGTGAAGCTCAAATTCACGACCCTTTGCGGAAACTTTTGGAGTAGTCAGCCGGAGCAGGCTGGGGTTCAGATCGAGCAAGTCAGAGGTGGTGACGTCCACGCATTCCGCGGCTAGCCGGAGATCAATGGGATATTCGATCTTGATGGTGTCGTAAGGGACCGGCTTTTCCTTCACCACCGTATCCAGTCCGTACTGCGCGGGATTTTTGGCCATGATGGTGACGGCCACGATGATGGGGACGTAGTTGCGGGTTTCTCTCGGCAGCACGTTGCGGCGGTAAAGTTCCCAGAAATCGGCGTAGCCGGTGCGCTTGACCGCGGCCTGGACTGTGCCGGGACCGGAGTTGTAAGCCGCCATGGCCAGATACCAGTCCCCGAACTGGTTGTAGAGGTCTTTCAGATGGTGAGCCGCGGCGCGAGTCGCTTTTTCTGGATCCTGCCGGTCATCGACCCACCAACTGCGCTGGAGTCCGTAGCCGCGGGCGCGGCTGCCCATGAACTGCCACATGCCGCGAGCGCCGGCGCGGGAAACCGCCAACGGATGGAATCCGGATTCAGCCTGGGCAAGATAGATCAGTTCCTGGGGGACGCCTTCTTCCTGCAGGACGCGGCGAATCATGTCTTCGTAGCGACCGGAGCGTGCGAGAGCACGCTCTACGGTGGGGCGCCCGCGGGTAGAGAAATAATTGATGTAACCGGCGACCTGGTCGGTCATCATCAGCGGCAGGTCGGAGTGGGTGGACTTGATTTCGGCTTCAGCCTTGGCTTTTACTTTTTCGTCGACGGCGGGAGTTAGCTCGTTGGCCTCGTCAATTGGCGCCGGTTCCGACTTTTGCCCGGCCAAGCCGTCGCCCTGCTGCAGGGCGGCAAGTTCCAGGCTGTTGATGCCGTCGAGGATGCGGTCGAGCTCGTGCTGAAGCCGATCGTCGGAGTGAATATCGGTCCCACTGCCCAGTAGCAGGTTGAAAGCCGTGTCAAAATTCTGTTTGGCGGCTTCTAGGTGCCCGGCGCGGTAGTTATCCTGCCCTGTCTGGTATTCCTTTTCGACGCGAGCGATCAAGTCGGCTACGGGATCGGCTGCCAGCGCCTGCGGCTTCGCTTGGGTGTCATTGGATTGGCGATCCGTAGCGGCTGCGTCGGCGGGGTGCTGCTTTTGCGCATCAGTCGGGCTGCTGGCCGAGACCAGCGCTGGGGCTTGGGCCTGAGCGGGAGGCATCAAAGTCGCCTTCTGAACGCTCTGGCAAGCGAGGGTCGTCGCCAAAAAGGCGGCGAGCAGGATGGCCAGATAAGAGTGAGAAGAAAGCCTCATATTTTCAAAAACTTACCGCAACCGCTTCCCGCGTAAAAGCGAGCGTTCCTTGGTATGAGATGGTACTATCGCAAAATTCGTTGGGTCAACGCCACATAAGACACCTGAGCACCGTTACTTTAGGAACCGAGTGGGATGTTACCCGAGGCTAGCCGGAAATGGCAAACTGGGCAGTAGCGCTCGGGCAGTGGCGGCATCAGCCCCTTTGCGGAACCTCTCTTGTTAGCAACTCTAAAGGGTGGCGGATTGCCGCCGACGAATCTATCATCGTTCCGGATTCATCGAAGCCAACTATGAAAGCCATACAGGTAAAGCAAACGGGTGGGCCGGAAGTCATGGAACTGGTGGACTTGCCGGTTCCGCAGCCCAAATCAAACGAAGCCGTGGTGAAGATCGAAGCCGCGGGCGTGAACTTTATTGACGTCTATAACCGGGAGGGCCGTTACCCGCAGACGCTGCCGTTTGTGCTGGGACAGGAAGCGGCGGGCGTGGTTTCGGCGGTCGGCTCCGGTGTGCGGGAGGTGGCCATCGGCGATCGGGTAGCTTACACCATGGCGCTCGGCAGCTATGCCGAGTACGCCGCAGTGGCGGCTGACCGTCTGGTGAAGATCCCCGCCGGAGTCGGAGCGCGCGAGGCCGCGGCCGCCATGTTACAGGGGATGACAGCGCACTACCTTTCTCATGACACTTATGAGCTGGAGAAAGGCGAGACGGCTCTGATCCATGCCGCTGCCGGCGGAGTTGGATTGCTGCTGGTGCAGATGGCGCACAACCTTGGGGCGCGGGTGATTGCGACGGTTTCGACCGAGGAAAAAGCCAAACTGGCGCGAGCAGCGGGAGCCGACGAAGTCATCCTTTATACCCAGACGGATTTTGAGGCGGAGACGAAACGGCTGACCGGCGGCAAAGGCGTGGATGTGGTGTATGACTCGGTGGGCAAGACGAC